>JAABUK010002163.1_pt1 | contig 35822 bp, 34 predicted proteins | sample 5559141 | NCBI WGS metagenome assembly JAABUK01 (sample SAMN10711869, study PRJNA513367) | rock metagenome | isolation source: Antarctica rocks | place: Antarctica: Victoria Land, Pudding Butte nord | collected 2016-01-03
CGCAGGATGCGGTGCCGGACATGGTTGCGGCTTACCGCCGGCGGCGTGACCTGGTGGTGGATGCGCTGAACACGGCGCCGGGCATGTTCTGCCACCGGCCCGAGGGCGCGTTCTACGTCTATCCCAGCGTGGCGGGCTGCCTGGGCAAGACTACGCCGGCCGGCGTCCGCCTGCAGACGGACGAAGACTTCGCCCTGGCGTTGCTGGAGGAACAGCACGTCGCGCTGGTCCACGGCGCGGCGTTCGGTATGTCGCCGCACGTGCGGATCAGCTACGCGACGGACGATGCGTCGCTTGCGGAAGCGTGCCGCCGCATCGTGGCGTTCTGCATCAACCTGCGGTGACACCGCTGCCTGCTGCTCCTTCTTCCTCCGGGAGAGGGTTGGGGTGAGGGAAGCCGCACGCACCGCACCTCCACTTTGGCGAACTGTCCGCGTTCGGCGAGAGGGCAGCGCTTGCTGTTTCCCTCACCCCGGCCCTCTCCCGGAGGGAGAGGGAGAAGGCGCCTCCGGATCGCCCGCAGTGGTAGCACCCACACGATGGCCCTGATCCGCTCCGGCCGGGACGCAGACTCTCCCGGCGTCATCGCCCTGATCAGCCACTGCTGGGCGGACTACAACTATGTCTTGGACGTGGAAGGGGACGCCCCAGGGCTGCTGGCGCCAGCCGCCTACTACGCCGCACAGGGGGGAGCGCTGTGGATTGCGGAAGACTCCGGCGACGTCACGGGCATGATCGCTGCCGTGCCGCGCGACACCGGCGCCTGGGAGGTTTGCCGGGTTTACGTCCATCCCGGCCGGCACGGCACAGGACTGGCGCATCGGCTTCTCGACACCGCAGAGGCCCATGCCCTCACAGCCGGCGCGACCCGGCTGCTGCTGTGGACCGATACCCAGTTCGACCGGGCGCACCGCTACTACGAGAAGCGGTCCTACGTCCGCACCGGGCCGATCCGGATGCTGGAGAGCGACCCGGGCGTCCTGGAGTTCGGCTACGCCAAGCCGGTGGACGGCGTCGCCGTGCTCGACGCGGCAGCCGCAGCCTCCGCCGTGCGGCGCCTGTCCGACATCCTGGTGGCCTGCGTTAATGGTGGCGGATCGGTGTCCCACCTGCCGCCCCTCGCGCCCACTGCCGCGCAGGAGCACATGCGCGCGGTGGCCAGCGGTGTGGCGCAGGGACGATGCGTGCTGCTGGGGGCCTGGTCCCGCGGCGTGCTGGCCGGAATGGTGCGGCTGCAACTCGACGCTCCGCCCAACCAGCGGCACCGGGCCGAGATGACGGACCTGCTGATACATCCGGACTTCCGCCGTCGCGGGCTGGCAACGCGGTTGATGCACGCCGGGGAAGCGGAGGCTGCGCGTGCCGGGCGGACCCTGCTGACGCTAAACGCCGAGGCCGGCGGTGCAGCAGTGCAGCTATGCGCCCGCCTGGGCTGGACCGTTGCTGGGGAGATCCCCGGCTATGCCGTCGGCGCGGACGGCCTGCCCGTCGCTGCGGCCATCCTATTCAAGTTGGTGGCCGGCAACCGGGCATAGCCGGGCCGGCCCGCCGCATCAGCGTGCCGGCGACACCTGCACCGGTGCCGGCGGCCCGGCGGTCGGCGACCCCTGGGCCAGTATCCGGCCATCGTCCACCACCAGCGTCTGTGCGGTGCAGTCCGTGATGCCCTGGGCGTCCAGGCTGCGCCCATTCTGGAACTTCACGTGCACCGCCGTCACGCACGCCCCGCCCGGCGCCGCAAAGGTCTGCGCGTGATTCTTGGTGATCGGCCCGGTTTCGGTCAGCGAGCGTGTCGAGTTGTCCGTGAGCTGGACACTGGCCTCACTGATCGTTTCGTTGGCAGTGTTCCGCAGGGTATAATTGCGGATGTTGCTGCTGCCGGGCTTGGACCTGTCATACGACTGGGTCGCGTCCTTCTGCTGTGCCTGCGCCGCCGCCGGCGCCAAGGCCAGCGCGCACGCTGCCGCAAGGGTTAGGTATCGCATGATGTTCCCCTTAATCCGACTGGACGTTGCCGTCCGGACCTTGCTTGTTGGCCGGGCTACGCCGTCCAGGGGCGCCATGGTCCTCTTCGCCGTGGGCACCCTCCGCCTTGTGACTGCTACCCTGGCCGCTGGCGCCGGTGCCGCCGGCGCTGGTCCCGGCTGTGCCCATGCTGCCGTCGCCATCCTCCCCGATCCCCTCGGTGCCGAAGCCGTCCTTGCGGCTGCTGGCCTGTGACTTGTCGCTCATCGCGCATCCCCGTCGTGTTGCGGCGGCACAACGGATGAACAGAGGCTGGGCTGCATCGGCAGGATGTGACAAAGTTGTGTGCCGGGCCTCTGCGATCCCCGCAGCGTCCCCGCTGTTCGATTCACTGAACTCTGGGAGGTCATGACATGTCCGCACATCCGCCGCCGGTCCCGCCCGCCAACCAAAGCACGAAGGGGCCGGGCGACAACAAGGCCTCGACCGCCGGCAAGCAGCACCCGATCCACCCGGACAAGGCGCCCAACAACACGGACGAGCAAGGCGACCACGCCAACGTCAAGCAGAACACCCATCATCCCGCGGCGCGCGGGGACCGCTGACGATACCGGACAAGCACCCTAGAACAGGTTCGGCACGGACAGCCGCACCGAACCTATTCTAGCCGTTGTTTTTGCGAGAATTTATTCGGTCAAACCAAGTTGTTTGATCTGAACATGCTCTAGCACCGGCCAGCACCACGGCGGCCCTGGCAGTAGCGGGCACGACGCCACTAAGCCGCATCGCAGCGGCAGTCGAAACAACAACCTGCCGTCGCCGGGCGAAATTGCCAGCCCAGACCGCAGCCAGGTACCAGGCGGCGGTGGGGAGCGCGATAAGCACCATACGCATTACCCGCAGAACCCGCGGACGAAGAGCTAGCTGCTCCAGACCGGCGCCCGTTTCTGCAGGAAAGCGTCTATTCCCTCCTCTGCATCGCGTTCGGCCATGTTGCGGGCCATGACGGCGGCGGCATACTCATAAGCTTCGGCCAGGGGCAGGTCGGCTTGGCAATGGAAGGCGGGCTTGCCGATAGCAACGGCAGCGCCGCTCTTTCCGGCGATGCGCCGGGCCAAGGACCAGACCGCATCATCCAACCCAGCCTCCGGCAAGGCGTGGTTTATCAGTCCGAGCACCGCGGCGCGGGGGGCGTCCACCATGTCCCCGGTCAGCAGCATCTCCATCGCCGCCTTCCGCCCCACCGCACGGGACAGCGCCACCATCGGCGTCGAGCAGAACAGGCCGATGTTCACGCCAGGCGTCGCAAAACGAGCCGTGTCCGCCGCCAGCGCCAGGTCGCAGCTTGCAACAAGCTGGCATCCCGCCGCGGTGGCGATCCCGTGGACCCGGGCGATCACCGGCACGCGCAACCCGACGATGCGCTGCATCAAGGCGGAGCACTGCGTGAACAGCGCCGCGACCCCGTCCCGGTCCAGCCCGCGCAGCTCCCGCAGATCGTGCCCGGCGCAGAATGCCGGGCCGGCGCCAGCGATCACCGCGACTCGTATGGCGCGATCGGCCTCGATCTCATCCAACGCGCCGTGCAGCGCCGCCATCAGCGGCGCGGACAGGGCGTTGCGGGCAGCGGGACGGTTCAGCGTCAGCCAGGCCACGCCGTTCCGGTCGTCGCGCAACAGCAGGGCTTCATTGGTCATGGCGGCCTCCTGCCACGCAGCATAGGAGCAGCAGCGCCGCTGGTCAGCCCCGTCACGACAGCCTTTACCTCGGCCCGCACGCCCGTCATTGAAAGCAGGGAAGCGACGAGGCAACGGGAGGGCGGCCGGACCTGCGTCGGCCATCCGGGATTGCCACGCCGCAAGGGTGGCCGGCGATGACGGATGCCTTGATGACACCGCTGGCCCGTGCTGCCAGCTAACTGGAGGACGTTCCATGCAGAACCAGCAAGTGCTGCTCAGCCGCCGGCCCACCGGCATCCCGCAGTCCCAGCACTTCGAGGTCGTCAGCACTCCCGCGCCCGCGCTGGCCGACGGTCAGGTGCTGGTCCGCAACAGCTACTTGTCGGTCGAGCCGGCGATGCGCGGCTGGGTCAACCTGGCGCCGAACTATCTGCCGCCGGTGGAGGTTGGCGCCGTCATGCGCGCCTACGCCGTTGGCCGCGTCGCAGAAAGCCGCCATCCCGCCTACCAGCCCGGCGACGCCGTGACCGGCATGTTCGGCTGGCAGGAATGGGCGGCAGTCCCGGCGTCGGCCATCGAGCGCCGAGTGGACCACGGCGCAACTGCTGGGCTGCCGGTCCAGACCGCGCTGGGCGTACTGGGGCTGAACGGGCTGACGGCCTATTTCGGCCTGCTCGACATCGGGCAGCCGCGGCCGGGCGACACGGTGGTGGTCAGCACCGCGGCGGGGTCGGTCGGCTCCTGCGTCGGGCAGATCGCACAGATCGCCGGCTGCCGCACGGTCGGCATCGCCGGCGGCCCGGCCAAAGTGGCGCTGTGCCGGGAGGTGTTCGGCTATGACGCTGCAATAGACTACCGCGCGGATGGGCTGGACGAAGCGCTGGCCGCGGCTTGCCCGCGCGGGGTGGACGTGTATTTCGACAACACCGCCGGACCGGTCAGCGACGCGGTGATGCGGCTGCTGGCGCCGCGGGCACGCGTCGTAGTGTGCGGCACCGCTTCGGTCGCGGACTGGTCCGACTGGCCCGTGGGTCCGCGCGTCGAGCGGCACGTGCTGGTCAAGCGCGCCCGTATCGCCGCCATCCTGGCCTTCGACTACCGCGACCGCTACCCGGAGGGGCTGGCCCGGCTGGCGCCCTGGGTGCGGGAGGGACGGATCGCCTATCGCGAGGACGTGCTGCAGGGGATCGAGACGGCGCCGGGCAGCATCGCCGGGCTGTATGCGGGGGAGAACATGGGCAAGCGGCTGATCCAGGTGGGGCCGGCATGATCACGCCGGGCTATGTGCAGGCGCTGACGGCCTACAATGCGGAGATGAACCGCCGCCTGTATGCCGCGGCGGCGCGGCTGACGGACGAGGAGCGGCTGCGGGACCGTGGCGCGTTCTGGCGCTCGATCCACGGGACGTTCAACCATCTCGTGTGGGCGGACCGGATGTGGATGGCGCGGTTCGACGGGTGGGACAAGCCGGCCGTCGTGCTGGCGGAAAGCGGCAGCCTGTTTGCCGGCTTCGCGGAGATGCGGGATGCGCGGGTGGATGCAGACCTGGATCTGCGGGACTGGGCCGGCCGGGTGCGCCAGGACTGGCTGGACGGCACGACGGCCTGGTTCAGCGGCGCCACCGGGCAGGAACAGGTGCGGCCCACGGCGCTGCTGGTGGCGCACATGTTCAACCACCAGACCCACCACAGGGGACAGGCCCATGCGATGCTGACGGCGGCGGGGGAACGGACGGGCGATACGGATTTGTGGCTGACTGAGCTGTAGGCGGCAGGTGGCCGAGCTGAAAACGTTTGCATAGCGCCAACCGCCAACTGCACTGACCCATCGGCAAGCGCGCCGTCATTGCGAGCCGCTTGCGGACGGGTCCAAGCGGATAGCAGCCGGCAGGAACTGCCGCCCGGCACTCCATGCTTGCTGCCCGGCAGGCGATCTCCCCAGAAAATCCGGGGCTGCGGGTTGGAACGGCTGTTGCAATGCGTGCCGGTGCGCGATTCCGCGTACAGGAGCAGGGCATGTCAATCAGTTCCATAGGGAGCGGTGCCTCCCAGGTTTGGCAGCACCAAAAAGAAAGCAGGACGCAGCAAGCGGGCAGCACGAGCGGTGCCGGCGGCGCCCAGGGACCTCGCCGCGGGTCGTTCCCCAGCCTGCCGCCGGATGCCGGCTCAAGCCCGGACGGCATGGGCACGAGCACAGGCGGAAACAACGGCATCAGCGGCTCCGCGTCGAAGCTCATCGCCGACGTCAAGTCGCTGCTGATCAGCTTGCAGGCCGGCAACACCCCGACGGGTGCGGCAACGGGCGCCACCAGCAGCGCCGGCACGGCTGACGGGACCGGAGCCGCATCGGGCAACGGGACAGCCAGCGCAGCCAGCAGCGACACGGCCAGCAACTCCCCAACCGGCAGCCTGTCCCAGGACCAGTTGACCGGGCTGAGTTCGGTGCTCAAAGACCTCGGCAAGGTGCATGGGGGCGGGCACCACCATCACCAGCATGGGGCGCCTCCGTCTGGCTCCCAGTCCGCAGATGCAGGCGGAACGGGTGCAGCGGCTGCCACCAGCGCGAGCGGCGCGTCCGCGTCCCAGCAGGCGTCCGGCTCAACCGCCTCGGACCTGCTCGCCCAACTCGGCAAGGCGCTGAGCGCCTATGGGACGGGCCAGGCGAGCGCGACGAGCCAGCCCGGCATGCTGATTGCCGCGTGACCGCAGGGCTGACAGGGCAAAACGTCCTGCCGACCATTGCATACGAACGCGTCCGTGGCGGTGAAGGGCGCCCGCCACGGCCCGCCCAGCATGGCGCTGCCGCGTCAGCCCCCGCTCGGCCGCACCGCCAGCGCCACCCCCACGGCGAACGCCGGCACGTCCAGCCGCAGGCCGTCCATCCCGGCCTCGGCCGAGATGGCGCCGCAGGCCTGCCCCGTCTGGGTGTCCCAAGCCCAGGCCTGGTAATGCCCCGGCGCCAGCCCCGGCACCACAATGCCCACTCCGCGCCGCACCGCCGGGTCCACACGGCCATCCCCCAGCAGCGGCGCCGTCCGCAACAGGAACAGCACCGCCTGCCGCGCATCCGCACAGGCGAAGCAAGCCACGTCGGGATCGTCCACCAGCGCGTCAACTGGACACCGGTTGAACGTCGCCCAGTCCACCAGCGGCAGGAAGTCGGCCAGGCTCCGCTGCGCCCGGCGCATCCCGTGCGTCAGCCGGTGCGGGTTGCGGTTCGGCCAGCGCATCCCGCCGCCCACGCCACCGGACGCCAGGTGCGCCCATTGCAGGTGCCGGAAGTATTCGTCGTCGAACGCCTCGTCCAACGTCCGGCCGTGGTCCTTGAAGGTGTGGATCGGCCCGTGCTCGCTGTCGAAGAACGGACGCTGGTCGGTGATCTCCGCCAAGGCCTCCCGCACCAGCTTGCCCACCGCCAGCGCGGGCGCCACCGTGTCGGAGGGATGGTCAATCGTGTCCTCCTCGTAGAAGTGGTTGTTGGCGAAATCGAGGGCCGGGTGGCGAAATACCGGCTCGTTCAGCCAGGGCTTCCAGTGCAGCTCCGGCCCGAACACCGATACGCATTGCGGATGGGCGCGTCCGTGCGTGCGCAGCTCGATTTCCTTCAAAAACGGGCCGACGTCGCCGATGTAGTCCTCGAAGCAGCCGGGCCGGTCCTCGCCCTGGACCGGATGCATCTCGTTCCATAAGTCCCAGGCGAACAGGGTGCCGGACCCGCCCCAGCGCTCCGTCGCGAATTGGAGACGGGCCTTGACCAGGCGGCGGACCTCGGGATGCACCATCAGGCTCGTGCGCGCGTCGCAGGGGCCGCCATTGGCGCTGTTGTAGGGGTGTAGGTCCCAGCGGACCCAGTGGAAGTAGGTGTCCAGAGGCGTCAGCAGCAGCCGCAGCCCGGCCTCCCCGCAGAGGCGGAACAGGTCGTCCCATGCCTGCACCAGCACGGGGTTGAACACGCCGGTCGGCTGCTCGAAGAAGTGGCCGCCGAACTCGGAATACTCCAGCATGAAGCGCAGGCAGGTCACGCCCTGCTTCCGCAGCCAGGCCAGGTGCCCGGCCACTGCTGGCAGGTCCCGCCGGTGCAGCACGCCGTTCCAGTCCACCCAAGGCATTGCGTCGTTTTGGCCGATAGGGGTCCAGGGGTCGCCGTGCTCGGTGATGAAGTAGGGCAAGCCAGGCGCGCGCTGTATCCAAGGCAGGTCGGTCAAGACAGCTACTTTACCTCTTGATCCCAGGGTGATGCTGCACCAGGCCTGTTGTCGGAAATCCTCGCATCTCCTGCCAAGCCTCGGCGGCTTAAGCCTGCGTCACGCGCAGCGCGTTCGTGGTGCCGGGCTGGTTGAACGGCACCCCCGCCGTCACGACGACCTCGTCACCGGGCTGGGCGAAGCCCTCCGCACGGGCGATGCGGGCGGCACGGGTGACGGTCTCGGTCATGGTGTGCAGCTCCCCCGTCAGCACGGCATGGACGCCCGACACCACCGCCAGGCGCCGGGCGGTTTGCAGGCTGGTGGTCAGGCCGAGCACCGGGCAGGCCGGACGCTCCCGCGCCACCCGCAGTGCCGTGCTGCCGCCCAGCGTGAAGGCGGCAATGGCGGCGGCCCCCACGGTTTGCGCGACCTGCCGGGACGCCGCGGCGATGGCCGCCGCCGCCGTGCGCTCCGGCACAGGCCGGCTGCTGTCCATCAGCGCCCGCCAGCCGGGGTCGCGCTCCACCCGCTCGACGATGCGGTCCATCATGTTGACCGCCTCGTAGGGATACTGCCCGGCGGCAGATTCCGCGCTCAGCATCACCGCGTCGGCGCCGTCGAACACCGCGGTCGCCACGTCCGACGCCTCCGCCCGTGTCGGCGAGGGCGCCGAGATCATGCTTTCCAGCATCTGCGTCGCCACCACGACGGGGATGCCGCGCTCGCGCGCCGCGCGGATGATGCGCTTCTGCGCCAGCGGCACCTCCTCCGGCGGCAGCTCCACGCCAAGGTCGCCGCGGGCCACCATCACCGCGTCGGACAGGGCGAGAATCTCGTCCATGTTGTCGAGGGATTGCGGCTTTTCCATCTTGGTCATGATCCAGGCGCGTCCGGCGGCGATCTCCTTGGCCTCGGCCACGTCCTCCCCGCGCTGCACGAACGACAGCCCGATGTAGTCCACGCCGTGGTGCAGGGCGAAGTCCAGGTCCACCCGGTCCTTCGCCGTCAGCGCCGGGATCGGCAGCGCCACGTCGGGCACATTGACACCCTTGCGGTCGGACAGGGGGCCGCCGGTCACGACCTCGCAGTCCAGGTGGTCCTCCCGGACATGGACGACACGCAGCCGCAGCTTGCCGTCGTCCAGCAGCAAGCTGGTGCCGATGCCCGCGGCCTGGATGATCTCGGTATGCGGCAACTGCACCCGGCGGCTGTCGCCCGGCACCGGGGACAGGTCGAGCCGGAAGCCCTGCCCGGTTTGCAGCGTCACGCGCCCGCCCTGGAAGCGTCCGACCCGCAGCTTCGGCCCCTGCACGTCGGCGAGGATGCCGATGGGCCGGCCCACGTGCTCCTCCAGCGCGCGCACCATGGTGATGCGGGCCAGGTGGTCCTCATGCGTGCCGTGGCTGAAGTTCACCCGGAACACGTCGGCGCCACCCTGGAACAGGCGGGCCAGCATCTCCGCGGTGGAGCTGGCCGGGCCGAGGGTGGCGATGATCTTCGTGCGACGGCGGCGGCGCATCTTCACGCGTGGAGTCATGAGGGATGTCCTTGTTATACGACCAGGATGGCGCGGAGGTCGTTCACGTTGGTCAGCGTCGGCCCGGTGCGGACCAGGTCGCCCACAGCGTCGAACAGGCCATAGCTGTCATGTTCGGCCAGCACGCGCGCGGGGTCCAGCCCGGCGGCGCGGGCACGCTCCAGGGTTGTGGGGGTCACGACGGCGCCCGCCGCGTCCTCCGTCCCGTCGATCCCGTCGGTGTCGCCCGCCAGCGCCCAGATGCCCGGCGTTCCCCGCAGCGCGAGCGCCAGGCCCAGCAGGAACGCCGTGTTGCGCCCGCCGCGACCGGACGGGCCGGCGCCGATGGTGACGGTGGTCTCGCCGCCCGACAGCAGCACGCACGGCGGCGGCAGTGGCTGGCCGTGCAGCCGGGCGCTGGCGGCAATGCCGGCCATGACCGTGCCCAGCTCGCGGCTTTCGCCCTCCAGTGCATCGCCCAGGACCAGCGGCGTCAGGCCGTGCGAGCGGGCGGCGGCGGCAGCGGCGGCCAGGGCCATCAGGGGAGTGGCGATCATGCGTATGTCGGGGGTGATCTCACCAGGCTTGGGCGTTTCAGCGCCGTTGGTGCGGGGCAGCGCCAGGCCGTAACGGGCGGCGATGGAGCGCACGTCGGCCCAGGTGGTGGGGTCGGGCACGGTGGGGCCGCTGCCGATGGTGGCGGGGTCGTCGCCGGGCACGTCGCTGATCACGATCGTGACCACGCGGGCAGGCGCCGCCGCCGCGGCTAGGCGACCGCCCTTGACGGCGGACAGGTGCTTGCGGACGCAGTTCATCTCGCCAATGGCGGCGCCGGACTTCAACAGGGCGCGGTTGACCCGGTCGGCGTCGGCCAGGGTCAGGCCCGGCGCCGGCAGCTCCAGCAGCGCGGAGGCGCCGCCGGACATCAGCGCCAGAACCAGGTCGTCCGGCCCCAGGCCCGCTACGGCGTCCAATACGCGCCGTGCCCCGGCCTCGGAGTTGGCGTCGGGCACAGGGTGCGACGCTTCCATGACCTCGATGCGCCGGGTCGGGTGGTGGTGGCCATAGCGGGTGACGACGATGCCGGTCATGGGCACGTCGGGCCAGGCGTCCTCCAGCGCGGCAGCCATCACTGCGGCCGACTTGCCTGCGCCGACAACGATCACGCGGCCGCCGGGGAGCAGCTCGCTGCGGGGCGGCAGGTGCGCGGCCAGGACCTGCCGCGGGTCGGCGCTGGCCACGGCGGCGTCGAACATCGCCCGCAGCGCCATGCGCGCCCTTTGGTCGTCCCAAGTCATGGCGCCTCCTAGCTCGGCGCCACTATGCGGGGTCAGGGCGGGTTGGGCCAGACCCCGGGGAGTGGCGCTGCGCCATCCCGCACGCCATCTATGGCCCACACCAACCGAGGACTCCGCCATGCCGACACCCGAGATGGACGCCGCCACCCGCACCGAGCTGGAGGCTGCCGCCTTCCGCCGCCTGGTCCAGCACCTGCAGGAACGGACCGACGTGCAGAACATAGATTTGATGAACCTATCCGGGTTCTGCCGCAACTGCCTGTCCCGCTGGTATCGCGAAGCCGCCGAGGCGCACGGCCTGCCGCTGACCGACCCCGACGCGCGCGAGGTCGTGTATGGGATGCCCTACAAGCAGTGGCAGGCTCTGCACCAGCGGGATGCCACGCCGGATCAGAAGGCTGCGTTCGCGGCGTCAAATCCGGGGCATTGACCGCTTGCCCCGTCGTAGTGAGGAGCACGGCGGCGCGGTCCAGGGGCGGCGAGCACTGCCTTGCCCGTCCCAGGAACGCGACATGGCGTGGCCGGCTTCTATCGGCGGGCTGATGCTGTAATCCCGAAGTAGATTGCCGTCCTATCAGTGTCAGAAGTTCTGACGCGTGACGTTTCTCGTCATTGCGAGCCGCCCTTGCGGCGTGGCAATCCAGTTGCGGCAGTGACTATGCGGGCGGACCCTGGATTGCCGCGGCGCTGCGTGCCTCGCAATGACGGATGCCGGCAGTGCGGCGCAGGTGAAGACGTTCGGCGTTTGGTATCAGATGCAAACGCGCCGCGACCGGACCCGCACGTCTCTATTCGCCAACAAAGCTGGATCAGTTCGCGTCAGGCTTGGACGCGAACCAATCCGGTCCGCTTACGGCGTGGCCAGATACATCGTCGCCGCGCCGAACCAACGCGTCTGGAACTCGATCCGCACCGGGAGCTTCGGTCCTCCTGGGACGGCTGAGGCAAACCACGCGGTTCCCCGCTGCGGCCGGCGCAGCGTCGCCGGATCCGCGTCGCGGACAAATCCGCCGAGCTGCCGGCCCTCGAAATCGCAGCGCAGGGCAGGGCCGGCGTAGCTGGAGCGGCTGGTTGCCTCCAACTCCTGCACCGGCCCGGTGTGGACGGCCAGCTCGCCCAGGCGGCGACCGTCAAAGGTACGGACCTGGCCGTCGCAGCGGCCCGTCAGGTTCACGTTGTGGATCAGCAACGCCAATGCGCTCAGCGAGTCGGCCGTGCCGGCCTGCTCGGCCGGGGGCACCGGGTCCCGTTCCTCGTTGTTGGGCGGCACGAGCTGGCGTATCTGCGGGTCGTGCGCCGGGTAGTCTATCTGCGTCACCCGCTGCACGCCGCGCTGGGTGCCTGCGCTGAAGAACCGGCGGGGCTGCACGCGCCCGGCGTCGAACCGGCCCTCCGCCACGCTGTCGTTGCGGCTGCTGTAGGCGAGCGAGAGTGCGCCCACGGTATGGAACGCCAGATGGACGCGATACGTGGCAGGCTCCACATCCCAGTCCGCGTCCATCACCACCACCTGCAGCCCGGCGGCGTAGGTCTGGTAATGGGCACGGACCGGATCGGCGCCGGCCGGGGCGGCGGACAGGAGCAGGAGCGCGGCAGGGACCATCAAGTGTCGCATTCCCCGCAGGTTAGGTGGCGTGGGCGTGGGGCACAACGGCGGCGTTGCGCCCGCGGGAACACGGCCGCGTCATCCCGCCGCTGGCGTTCCCCGGTGCTGGAACAGCTCCGTGCTCAGCCCGCACAGGCAGCGGTCGCCGCCGTGGGCGCGGGGCGCGTCAGCCGGGTCAACTCGGGTCGGGGACAGCACGTGGACATGGCGCTATATGGCTGCATGATCTCGATCCCAGACGACGCCATGCCGCGCTGCACGTTCAGCGGCAGCATCAGCCTGCCCTTCCGATGCCCGGACTGCCGCCCTTCCCCTCGTAGCCCGGCACCACTTTCGCGCCAGCCCAGCCGGGACGTAGCTGCCCGGCTGGGCCATCCGCACGCATGGGTGGATGTTCTGGTGCGGGGTCGCTTGCTGCATGTGGAGGCGAGGGCGCGATGACCGACCGTTATGCGGTGATTGGCAATCCGATCGGGCACAGCAAGTCGCCGGCCATCCACATGGGCTTTGCCGCCGTCACGGGTCAGGACATCAGCTATGAGGCGCTGCTGGCCCCGGTGGGCGGGTTTGCCGACGCCGTGGACGCATTCCGCGCCGGCGGCGGCCGCGGCCTGAACATCACCGCACCGTTCAAGCTGGACGCCGCCGCCTATGCAACGCAGCGGCTGGAACGGGCGGAGCAGGCCGGAGCCGTCAATGCCCTGTCGTTCGACGGCCTGGCGGCGGTGGCCGACAACTTCGACGGTATCGGCCTCCTGCGGGACATCGTGGCGAACCTCGAGTGCCCCCTGCGAGGCCGGCGCGTGCTGCTGCTGGGCGCGGGCGGGGCAGCCCGCGGCACGCTGCCGCCGTTCCTGGAGCAGCGCCCGGCCGAGCTTGTGATTGCCAACCGCGAGCCGGAGAAGGCAGCCGAGTTGGCGGGGCGGTTCGCCTCCTATGGCCCCGTCCAAGCCACGGGACTGGACGGGCTGCGGCGCCTGGGCGGCTTCGACGTGGTGGTCAACGCCACCTCCGCCAGCCTGTATGGCGAGTTGCCGGACATCGGCACCGCGGTATTCGGGCCGGGGTGCCTGGCCTACGAGATGGTTTACGGCCGCGGCCTGACCCCGTTCCTGCGCCTGGCGCGTGACGCGGGCGTGACCCGGCTGGCGGACGGGGTCGGGATGCTGGTCGAGCAGGCAGCCGAAGCTTTTGCCTGGTGGCGCGGGGTGCGGCCGGACACCCGGGCGGTGATCGAACGGATGACGGTGCCGCTGGTGTAAGCCTGTCCTGCTCCCTCTCCCTCCGGGAGAGGGTCGGGGTGAGGGAGGCCGCAAACCTGAAACTCTCCCAATCAAAACCGACCCATAACCGGCCATCATTCGTCCATGTGGCCCTTCCCTCACCCCAACCCTCTCCCGGAGGGGGAGGGAGACGGCCGCAACCGGACGTACTACAAGGAGACCCCACGTGAACCGCCTCGTTTACGTCCTGAACGGACCCAACCTGAACCTGCTCGGCCGCCGCCAGCCGGAGATCTATGGCCGTGAAACCCTGGCCGACGTGGAGCGCGACTGCCGGGCGCTGGCGACCGAGCTAGGCCTCGACCTGCGGTTCCACCAGAGCAACCGCGAGTACGAAATCATAGATTGGGTGCACGAGGCGCGTGAGGACGCGGGCGGCATCGTCATCAACCCGGCGGCCTTTACCCACACCTCCGTCGCGATCTTGGACGCGCTCAATACCTTCGATGGGCCGGTGCTGGAGGTCCATATCAGCAACGTCCACAAGCGCGAGGCCTTCCGGCACCATTCCTACGTGTCGCTGCGGGCGGATGGGGTGATCGCCGGGCTTGGCACCCAGGGCTACCAACTAGCGCTGCGGCGTGTGGCGCACCTGCTGGACGGGACGGCGTAGCAGTGGGGCCGGGAGATGCTGTCCTGGTGCCCCGTACGGGATTCGAACCCGTGTTACAGCCTTGAAAGGGCCGTGTCCTAGGCCTCTAGACGAACGGGACAGCGGCGCGGGGCGTAGCGCGAGGCGGCGGGCTGGTCAAGCGCTTCGCCGCCGCGGAAACCGCGCCATGCAGCCCCGGTCCTCATCCCATAGCGCATACAACGGCGCTGTCAGGGCCTGCCGCAGGGTCAGCGTCGTCACCTGGCCCATCTCCGGCCGGGCCATGTGGCACGCCTGCAGCCGGTAGTTTGGCACGCGCGGCGACAGGTGGTGCACGTGGTGGAAGCCGATGTTGCCGGTGAACCATTGCAGCACGCGCGGCAGCTTGAGATAGGAGCTGCCGTCCAACGACGCCTGTACCAGGTTCCAGGCGTCCTGGTGCGCCCATTGCGCTTCCTCGAAACGGTGCTGCACCGAGAACAGCCAGACCCCCACGATGGACGCCAGGACGATGGTTGCCCCCTGCACCATCAGGACCGGCCTCGCGCCAAGCAGCAGCATCAGCGTCCCCAGCACGGCCGCAAGGGCGAGGTTGGTGCCGAGTACGCTCCGCCGCTCCCGCTTGGAGGTGGGCGACGTGTCGAACGGCACGCGATACAGCAGGACGAACACGACCGGCGGCAGCAGGACCAGGGTCAGCACCGGGTTGCGCGCCGTGCGATACAGCAGGCGCCGCACGGGGGACATCGCCTGGTATTCCCGCACCGTCGCGCACGTCGAATAGATGTCGAGGCCGGAATCCCGCCGGTCCAGGTTGTTGAAGCTGGCATGGTGGTTCGCGTGCTGTCGCCGCCAGAACTCATAGGGCGCGAAGGTCATGGCGCTGCAGAACCGTCCGAGCCAGTCATTGGCCCAGCGCGACCGGAAGAACGAGCCGTGGCCGCAATCGTGCTGGACGATGAACAGCCGCACCAGCAGCCCGGCCGCCGGCACCGCCAGGGCAAGCACGAGCCAGGCCGAGACGCCCACCAGCGCATACATGGCCGCGGTCACGGCCAGGTATGCCAGGAATGTCGAGGCGAATTGCCACAGGCTGTAGGGCAGCGACGGGGCCTGGAACCGGGCGGTGGCCGCCATCAGCGCCTTGCGGTCGGTGTCGGGTGCGCTTGCGGCAGGGTGGGTCATGGGGACACCAGTGTTGGGTTGGCCGGTGCGGCGTCGCGACGGCACGGCACCAGCGAAAGCGGGAAGGTCGCCAAGGGGAAGAAGCCGCGCGTCATTGCCGGTCGCCGGCACAGGCGTTCATGGCACACGTCGGTCTCACCAATGCATGATGCCGTACGGTTCTTATAACGCCATCATGCGCCGTCATTACCGTTGTATGGTAGAAATGTTTTCGGACCGCGGCCGGGCCGGAACCCGCGCTGCGCCGGTCCTGAAGCGTGGACGCAACCGGGCACGCGGGAGGAACCGTCTGGCGCGCTATATCCGGACGCCGCCGGACGGCATCGCAACGCTCATTCGCACCTGAACAGGAAGACGCGGCCCGTCTCATGGAGGCGACGGCGGCGACAGTTGTTGAGAAAGTGTGTCCGCGGCGGGATTCGAACCCACGGCCCCAGGATTCATCCCACTTCGGCTTTCGCCGCCGCCCCGGCATGCGCCGGGCCGTTCGTGGTCTGGACTGTCCCTTCGCCATAGACCCCAACCAGAGGCCCCCAGGCGCCGCCCGTCCAGTCTCTACACCGTCCCCGCCCTTTCGGGCCGGGCTTGGCTCGGGATCGGCATGGCGCAAGCGCACCGAAGCGTTCCCCGACTTTGAGCGGATTCACGGCGCAGTTTCCGCACGCCGCGCCCAATTCAACCAACCAGGAATCCTGTGCTCTATCCTGCTGAGCTACGCGGACGACACGTCAGCACCATACCTGCGTCAGCCCGCCCGGTCTAGCCGCCGGGCCGAGAGGGGTGCAACATCGCCCGAACGCCATCCGAGGAAGCACCAGCCCATGCCCGGCAAAGTCGTCATCAGTTGCGCCATCACCGGCGCCATCCACACCCCCAGCATGTCCGACGCCCTCCCGATCACGCCGGAGGAGATCGCCGCCAGCAGCATCGAGGCCGCCGAGGCCGGCGCCGCCATCATCCACTTGCACGCCCGCAATCCCGCTACCGGCGAACCCTCCCCCGACCCGGCGCTGTTCATGCGCTTCCTGCCGGTCATCAAGCAGAGCACCGACGCCGTCCTGAACATCACCACCGGCGGCGGCCTCAACATGACCCTCGCCGACCGGCTGGAGGCGCCGCTGCTGGCAAAGCCGGAGATGTGCAGCCTCAACATGGGGTCCATGAACTTCAACATTTCCGGCGCCGGCGCCCGGGTGAAGACCTGGAAACACGACTGGGAACAGCCCTACCTCGCCCGCACCACCGACCATATCTTCCGAAATACATTCAAAGATATCGAGGGCATCGTCGAGCAGCTCGGCAAGGGCCACGGTACCCGGTTCGAGTTCGAGTGCTATGACGTCGGCCACCTTTACAACCTGGCGCACTGCCTGGAGCGCGGCATCGTCGAGCCGCCGCTGTTCGTGCAGACCATCTTCGGCATCCTTGGCGGCATTGGCGCCGAGGTGCAGAACCTGCAGTTCATGAAGGAGACCGCCGACCGCCTGTTCGGCGACAAGTACGTCTGGTCGGTGCTGGCCGCCGGGCGGCACCAGATGGCGTTCACGACCATGGCCGGCATCATGGGCGGCAACGTCCGCGTCGGATTGGAGGACAGCCTGTATATCGGACGCGGCCAGATGGCCACGAGCAACGCCCAGCAGGTCGCCAAGATCAGGCGCATCCTGGAGGAACTGAGCCTGGAGATCGCAACCCCTGCGGAGGCGCGGGCGATCCTGCACCTCAAGGGCGGCGACCGGGTGGGGTTCTAGCATGACGCTGGACGCCGCCGCCCTGCACGCGGACCTGCTGACGCTGGACACGCACATAGACATCCCCTGGCCCGGAGGTCCCGACGTCTTTACCGACAGCCCGCGGGACAAGTCCGGCCGCCGGGTGGATTTTCCGAAGATGCGGGCGGGCGGGCTGCGCGCCGGGTGCTTCGCGGCCTACGTGCCGCAGGGGCCGCGCACGCCGGAGGGCTGGCAGGCCGCGACCGGCCGCGCGATGGCCATGCTGGACGCCATCAACGCCACCGGCCGCACCGAGGGCGACCTGACCGCCCGCGTCGTGACGTCGGCGGACGGCATGGAGGCCGCGCACCGCGACGGCGTCATCGCCGTGATGCCCTGCGTCGAGAATGGCCACGCCGTGGGCGAGGACCTGGGCAACCTCGCCCGGTTCTACGCCAAGGGCGCCCGTTACATGACGCTCACGCACAACGGCCACAACCTTCTGTGCGACAGCAGCAATCCCCGCGCTGACCTGGGCGACGGCCCCACCTTGCACGGTGGGCTGAGCGGGCCGGGGAAGGACGCCATCCACGAGATGAACCGCCTGGGAATGCTGGTGGACGTGTCCCATACCAGCCGCCAGGCCGCGCTGCAGGCGGCGATGCACTCGCGCACGCCGGTGCTCGCCACCCACTCCTGCGTGCGCGCCCTGTGCGACGTGGCCCGCAACGCCGACGACACCCTGCTGGACGCCCTGCGCGATACCGAGGGCATGATCAACATCACCGCCCTTTGCAGCTTCGTGAAGCCCGGCGGCAAGGAGGCCGACACTACCGTTCACGACTTCTGCGAGCACATCGAATACGTCATCCGCCGCTGCGGCCTGGCGCATGTCGGCATCAGCTCGGACTTCGACGGCGGCGGCGGCATCACCGGCTGGCGCGACGCCAGCGAGAGCGGCAACGTGACGGCCGAGCTAGTCCGCCGCGGTTACAGCGCCGGGGAGATCCAGGCGCTATGGAGCGGCAACTTCCTCCGCCTGCTCCGCCGGGCGGAGGACGCGGCGGAGGCCCGGTCCCATGCCGCCTGATGCGCCCATGCCCCGGACCATGCCCCGCTTGGGCCAGGGCACTTGGCACATGGGCGAGGGCGCGGTGCCCCGCAAACAGGAGGCGGACGCGCTGCGCCTGGGCGTGGACCTCGGCATGACGCTGATAGACACCGCCGAGATGTATGGCGACGGCGCGGCGGAGGAGGTGGTGTCGGACGCCATCGCCGGGCAGCGCGACCGGGTGTTCCTGGTGTCCAAGGTGTATCCGCACAACGCCAGCCGAACCGGCGTTCCCGCGGCCTGCGCCCGCAGCCTGCGCCGGCTGCGTACGGACTGCCTGGACCTGTACTTGCTGCACTGGCGCGGCCAGCATCCGGTTGCGGAAACCGTCGCAGCGTTCGAGGCGCTGCGCGAGGCCGGCAAGATCAAGCATTGGGGCGTGTCCAACTTCGACATGCGGGACATGGAGGGCCTGCCGTCGGGCTGCGCCGCCAATCAGGTGCTCTACAATCCCGAGGCGCGCGGCATCGAGTTCGACCTGCTGCCGTGGTGCCAGGCGCACAGCGTGCCGGTGATGGCCTATTCCCCGGTGGGCCAGGGCGGAAGCCTGCTGCGCGATAAGGCGTTGCACGCCGTCGCCGCCCGGCACGGCGTGACGCCCGCCCAGGCCGCCATCGCCTGGATCCTGCGCCACCCCGGCGTCGTGTCCATCCCCAAGGCGTCCGACGCCGGCCACGTCCGCGAGAATGCCGCCGCCGCCACTCTGGCCCTGACCCCAGAGGACTGCGCCGAGCTGGACGCCGCCCTCCCGCCGCCACGGCGCAAGCAGCCGCTTGAGATGCTGTAGCTAAAATGGCCAGCAGCTCCCTTCTCCCTCTCCCTCCGGGCTACGGCATTCACACATCTCTTCGCCCAACAAGGAAAACAAGGACTTGCAAATCGGACTACTTTCGAGATTATCTCGATACCGGATTGCATAGAGCGTTGTTCTGCTTGCTGTTCCCTTGTAGATGCACGAGTTACTGGGCTTACCGGAACAAGATGTGTGAATGCCGTAGCCCTCCGGGAGAGGGCCGGGGTGAGGGGGTCTTCAAGGACAATCCTGGCCGATGCAAGATTGCGTGCCATTGGCGCTGGCCACACCCTGCCCTGCAACCGAGACCCCCTCACCCCGACCCTCTCCCGGAGGGAGAGGGAGCAGGAAGCCGGTTATGCGCGTGGACCATCCTTCTGCTGCTCCTTCTTCCTCTACCCGCGCAAGCCCTGGGCCTCTACGAAGCCTCGGTGATCGTCACCGGCACTGACGCCCGCAGCCGTCCGGAGGGACTAGGGCGGGCATTGGCGCAGGTGCTAGCCAAGGTTAGCGGCAACCCGGCGCTGCTCGATGACCCGAAGGTGGCGGCGTTGGCTCCCGCCGCCTCTGGCCTGATGGCGTCCCTCGCCTACCTGGACCAGATGTCCGACCTGCCGCACCAGGACGAGCAGGGCAGCCGCGACCGCCCCTACGACCTGCTGGTCCGCTTTGACCCCGTCAGCCTCGACGCCATGCTGGAAGGGTTGGGCGAGACCCCCTGGCGCACCCGCCCGCCGATCCTTGTGAACCTGCGGATCGAGCCGCGCAGCGGCCCGGTGATGCCGCTACGCGCCGACACGACCGCAGACGAGCGCCATCGCGCCGCACTGCTGGCAGCCGCCGACGGGGCGGGCTTGCAGGTGGTGCTGCCGCTCGACCGGACCGCCGCCGCCGGCCCGGCACGGCCTGACCTGGCGCCACCGCCGCCAGAGCTGGCGCTGCGCGGCGCCGTGTCCTGGGTGGAGGGTGCGGGCTGGACTGGCCGCTTCACCCTGCCCTGGCACGGACGGGACCATACGTGGGATGTCGGGGGCGTCAGCTTCGACGAGGCCTATCGGGCCGCCATGCGCGGCGCGGCGCGGACGCTGTCCGGGCATGACGAAGCCCGGTGATGCCGGGGCGCAACGACCGGGCTGGGGCGTGCGGCGCACCGACAGGATCAACCGGACCGCAGGCCGCGGCGGAGCGGCGCCTCAGGCCGCCTGGGTGCTGACCGCCTGCACCGTCCGGATCGGGTTGGGCGACGGCCCGTTGATCCAAACCTTCGGCGCCTCCGACTTGGCCGCACCGTAGATCGAGCAGAACGCCACGTCCGCCGCGTCCCGCCCGGCGCCGATCCGCACCAGCCCATCCAGCGCCGCCATCCGCGTGGGGTCGAACAGGTACCACGCCCCTCCCCCACCGGGTGCGGCCAGGTAGGCCTCGAACACCGCATGGAAGTCCGGCGGCTGCAACTGCCAGGCATAGGCGCTGATATATCGCGCCGGTATTCCCACCGCCCGGCACAGCGTGATCGCCAAATGCGCGAAGTCCCGGCACACCCCGCGCCGGTCGCCCAGCGTGTCGTAGGCGCTGGTCAGCACGTCGGTGCTGCCGCTCTCGTAGTCCACGTTGTCCCTGATCCAGTTGCAGATCGCCGTCGCCCGCTGGTGGCCTGACGGCGTCATGTCGAATAGCTTGGCCGCAAACCGCGCCAGCCGGTCCGACTGGCAGTAGCGGCTGGCATTCAGATAAGGCAGCACGTCCAACGGAATGGACCCGGCCGCCAGCTCCTGCACCCCTGTGGGGTCCAGCATCAGCGGATCGAGCGCGACGGTTGCGGTATACTCGACCTTCAGCTTCCCCTTGGGCACCACGAAGCGGGCCAGGCGGTTGCCGGCCTCCGGCATGGTGAAGCGGTCCGGCTTCCCCAGGTCCGGCGTGCTCACCAGCCGCTCGGAGGTGATGACCTGGCGGGGGAAGCGGGCAGCCTCCAGGTTGAACACGAACGGCGTCAACGCCGCTTCCGTCTCGTATTCCAGGGTGCAGCCGACGGTGAATTCCATGGGGGACGGTTCCGAAGCAGTGGGTCCATCCAGTGTGCGGCAGGGGAATCCGGAGTGGCAACCCGGTTGTCGGTGTGGGGCGTGCACGACGAGGCGACCGCCCGCCACGAAGGCGCAGCAATAGGCGGGAAGGGCGTTGTGCTTGCCCGTTCCCTCGCTCTGCAAGCCTTAGTGCTTGGCCAGCGCCGCAACCACCGCCTGCAGGCTCGCGACCGAGTAGGGCTTCTTGGCGACCGGCGTCCCCGCGTGCTCCGGCGGGAAGGCCACGTCCTCGCCGTAACCCGTGGCGAAGACATGCGGTATGCCAAGTATCTGCAGCCGGCTTGCGACGGCGAAGCTCGTCTCGCCGCCCAGGTTGACGTCCAGCACGGCGAAGTCCGGCCGGTGGGTGCCGATGGATGCGAGGGCGTCGGCGACGCTGCCCGCAACATCCACCTGCGTTGCGCCCATCTTGGCCAGCATCTCCTCCGCGTCCAGCGCGATGATGATGTTGTCCTCGACCAGCAGGACGGCGCCGGACAAGCGTGCGGGCGGCCTTGATGCAGGCATCGCCGGCGGTGCAGCGGTCGGATGGCCCGCCGCCACATAATGCGCGGGGATCACCAGGCGCGCCCGCAGCCCGGCGAGGAGGAACTCAACCGTAGCCTCCCCCTTCAGGTCGTGCGGGATCGAGCGTTCGATGATCGTCGTCCCAAACCCGCGCCGGGTCGGTGCCTGCACCGGCGGCCCGCCGCTCTCGACCCACTGGATGACCAGCCGCCCCGATGCGTCCTGCATCCAGGTGATGTTTACCTGCCCCCGGCCGCCTTGCAGGGCGCCATACTTGGCGGAGTTGGTCATCAGCTCGTGCAGGACCAGCACCACGGTGGTGAAGGCCTCCGGCTGCAGCAGGACGTCAGGGCTGCCGATGCAGACGCCGGTCCTGCCGCCCGTATTGAAACCGCCCGTCCCGTCGCCGGCATAAGCCTCCGCCTCCGCCTCGATCAGGGCGCGCAGCGACGCTGGCCCCCACTGGTCCCGGGTGATCTGGTCATGCGCACGGGCCAGCGCCTGCACTCGTCCGCTCAGCACGCCGGCGAACTCCTCGACCGAGCCGGAACCCGCCTGGCTTTGCGAGATCAGGCCGCGTATCAGGCCGAGGATGTTGCGGACGCGGTGGTTCAGCTCGGCGATCAGCAGCTCCTGCCGCTCGGCGGCGCCCTGGCGTTCCTTCTGGGCGATGTCGGCCAGGTGTAGGATCACCTCAAGCAGCGTCGTGCGCAGCGAGTTCGCAACCCGCAACTCCGCATCCGTCCAGGGGAGGGACTGCCCATGCAAAACCTCCCGCCAAGCGTCGAAGCTCTTGCGCGGCGTCAGGCGCACGCCGTTCGGCCCGACCGTCACCGGCTTGTCCGGGTTGCCGGCCCAGGTGACGGAGCGGGCGACCTCGCGGCGGAAGAACACGATGTAGTCGCGCGGCGAGCGCGAGACCGGAATGGCGAGCAGGCCCGCAGCCCGTTCAGGGAAGTCCCGCCCGGGTTCGTAGGCCTTGCCGATTTCGTTGGTGGCGAACACGCTGCTGGCCCCGGTGCGGTTCAGGAACCGGGTCAGGCCGAGGAACTCCTCCCGCGTCGGCGTTGTCCCCTTCAACGTCACCTGCTCCTCGACCCAGATCCCGATGCCGTCGCAGGGGATCAAGTCGGTGATGGAGTCAACGAAACGAGAGATGTTCTCGAAGGTGGACGCCCCCGCCGCCATCGCCGCCATGAGCTGGTTGTGCAGCTTGCGGGCGCGAGTTTCGTAGTCAACCTCCAGCTCCCGCTCGCGGCTTTCCAGCAGCAGCGAGAAGGTCTGCCCATACAGCTCGGCGGCGCTGCGGCGCTCATAGGCGATGCAGCGCGGGGTGAGATGGTGGCAGGCGAACAGGCCCCACAGCTTGCCCCGGCGCAGGATGGACACCGACATGGACGCGGCAACGCCCATGTTGCGCAGATATTCCAGGTGGATCGGCGACACTGCGCGCAGAGTGCTCATGGACAGGTCGAGCGGCTCGCCCTCCGGACCCAGCTGCGGCACAATTGGCACGCCCTCGGACGAGGTGTCGGCGACGATGCGCAGCCAATTGCGCTCATACAGCGCGCGGGCTTGCTTCGGGATGTCGGACGCCGGGTAGCGCAGCCCCAGGAAGGACGGGATGCCAGGCTTGGTCGCGTCGGCGACGACCTCGCCGGACCCGTCCCCGGTGAACTTATACACCATGACCCGGTCGAAGCCGGTCAGCGCCCGCAGCAGCCTTGCCGCCTCGCGGTAGAAGTCGCCGATGGCCTCCGTGGGTTGCAGCCGGGCGATCAGCGAGCGGACGAGGGTGCCGGCGCTCATGTCGCCATCCCTCTCGCTCGGCTCGCATTCCAGCACGATCTGGCCGGCCGACAGGTGGATGGCGACGTCGAACGCCGGGCCGCCCTCCATCAGGCGGAGGGCGAAGGCGCGCTCCACCGCGTCGTCGCCGCGCAGGACCGCCAGGCGGTTCCGCAGTGTATGGAGTGCCTCTGCGCTGAACAGGGTACGCAGGGAGGACCCCAGCAGCGCATCAACCGGCTGGCCCAGCCAGTCCGGCGCGTTGGCGGACAGGCGGGTGATGATCCAGTCGGCCGATGCGGCCACCAGGAAGCCGATGGGCTGTATGGTGGACAGCAGATGGATCGGCTCGCGGTCGCAGTTGCTGAGGTCAATCGTCTCGCCGGTCAGGCTGGGATCGCTATAATTGCTATGTAGGTCTGGCATCGGCAAGGTTCCTGGTCTCGGCGCCGAGCGGGGCCGCGCGTTCGAAAGCTGCAAAGGCGTCATAGGCGCCCTCGATCACCGGGCCGGCATCACCCCTGGCATACGGGGAGGCTTCCAACTGCGCCAGGAAGCTTGGCCACAGCCCCTGCCCTATACCATGGCTCAGATACGCTGTCGCTGCCCGGCACCCCGCGTCCGGCCCGGCCAGCACGCGTCGCCGCAGCACCTGGGCGCCGAGCCGCGACCCTTCCAAGACATACAAGGCGCCGAGGACCCAGGCAGGGCCGCCGCTTAGTCCAAGCGGGAGCGGCGGTGGCGGCTGCAAGCCAAGCGCGGCGAGGTCGTCCAGCAGCGCACCGCTCCGGCGCCGGCTGGGCCAATCTTCCAGGATCTGCCCGGCCCCTGCTTGCCCGGCCAATGCCTCCATAGGCAAGATCACGGATGCATGCGCGGCCAGAAACCTGCGATAACCGTCGCGCCGCCCCAGGTTCAACTGGGTGAAAGCATCATCTACCCGGCCATGCGCTGACGCAGTGGCCTCACGCAGAAGGAAGCGAATTGGAGACATGTATGTTTGTGTAGCATGTCGCGCCGAGTTGGACTCCTTGATAAGGCTATGTTCCTGTATGTGTTGTTGCTAAATGATATCCTGGCAGGTCATGAGCTGCGCAGATGTGCAGACGACGCCAAGACGGCCAGCGCCAAACACTCGTCGCGGCCACTGGCCCTTGCCGCAGACCAGCCCACGCAAGGCATAGCAAGCCAGTGATGCGCCGTCGCGCATCACTGGCGAACCAGTGACGGACATCACTGGCGAACCAGTGACGGACGCTGCGTTGTAGGTGCTCGGCAAAGGAAGGAAGGACGCGATGACACGCACGACCGGAGACACGCCCGAGGCACGGGCAAAGGACGCGGCGCTGCCGGGCAACCACGGGCAGTTCGGCGCCAACAACGGGACGGAGGATTACGAGCCGTTGCAGGACGTGCCGGCCGCACCGGTTCCGGAGGTCGCGCCGGAGCCGGACGCGCAACCCTGACCATTCCGGCACCCCGGCATCGTCTGTGAGGGCAGCGGTCCTCCTGCTCCCTCTCTCTCCGGGAGAGGGTCGGGGTGAGGGAGGCCCCATGGACCGTAACTGGTATGTGCGGCCTTTGCTTCTTGTGGGCGACGGTAGCACGTGCAGCTTCCCTCACCCCAGCCCTCTCCCGGAGGGAGAGGGAGAAGAAAGGCATACGTCCGGGTCACGCCCTACTCACCAAGCCATCCCGCCTTATCATGCGACACGCCAGCCGGGACTAGAGGCCGCTGAGAGCGGCTTCGCAACGTTCAGCTCTCCGGGATGCACCCCATGAGCCGCCTGGCCCTGCTGGTCGCCGGTGCGTTCTTCATGGAGTTCCTGGACGGCACCATCATCGTGCCCGCCTTGCCCCGCATGGCCGAGTCCCTCGGCACCAACCCGGTGGACCTCCACATCGGCATCACCGCATACCTGCTGACGGTAGCGGTTTTCATCCTGCCCGGTGGCTGGGCGGCGGACCGTTTCGGCGCGCGGGCGGTGTTCACGACCGCCGTGGGGGTGTTCACGCTGGGCTCGCTGTTGTGCGGGCTGGCGGACAGCACCGGCGCCTTTGTCGCGGCGCGGGTGCTGCAAGGTTTGGGCGGGGCGATGATGGTGCCGGTTGGCCGGCTGGCGGTGCTGCGGACGACGGCCAAGCCTGACCTGCTCCGCGCCATCGCGCTGCTGACCTGGCCGGGCCTGACGGCGCCGCTGCTCGGCCCGCCGCTGGGCGGGTTCCTGGCAGAGCACTTCACCTGGCGGATGATCTTCTGGGTCAACCTGCCGTTGGGGGCGCTGGGCATGATCCTGGCGCTGCGGCTGGTGCCGGCCGCGGCCGGGGCGGCCCGGCGGCCGTTTGACGGCGTAGGCTTCGTGCTTGCCGCGGCCTGGTGCCTGTGCGCGACAGTGGCGCTCGATATGCTGGGCGAGGGCGCTGGGGCCTGGGGTGCCATTGCGTTGTTGGCGGCCGGCGCCGGGGCTGCCGGGCCGCTGCTGTGGCGGCACCTGCGCCGGCATCCGCATCCGCTGCTGGACACGGCGCCGTTCGCAACCCCCACGTTCCGCGCCACGATGCTGACGGGCACCCTGATGCGGACGCTGATCGGGACGCTGCCGTTCCTGCTGCCGCTGCTGTTCCAGCTTGGCTATGGGCGGAGTGCGGTGGAGGCCGGGCTGCTGCTGCTGGTGCTGTTTGCCGGCAACCTGGGGATCAAGCCATTGACGACGCCGATCCTGCGCCGCGTGGGGTTTCGCAGGGTGTTGGTCAGCAATGGGCTGCTTCAAGCCGCGGCGATGGTGGGGTTTGCCCTCCTGCCGGCCACGGTGCCGCTGCCGGTGCTGCTGGCGCTGCTGGCGGTGGCCGGAGCGTCGCGGTCCCTGCAATTCACGGCGCTGAACACCCTGGCGTTCGCCGACGTGCCGCAGCCGGCGATGGGGCCGGCCAACACCTGGTTCAGCGTGGCATTCCAGTTGTCCATCGGCATCGGCGTGGCGGTGGGCGCAGTGGCGCTGCGCCTGGCGAGCCTGGCCGCCGGGGTGGAGCAGCCGGGGCTGGCGCAGTTCCACGTGGCGCTGGCGGCGATTGCGCTGGGTATGGCGGGTTCGGCGCTGGCGGCGCTGGGGCTGGCGCGGGACGCAGGGGCGGCGATCACGGCGCGGGCGTAGTCTTTCTCCCTCTCTTTCCGGGAGAGGGCCGGGGTGAGGGGGTCTCTGGCACAGATCGGCAGACATTTAAGCCTTACGATATTCCACACCAGCGCCAGTTGCCCGACGTTGCGCCAGTCAACCCCGCCTCCGCCGCCGGTCCCACCACGCCTGCACCGCGCCCAACGCCCGCATCGCCGGACGCTTTATCCCCGGTACATCCTCCGCCAGCAGGATCACCCCCACCGGAAACATCCAGAATCCCAGAACCGGCAGGAACCACAGGAAGCCACCGCCGATGCACAGCACTCCCAGCGGCAGGCGCACCCAACGCCGGCCGGGCTGCCGCAGCGCATGGAAGCCGCGCGCCACCGGCACCGGCAGGCTGCCCAGCAAGCGGTGCAGCGGTGCCTCGTCCACCGGAGCTTTCGCCGTAGCCATGCCACCTTCGTCCATACCCGCCCAAATCGGGGTCCGCCAGGCCAGGTCCAACCCAACAGTCCGGGAACCCTGAGACCATACGCAGGCACACCCCCACTGGCGCAAATACCGGAATGCAGGAACCCTAAGCCGCCCCGGCGCGCTCCCATCCCGCACCAAGAAAGCCACGCCCATGCAATGGTCCATCCCGATCGGCGCCGTCAGAGGCACCGTCATACGCATCCACCTCACCTTCGTGCTGTTCCTGGCCTGGATCGCCATCACCGCCTATGCCCGCGGCGGCCAGCGCGCGGCGATGGAAGGGGTGCTGTTCATCAGCCTGGTGTTCGCCAGCGTGCTGCTGCACGAGTTCGGCCACGTGTTCGCCGCCCGCCGCTACGGGATCAAGACCCCCGACATCACCCTGCTGCCCATCGGCGGCGTCGCGCAGATGGAGCGCATCCCGGAAAAACCGTCCGAGGAGCTGGTGGTCGCCCTGGCCGGCCCGGCGGTGAACGTCGTGATCGCCGGCATCCTGGCGCTGGTCCTCGGCGGACTGCCGCACATCGGCGTGGGGCTGAACCTGGAGAACCCCGGCGTCAGCCTGCTCGGGCGGCTTGCCTGGGTGAACGTCACGCTGGTGCTGTTCAATCTGGTGCCCGCCTTCCCGATGGATGGAGGACGCATCCTGCGCGCGCTGCTGGCGCTGCGAATGGGCCATACCCGGGCGACCCGCGTGGCTGCGAGCATCGGCCAGATCGTTGCATTCGGGCTGGGGCTGGCCGGGCTGTTCTTCGGCAACCCGATGCTGATCTTCATCGCCCTGTTCGTCTATATGGGCGCAGCGTCCGAGGGCGCCGCGGCCCAGCAGCGCCAGGTGAGCCAGAACCTGCTGGCATCGGACGCCGCCGTGACGCGGTTCGAGATGCTGTCGCCCAGCGCCACCGTGGCCGTGGCGGTGGAACACCTGCTGCGGACCTCGCAGCACGACTTTCCCGTTGTGGACGGCGCCGGGCGGATGCGCGGGGTGGTGACCCGCAACGGCATGATCCGGGCGTTGCAGGCGACGGGTCCGGACACGCCGGTGCTGGAGGTGATGCAGCGCGACATTCCCACGGTCGGCGCCGGCCAGCCGCTGGAGGACGCGGTGCGGCTGATGCAGGACGGCGGCCTGCCGGCGGTCGGCGTCGTGGACGAGGATGGCCGCCTTGTCGGCCTGGTCACCCCAGAGAACCTGGGTGAGCTGATGATGGTGCAGGCACTGCGGCCGAAGACGCCGCCGCCGCCGGCCAGCTCCTGGGGCAGCCCTGGCCCGGTACGCTGAACGTATGTGGCGCAGCCGGCTGGAGCTCATCAGCCACGGCCCACGCTGTGCCGGACTCATACCAACGGCCATCCGCTCTGACCGTTTTTCCCGTTATTGCGAGGCGCGCAGCGCCGCGGCAATCCAGGGCCGCCAGCGCGGTGTTCCCGGTTGCTGGATTGCAACGCCACAAGGGCGGCTCGCAATGACGCTGCGGTTGCGTAAGGTTCAGGGCATATGGCCGTTGGTATCAGGGCTAGGACGAGGCAGACCCCTGCACCTGTGCCGTTCCCGTCGCAGCCCGGACTGAAGCAGTCTGCCTCCAGGTCCGGAAGCGAATCCGAACCGCCCCAGTTCGTTCGATTGTCCGCAGATGTATGCGGTCAGGTCCGGAGCCTTCGCATCCGGGCCTGACCGCAGCCGGCTCACTGCGTCAGGTCGTGCTGCAGCGCCTGGGCGAAGCTGCCCAGCCGGGCCTCCAGCGCGCCGGGCACCTCGCAGGCGTAGCGGATGGTGCGCCCGATCTCCTCGTATTCGCGGATAAGGAAGGCGCGGCGCTGCATGACCTCCTCCCGTGCCGTGGCGGGCGAGTCGGGCGGCAAGGCGCGCAGCTCGTCGCTGACGCGGCCGGTGATCTCGGTCAGGGTCCGCTGGCGCCGGCCGATGCCGCGCAGCCGTTCGATCACGTCCGTACGCTGCCGGTTGGTTTCATCCACCAGCCCGGTGAACAGCAGCGACAGGGCGGCGGGGCGGTCTGCGGCGGGGATCGTGGCGGCATAGGCGTCCAACCGCGCCACCGCCTGCGGAACCGGCTGGGTGCGTGGGGCGGCATCCGACACGGCGGCGGCGACCTGCGGGTCGGCCCGCCAATCCCCGGCCGCCTCGTGCCCGGACCAGAGCGTGCCGGCCGTCAGCGTCGGCACCAGGCGCTGCACGCAGGGCCAGTCGGGATCGGCTGGAGGCGGCCCGGCGGCGCCCAGGACCAGCACAGCGGCGCCAACCAGCACGCGCCTCATTCCGCACCACCCTTCCGCGCCATCATCCCGCGCCCGGGGTCGTAGCCTACGGCAGCCACCGCCATGAACACCACCGAGCACCCCACTACCACCAGCGCCGACACCCAATCCACCTTCTGATACAGCGCAAACCGGATCAGCTCGGTCGCCGAGGTAAAGGGGTTCAGCGTGCACACCCACCACAGGAACAGGCTGCTCTCCTTGACCCGCCACAGCGGATACAGGGCGGAGGAGGCGAAGAACATCGGGAAGATCACGAAGTTCATTACCCCGGCGAAGTTCTCCAACTGCTTGATGAAGGAGGACATCACCAGTCCCAGCGCCCCCAGCATCAACCCGGACAGCACCAGCGCCGGCAGCACCGTGACGTAGCCGCCCAGCGGCGGCTCGATCTCCCAGAACCAGGCGATGCCGAGGAAGATGTAGGCCTGCACCACCGCCACCGCGACGCCGGCCAGCAGCTTGCACAGCAGCAGGTACCAGCGCGGGAACGGGCTGACCATCAGCGTCCGCATGCTGCCCATCTCGCGGTCATAGACCATGGACAGGCTGCTCTGCATTCCGTTGAAGAGCTGGATCATCGCGACCAGGCCGGGCGCGATGTAAACCTCGTAGGGGATGTAGGTCTCATAGGGCGGAATGATGGACACCCCCAGCACGAACCGGAACCCGGCGGCGAAGATCGCCAGCCACACCAGGGGCCGCACCAGCGCCGACACGAACCGCCCGCGCTGATGCACCCAGCGCAGCCCCTCCCGCCGGACGATCCCCGCCATGCAAAGGGCATAGGCTGCAGGGCCTAGCCGGACAGGCGCCGCCGCAAGGGTTGGGGCGATGTAGTTCATGCGGCAACCCTCGTCATCTGTTCGAACGCACCGCGCAGCCCGGCGGCGCCCGTCCTGTCCACCACGTCCGCAACCGGCCCGGCGGCCAGCACCCGGCCACGGTGCAGGACGATGACCTCGGACTCCTCACCAGCTTCCTCCAGCAGGTGCGTCGCCCACAGCACCGCCAGGCCGCGGTCCCGGCACAGGGCGCGCACGTGTTCCAGCAGGAAAGCGCGGCTATCCAGGTCCAGCCCGGCCGTGGGTTCGTCCAGCAGCAGCAGCGAAGGCTCGTGCAGCAGCGAGCGCGCCAGCTCCACCCGGCGGCGCTGCCCGCCGGACAACAGGCGCACCCGTTCCCTGGCGCGGTCGGCCAGGCCAACGCGCTCCAGCTCCGCGGCGATCCGCGGGGCCGCGGCCGCCGGGGACAGCCCATGCAGCGCGGCGTGGTAGTGCAGGTTCTGCGCGACCGTCAGGTCAAGGTCGAGCGTCGGCTGCTGGAACACCACGCCCATGCGCGCCAGCGCCGCGCCGGGGTCCTCGCGGAACGGCCGGCCGAACACCGCGATCCCGCCGCGACTGGCGTGATACAGCCGGGTGATCAGCGCGAACAGGGTGGTCTTGCCCGCGCCGTTCTGCCCCAGCAGCACCGCGAACGCGCCGGGCTGGATGCTGAACGATACGTCATGCAGCACCGTACGCGATCCGAAGGCGTGGGTCAGGCCGGCCACCTCAAGTGCGGCATGACTGGACGGGAGAGTCATTGCGTCACCACGACACCCCAGGGCAGCCGCCCCACCGGCACGGACTTGGTGACGCGCAGCGCATCCACGTCAATCACCGACAGGTCGTTGCTGATGCCGTTGGTGGTGTAAAGCCGCTTGCCGTCCAGAGAGAACGCCATGTTCCACACGCGCTGGCCGACCAGTAGGTATTTGCGGACCTCGAACGTCTTGGTGTCCACCACCGCGATGCGGTTTGCCGGGCCAAGGGCGATGAACGCGGTCGAGGCGTCCGTGGTGATGGCGATGCCCACGGGCTGGACGCCCTCGGCGGGGACGCCGGGGATGTCGAAGGCGATGGTGTGCACCACCTTATGCGTCGCCGCGTCTATGATCGCGACGGTGCCGCCGACCTCCGAGCTGACCCAGACTTGCTTGCCGTCCGCCGTGAAGCGCGCCACCCGCGGGCGGCTGCCGACCAGGACGTTGGCGACGGACTTCTGGGTGCCCGTGTCAATGAAGTGCGACATGCTGGTGGTCTCGGAGGTGTTGACCAGGGTGCGACCATCGGGGCTGACAGCCATCCCCTCCGGCTCCACGCCCACGGGTATTTCCGTCACCACCTGCCCGGCGGCAATGTCCAGCACGGATACAAGGTTGTCGTTCTCGTTGGAGATATACAGCGTGCCGCCGTCCGGGCTGAGGGCGAACAGCTCCGGGTCGGGGCCGCTGGGCAGGATGCGGCTGACTTTCAGCGTCTGCAGGTCCAGCACCTCGATGTGGTCGCTGTCGCTGGTGCAGATGTAGAGCGACTTGCCGTCGCGTGAGGCGACGATGCCGCGCGGCCGGTCACCGACAGGTATGGTGCTGGTGACAGCCATCGTGCCGCCGTCAATGACAGTGATGGTGTTGTCCTTCTCATTCGAGACGAACAGCCGCTCCGCGCGGGCCGCGGGGGCGAAGAGGAGCAGGGCGGCAATCAGGACTGCGGCGGCCCCCTCTCCCCTCGGGAGAGGGTTGGGGTGAGGGGGTCTTGGCTGCGGAGCGGAGCACAAACCGCGATGCCGCAGCGCAGACCCGCAACGGGCAACGACCGCGCCCCAAGACCCCCTCACCCCAACCCTCTCCCGGAGGGAGAGGAAGCAGCGGGCTTCTAGTGCTTGCATGTGGTCTCCGGCTGATCAATGCCGAGCGTGTCCAGCTCGGAGGATTGGTGCAGGTAACCCGGCTGCGGGCTGACCGAAACCAGGCTGCGCGTGTCTGACAGCAGCACCGGCTGCCGCAACTGCCCGTCCCAGGCGCGGAACGTCAGACGCGAGCCCTTGAAGGCCGCCAGCTCGAACTTGGGGCTGCGCAGGTAGGCGCCGATGGCAGCCGGGTCAGTGCCGCCGCCGCGCGTCGCGGCCTCGCCCACCGCCCGCACCGCCATCCACGCGCCGAAGTCGTGCGTCGTCATCGGCCGGCCCGCGGCCTTCTGGAAGCGGAGCTGCAGCTGCGTCGCCCCCCACTGCTCGAACGGGCGGGACCAGGCGCCAGGCACCAGGCCGTGTGTGCCGGCGACCGGGCGCGGGTCGGTCTGCCGGTAGGCCAGGTCATCCCCGAAGTCCCCGGCCGTGTCCGCCACCACCAGCACGTCATACGACAATCCCTGAGTGAAACGCGCGACCTCGGCTGCGATGGTGACGTGGCCGGTATCGGTGCGCTGGGCGCCGGGCTGGAAGGTCCAAGGCTTGTCGGCGGCCAAACGCAGGCCGAACTTGCGGGCGCTGCGCCGCAGGGCGTCGGCATAGGCGCGGTCGGCCTCCGCCGGCCCTTGCACCAGCAGCAGGTTGCGCCAGCGCTTCACCGCCAGGTACTGCATCAGCGCGTCCGCCAGCATCGCCCGGCTGGGCAGCAAGTGGAACACCTGCCGGCGGCAGTCGGCGCCGCGCAGGGCGTCGTCGTCCTGGGTCGCGTCCAGCAGGGTAGCGTCCTTCGCCTCCGGCAGGTCGGCGACTTGCAGCAGCAGCGGCGCCGGCAGGTCGGTCACGATCACCCGCTGACCCGCCGCCAGCATGGCGTGCGCCGCAGCCATGACCCTGGCAGCATCCGGCGCCAGCGCTTCCTGCAGCTTGTAGGTCTGGTCCAGGAAGCGGCCCGTCGTCGCATTGTCCTGTAGCGCCACTCGCGCACCCTGCACGCCCTCGTCCGTGATGGGCGGGTCCAGCAGTGTCAGCGGCGCCGCGTGCGGCGGCATGAGGGCAAGATAACCAATCGTGACCTCTCCTGCCACGGGCTGCGCCGACGCAGGATAGGCGGCCACAAGGCCGGCAAGCAGTGCAATTAAGCCGGGCAGCGCCCGCATCGGTTTCCCCAACTTGGCTGCCTCCAGCTGCAGCGTCTTATACGGGAGATAGTGGGGGATCATGCGCGGGTTGTCAGCCCCGCCGCGCGAGGCCGCCCAGCGGCCTGCGCTTGAGCCGATCAGGGATGGCCTTTCTGCGAAGGTGCAGCACCAGGGTAGGACTCTGCCCTGTCCCCTGTTCCGCTCCGAGGAACCGTGTCCGGGTGCATCCGCATGGGCGGCCCAGCGTCCGCGTTCACGAACGAAGCTAATGGAAGCACTTACAGCTTTTCATTGCTTTGACGTATATATACGGTGTTAGTATGGTCTTAGCCGGCGCCCTGCTTGGCGCCGCACACGGATGCGCCTCTGACAGTGGCGCCGCGCCTGGCCCTCATCCTCCCAGCAACCCCATCACACGGAGACCGAGCCATGACCCGAAGCTTTGCTGCCGCGCTTGCGGCAGCCATCCTGCCCGCCGCCATCGCCTTTCCGCCGCAAGCGCGGGCCGAATCCGAGGCTTGCGACATCCCGGAAAGGACCGTCGAGCACCTGCAAGCCCAACTCGCCTCCGTCGTGCAGGAGGCGAACGGCGGGCTGTTCAGCCCCAACCGCATGTGGTCGGCGGTCATGGACCGCAGGGGCCGGCTTTGTTCCGTCATCAGAACAGGCGATGCCTGGCCGGGCAGCCGCGCCATCGCCATCGCCAAGGCCTCCACGGCAAACGATTTCAGCAACAGCGCCTTGGCCCTGTCCACCGCCAACCTGTATGGCCCGACGCAGCCGAGCGGCTCGCTGTATGGGCTGAACAACAGCAATCCCTTCAACCCGGCGCTCCTGTCGCAGGGCGTCGGCATCGGCTATGTGCCGGGAGGGATCATCACCTTTGGCGGCGGCGTCGCGTTGTATCAGGGCGGTTCGGTCATAGGAGGGCTGGGCGTCAGCGGCGACACGTCCTGCGCCGACCATGCCGTCGCATACAAGATGCGGCGCAACGCCGGGCTGAGCGCCATTCCGAAGGGCGTTGGGCCGGGAAACACCGACAACATCCTCTATAGCTCCACGCCGGCCGTGAACCCCGCGACGTTCACCCACCCGCACTGCATCGCCAGCGACATCACGCCGTAACGTCCTGCCAGCGGCAGCGGCTTGCGTCCGGCCCTGGACACAAGTCGCTGCGGCATATGGGTGTGGGCACCGGCCGCAACCTGCTCCGGCCGGGGCAATGCCGCGCTATCCCGGCCGGCCCCGGACCGCGACGGGCCGCGTTGGCGGCCTGCTGCATCCATGTCCCGCCGCCGGACAGGCAGGCGCCGCAGGCCACGCCAGCCCCGCCTCCCGCCACGCTTGCCGAAGCACCGGCGGCACCTGACCATCCGACCCGGCCAGCGTCAGCAGCACGGCCACTACCAGCGGCTCCATCGCCGACCCCGACCGGCATAGCGGCAGCGCCCAAGTCCGCCGCATCGGCCAGGCCAGGCGCAGGCCGGCAGGCGTCAGCAGGTCAGCCGCAAGATGCGACAACGCCCCCACTGCCAGCGGCGCCACCACCCAGCGCGGCGCCCCGCCCTGCGTCAGCCCCCACACGCAGGCCGCGACCGCCAGCGCCGAATGGGTGATCCCACGGTGCCCCAGCAGCGCAGCCACCGGGCGGGACACCAGCCGCAGCCGGCGGCCCAACCAGGACTTCGGGTGGTCTAAATCCGGCAGCAGCGACCCGGTCAGCGCCAGCGCCAGGCAGGCCGGGGACAGCGCGGGCAGGCCCAGCCGGGGCGCCGCGACCACCCAGGCCGCCGCCCCCAGCGCCACATGCGACCCCGCCATCATTGGCCCAGCTTATCCCTCGGATGCGGCAAGCCCGACACTTGCGCTTGCCGGAGTCCGAAGGCAACAGGCCAAAGCCGCCAGGGGCTTGACAGCCGCCGCACCCCGGTGTGGGACGATGAAATGGGCGCCGCCTGAGCGGCGCCGACGTCCTGGGAGGACCCCGCCATGTCCCGCCGCCGCGCCCTGCTGCTCGCCCCGTTGCTGGCCGCCTTCCCCCGGCCTAGCCGGGCGGCGTCCCCCATCCGTGTCGGTACGCTGCGCTTCGGCTCCGTCGGCTGGGAGTTGGACGTGATGCGCCGCCATGGCCTGGACGCCGCCGCCGGCGTCGCCCTGGAGCCAGTGGAGTTCGCCGCCGGCCAGGCCACGGAGGTCGCGCTGCAGGGGGGCCGTGTGGACATGATCGTGCAGGACTGGCTGTGGGTGTCGCGCCAGCGGGCGTCCGGGGCGGATTGGACGCTGTCGCCGTCCTCCGCCGCATTGGGCGCCGTGATGGCGCCGCCAGGGTCGCCGGTCGCCGGGGTTCCGGACCTGCGCGGACGCCGGCTGGGCGTCGCCGGCAGCCCGCTCGACAAAAGCTGGCTGATCCTGCGCGCCTATGCGCAGAAACTGCACGGGCTGGCTCTGAACGCCGAGGCCGAGAAGCAGTTCGGTCCGCCGCCCCTGCTGGCGGAGCAGCTCAGGGCAGGCCGGCTGGACGCCGTGCTGACCTACTGGCCCTTCGCTGCCCGGGCGGAGGCAGCAGGGCAGCGCCGCGTCCTGGCGATGGAGGATGCGGTGCAGGCCTTGGGCATCCCGGCCGGCGTGCCGTTCGTCGGTTGGGTGTTCGCCGACGCCTTTGCCGCACGCAACCCGGCCGCGGTGGCGGGTTTCCTGCGCGCCTCATCCGCCGCCCGCACGATCATGGCCGCCACCGGGCCGGAGGCGGATGCCGAGTGGGCGCGCATTGCC
>JAABUK010002164.1_pt1 | contig 35811 bp, 36 predicted proteins | sample 5559141 | NCBI WGS metagenome assembly JAABUK01 (sample SAMN10711869, study PRJNA513367) | rock metagenome | isolation source: Antarctica rocks | place: Antarctica: Victoria Land, Pudding Butte nord | collected 2016-01-03
TTGTATGGGGAGTAGAAGTCCTATGTCCAGTGAGGCCCAGAAAGGTTAGTCAATCTTCATGTTTCTGTAAGATAATGTATCATGTGCTTTACTACAGGGATCAAAGTTATAAGATCCTGATATGAGCAACATTACTAACACCTATTAGCTATCAGAGGTGAAGCCAGTAGTCAGAATACCGTCATCATCAATAGTCAGACCGACGCCTCAGGCGCAGCAGAAAACAGAATTTCCATTCCTTCGGTCCACGTCCATGGACTCAAAGACGCTCAGCTAATTCCCGGGCGGATTATGCAAGAAGCTTTCTATGACAAGACCACGACACGGCTGCTCGAGATCGATTATCATCACGCAATGCCTTGGAACAGAAAAGATGTGGATGATTTGGCTAGATTGATCATCGAGGTATATGATAATAAGTCGGAAAGCTGAGCCAGGAAAGAAATTTGAGACTATGAGATACGGCATTGTTGGTTTGGCTAAAAGTGCATGCTCCTTTCGCCAAGTAGTGTTCGACGTGAAGGTACATGATCTCGGATTTGGCCGGGTTTCCTTCAGTGCCAACGAAAGTGGCGGGCATTAAGGTGGCAGAGAATCGGGTTCTTGCGCCATCACAGCTGGATCACTATCAGCATGAAATCCATCCATTTGCCCAATTGAATAGCTATGGACCCACTCATTTGCAGATCTATGGTCCTGTCATAACTTCAGCTCGCAGCCACTAGGAGACAGAATGTCAGATTACCAGTCCAGGAGCCCAAATGCTACTTCTCTCGGCCCTCCATGGTACTTCGAGCAGTCAAGCACAAGTATAAGCAAGACGCTTCAATGTTTCCTTCTAGCAGTCATAGTCTTTCCTGTAAGTTCCCCTCTTATTCTGACTGCAGGCGTTCCATCAGTCAGCTTGATTACTCTCTAGACTGTACTTCTGCTCGAAATATATCATGATATTGTTCTCTGTGGCCAGATAAAAGTGACAGTACATACAGTATACAAGCGACTTGGATGTCAGAAGAGTACCCAAGTTCACCATACAGTCACTACGTGCCAGGCGTATTTTGCACGACCCACGAAGAATTCTGAACGGTGCGGTCAGAGATATTTTCTTCCAGATAATTGTACCCTAGAAACAGTCATATAACTTTCGAATTGACAGCTTTCCAGAGAGATCAAGCGTTTTTGACCTACGTTCCAATTCCCGCCACACAATACCAGCTGTGTGTGCTAATGCTGTTTACTTTCAAACAACACCTTGAACCATATAAGCGACTTTGGGAGACCCTCAAATATTACAGCGCAAGCCGAGAGTTAACCTACACTACAGTCCCTGCCTTCATGGTTGTGCATGACTTTGGCAAGATCGATGGGTTATTCTCCGGGTTAAAAGGCAATTTACAAGGCCAAAGTCGAACAAGAAGCAGCTGCTACAGTGACTCTTCCCCTTTCAGTGCCAAGGGAGCATTGAGCCTGAGGTTAGAGAACGAAGTGGATTTTGGCAATCATGAGAAGCAGAGCAATTACTCAGGGTCGTCCTGAGATAGGTAACAACGGCAATGCGTCATAGTCATTTGGAACATTTGAAGCTCAACTTCTAGGTAGCGCTGCTTCACAATCGGCTTCGGGCTCTTCGTAAAAGATGAATGAATCAATCCAACCATCGACGAGCTCCAATTAGATCTACAAGACTGAGTAAACATCGCCAAACCTATTTCCACGAAAGCCTTTTGTTCTTTCTGATGTGTCGTCGGGTCTTGCCTGGAGTGTCGGGATTTGTAGGAACAGAGGCGCTTTCTCGTTGTATACCTTGCTTTCCCGTGAGCAGAGTGGTACTGTCACGAAGTGGGAAATCGGACAATCTCTCAGATTGGCAGCTGTTCTAGTTGAGATCGATTAGGATGGCAGACACAGGTGGGTGACTCCTCGAAAATGTCGCCCGAGATCCATAGTAGCCGCTAGCATCAGCGCGTTAGCTCACTGATGACTGGTAGGATTCACTTCATACAATCAACCTTCGTGCTTAGGGATTTGATGTTATGCTATCCAGTACCTTCAGCTAAACTAAATGATCATAACTAACATTCGTATGGGTTCTAAGAACCATCAAGAAGACCTCATCGAGGTTGCTGAGATGCATAGTTCAAGTAAGTTTTGCATCCCGCCGAGAAAGAAAATGGAGAGCATCGACATTATCAAGCATTACGACAGAGTTTTCTATCACAATGTATTCACCCTCATGGCGCTCGAGATAACATGAGCTATTCCGTACCTGCGTCTCCTAACCAATCTCGATGAGACCGGGTCCATAAACAGTAGCCGTGCTCACGGCATCAGTACTATTGAATTTCTGATTGCCCTTGACCACAGCTGCGATAGTCAGACCATTGGAGGATCTGGAGTAGTCGAAGGGGAAGCTGGCGGAAAATTCTTGTAGGCCACCATTGCTGATTGGGATTGAGATTGGAACAGTGACCGGCAAGGTCTGACCAGACATGTACACCACGGCGTTGTCGGACGATGAAATGGGTCCATCAACACTGAAAGTCATGGTCGAAAGTTTCGCTTCCGGCTGGGTGACGATGTTTAGTGGCCCGATAGTGGGGATGTTGATAGCAGACAAGGGCTGATTGCACGACTCAGGAACAATAAACAATTTCAAGGCACTGAACGCAAAGCTTGCGGATACAGATGTCAAGAAAGGGTCCGCTGAGGGCGTCTTCTTCTGCGAAAACCGGAAGAATCCAGCCTGCTCGCCTTCTTGACCGAGGACAGAGCCAAGTAGACCGAACAAAGGGGTTTCGTCGCCGCCATCTCTGAGGAAGACTGATTGGGCCCCTGGGAGAGCTCCGAGAGTTATGTCGGTGAAGGTCGCCGAGAGGGTGATCGCTTGTGTGAAATTTGAGACTGGAGCATGGAAAGCGCAGGGCTTGATTGCATCGTGGGTTGCACTAGTCAACGCGCTATTGAGGATCAGAGCGTGGAGTTTCTCTTGCTGTTGCACAGGTCAGTAGATATCTCGGCGATGACATCGAGCAATCACGCTGCTTACATGGACTATAGCTTCAATCGTATCAGTGACATATTGTTTTTCCAGCCCAGCAAGACATCCAGGCCCGTATCCAAGGACATCGTTTGTGATGTTGAAGAGAAGCTCCATGAAGAACGCTACTTCAAATACCTCATTGAGCGCGAGGAGCGACAAAGTTGTTGCGCCGTTGCTCATCAAGTTTGTAGGAAGCGGGGTGGCGGGAGGTGGGCCTTGAGCTTCTGTTCAATGACAATAAGCTCGGCGTTATTTGGATTAGGAAATCCATCTGGTAGCGGGAAAGTGATTGGCGAAGCCGTGATACTGACGATGGCTGCTGACACGAAGAGAGTCGAGGTGAGATGCATGCTGATACTGAAATCGAGTTTGAATGATAGAGGATGTCTGGTAGTGGAGGAGTGTTAATTGGTGAGTGAGTCCAAAGATATACAGGCTGCTTCACTTTAAGTAGGTGATAGCCTCAGTATCGAAATGTGTTGGAGGATGTGATCTCACGTCACCCGAAGTGAAATTGAATTCAAAATTTACAGCATATGCAGAGTGTTTTCAACTTACATGAGAAGAAGTTCGTTGGTGTTATGATTGAGAGTCACAGAAAGTGGCTTGATTCGATGGCTGATGATAAAAGGACTTTTAGTTGCTGAGATGGCGACCCTCTTGTCTCTAGAACGTCTATATCGCATAAGCATAAAGCCATGATCGAGTCATCATGGACACCAGGACTGCAGTAGCACATAGCTAGGAACAGGTGGAGGCGATATTAGTGTACAAGGAATTGTCCAAGGGCCATCGTCTATAATGCGTCATCTCTCGAAGAAACATACTTTCGCTCGATGACATGAAAGATATAATTCACATACAAAAATCGTTGTCTTGGCACTGACTCCAAGATTAGACACAGGAACTAGACCGTGTACATGACCGTGGTGACTGCCGATGTCACTCAAATCCAATCCATCCTGATCACAACGAACCACATCCTCGACTACCAGCAAATCCTCGACATCCTAGGCCACATCTGTGTCCGCAACCCCATCAATGTGACCCTTTTATGACCGGCATCCTGCCTTCAGCTCTCGTAATGAGAGCATGATGACTGTGACTGAGTAAAATACAGCAGAGGCATGTTGCCAAGGCGGATTGGCGAGTTGATCGCAGCAACCAGACAGGCTTAGCATTGCTGGAGTGACGATCTCGTCCAAGTATGAGATTGCCATCTCGAATTAGGTGTATGAGATCACGACTTAGGAGTCGCGTGCTGAAGTGTTAAGCGGTAGGCAGGAACTAGTCGGTTGTGCTAGCATAGAAAATGGGTACGGAAATAGAAAGCATCTGAAGGATAATGCTTAAGACCTTTTGGACATGCACCTTTCACACAGCACCAAGAGCTGCCCATAAGAAGGGGTATCGAAAAGACTTCAACGCGGGTCGCATAGGCCTTTGTTTTGGAGGTATCGAAGCTTTCTCTCCCCTTAGTATCCATGAGAGTAAGTTGCGTATCCGTGACACGTCCGTGGATTGACATAGGTGGTTTCCAGCCCAAGTTTCGGGCTTGAAACGGATATGTGTGCTTCTGGAGCGTAGCTGTAGCGTTGACCATGTCCATAAGGTGCTGTGAGATAGTTCTTTAGAGCCGGTGTCTGCTCAGATAAAAGATTGTCAATATTAATGCCATTGGTTCAACTGTCTGCAATAAGCACGGATATATACGCCGAACACCACGCCTTGATGCCAATTGTCCCTCCAGATTGGCATTAACTGCATTTCAAGCACAATATTAAGACATAAGACATAGAACATTATCGCTTCTCCACGAGCAGTATATGCATCGCAACGTAAGCAATCACAATGAACGCGGCCGAAAAGATGGCCAGCCCCACAACATCATTCCACAAAGCGCTGTTGTTGAAGCCGAAAGCACTGAGAATGGATGCGCCCGGAACTTCGATGTCGAGACCGTACTTGTGGTCGACCAGGGTAAGATATTTGACTTCGTTGACAATGAGGCCTTCGAAGCCGTAGTGGAAGATAGAAAGCTGTGCGGCGTTGATTAGAGCCGCGCGAGAGATTGGAGAAAGAGTTGGACTTACCGTCTGCAACCATAATGCGGGTTTCGGTATGGCATCATGGTTGAGTAACAGGCCAGCGAAAAGTAAGCTGAAGAGCATCACAAGGCTGCCAATGAGATTTGCGACGCCTCCATCCCTAAATACAATACCGATGAACAGGCAAATCGCCGCTGCCGCTAGGTTAAATAGAACTAGAATCAGAATGAATTTCAAGAATTCTGGCCATGCTGGAGTCAAGCCTGACATCGGGTAAACAATGGCTCCCATTATTATTGGCGGTATCAAGCGGAGAGGAACAATGTCGAAGACGACCTTGGCGGCAAAGTATGTAATGGGTGAATAGTAGCCATTCGCTCTCTCCCGTACGAATAGGAGTCTTTCAGAAGAGAACACCGTAAGACTGGTCAGGGTGCTGAAGCCAAACAAGGCGAGGACAAAGAAGAAAAGACCAAGCCTGTTCTGAAAACCTTTGATGTCGTCGGTCAGACCATAGAAGAGAAAGCCTGATAGAACGGCGAGGAGTATGGCAATAGCGTAGTGAGTGAGCATGAGCATAGGGTTTCGGTAAAGGTTTCGCCACGTTCTTCGAGAGAGAATCGAAAATTGGCTGATATAGCCAACTCGTCGATAGCCTTTCATTGTGCCAGAAACCACCGCCTGGTTCGATTCGCCATTTGCGGAACCATTGGCATTGGATGCACTGCTCACTGCGGCGTTGATATCGTCTCGAACTTGACCCGCAACATCTGAGCTCGTGTAGCTAGAGACAAGATCGTCCAAGCCAGTCCCTGTACCATATGCTGGAGGCGGAAGCTGGTGTGGATCGTCCATTATCTGCGGTGGAACCAGACCTTGCTGTTTCGATAGTCGAATCAAATCTGCGCTGTTTCTTCGGTCATTCGGGTCTGAGACCTCATCATCGGTCTTCGGAGTCAGGGGGGACTCCACGCCTGTGTTGCTCTTCTTTCGTGTGTATAACTTTCGATCTTGCTGCTGTTTGATAGACTGTCTGCGCTTGCTCTTTGGCCTTCGGATGTCTGACTCGTTGTGGCTCCCATAGCTGCTATTGTCCATACTCATATTTGAGGCACTAGCGATGGACTTGATGGCGCGGACGCTGCTGTTGACCGTCCGCATACTTCCACTGCCTCCATCGAAACCCCTTGGACCAGTCTCGTCCGACGGTGTATGGGCTGTCCCCGCGTGCATAGTGAGATCCACGAGGTAGTCCGCGATGTTGAAGCCTGGTGGGCAAGGGTATCCAATACGGTCGAAGTAATTTTGGCAGCTGGAGTATGGTCCCGAATAGACTGTCCTACCTTTGGCGAGGAGTACAAGATGATCGAACAAAGCAACGATATTGGACCGAGGCTGGTGAATTGTGAAGATCACTGTTCTGTTGTAATTCTTGGCTAGCGTCACCAGGCACTCTACAACATTGAATGCGTTGAAAGCATCCAGTCCGCTCGTTGGCTCGTCCAAGAATAGAATACTAGGGCTAGTGACCAGTTCACAAGCGATTCCAACTCTGCGCTTTTCACCACCAGAGATCCCACGTCCATTGCCTTCCTCTGAACCGATGAGCTGGTCCTTGATGGCAAGAATGCCTAGTTGCTTCTCGACTTCGTAGACGCGTTGCTCCTTGATCGAGACGTTCATGTCTCGAGGCAGTCGCAGAAGAGCGCTGGTCATAATTGTCTCATGCACTGTGAGCGTTGGTAGCATTGTATCGTCTTGATCGACGAAGCCAACAACACTTCGATACTCGTCGTCGTTGACTTTTTCTCCATTGACGTAGAAACTGCCTTGTACCTCTCCTCGTTTGTTCTTCCTGGCTAGTATATCAAGAAAAGTTGTTTTGCCAGCCCCTGAAGCGCCCATAATGGCCATGAGTTGGCCAGGTAGAGCAATTCCTTGAACGCCAGAGAGAATTTGTTTCCCATTAAGGTTATAGGATACATGTTCGAATTGCAAAGATGCTGGCTTATGTTCTGCCATCATCTGGGCGAGATCGTCATCTGAATCGTCGGACAGATGTATCGGGCCGTGTTTGAAAGACCTTCTCGAAAGGTACCAAACAAGGAGGATCACAAGAACGACGAACAGAGCACAGCCGGCGATGACTCCAGCAATCAAAGGCGTATTAATTTCTTTGACTGGCCTCGTGTAACCCGGAACGTCTGTTCGATACATGCACTCACCCCATGCACATTGCATGGTAATGGACTCGTCCCCAAAGACGTTCTTAATGAGACCATTCATTGCCGGCTCCTCGAACTTGCTTCCATCGCTACTGCTGCCTCCTACGGTCCTGATCGAAGAGAACGACGCTGGACCTTTGATCTCTTCGGTCAAGAAATCTCCAATGTCAATGGATCCCGGTTCTCCACACAGCATACGACCTGGAACGCATGCACACTTTATATTGTCACAATTGTAGTGGGTGGTATTTCTGTCGTATTCACTGCTCGAGGAGAAAGAGCAGGTATCCAGGCTGCAGTAGAATGACTCAACTTGGCCAGTCCAAAATTGGAAATTGCAAGTGTCGTCCTCGGCGTTGCACGAGAAAGTCGCCTGAGGCGTTCGCTCCTTCAGCTGATCCAAAATCTTCCTGTTCGTGATATCGCACATCTGATGGTTCTCCTTCACCACCACACCATCCTTGTAACATACCCCTCCAGTACTTTCCGGCATCAAAGCATCGCAAGCATCGTTGGTTTTGCACACGTTGCAATTTATACCTTCCCACCCATCTTCACACACGCAGTCCCCATCTCCTCTCGGTGCCCTGTCCTTTCCCTTCGCCAACGAGCCGCACAATGGTTTCGAGCAGTCCTCGCCCCCGAAACCAGGCGGGCAAGAGCATTTGCCATTATATTTGTTGCAGGTGGCAAACTGAGCACATTGAAAGGATTCAAGATTGCAGTTGAAGCACGGAGGGCAGTCTGGGGGTCGGTCATCGTCAAAAGAAAAGCTCGATTGGAGGAGGTCGGCTTGTGAGTAATTGTGGTATGCATTCGATGGCCATATCGAGGTGAGTATACCAAACGCGGCGAGCACGGCCCGTCTGGTAATCATGGTAGAAGATCTGGAGTTAGGGTATCGGTGGCTGGAGGCTAGGGCCGCTGCAAGCGCTAATAAGATCGATCAGGACTCCAGAATGGCGAGCCACTCAAGATGTGAGCTTAGGACAGCTGTGAGCGTCACTGGCGTCAATGCTTTTGTTCAATTCGAGTATATTGAAGAATGAGGCAAATATGTTGGAATAGGTCTTGTGCTCATTGAAGCTGGGGGCTGGGGCTTGGCGACCTTCTTCCGCCTCGGCTGTACTTTGCCCGGTTGAAGTGCTGCGGAGGGGCGGAACGGCTCCGTGTGGGGGACGGGTCCAGTCCTTGCGATATACTCGTAGTATCTTGCTTGAAAACAAATTCCTGGAGCAGAATGGCGCTGGCAAAGGTGAAGCCGTTTGCTGTCGAACAGGTAAGCATCCCTAATGCATCTGAATGCTTTCGTCATCTCCAATGATCCTTTCTACTTAAGACAAGCGCTCGGATTATAAGAGCGCATATATTCCTCGAATTTAAGCAAGTAGAGGAAGAGCGGATACAACCAATGGTGAGCTGATGTCTTTTTCGTTAGTGGATGGACCGGCATGAAGTCAACGCAAAATTCAACATTGCCGAAACCTGCGTGGCTTCAATCTCTCTTGAAGAATTAAGGAGTCTTTCGGAAGACAGGGAGAGCGAGATATGGTCGCCATCAACCAAGTTAACTTATGGCGCAATCCGAGGCTCAGAGAAGCTACGAGGCAATCTCGCAAATCTCTACTCGGCCAAGAAACCCTTTCAGGCGGACAATGTGCTAGTAACGCCTGGAGCGATTGCAGCAAATATGACGGTCTTTTATGGCCTGATTGGGAAAGGTGACCATGTGATATGCCATTATCCCACTTATCAGCAATTGTACGAAGTACCGAAAAGTCTGGGTGCTGAAGTAGATTTATGGCATTCGAGAGAAGACAGGAAATGGCTGCTAGATATAGAAGAGTTGAAAGGTCTTATTCGGCCAAACACCAAGATGATTATCATCAACAACCCACATAATCCTACCGGTGCCATAATACCCAAATCGACACTTGACGCTGTCATTGAGCTAGCGGAAGAACACGATCTCATCATCCACTCAGACGAAGTCTATCGCCCTCTTTTTCACTCTATATCACCGAGCGCACCGGACTTCCCACCTTCAATTCTCTCCTTGCCGTACCCAAAAACTATTGCTACTGGTTCTCTCTCAAAAGCCTACAGTCTGGCAGGTATTCGTGTGGGCTGGATCGCTTCCCGTAGTTCAGAGATCATAGAGGCTTGTGCACAAGCGAGAGACTACACCACCATCAGCGTCAGCCAATTGGACGATCAGGTCGCCGCTTATGTTTTGAGCCCAAATTGTATACATGTGCTGCTTGGCCGAAACATTCAACTGGCAAAGCGAAACCTCGAGATATTAGAGAAGTTTGTGGAGAGTCATCGATGGGCTTGCGACTGGGTGAAGCCAGTGGCCGGAACGACTGCTTTCATCAGATTTTCAAAGATGGGATCGGAGATTGATGATGTAGCTTTTTGTGAGACCTTAATGGAGGAACCGGGAGTGATGCTTGTTCCGGGGAGCAGATGCTTTGGGGGAGGGAGTGAATTCAACGGCCTCGTGCGCTTTGGCTTCTGCTGTGAGACAAAAGTTTTGGAGGAAGGCCTGGAGGAGTTGGGCAAATTTATGAAGGTCGCGTATAAGACACTGCCATTAGCAGAGGAAAGAGAGACATAGATGGCAAATCAGCAGGTGCAAATGAGCAAGCGTTTGCATAAGAAATTGCATCCCTACCTGCTGGCATGAAACTCCTGGCCCTTGCGCAAGCCGAGGGTTTCCGATGGAGCAATACAGGTCCGTACAGCTTTGGTAGAAAAAGAAGCGTGAGCGCCAGGATGGTAACGACCCAAGTCGCTTCAATATAGAACTTAAACCTCGAGAGGTGTGAGTTGACAGTCTTCTGGTCACGAACCGAAGGTATGCTTTGGGTCGCAGTATACTTCATTCATTTTATATCCCACAGCTAATTACATGATGCGCCATTGGTTGTCAATTCATGGCGCAGTGCCGAAGTCCAGTACTTTTCGAAGGTGAACATGGTGTAGATACGAGTAGGTAAAGTAGAGTAGGTAGATGCGAGAGCAATAAAGCTTACGGAGGATTGATAGCAAATTAGCGCGCTCCAACTTTTTTTAACGAGGCAGAACTGACCTCATCGGAGCAGTCAACAGCAAAGCAAGTCTCAACAATTCGCGCCAAGGTGCTCTCTAAGTCTCGACTACTCGTACAGCATACTCTAAATCGCGAATATCGAAAGTTGCCGATTTACAACCTTGCCTGGTACCGTCTAACATACTTTGTTGCTCTCACAGCGCCCCGCTGCGTTTCTTATCAGCCCAAACAGTCCTCGAGCGCTCCCTGTCGAGGGCGCGACCTTCAGGCCTTCAAATATTGAGTCACACGATAGCCCTCCATGATGTCGGGCGAAGCATGGCTGTACCTGTTGGCGGTACTTATAAATGCTGTCAACCTTTTCCTACAAGTCTTTTTTACCATCATGTACAGCGATTTAGAATGGTAAGTGCTGCCTCAACTCCCGGGCACCGAGTGAGCTGGCCTTTCTACAATCAAAGCGCTAATCATACGGCTCCTACAGTGATTACATCAACCCCATCGATCTCTGCAACCGGCTAAACACCTACATCGTTCCCGAGGCAGCCGTACACGCCTTCCTGACCGCTCTCTTCCTGATTAATGGATACTGGATCGCTTTGGTCCTCAACCTACCACTCCTCGCATACAACGCGAAGAAGTATGGGCTTACAACTCGATCTACTTATCCTTAGCGATCGCTGACATAGCTTGCAGGATATTCGAGAACCAGCATCTTCTCGACGCAACCGAGATATTCAGGAAGCTGAATGTGCATAAAAAGGTAAATTCAGGCTTTCTTACAGATACTGTACTTGTGTAGACACGCCAAGGAGGCAATGGACTGACATGACATCAGGAATCCTTCATCAAACTCGGCTTTCACCTAATCATGTTCTTTTTTTACCTATACAGCATGATAGTTGCCTTGATAAGAGACGAATCGCATTGACTGCGAGAGAAGGCGCACAAGAGCATGCGTGAAGGAGGGTCATAGCGACGAGCAACTGCATCACTTGGGATTGTGGTGGTCGCGTGCTCAGGACACAGCGATGGACCTGTTCGGAGGGCAGCAGAGAATGCGCGAGGAAGGTTCAATATTCGTACAGCATGCGCATATTACAGCTGATGCGCCCTGTCGAAGGTCGATATCTAGTGTTTTTGATGAAGGATACCCAGTGTAGTTTCATTTGATAGCCGGTAAGACAATGAAGTTCGGATGGCTTCAAGAAGAATGCTGGCGTTGTCGCGTACAAGTCTCACCGCTCTTGGAAACTCAAAGTGTCCCTCTTGAGGTTGATACTGCTATTACATCCCATCCTCCGTAACTCAATAGCAAGATTGATGTTCATAGTCAGGCACCTCGAAAGCTTTGCTAGGCGAGGCGCGGATTGGTACGAGTACAGCGGCGGCATTCCGCTATCGAAGTCGTTACATTTTTAGGATAATTACCTTCTACAACTACACTTCGTACAAAACTCATGTAACATTCTCTTCCGCTTTCACAGACATCCTCGTCGCCATGGCTTTACTCGGCGCTGAGTATGCCTCCAGTGATGACAGCGTAACACCACCACCCGTCGGGATTACACAGAAACCCGCTGCAGCTTCCATAGTCGCAGCCCCAGATGTGTCATTAGGTGTTTGGTCTCACACTTTCACGTCGCTCGGCTCTAATTCTAATATCAAGTAGGACCCTATGCGCCTACAGATGATGCTAGCCAAGCCTACAGATACAACGCTCACATACAATGTCCGCTATGAAGACCTCTCACGGCCAACTCAAGGACCTACGAACCCATTCAAGACTACTGAAGGGAATGCGTTGAAGAGAAAAAACGTACTCACCGGGTACGCCGAAGAAGCTGTAATCAGCGATGCCACATTCACAATCCAGCACCGGACATTTCAGTCTCGAGGCTATGCGCAAGAGCCAAATGCAACTGGGAATGTGGTGGGCGACCTGGTCACCGCAGAAAAGTATGGGGGTCGAGACGTTGTGCAAGCTAAATCGGATCGAGAGAGGCGAAAACGGCAGAAGAAGGGTGACTCAAGTATATTAGAGGGGGAGGGGCGTTACCTTGGACCTTGGGCGAAGTACCAGGAGGATGTTCAGTACGAGGACGACGAAGCTCTAGCTAAAGAAGAGCTAGCAAGTGATGAAGAGTATATCGAAGAAGCTATTGTTCCAGAAAGATTAGGGGCTATGACCAAAGCCAACACCGACTACCAAGACGACCTTTCGAATATGGAGACTACGGAATTTAACGGGAGCGAGCAATACGACTACCAAGGGAGGACATATATGCATGCGCCAAGAGACATTGAGGTCGACCTCTACAAAGAAGGAGGGGCTGAGAAGAGCTTCATTCCCAAGAAACTTGTACATACCTGGAGGCACGGTTCGAAACCTATCAACGCCATTCGCTTCTTCCCCAATACTGCACATCTACTCTTAACAGCCAGTGCCGATGCAAAGATCAAGATTTTCGACGTCTACCGCGACAAGGAGCTCCTACGGACATACAATGGTCACACCAAATCTGTCTCCGACATCGACTTCTCCCCAGACGGCACTCAATTCCTAAGTGCCAGCTTCGATCGACAGATGAAACTATGGGATACCGAAACCGGCAAATGCATCTCCCGCTTCAAAACAGGCGCAAACCCTCACTGCATCAAATTCAACCCCTCCAAACCCACCGAATTCCTAGCCGGCATGTCCGACAAAAAGATCGTACAATTCGACACCGTCTCTGGGGAGATGACGCAAGAATACGACCACCATCTCGGTCCCATCAACACCATCACCTTCTGCGACGAAAACCGCCGCTTCATCACCACCTCGGACGACAAATCCCTCCGCGCCTGGGACCTCAACATCCCCGTCCCCATCAAATTCATCGCAGAGCCATACATGTACCCCCTCACCGCCGCCTCCGCCCATCCATCCGGGAAAAGCGTGTGTTTCCAATCCGGCGACAATCAAATCGTCGTCTACGCATCCACCGATCGCTTCAGACAAAATCGCAAGAAGTGCTTTAGGGGACATAATACGTCTGGGTATGCGATTGATGTGAGCGTGAGTCCGGATGGAAGCTTCGTAGCGAGCGGGGACAGCGCTGGGTTGGTGTGCTTTTGGGATTGGAGGACGAGTAAGATGTATGACAAGTTCAAGGCTGGGGAGGGCGCGATTACGTGTGTGCAGTGGAATCGGCAGACGAGTAGTAGGGTTGCTACGGCTGGGTTGGAGGGGGTGATCAAGTATTGGGACTGAAGGGTCGATAGACAGTGTTTGAGAGAGAGAGACTGAATTGTATCAACTAACCATGTGCCATAGCCCTATGACGAGAAAGCTAAATATGTGAATGTGATGTTTGAGCAGAGAAGGCTTGATTTCAAAGACAATGTCCCCTTGAGCGAACCACCGAGGGCGATTTGCGCTGCATTGCTTTGCCATATTCCAGAACTTTCCAGCCAGAAACGGACGTGCTTTGCGGGATTCAAGCGATCTATGAGCAGATACCAAAGGCTTTGAAGCATATAGACGGGGACTTTGGAAGGACCAGGGGCAACGTAACGGGCAGGAAGAGGGATATATTGTAACGTACAACATGTTCTTGAGTATACAATGCTCATTTCCGTCAACCTGAGGGTGCTGTATCAGTGTACCTTATCATGCCATTCCCGGCTCCGCTGTGCTGAAATATACCAGCGTACGAAGAAGCTCACCCATATCATATACACCACGCTCAAAAGCTCGCCATTTCGAGCCATGTCCCCAGAAAGCCCAACGCTTTCCCTTTCTCTCCCTTCATCACCTGCTCCCACTCCACGAAACTCAGTCTTCCGGGCCCGCCTCTTTCTTTGTCCTCGGCCTCTATCATGTCCAGTGCTGCGTAATATCTGAGGGTGTTACGATCTGGTGGTCTTTCTCGAGTTCTTTCATTTTGCGTTGGCGGAGCAGCAGGATTTTCTGGCGAGCCGGCTTGCACTGGTGCCTCGACTAGCTTGTGTAGGATACGGGCCCTATCCATTGCATAGTTGACTCCAGCATCTGTACCTGGGCGACTTTGTGGTAGCGTAGGATCAGGCTGTGGACTGCTGCTACGGAGACGATTCTGTGTGATAGCTGGATCCGGAAGTTGGGTAGTGTCAGTAACTTCGTTGGTTACAAGTATTGAACTGTCCGGTCTATGTTGGGGTAGCGTCAGCTCTGGTAGTGGGATACTTTCGGGAGATTTATTAGCAACCAGGGCTGCACCGAGTGACAAGTCATCATTGGGTCTGTTCTGAGGTAAAGTGGGATCAGGAGGTCGCGAGGGGCCTCCTGGTGTTGTGGCGAGCGTATAGCCAGAGTCTGCGAGGAGTTCGTCGAGGGGCTTTCTGGCCGTTTCCTCTTTCAAATCGGAGGGACCAGCTTCTTCAAAGACCGTGACAGAGCTGTCGAGGTCGAGCACTGCCTCTGGTAGAGGAGTATGCCTAGATCCTTGGTTTGCATCGCCCGTGGTATTTTCCTCTTCGTCAATAGCGACAACTTGACTAGCACGCTGCGAAAATCGACCGAGGATGACGTCTTGTAGCCAGGCGGATTCACTTGCAAATCGTGGTGAAGGGTGACCGAATCTGCAGAAATTGGCTCCAAAAGTGACGTAGGTTTCTTCGCCCTTTCCCTCACAGGCGAGACAATGTTTATCATATATCAATTGTTCCTCGCGCTCTTCCCGTGCTATACGAGAGGGTAGACCACATTGAACGCAAAATCGACCAATGCCAATCCAGCGGTCTTCGCCTTTTCGGGCACAATAGGAGCACTTTTCACAGGTTAGGGAATTTTCTTCCCCAGCTTCCCTTTGCACGAGAAATTCGAAGAATGTTGCAGCCTCGTCGTTTTCGAACGGACCGTCATCCGAAACATCAATCTCTTTGAAGGGCTCGGTCCGCCACCATCTTTGGTATGTGTCTAGGTCGTTTTTGAGGAACCAGGGCCGGTCCACAGCAGCGACGATGTCGGAACGGTACTTCTCTCTTGAGCGTCTCGTTTGCAGCGCCGCGAGTGCTAAATCTTCCCTTAACCTAAAGATAGGATCGAGCAGTTCATTAAAGGCCTCTTGCGTGATCTGATAGAGTACCTCACGACCAACATCCTGCTCAGGCTCGGGCATATCAAAGCCACCCCAGCGCTCGTTCACAGGCATACTTCGAGACGAGATTGATGTCGCCCTAGACCGAGACTCGTGCCCATCGGCTGTTCCCAATTCATCCTGGAACCGCACTTTCGAAGAGGATCGAGACCGCCTTGACCATGGAAAAGAGTCCAAAGGCTTTTCCAGAGACATATCGTCCTCTATGCATGCTTCAAAGCCCAGCTCTGTTGCGAATCCTTCGAGTGAACCAGATATTGAAGTCACAAAATCTCTGGATGCTTGAAAATCCACTGCGTAGCCGGACAGGGCTTCGGCAATTTCAATTTCATTCCATCCCAGTAAGATCATTTCGCCAATCTCCTCGGCCAATTTCATCGGCGAATCGTAAACGGGCCAGTCTATCTCTTCAATCTTCTCTTTGACGACTGCGTAGAACTTTCCAGACTGGTCAGCGTCCACGAGACGCTGCAGATTCCTTGTCCGGTTCGAATCAATCCGAGCTACAGCAGCAAAATCACGACGATGGGCCTCCAAAGTAGCATTCAGTGCGGGATCACCTTCATCGTGCACATAAAAGGCTCGCCTCTGTTTCCTGTCTCGAACAGCCTGACGCCGAGTATATGAATGTCTCTGATGGTAATTCGCAATCCTTGCGTGAGCGACTCGTCGAATCGCTTTCTGATCCTCAGGCAAAGTTACTCCTTTCACGCGGATAGCTGGAACAAGAATCTTCTCAACATCTCTCTCCAGAATCTCTTTTGGAGGCCAGGGCTCGCTATATAAGGATTGATAGTTCGCAACGCCCTTTCCTCGTACGCATCCATATTTTGCTATCTCTGCAGCGTCAGCTAGAGTCTCATCGGGATCTTCGAGGTCATGCTCCTTGTTATCAACGGCTCCCATACCGTCAAAGGTTGTGTAGTCGCCAAAATTGTCCTGGACCTTGCCCTGAGGGGCTCTTGGGCGTTCACCTTGTGGGATCGCACTGGTGAATGCGGAACTTATGGGTTGGCTCCCAAGAACTATGTCCCGTGCTCCGTTCTCGGAGACATCGTCCTCCATGGCAGCAAGGACATCCCGTGTAAGCTCTCTGGTGAGGCTGTAGTATGCCCGAAACAGCCGCAGAAAATCTTTTCGGTCAACGTATCCATCATTGTTGATGTCGTAGCCCTTGAAAAGTCTCTTTTGACGTGCACCAGGAATTTTCTTGGTCAGACTTGCAAGACCAAGGATGAATTCCTGGAATCCGATCAAATTATTCCCATCTGTATCATAGAATGAGAACATTCGGTCATAGATTAGATTAGGGGGTGAAGGGCGAAGCGATGTTTGGGGCACAAAGCATTTGTTGAAAGTATGTCTGTCAATCGCTAGACAGTAGTGTCCTGGGTCGTCAAGCCACTCAGTGGCCGCAAGACATCTGAACTGCTCCCACAGAGCTTCGACTTCCGCAACCTGATATCCCGTGTCCTTACATATCGATGTCATGGCCTGTTTATCCAGAGTATGATTTACAGCTGCTGGCTTACCAGGATACCAGAGGGGTTCTGGCTGTTTAGGATTGCGGATGAAAGGAGCGGGTATTCGAATTTTGTAGAATAGATGAGTCTTAGGGTGTATTTGCATCCCCTCACACTGTTCGCATAGGTCGTAATCCAAGCAGTTGGCACAATGGTACCGTATCCCTCGAATTGGCATCATATTGCAAGAATTGCAAGTAACCCTTCGATGTACGTAGCCATCTTTCCTCGCCTGTTCTTCCGCGATACGGTACAGTAGATTGAGTAAGCTTTGACCTTCTCTGTCAGCCTCTTTTCCATCGTCGGTCTCATTAAGTTCCCCGCGCCAAGAGTGCTCACTCTCGTCATCCATCATCGTCTGGGGACCTTCCGAAAGTCCACTGGCCATATCTGTGGCAGTCCCCTGACGCAGCGGTACGCTTTCATGATTGCTCGCCAACTCCCCTCTTTGTTGTTGGACACCGGTCCAGTGCTCGATGCTCCGCATTAATTGCCCTTCTTGATGCCGCAGGAGAGCCGTATAGATATTGATGCGTGAGAAATCCCCGTCTCTTTGGAGCTCGCTGAAGAGTATGTCTCGCTGTTCGTTTGTGATTGGGCCGGGCGACATGTGACGCCAGAAGTAGAAGATGAGAAAGCCCAACTCGAGCTCACGTCTAAGCGTCTCAGCTTCTTCCCTATCGGTAATCACCATCAACACATCGTCCAAGGACGGTAAATGACGAGCCAAAGGAATGCTGATGCTTTGGCCGTTGCTTGACCGGAAATTGTGCTGGGCAAGGACTTCTGCGTTTGCCTCTGGGACTCTTAAGAAAGCGAGATCTATAGGGGTAGATCCCCACGGGGCATCGGTCTGATATCTTGCAAGCTCGGCAGAGACATGAATGGGTTCCTGAGGTCTGGAGCTTGGACGACGTCGTTGGCGGCGGGCATTCGACCGACGCAGATTCGGTTTCGAGAGATCTGCAGAAGCCCGTAGCTGATCATGGATGTAGTGGAGAGAGTAGCCCAAAGCTACTGCAGCCACGGCAAGTATGGCTGTTCTGTGTCTTGTCAGCGAAGGCATCGACCAGCGTAAGCTTTGGCTTTCCATGGTCGTGAATTAGGCGCAAGACCATGGTAGCAGAACTCGACACTGCCTTTGATCAATTATTGGCAGAGACTGCCAGGGTCTCGAGTCCCAAGGGCAAGCTTAGGACATGTTCTTTGTATACCATGACCTTTGTTTCCATTTGACGACTGCCATGATAAGGTTTCGATGCAGGGCTGAATGACGTGCACTAGCTCCCGCTGTCAGACCTCTTGGCATTAGTTAGTACCTTGAAGCGAGCCCGACATATTACTACCTTATTGGAGCCTTCTTATATGGAATTGTAGTACAAACGGTTGTATTGCGATTAAGCTTTCCCGATAGCTAGCCTTCTACACTGGGCTACCGATATTTATTGATGAACGGAGTCTCTGGTACCTGGTATTACGTTCAACATAGGACGCTACAGTGGATAACGTGAAACTCATGAGTATGTCATTGAAAACTAGGAAGATTTGCTGGAAAGGCTTCGTGCGGGTCCAAAATCGGTAGTCTTAGTTTTTGTCCTGGCAGTGTGCAGCATTCGAAGCGCAGCGTTGGGAGAAGGGAATGGTCAGTGACTTGCTGCGGCACGTATGCAATGTTCAAGCAGGACAGATAGGTACCCGGTGCTCTAACAACTATGGCACTCAGGGCGCTTGAGGAACTCAGCTACCACGGCTGTCTCCTGTTGACTAGCTTGCAGAAGTCGTTGTCAAAATACTATTGTGTGGCGCTTACGGAGTCGATAGAACAATATTTTGTCCATCCTGGGGTATTGAAAATTGCATATAAGCATAGGGTACGCTCTCGGAGTTTGGCTCCACGCACAATGTCTGGCTCAAATCCGTGCTTGGGAATGTTTGCGATTCCCTACTGCTGCTATCAAGATGAAAATTGCCACCCTGAGCGAGGCGCCCAGGATTCGACATTGAGCAGACGGAAAGACATCCAATGGCCCATCTGATCACACCCTTTTTTACAAAGTACCTCGACGTCACATATGGTGGTACAGTGGTATGTCTCAACATATGCCTTCAAGCAGCATCGGAAAACCAATCAGCTGTGCGAGAATAGCTAATCAATCTCAATTTTCAGCCCGAAATAGACAGTCCTCACCAGATCGAACACAATTATACCCTACATCCGAAACGATTCCTGTTACGACATCGCAGATGTGTTTTGGGCTGTATCGAATATCCCATTCCGGGAATCGAGCATTGCTCCGTCCATCAACCTGAACATCACCCTCTCCCGTCCCTAGTCTGTTCAGCAATCCGTCCTTTTGGCTGTCGCTTTTGCTGCCTCGTAAACAGGTTTAATACATCTTGGAGAACTGGCAATGCAGCTATCAAGGTAGCTTCAATACCTCTCGTTTGGCAGCTCTGCCCGAACTACATTACTACTGAACTAGCTCCTACTACCAGCTATTTGGTTAATATGCGCCATGTCAATGTGAACACGCCGTAATGCCAGAACAACCTTCGCCTTCGGGATGGTCGTTTGCCATCATGCATTCTTATCAGGAATTGCTGAATGCTGAGCACAGATAGGCTGGATGGTGCGCGAAAAGAAGCCAGACGTGATTCTATAGGATGCTTTAACTCCAATCGCTTTATCAAACAACGAGTATCGAGAAATTTCTTAGCGAAGAAAAAGGGGCGACTGAATGGAGTCGATAAACGAGAAGAGGACTTCTTAGTAGACAATCCGCTCCTCGTGGACTGGCGATCTACTTTCGCGACCCGAGGATCCAATCCGCTATGACCGCAATACCAGTCGACTTCTTCTGGAGTCAGGTTCGTATACGGAATTGCGGTACGACCAACGACCAGACGATGGACCAAGAGGCGTAGCTTCTCGGGAGCGTTCACCAGTCACGATTCAATTTTGTTTAGACTAAGAGTGCACACTCTCTTCGATGCTCCTGAATTTAGGATCGTGCTAGTGCTTGCAGTCGTATCAACGCTCAGTCGTACCCTTCTGGAGATTCGCAAGGGGCTGGATGAAGAATCTGGCGGAGCTATTTGGACTCCAAGATGCTGATAAGGCTCGCCCATTCTGTCGCCTGCAATGTGAATGGTAGTGTAAGAAACTAGAATAGGGGAAAGCAATCATTAATCGACGAGTTTCAGATGCTCTGCATAAATCTTTTCGTACGCATGTGAAGCTTGACGTAGCCTACTTTGGTGAAGGAAGGCTTCAGCTTTTAGACGTTAGAACACGCGCGCTCTAGATTACTCACTTTTCTCACGTGTTGAGGCGTTGACGGAGACGTGGAACAGCTGCAGAGTGCGCTGGTTGAAGTCAGGGGCACACTTTTGGCTAGGTGAGCACTCATCGCTTTCCTTCCCTGTTATACGCTTTATGTGTACCGAAATGGATGTTATGGATCTCTCGATCGCTACATACTTCTATTCACAACAAGCAGCAGATACTCATCGCTCAAGTTTGCGGTGAGGTCAGAGTATTGACGACTTGCATGGGTTGCGCTTTCACTTCAAGGCGTGGAACCGGGCCCTCCCCCATCCAGCCATATTCGTCTTCCTCTTCATCTGATTCACCATTCACCCGCTTCCATATCCCCTCCCAAAGCCCTTTCTTATGGACCATGGCCAGCACCATGACAACAGGCAAGTGCCATATACTTGCCCAAAATAAGCCTCTCGCACTGCCTTTATGCCCTTCTTTCCGCCAAAACCTCCAAGCTTCCCTGACCATCCAAGCATTCACAACACTGCTGGTGGCTAGAAAGCCTTGGTCCGTAATCTGAAACCACCATAAGCCAAAGCAAATTGGGAAGCACAGTACTGCGTAACGAAAGGCCACGCGGCCGTTCATACGAGCGTTTGTCCACACGAGCATCCGATAGCCGGCATTCTTATACTCTTCACGTAAAGGCCAGCTCAGCGAATTGAAGTGTGGGAACTGCCAGGCAAAGATTAAGCCTGCGAGGAGCCAACCTCCAACGCTTCCATCACTGAACAACAGTTCTCTCCACTCCCCACTTCCTGTAGCACTCTGACCTGCTGCAGCTGCCCAGCCCATCAGAGGTGGTATGCCGCCCACGATAGCTCCTACCCATGTATTCAGAACCGAAATTCTCTTCATTGGCGTGTAGACTCCAGCATACAGGAAGATGTTCAGGCCTCCGAGAAAAGCAACGGTAGGATTGACACCAAACCACAAGCTCCCTACACCCAGCGCTCCAGCCGCAATTGCAAAGAGCGATGCCCCCTTCTTGCTTATCAACCCACGCACCAAAGGGCGATTCCGTGTTCGGCTCATCATGGCATCATACTTCGGCTCGAACAGCATATTCAAAGCGTTTGCCGAAGCGCTGCAGAGTGCGGTGCCCGATGTAAGGAATACCAGAGTCAACGCCGACAAGGAAGGCGAGGCAGTGGTCGTTGGTAACAGAAGCGCGGGGACAGGGTACAGCGAATATGCCGAAGCTGTTGTTAGAACGATAAGGAAGGAGAGGCGTGGTTTCGAGAGTGCAAGGCACGTCGTAGCTAGTCTGCGTAAGGATGTGGCGGGCATGGTCGCAGATATTGTAGAGAGGCGAGAGGAGGCGTCTAGCGGGAGGGGAGTCTCTGCTCGAGCTTCATCTTTTAAACGCTTCCGTCTACGATGTGGAAGCTCTGCAGTGCTATCTAAAGCCTCCGGTGGTAATTGGCTCTGCAACTGAGGCGTTGGGATTGCATCTTTTACTGCTGTGGAGTCTTTGACTTCCGATGCTCTGTATGTTGGGATCAGCGCATTGAATTGAAGGCCAGAAGGTCTAAGGCTGCCATTGGCAGAGAAGTATTCCCTTCGCAGCAGCTTTCCGATCCTAGGGACTGCAGTGACGGCTTGCTTGCGGGATATCGAAGTATTGAAATGGCGCCGTAGTGGTCTTCTCTTCGAAAGTCGAATCAGACATCGTAGACATACGGACTCTGTCTCAATCAGGCTCAGCCTGGAAGCTAGGGTTCGCAGAAACATAACAAGATGTCTATCCGCATTGTTGCTCGGCAAAGTTGAGTAATGTTCCCATCAACAGCGAAGGATTTTGAACTAGTGTAATAAACGCTAGCGGCTTGATTAGCTAGATCGTCAGACAACGCTTTCCCTTAGTGATCTCCGTCTATGGCTTTGATATGCTGAGTATGACATGCTGCTCTAGGAAGGTCGAATGGATTCTTCATTGGATATACCTGTATCTGGGCATCACCTATCTAGGGCCTTCGGATACATTTTGAGTTCACCGTTGAACAAGGCGTTGAGCTTGACTCGTATAGGTGATGTGAACGAGCCTAATCCCTAATTCACAACAAGGTATCAGAAGTTGCCAGTCTTCTACTTTGATGGCTATCTCAAAGGTGACTGTCATGCGATACTCAATTCTTCTCAACATGCATTAGCACGGAGATACTATTCAGTCTCAGTGACAGCTCAGTGTTATCAATACTCAACACACTTCATCCACCCCCTTTGGTCCCATCACTTTGGATGTCTCCCTCTCGCATTCTATTACCATTCTAATGGCCAAAGTGAATTGGCGAGCATTATCGAATTTCTTTCAGCCTAGAACTCTCCACCTTCACAAAGGTTGCATCAGGCTACGCTTGCACCAATAAGATCCTTTCCCTGTCTGATGCTTGTCATGGATCGCTGGAATTCCATGGATCCTTTGGCCAACAAGTTCTATTTGTTGCGAGACCAACGGACACCACCTCTTAAGAAGGGTAAAGTGACCCCGTGGGACCCTTGGCCTGTCGATGGCTATCGAAGGAGAGACGACCCTGTCCTGAAAGCCGCAAGGAAACTTCTCCGAGCACGAAATAATGAGTGTATCGACAACTACGTCGATAGAATCATTCTTCTTCCTGCTTCAGGCGGCTCAAAATCTAAATTAAGCGGACCTTGTTTTCAGGGCGGCTCAGAAGGAATGTGGCTTTACAGCATCCGCTCTCCAAGTACGCTTCCGGTGAGAGTCATCCTTTGGCAGACTCCAACCCGGAAAATCTTGCTCCGTTGTGGGAGACAGTCCCAATCTCTGGAAAGCTTTATCGCCTCCTGGGCACGCACAGCTGCGACTAATGGGCCGGACGGCTTTTGTAAGCACTATCGTTTCTGGAAATCGATTAAGGTCACCGACGAATGGCTGGGCACCATTCCGAAACACCTGCATCAGCGAATTCACGAGAGGTGGTGGATGGTGAACGGCTTTCAATTTTTGAAGCTGCCTCCTGAACTTCGCGAAATTATCTTAGCGTTCGCCATGGGACCGATTGTCGAGCCGTTCGGACGTGTGTACAGGAAGGCACCAAATCCTTTAACAATACCAGATAATTTAACCATACCTAATCTGAGTCTTTCACTCGTCAACAGACAGCTGCATCGAGAAATTACTCCAGTCTTGTATGCACACACAACATTCTTCTTGCGTCATACAATACAAATGGACCGCTTCCTGTTCGAGCGGGCATGGGCCTACGAAAGAGATAAGGTACACTCGCGACAATGGATCCGCTACCTTGAACTACACATGAACGCAACCCATATACTCTCTTTGTTCGGTCTTCAAATAAAGCGTGGTGATGGAGGTTTTGATCAATACATCCGCATCAACGCCCCAGCCGCTCCGTATTCGAGATCGGTATTGACAGAAAGGCTCTCAATACGGCGCGTTCGCATTCGCATTCCCCATGTGATGGAGTCTCTTCGCACAACAGCCCTTCCGACCATATGTCAAAAGGTGTTTTGCCTTGCCCTTTGGGCTGGTGCAAGAGAGTTTCTTCGCCTTATACCTGTAGTGGAATTCGTAGGATATGTTGAAGAAACGAAAAAGAAGGAGTGGACGGACGAGATTTCGTTGGAAAGGACTGATCTTCTTCCGGATCCAGGTGAACTCCATGAATGGCAGAATCAGATATTGACGCACTGGTACGTTCCCATACCCTTCATTGGCCACATCGCGATACTACATTCCGAAAGCAACGTGAATTTCCACAGTTTTCGTGCTGACTATCTACTAGCTCCCAGTCAGCATGCGAGTGCGATACTTTGTGCTGGAAGGCGAATGTGTGAGAAATCTATAGATCAATAAGATTAATCTAAGTCATCAGCTTCTGGTTCAAAGTTCTTCTCTCCTTCGTGCCTCGACCTCTCCGTGCCTTCATCTGTCCTTCCACTACCCTTATCCGGCTCACCAACATCCTTTGCCTCAGCTCCTTCTTTCTCAACATCTTCCTTATGAAGTAATGTGAAGACTACCACTAAGAGCACTTCATTTGTATCTTTATTCTTGAGGACGTATCTGGAACGGGGGGCGAATTTAGTGAATTGTGGCAAGAAAGTAGAGTTCAGCATACCTCAGGTAGTCGTCTCCTCCCAGATACGGCAATATCGACAGGCTGAAACCCGGCAGCTTCAGAGCGAATCCTGGAGAGAATCTGTCTCAGCAGTCGTCTCCATCTACTTGAAAAGCATATGAAAAGCATATGAAACACACCGTTGAAGTCCAGATAAGGATTGAAGAAATCGGCCTTGTAGATCCTCCCCTCCTCCCACTCCCACTCGTCCGTCTTCCCTTTCGTCAAGAAGAATTTCTTCCTCGCATCTCCCGTCTCAGGCACGTGCCTACTCTTCCTCCACTCCACGCCCTCCCCATCACCTCCCTCCTCTACCGCCTGATCCCCATCACCCTTCTCTTCACCAGCCAAACCCTTCCCATCCTCAACCTTCTCCCCTACTCTCAGCACATTAACACTGCTCAATGCATTCCCATACAAATGCGGCGTATCACTGTACACATCTCCCTCTAGACCGGGATCGATCGCCCATTTGACAATCTTGAACGCGGCGTTGAAACCGGGCGGGATGCGGTCGCGGACTGGGTGATCGAAATCGTTGCCGAAAACGAGCGAGGAGCCGGAGATTTGTTTCTTGGGGAGCAGCGTGAATGAGATGCTATACTGGTCGTGGGTGTGGGGTGCGTTGGAGAAGTAAGGGGATGTGGTGGGTGAGTTGTGGGGCAGGCCTGCCGAGATATCAGTACAAGCTGGGCTTGGAGGATAGTTGACACTGTATACCGCGGTAATTTTGGATGCGGATGGAGATGTTGGCGTCGCAGATTGAGCTGCGGATGTGAGTTGGAGTGGAGGTGTTGACTTGGACTGTTTCGTGAGTGGCGGGGTCGTAGGCGGGGCCGGCAGTCACGCGAAGCATATATTTGTCTGCCATCGCTATTCATGTGATGAGTTGAGGAAGGGTCTTATAATAACATAATCGTTGTAGGTTTGAGGGAATGATTATGAGAGAAGATGCACAAAGTAAAACTTCCAGAATTTGATTTGGCAAGGACGGTAAACATTGGGTGCTCTGACGTAGTCAAGAATACTTACGTTTTTGCTATTTTTGCTAAAAGCAAGAAATCAGATGAACAGACATTCGGGCCTGTGAGACATGGTTCCTCGGCATTATGTTTGATGCTTCGATACATGGGTGTATTCTTAGTAGAAGCGATTTTCATCACGAAGGTTTCTCGACATCCAACAACAACTGCGTCGCAGAAAACCGAATCATTGTGATGACCAGAAAATCGTTCGCCGACAGTCCACTGGCGCCCATGAAGAGTACTTCAATACTGGATATCATATCCACAAACTTGATCCCAGACGCCTATGCATTATGTTCAGTTGGACTTTTCATTCCATTCATCTCTTCCTTTCGAACCATCCACTCGACCCCAGTATCGCCACACTCTGATCCATCACCCATTCTCCCATACCCAGATAGCTATCGACCCATTTCTTCACCTCTTGGCTCTCGGCTATCTTATCGTGTTTGAAGCTGGGGCTGAGATTCCCATATTGGGAGACTCATTAGCCACGAAAACTCTGATGGAAGAGCGCTTTCAGAGAAGCAGAGCGACACACTCGGGATTGCCAAACGATTTGGATTGGGGTACAGCATACGTGAGACCAGTTGAACGCTTGACGCCAGCAAGGAAGGCGGAGACTGGCCAAGACTGTCAGCTTGGGTGATCACCGCATACCGCAACTGTGCATACTCAGCACGGCATCAAAGGCATAATGGGTGAGGCGGCCGAGCTTTTGCAACATGTCAATCGGTGCCTGCGCAGGTAGAAGAGGGCGTCTTACCACCATGACGAGTGAGAGCAAGGGGCAGACAGGTCGTCTAGGAAATGGAATGAACTATCGCAATCGGGCGATAATGTTCCTGATGATCCAGTGTAGTTTGGGCCTTGATATCGTTCGTAGACGGCGAGTTAGATAGTCACGCGAGTTGATGCTGTACCGCAGTCAACATTCAACAGCTTGCGTGCTAGAGCAACCGCATCTGGCGCAGTAAGCGACGAAGAGCCCGAAGATCTCCCGTTATCGATAACGAAATGTGGGATGGAGCTCTCAACAATTGAAATTGCTCATTCGCCGGCAACTTATTACAAGTGGAAAGCTGCTGAAATCCGCCCAATTGCGCACACTTCTTGTCGATATCATCAACGGTGAAAGTAACCGCAGAGAAACCACTGTCTAATTAGCCATCCAGCTGTATAACATCCAACACTCTTCAGCTACAGCTCGAGATGGCGGACGCCCTTGACCACCTGTCCCAAGGGACTACTCAGATCGAGTGGCTCTCCAGCTTGAATACCGAGTTCCAACCAAAGACCAATTACCGACGCACATCAATCATATGCACCATTGGACCCAAGACCAATTCGGCGGAGAAGATAAATATATTGCGCAAGGCTGGGCTCAACGTGGTCCGCATGAACTTCTCCCATGGCGAATACAGCTACCATCAATCGGTCATTGACAACGCCAGAAAAGCTGAGAAACAGATGCCGGGTAGACCTCTGGCAATTGCGCTTGATACAGTTCGTTCTTGCCGAAGGCCGTTCCACACCTTTGGAAAAAGCAAAAATCATGCTGATATGACTGACAGAAAGGCCCAGAGATTCGTACTGGCAACACCGTTGGAGACGCAGACATCTCAATATCAGAAGGAACCGAGATGAACATCAGCACCGACGACAAGTATAAGACAGAGAGCGACGATAAGAACATGTGAGCACACCACCCTTGACCTAATTCACCACTGCATCTAAGAAAATCTCAGGTACGTTGACTACAAGAACATCACCAAGGTCATCGAGCCGGGCCGTACCATTTACGTCGACGATGGAGTGCTGGCATTTGAGGTCCTCAAGGTGGTTGACGAGAAAACACTGCGTGTTCGCTGCATCAACAATGGCAAAATCTCGTCCAGGAAAGGTGTGAACTTGCCCAAGACCGACGTTGATCTACCAGCGCTTTCGGAGAAGGATCAAGCCGATCTCCGCTTCGGTGTCAAGAACAATGTCGACATGGTTTTTGCCTCATTTATCCGCCGTGGCGATGATATCAAGCACATCCGAAGAGTTCTTGGCGAAGATGGAAAAGAGATCCAAATTATCGCCAAGATCGAAAACCAGCAAGGGGTCAACAATTTCGACGAGATTCTGAAGGAGACCGACGGTGTCATGGTTGCTCGTGGTGACCTTGGTATTGAGATTCCTCCGGCTTCAGTGTTCATTGCTCAGAAGATGATGATCGCGAAATGCAATCGCGCTGGAAAGCCCGTTATTTGCGCAACCCAGATGCTGGAATCGATGACCTACAACCCACGCCCTACTCGCGCCGAAGTCAGCGACGTTGGTAACGCGGTACTGGACGGTGCAGACTGTGTCATGCTGTCAGGAGAAACTGCCAAGGGCAACTACCCCAAGGAGTCTGTCCTCATGATGCACTCGACCTGCGCCTTAGCCGAGGTTGCTATTCCCTACGTTAGCTTGTTCAACGACATGCGCGCAACAATCCAAAAGCCCGTTAGCCTGCTCGAATCCACTGCCATGTCCGCCGTGAGCGGCAGTCTAGAGATGAATGCCGGTGCCATTCTTGTCTTGACCACTAGGTAAGCTCCACGGTACAGATATTGCGTTTGTTGAACTGACACATCCGAAGTGGGTCCTCTGCTCGCTTGATCTCGAAGTACCGACCAGTGTGCCCAATCATTATGGTTACTCGCAATGCTGTTGCTTCCCGGGTAAGAGCCTCAGTCATCAGTCCAGGTCAGAGCTAACAATTTTTAGTATTCACACCTGTACCGCGGTGTCTATCCATTCCTCTTCCCTCAGAAGAAGCCCGACTTCAATGAAGCCGACTGGCAAGAGGATGTCGACGGTCGGCTGAAGTGGGGTATTAAGCAAGCTATCGACCTCGGCATCCTGAAGGAGGGCGAAATGGTCGTCTGCGTCCAAGGATGGCGAGGTGGTCAGGGGCATACTAACACTATCCGCTGTGTGCCCGCGAGGCAAGATTTGGGTCTTACGGGAGAGTAAGGCGAGCGATGTTGTCCATCACGACTTACGAAATCGAGTGGCAGTCGCAGATAGAAAGTCGCTTTGCATGCGAAATCCTTGACAAGACAAGAACATCTTGTATTTAAATAGACTTGCAAGATCGATGCAATAATATGATTCATCCGAAGGCGTCTTTATATGATTTCCTGTGCAGAAGACAGAGCAGCTCCACAGGACTGGCATCTACAGTCTGCTCCTTTGCTTCATTACTTCATAGTGGAACTCAAAAACTGCGCCTTTCTCGATCCTGTACTTTGAGAGAGGAGTCATATAGCATGACAGGAAGCTGTAGGAGCCGTTGGACTGAATCAATCACTAAATAAAGTGGATGAATGGCTCCATACTGTACTGACCCGAAGGAAAAGGGGACCCTCATGGACACTACAGTATCTTGGAAGAACTGCGTATTGCATAACCAATTGAGTTTCCCTTAAGGGGGCTAAGCTCCACGCTAAGGTCTTGGCACTTGGCTTCAAGATCAAAGGTTTTTGAAAAGTCCTTCCGCTTCTATATGCTTAATTGGGTGCTAATGGCTCCTAGATTATTACGAATAGGTCTAATACCTGGTGATGGCATTGGTCGTGAAGTCATACCTGTGAGTTGTCCACCACTGCGCGAGCAAAAAACTTGCATCCTGACCGAGACAGGTAGCCCGACGGGTCCTCGAAGCCCTACCAAGTTCATCTAACCTCAATTGTTCCTTTGTTGACCTTCACGCTGGCTTCGAGACTTTCCAGCAAACAGGCCATGCTCTGCCAGACAAGACCGTCGAAACATTGAAGAAAGAATGTGACGGGGCACTCTTTGGAGCTGTGAGCTCTCCAACTACAAGAGTCGCTGGATATTCCTCGCCGATTGTCGCCTTACGCAAGGCAATGGATCTTTACGCAAATGTCCGACCGGTCAAGGGCAGGACGTTGTATAGCAAGAAGCTGGTTGACTTGGAGATTGTGCGGGAGAACACGGAGGATTTATACGTCAAGGAAGAGCGGACGTTCGATGCGCCAGACGGCTCTGGTAAGGTTGCGGAGGCTATAAAGCGGACAACAGAACGGGCAAGCCGTCGTATAGCTACGATGGCTGGCGACAGGGCTTTAGCGCGACAGAAGATTAGGGATACAGGCGTGACAAGCATACATTCGAAACCTTCAGTCACAATCACCCACAAGTCCAATGTCCTTTCGCAGACCGACGGTCTCTTCAGAGAAACTGCGCGTGCTGCGTTCGCCGCTTCGAAGTACCAAGGCCTTAGTGTCTATGAGCAAATCGTCGACTCGTTGCTCTACAAGCTCTCCGAATCCCAGCAGCCTGAGACGTTTGATGTAATTCTGGCACAGAATCTATATGGTGATCTTTTATCAGACGATGCGGCCGGCCTGGTTGGGAGTCTGGGGCTTGTCCCATCAGCGAATGTGGGGGATCATTTCGTGATAGGGGAACCATGTCATGGCAGTGCGCCAGATATCATGGGAAAGAACATTGCGAATCCAATTGCTACAATCATGAGTGCTGCTCTCATGCTAGAGTTCCTAGGACACGAAGAAGCTGCTGCGAAGGTGTATGCGGCGGCGGACGGCACCCTGGAGCAGAGGTTGCTGCTCACGCCAGATATGGGAGGTAGTTCGCATACGGACGAAGTGGTTGAGGATATACTGAGGAGGCTGTAATCGTATTTTCACCCAATCCAGACTATTGGATATATGTACATAATCGCGGGCAAATGGAATGTAGAAAGAAAGCCCGCAAGAGTGGACCGTCATAGATTGGCACCATACAACGGCAAGCGGTAATCCGGGGTGTAGGGTCCTAACGAAAAAAATCCGAGGCTCCGCATTCGCCTTATGAAGTAATTAACTAAATAGATACAAGATTTCACTGAGTCACGGACTTGAAAAGATGCGAGGAAAAAACCAATGGTCGACAAAAGCAGAAAAAAATGCTCCCTGTCTGGGAATCGGACCCAGGTCTCCTGCGTTTTGCCGAATGACAAGCAGAAATCATAACCACTAGACCAACAAGGATGTATTGTTATTAAGTTGCCGGTTATTTTAATAATTGTAGCATCTTTTCTCCATTATCTCGACCGTCGTCTGGGTCGCCAAATTTGTTCCATACCTCGTCGCACAATGGTCGGCTTTGTACCAGTCAGACACTTCTATCAGCACTCTTCTTGCGCAAATAGGAGATGGTGGAAGAGCGCGTTCCGAATGTCTTGGGCAGACACAGAACGGCAAAAGTGAAGCAGAGGTTCCTTAGTGCGACTAATTATTTGAATCGTAGAAGACAGTTGGTGCTATATAGTAGGTTGTGGCACTTCACGAATATCTAAAATTGAATTGCTATCATCACGATGGGATTCTGTATCGTCCACACTGCCAACATCGACAGGTCTCTCAAGGTTTTCCTTGCCTTGACTATCTATCTGATATTGCGTACGAGATGCGACTCCCACCTGTCCATTCGCAATCATTGCTTGTAATGACCGACGCGGTAGAGGCGGTCTATTTTCTTCAGGAGTGTATGATAAGCATTTCGCCTTCCCAGTGGTCTCATGTCTTGCTTTGAAGCCCGCCTGACGTAGCACACGGTGGAGAAGTGGTTTCTCAACATTCCGTTGCTTGGGTTGAGTTGATGCTTGGATCTTAGACAAGGAACGTGCTCCTAGACTTACGTTAGCTAAATATCTCAAAGCTTGACCCCAGATGGCACCGACCTTTGGGTTTCTTTCCGTCAATGTGAGATTCGTTACCGTAGTCCCAAACATGTTTAAGGAAGGCTTGCCAAGTGGGTGGCCCATCAGTCATCTGGAAAGATCTAGGGTGCTTTCGGGGTGTAAAAAGTTCGACAACACCTTCAGCAGCACCGGAGCTAACAAGGAGGTTGTGGAAAAGGGAGTCCTGCAATAATGTTAAATTATCTAGATCACCAAAGAGACTGCTAGTGTACCAACGTCGAACGATATTTGCCAACTCTGATAGCCCGTCTCATCTTGGAAGTCTGAGGACCGGTCTACAGAGAGCTGTGGCCCACAAAAGTTGAAAGCCATTAGAAGGTCGAAGGCACCTTTGCTCACGTACTTTGTCTCGAGCAAATGCGAAGCATTGCGCATCATTTGGTACAATGCTTCGTCATCACCATAGTCGTTTGCGCCATGCTGCATCAGTGCGTTCAGCCTTTGAGGATTAAGCTGCGGTATTGATCTAGCGATCTGTCGCTGGTGACCATATTTCCAGATCCAGTTGACCAGAGCTTGCCATTGTTGGGGCCGATCAAAAAATTGATCGAATGACTTGAGGAGCGTCCCGTGAGAATACACATTGACCGTACCTTCAGCGCCAGGCTTGAGACGAAGAGTGCGGAACGGCGAGTTCTAGATCGGTGTTCAGTGCTCAAGTTTGGTCTTAGTCGTAGATATATTAGCACGTACCCGAAAGTAGATATGCCATTTGTCATTTCCTTGTTCCCAGTCCTTCGATTCATTGTGTTTTCGAGGTGAGAACACATCCCATGCCTCAAGCAAGCATAACAAACCCAGGGACAAGTCCCTATATTCCTCTAGACATTCTCGGGCTCGTCTGATGGAGGCGCAATCAGCATCGCCGCCATCAGGTACTAAAGCGTTGAGTTTGCGGCTATCAAGTGGCTTCAACATGGCAGCGCGTTCTTCGAAGGAATTGGCTGGGCGTGTTGGCTGTTGGTAGGTTTACCTGAGTCGAGAAAGTCATCATGAAGAACGGGACTGAATCGCGTTTGTAGAGGCACGCGCTAGGTCTAGCGGCTAGCCAAGCAATTCTCTCCTACAGACACATGATATTCTAGCCATCTCGCCATCAACAAACAATCATCAAGACCCACAATACCGCTACAAAGAGACTACGCTCACAGCGTCCAGCCAAAGATCTCAGAACAATGTCTAAGAAGCCTTGACTGGTCTACCCTAGGCTCGGCTGCTGCAGGCAAAATGTATAACAAGCTCGAAGACAAAGCCCAACGATTCGGCCCTAGCGAGATCCGTGCCGAAATCCTACGTCAAGAAATTCAAGTGCTAGAAAAAGCAGGACCAAAAGATGCCAATGATTGGCAAAGACTTGAGGAACTACAGCTCAGACTAGAAGATATCGAGGAACCCAGCCAGCTCGAGGCTCAAGGCCGTGACATTTTGCGCAGGTATCTCAGTTTGATAGATCAGATCAGAGAGTCGTACGAGGTTCCATCTGACGCCGACAAGGTATTCGAAGAAATCCGCAAATGGATGGACGCAATGGAGGATGAGCGGAGGAGGAGACATCTACATCACTTGAGTCATGTCAAACAGACATGGCCTGTAGCCGACTGGGAGCGTCGCGGGAAGATGCTGCAACGTTTTGGAAGGCATAGCATTCAGCGTTTCGCCAAAGAGATGCCGAGATACCATATCGGACGTGCGGTGATGGGGTGGGTTACAATGATGGCGAAGAAAAGGCGGTAATGATAGGCTCTGCGGCAAGGACACCCAAGATACTGCATGGTCAGAGTCTATGAATGCTTTGATCCAGCTTGTCAAGAGATTGATACCCCCAAGCCTCCTCGGACTTGACTTCCTTCTGCCAAGCGAGCCAACAGACTGAGTGCGAGCATCCTCGTGTGTCTTGCATGTTGGGAAGTGAGCATCGCCGCACATGAGCTCTTTGAGACGCTTCTCATGGAGCGAAGGTCGAGATTCGAGGAGTACTGCCATTCGACTATTGGCTCTCTGAAGAAGGTTGAGATAGCCGAGAATGGGGTTACGGAATGTTAATAAGTCATCTAGCGACGACCACCATTTTCATCATGATACACAGCCAAATTACAAATATATCACAAGAATTGTCCTCCTGCAGGGCTCAAACGTTCACGGCCTGATGTCTTTATCTTCCTTTCCTCTCTTCAACTCCTTTCTAGACAATTCGACCTCCAGCTTCCTCCTCCCACTAACCTTGCCCTTCAAGCCATCATCCTCGACGTCGAAATACAGGGCCCATTCATGCGCCTTTTCCTTGACAGCTAGAAAACCTTCCCAACCTTGAAACAACAATCTCCTATCAATCTTCGTGCAGCTCCACGGCCCCATCAAATGGCCCTCGCTCTCGATTTTGTTGCCATATTTCACCTCATTCGTGTCAATGTCGACGTATATCCAGTTGAGAATGGGTGGCCCTGGAGCAATGGTGCTAACCATGCCTTCGCCCTGCCAACGCCAATTATGCGAAGGATGTGGAAGGAAATAGCCGGTGAAAGGATGTGAGGCGGGCGGTTCGAATTCGAGTTCTTCCGAGTCGATAGGAGCATCATCGTCGACGGGAGTGGCGATGTACAGCTTGAGTAGTCCATCAGTCAACGTACCTCGAGACTGGAGGAGATGCGAGAGCGGCACACCTTGTGATTCCGCAACACCACCATACCACCATCAATTTGCGCGCTCTGCGATGACTTTTTTGTGCATTTCGCCGTCAGATTCGTCTTCGTTCCGCGATGTTTTTCTCTCGCATTCTGCGCTTGACCCTGTCGCACTGCTTCGGTGGTTCCAATAATGGCAGGACAAGCCGCTATTGATGTCAATATACCAAGCACCATCGTCGTTCCCTTGCGCTTGTATGAAGAGTGAGGGGCCCGTCTCGACACCCTAGGTAGATGATGATACGGAGCCATCACCGGCTATTCCCATGGCAGCCATGCCGATTGGGTGGCGCCCCTAGGCCTTCGCAACCTTGTGGCAATCATGCGCTCAGGCCGAACAGGCTTCGTGGGGCCAAAACAGGGCAGTCCAGAGCGCCTCCAACGCTAAAAGATGACGATTGAAGGCTTATCGGGCCAAGGTCAAACCGGTTTCACGGGAAACAGGGGCCATGGAGCGCTGCCGATAGGAGGGGGCTGGGAGGCAGCTTTGGGGGGGCTATATATCCATCATCACTCCCTGCTCAACATCTCAACTTCGTTCTACTCCCACCTCTGCGCCAATCTCCCCATTCTCCCCATATCACTTACCAGTAGGTCTACCAACTGCCTGCGACACACACGAAGCCATTGCCATTTGTCATAGTCACAACATAGAGATAAATGGCCACTAAGTCTCCTCCCAAGCTCGCTCCCAAGAACCAGCCAGCGCCCACCAAGCAGTAAGCCTCTCCGCCCACATCATGAACCAGAAATACCAACCCCCAACTCACAGAGCCGACGCCGATCAATCCTCCGACAACGAGATGGACGACGCACCCCAACAAGGCCAAGGCGGCCGCAAGCAAAACCAACAACTAACCCAGCAAAAAGAGGCCCCCCAGCAACAGCAGCAAAGCACCGGCGCCCAACCTACGAACGAGCAGCAGTCTCTGCAGCAGCAGAACCAGGCCCTGCAGCAACAGCTGATGGCCATGCGCGCCGAACCCAAGCAGCAAGGCGGGCGGATCGCGCCCGTGCGTCAGAGCAGGATCCTCGACCGCCCGCCGAGCGACGGCGCCAAGGCGAGCAGTCTGAAGATCCAGATCGAGCTGGATCTGGAAGTCGAGGTAGATCTCTATGCGAGGGTGAAGGGTGACATTACGATTGGTTTGATGTGACGTGTGTGTTGCATTGTAGGTTGATCTCTATGCCCGAGTCAAGGGCGACCTCCTCATCGGGCTTTTGTGAGCCGGACTGATTTCTCTTTTCTGCAGGAGTTTGTGAGTGTTTCTTCATATCGTGGAGCTTGGCTGATGATGACGTTTTATCTGATAGATTCGCGGACGATTGACGGCGGGGCGAGTGAGTTTGGAGTAGGATTGAGTGGGGGATCGAGGTGGCTTGTGGTGCGATAATATGGTGCTTGTGGACGGCAGATGGGAGCATGTATATCGGAAAGTCAAGTGTCTATACCCGAAAGCATGTTTGTACTGTAATATGATGTCCCATCTCCCATGACACCTAGAATGAATGCAGAAGCCATAGGTTTCACGCACCATGCTTTCCCCCTTTCCCACGCGACAATCGCTCCAAAGTTGCAGAACCATGGTTCAATGCCTCAACACGCACGCGGACGAATAGCAAGTGCATAATTTCTAATTTCTCCCAAATTTACCTTTCCACACGAAAAAGCTGTTTCCAACATTATACCCTAGAGCCCCCTGCTTCCAAACGGACATTGAGAAAAGCATCTTTCGAAACCTTCGCTTCAACATCTTTCCGAAAATCAATCCTTTACCGACCTTCCCCCTTCTTCCCATCCCTTCAAATGCTGGTCACAAAATGCACCCCAAGCCTCAACCAGCCCCTCCCCAGCACACAACTGCACACAACACCTCCGCGCCCCCTCCCCATTTCATG
>JAABUK010002165.1_pt1 | contig 35807 bp, 39 predicted proteins | sample 5559141 | NCBI WGS metagenome assembly JAABUK01 (sample SAMN10711869, study PRJNA513367) | rock metagenome | isolation source: Antarctica rocks | place: Antarctica: Victoria Land, Pudding Butte nord | collected 2016-01-03
CGGCGCCGGCCTGAACCAGGCGCAGGATGACGTCGCGATAAGCCTGCCGGGACTCCTCGCGGACCACCCCCACGCACAGCTCGTCGTAGATGATGCGGTGCACCTCGGCGCGGTCAGCCGGTGGCGGGATGAGCACTCGCAGGCCGTGGCTGGTGAGCCGGTCGCGGTAGAAGTCCTGCTCCATGGTGAACGCAGTACCCAGCAGCCCAACCGTGCCCAGCCCGGCCCGGGTCACCGCGGCTGCGGTGGCATCGCCCAAGTGCAGCAGCGGAATCCCAACAGCGGCTTGGACCTGCTCGGCGACCTTATGCATCGTGTTGGTGCAGATCACCAGCAGCTCCGCGCCGGCCGCTTCAAGTCCCTTGGCCGCCTCGGCGAGCAGTTGCCCCGCCTCCCCCCACCGCCCGGCGACCTGCAGTGCCTCGATGTCAGCGAAGTCCACCGACGCCAATACGATCCGCGCCGAGTGCAGACCACCGAGCCGCTCACGCACCAGCTCGTTGGCCAGACGGTAGTACTGCGCGCTGGACTCCCAGCTCATCCCACCCAGCATCCCAATCACCCGCGGCGCGTTCATCATCACAACAACCAGCCTGCCACCCGCGGCGGCGACCTACCGCAGCCCGATCCTGAATCGGGTGACGTGCCGCGGCGCAGTGGGCTCGTCAAGGCAGCAGCTTCATGCGAGGCTCGGGACATGGCTAACGAGGCGGTGGACATCACCGAGAAGCTGGCGTTGTTCTCCGAGCACTGGTCGCCGAAGGTGGTGGCTCGACTCAACGACTACGAGATCAAAGTCGTCAAGGTCAAAGGCGAGTTCGTCTGGCACACCCACGACACCTCGCCGGTGGCGATTGGAGTGGTGGTGTGGTTGCGCAGGTGGCGGTAACCGGACTGCAGCTCTGCCGGAATCGGGTCCTCCAGCCAGGTGAGGTGAAACGGCTCCAGCTCCTTGCCCAGCCGGGCCGCCTCGTTGGGGCTCAGCCGGTGGTGCACGTCGTGCAACAGTCGTGGCGTCGGGCCGACCTCGCTGCGCACCGCAGCGATCAGCTGGGGAACGTGCGCAAGATAGGCGTTGGTGTCCCAGGTGTTTTCCGCCGGTACCGCGCTCTCGGCCGGCTCGTAGGCCTGCGGCCCCGCGCCAACTACCCCCCCAACCCCGTACGTGGAGTCGAGACCCGGAATGGCGGATTGCACCCGGACCGCCTGATAACTGCTGTCCAGGTAACCCATGGCCGAGGCCACGGCTTCGTCGATGGTGGCGCCGCTCGCGTGACCGTAGACCGTCACGGCCTCCCTGCTGCGACCACCGAGCAACTGGTAGACGGGAAGCCCCGCCGCTTTGCCCTTGATGTCCCACAGTGCCGTGTCGATACCGGCGATCGCCGTCATTGTGACCGGACCACGACGCCAGTAGGCGCCACGGTAGAGGTAGTGCCAGATGTCTTCGCTGCGCAACGGGTCGCGTCCGATCAGCGCCGCCGTGACGTGCTCCTGCAAGTATGCCGCCACCGCAAGCTCCCGACCGTTGAGCGTGGCGTCTCCCACCCCGGAGAGTCCGTCGTCCGTGGTGATCTTGACGGTGACGAAGTTCCGACCCGGGCAGGTGAGGATGACCTGTATATCGGCGATCTGCACGTGGTGCGACCTTTCTGCTGGAGAGCTAGCAACTCATGACGGCGACCGTGGTGGCCTCACAACCGTGTCAGTTCCTCGGCTTGGGCCAGTACCGCGGTCCGCACCGCGGCGTCTGCGCCGACCTGGGGATCCAGGAAGGTCAACACGCGGCGCACCGCATCCGTGATCGGGCCGCCGGCCATGCTGACCAGGTCGTCCTTCCGCGGGTCGGTGACCGGTGCGCCGATCCCCCGCAGGTGCAACACCCAAGCGGCCAGCGTGCGCGTTGCCCCCAGCGGTATCCGGCCGTGTTGCCGTTCCAGGGCAAGCACCGGCAGCGTCCGCATCGCAAGCTTCTGGGAGCCATCGGCGGCGATCTGGTCGAGGCGGTGGCGCATCGTCGGGTTGGCGAATCGCTCCAGCAGCGCACCTCGATAGGCTGCGATCATCGCTGGAGACTGCTTCAGGTGCCGTGTCGACTCGTCCCACCATTGCTCCACCCATGCCCGGCAGAGGTCGTCAGAGATGGCATCGACCACAGTCGAGTGCCCACGGATGCTGCCGGCATACGCGAGCAACGAGTGGGCACCGTTGAGCAGCCACAGCTTTCGCTGTTCGAATGGTGTGACGTCATTGACGAACTCGGCACCGGCTTGCTCCCATCGTGGGCGCCCACCGGGGAAGTCTCCGTGCAGCACCCACTCTGTGAACGGCTCGGTGACGACTGGGCAGCGGTCCCCGATCCCGGTGTGCTGCGCCACCGAGCGGCGGTCGGCCGCAGAGGTCGCCGGGGTGATCCGGTCGACCATAGTGGTGACAAACGAAACCGACTCGACGATCCACGCGGCCAGAGTTGGGTCGACGCGCTCGGCCAGCTCCGTGACGACTCGCGACACGGCGAGACCGTTGTTCGACAGGTTGTCGCACGGCACCACCGTTATCGCTCCAGCATCCGCGGCGCGCCGGGCGGCCAGTCCGGCGACCAGCCGACCAGGGACGCTGCGTACTGACGTGGGCTGACCATTCCGGAGAGCCTCGATGTCCCCCAGCACGTCAGCGGCGTCATGAGCGAGACCGCCGCCGACGACGCGACGGTAGGCAGCCTCGGTCACGGTCAGCGTCAAGATCCGAGTCTCGGGCGAGCGCAGGTATCGCAGCCAGGTGTCCAGGTCACCTCCGGCGTGCGCCTCGGAGACGCTGGCGATCACGTCGAAGCGGTTGCCTTCCGGCGCCTGGGTGATGAGGGTGTAGAGACCGTCCTGGCTGGACACAGCGTCGGCGAGCTCGGGACTACGCCCGGTGAACGCGGCAACCCCCCAGCTCTCGGCGTCGGGTGCCAGGTCTGTGTAGACCGCCTGGTGTGCACGAAAGAAGCTGCCCAGACCCAGGTGCACCTGCCGCACCGGTGCCGCCGGTCGACTCCCGACCAACTTCCGCGACAGCACGGTGATGCCGGTTTCGGTGGTCACAGCTTGAAGACCCGGCGCGGGTTGTCCGACACCAATGCGACCGCGGTCTCGATCGCCTCGTCCTCATCAAGACGATGTTCGGCGACGAGACCGGCCAGGAAGGCACTGTCGAGGCGCCGGGACATGTCGTGCCGCGCTGGAATGGAACAGAACGCACGGGTGTCGTCGATGAAGCCAGACGTACGGGAGAAGCCGGCCGTTTCGGTGACCGCCGCGCGAAAACGGTGGATCGCGTCGGGTGCGTCCAAAAACCACCACGGGGCACCGATGTAGACCGCGGGGTAGAAACCGGCCAGTGGTGCCAGCTCCCTGGACCACACTGTCTCATCCAGGGTGAACAAGACCAGGTTCAGATTAGGGTTGGTGCCGTAGCGCTCGAGCAGCGGACGCAGAGCCGTGGTGTACTCCGTGGCCCCTGGGATGTCTGATCCGGTGTCCGGACCGTACGTCGCGGCACTGGCGGTGTGGTGATTGCGATGGGCACCCGGGTGCAAGGTCATCACCAGTCCGTCCTCACAGGACATGCGTGCCATCTCCAACAACATGTGCCGCCGGAATGCCACCGTCTCTTCCATCGTGGCGGTACCGACCAGCCCGTCTCGATAGATGCGACTCGCCTCCGTGGGCGTCAGCGGATCTGTGCGCGCGTCCTGCGGCCCGTGGTCGGCCGAGAGCGCACCGTGAGCGATGAAGTAGCGGCGTCGATCCTCCGCGCTGGTCGTGTCTGCGTGCGGTGCACCTTCGAACAACGCACAATCGACAGCCGCGAGCAAAGTGCCGGACAAGCCGAGTGCGCCGGTGACGCTGAACATTTTGGACATTGCCGGGAACCTGCAACTCACCAAGGGGATGATCGAGAACTTCAAGAAGGCGAATCCCGACGTTGTGAAAGACGTCACCTACACCAGCGGCCCGGCACCCGGCATGGCCGGCAAGTTACAAGCCGAGCAGCAGGGCGGAAACTCCACCACCAGCCTGGTGCTCAGCGGGACCGACGGGCTCTCCGCCGGCATTCAGAAGGACCTCCTGACCAAGGTCGTGCCCGACTTCGCCGACCGATTCCCCGGCCTGACGGACAATTACCTCAAGCCGGCCGCAGCGATGCAGGAACTGACCAACGGTTACGGCGTCGAGACCGTCTACTACCCGTCGGGGCCGCTGCTCGAGTACAACCCCGCAAAAGTGTCTACCCCTCCGCACTCACCGCAAGAACTGCTTGACTACGCGAAGGCAAACCCGGGCAAGGTGCAGTACGCCAACCCCGCCAACTCGGGACCGGGCCGCACCTGGCTGATGGGCTTGCCCTACCTGCTGGGTGACAGCAACCCGAAGGACCCTGACAAAGGCTGGGACAAGACCTGGGCCTATCTACAGGAGCTGGGCAAATACACCGCCAACTACCCCACGGGCACCACCGAGACGATGAAGAACCTGGCCTCCGGCAGCGTCAACATCCTCCTACGACCACGGGCTGGGACATCAACCCGCGTGCCCTCGGCACCGTTCCGAACACGATGAAAGTCGCCGCCATGAACAACATGCACTGGGTGAGCGACGCCCAGTACGCGTTGATCCCCAAGGGGGTATCGGCCGACGTGCTTGCCGCCGACCTTGCCCTCATCAAGTGGATGCTCAAGCCTGACCAGCAGGCGATCGCCTACGACGACGGTTACTTCTACCCCGGTCCCGCAGTCAAGGGAGTCACCCTGGCCATGGCGCCCCAGCAGAGCCAGGACGTGATTGCGAAGTTCGGTCGTCCCGAGTCGACATCACTGATCGCCGACAACCCGATCGAAACCTCCCTGCCCGCCCCACAGCAGGTCGCGGCATTCGACAAGTGGAATCGTCTCGTCGGCAGTGGCAAGTAGGAAGGCGCAAAGCGATGACGGACCCGAGTTTCAAGGAACTGCGCCTGGAAGGCGTCAGTCGCAGGTACGGCACCCGGAACGCACTGACAGATCTCAGCCTGTTGATTAAGGGCAAAGAGTTCGTTGCCCTGCTCGGCCCGTCCGGGTGCGGAAAGTCCACGGCCCTGAACTGCTTGGCCGGTCTGCTCCCACTGACCGACGGCTCGATCCATCTCGACGACCGACGAATCGACACGGTGCAGCCCGAGCAGCGCGGTTTCGGCATGGTGTTCCAGAACTATGCGCTGTTTCCGCACATGTCCGTCCGACGCAACATCGGCTTCGGGCTGAAGATGCACAAGATGCCCAAGGCGCAGGCCGAACAGCGGATCGACGAGGCAGTGGCCCTCGTGCAGCTCGAAGAGCAGCAGCACAAGATGCCCGGGCAGATGTCCGGCGGCCAGCAGCAGCGGGTGGCGATCGCTCGGGCGATCGCGATGCACCCGCCTGTTGTGTTGATGGACGAGCCGCTGTCCAACCTTGACGCAAAACTGCGTCTGGAGATGCGAATGGAGATCCGACGGCTGCACCAGGATCTCGGGCTGACAACGGTTTATGTGACGCACGACCAGGAAGAGGCGCTGTCCATGGCAGATCGCCTCGTGGTGCTGCGCGAGGGCGTCATGCAGCAGTTCGGCACGCCCGAGCAGGTCTACGACCATCCCGCCAACGGCTACGTCGCCGGCTTCATGGGCTACCGCAACCTGCTCGATCTCGACGTGACTCAGGCGGACTCCGAGGGTGTGGTCGTCGAAGGGCACAACCTCCGGCTCACCGGGTCGAACCGCGAGGACGTCACGGGCGGACGCGCCGTCGCCGCTATCCGACCCGAGGACTTCGTGATCGGCGGGCCGAGGGCAACCGGATCGAGGTCATGGTGGAGATCGCCGAGTACCACGGTCGTGACCTCTCGGTTGAGTCCGTCATGCCCGGTGGCCAGAAGGTGTACTTCCGCACCCAGGAACGAGTGGCGCCTGGGGACAAGATTGTCCTCGGCGTCCCGGCCCGCCGAGTACTGGTGTTCAAGGACACCGACGCTGCGCGGGCAGGAGTAGCGGCATGACCGCGGTCACGATTGATGCCCCCATCCAGGGCAAAGCGGAGAACCGTCGGCGTCGTCCGCTGCGTCACCGGCTGGCCGACCGAGGAGTCGACCGGACGCTCTGGCTGCTGGTTCCTGCGGTTGCCTTCATCCTCGTGCTGTTCCTATACCCATTTCTCTACGGTCTGCAGCTGTCATTTCAGCCCGCCAAAGGCGGACCATTCAGCAACTACTCGACGTTCTTCACGGACTCGTACCTGCGCAACACCATCTGGACGACTCTGGGTCTCGGGTTGCCTGCCGCGTTGCTGAACGTCTTTGCCTCGGTGCCGATCGCGTACCTCATGCGAGGCAAGGTGCGCGGCAAGCGAACCCTGACGACGATTTTGGTCGTCCCCATCACGTTGGGGACCGTGCTCACCGCCCAGGGGCTGATCATGTACGCCGGTCCGACCGGCTGGCTGAACAAGGTGCTCCTGGGTCTTGGCGTCATCAACTCGCCGCTGAGCCTCATCCACAACTGGATCGGCGTGTTCCTGAGCCTGGTCATCACCGGGTTTCCGTTCGCCTTCCTGCTCACGTTGTCCTACATCTCGGGGATCGACCCGACGCTGGACAGGGCGGCGGCCACCCTCGGCGCCGGGCCTCTGCAGCGGTTCCGGAGAATTACAATGCCGCTGCTGGCTCCCGGGCTGGCGATCACCTTCATCCTGTCGTTTGTGCTGGCGTTCTCGGTGTTCCCCTCTGCCCAGCTCGTCGGTGATCCGTCCGGCTCGACCCGGGTGATCTCGATCGCGGCCTACGACGCAGCGTTCCAGCAGTTCGACTACTCGATGGGCTCGACCATCGCGATGATCATGGCGGTGATCATGCTGATCGTGGTCGGCCTGGTGATGGTCTGGCGAACGTCGCTCTACCGCGGTTCGACGGGAGGCAAGGGATGATGGCGACGCTTACCGAAGTTCAGCAGGCCCCGTCCGCCGGCGGCCCGGTCCGGGCGAAGCGCAAGATCCGGATCTGGGCGGTGCTCGTCGGGGTGATCATCGGCTTCTTTTTCCTGAACCTGCTGGCCCTGATCGCCTCGGTCGTGGTGGACTCGCTCGGCACGCAGTGGTTCGGCACCTGGCTGCCCCGAGGTTTCACCCTGCACTGGTACTCGGATGCATGGCACGAGTTCGGGCTCTCCTCAGTCATGGTGGTGACTTTGGAGGTCGCTGTTGTGGTTGTCGCACTGTCCGTGGTGATCGGGGTTCCCGCCTCCTATGTGCTCGCCCGCAGCACGTTCCCCGGCAAACGGATTGTGCTGCTGTTGTTCGTATTGCCGATCCTGGTGCCGCCGATCACCTACGGCATCCCGCTGGCCACCGTGCTGTACAAGGTGCACCTGGCCGGCTCCCTGCCCGGCGTCATCCTCGCCAACCTCGTCCCGTCGGTACCCTTCGTGATCTTGACGATGACTCCCTTCATCGAGCAGATCGACCCGAAGATCGAGTCAGCCGCTCGCATGTGCGGCGCCAAAACGGGGCGATCTTCACGCGCGTGCTGGCCCCGCTGCTGATCCCCGGAATCCTCGCGGCCTGCATCTTGGTCCTGGTCCGCACCGTGGGCATGTTCGAGTTGACCTTCCTCACGGCGGGTCCCAACAGCACAACTCTGGTGGTCGCGCTGTACAACTCCGTCTTCGCAGCCGGTATCCGCGCCAACCAGTCGGTGGATGCGATGGCGGCGATGTACACCGGCTCGATGCTTGTCATGCTCGTGGTGGCGCTGCGATTCGTGAATCCGACCCAGCTCGTGACGCGGACCAAGGACGAGGCCGACCAGTGACGGCGCCATACGACATTGACGTGGTGGTCATCGGCGAGATCCTCGTCGAGCTGTCCAGTACCGAACCGCTTGCTTCGGGGGCACCGCTGAAGCTCGGCTTCTCCGGCGATGCGTTGAACGCTGCCGCCGCGGCGGCAGCTGCGGGTGCTAGAGCCGCCGTGCTGACCCGGGTCGCCGACGACGAGTTGGGTGCGGCGATCATTGCTCGACTGGCGGAGCTTGGGGTGGACACCCGGCTGGTGCGGATGGTGCCGGGCCAGCAGGCTGCCTACTTTGTGCATTCCGATCCCACCGGTGGCCGTCAGTTCGTATACATCCGACGGGCCAGTGCCGGATCGGGTCTCGATCCGCAGGACGTCATCGACGCGCGAGTCGAGGACGCAAAAGTGGTGCTGAGCAGCGGCATCACCTGTGCGCTCTCCACGTCCGCAGCGGCCGCCGTCGAGGAAGCCGCCCGGCGAGCCCGCACCTTCATCTACGACCCCAACTTTCGACCGCGGCTGATGTCGGCTGCCAGTGCAGCGGACTCCTTCCGACGCCTCGCGCCGTACGCCGCGCTGGTCACGCCGGCCTGCCCCGGCGAGACCGACCCGCTGTTCGGTTGCGCTGACCCGTTGTTGGCCGCGCGCCGGGCACGAGACCTGGGGGCGGGAGCGGCCGCCGTGACCTTGGGCGCCGACGGGGTCTTGGTTGATGATGGATCCAACGCGTACGCCGTTCCTGCGGTAGCCGCGCCGGCGCTCGTGGACCAGACCGGTGCGGGTGACAGCCTGGTCGGCACCATCGCGGGTCGTATTGCTACCGGCGACTCGTTGCTGGACGCAGTTCGGCTGGGATCGGCGGCCTCCTCGCTGTGTCTGCAAGGGCAGGGAGGTACCGGCTTCGTGGCCAGCCTGGCGCAGAGTCGACGACACCTGGAACGCAATGGCAAGGACGTCACCCCACTGGCCGCACCGAACGGATCAAAGGAGTACGTGGCATGACCGACTCAGAGACGACTTCGACGGAGGCGATTCTGCGGCTGCATGCCGAAGACCTGGTTGGCATCGCTCGCCGGGCATTGACGGCCAGTGAGTCACTGACCGTGAACGGGGACGAGCTCACCGTTGTGACTGATATTCCGTCTGGGCACAAGATCGCACTGGGGGCCTTCGCCAAAGGGGACTTGGTCCGCAAGTACGGACAGGTCATCGGTCAGGCGACGAAAGACATCGCGGCGGGGGTTCATGTGCATACGCACAACCTGGCCATGGTCGACGTCGCCAGGACCGCGGAATCGGGGGCACGAGGTCGAGCTGTAGAAGTGTTACCCCTCGATCAGCAGGCAACTTTTGCGGGCATCCGCCGCCCGGACGGCCGCATTGCGACCCGCAACTACATCGCCGTCATGACCACGGTGAACTGCTCGGCCACCGCGGCACGGCGCATTGCGGACTTCTTCACCATCTCCGGCGAGCTCGATGACTTCCCCAATGTGGACGGAGTCGTGGCACTCACCCACGCCACCGGCTGCGGGATGGCCGCAACCGGTGAGGGATTCGAGGCGCTCCGGCGCACCCTGTCCGGATACGCCGAGCACCCGAACGTCGCCGCACTCCTCGTGCTCGGTCTGGGGTGCGAGGTGAACCAGATTGGCGCGCTGACCCGGTCCTTCGACCTGCCCGCCTGGGTACCGCTCACGTCGATGACCATCCAGGATCTCGGTGGGACGAAGAAGACTGTTGAGCAAGGCATTGCCCACATTCGCCACCTGCTTCCGATAGTGAACGACATCGAGCGACAATCCGTCTCGGTAAGCAATCTCGTGCTGGGGCTGAACTGTGGCGGAAGCGACGGCTGGTCCGGAGTGACGGCAAACCCCGCATTGGGCGTGGCGGCTGACCTACTGGTCAAGCACGGCGGCACCACGATCCTCGCGGAGACCCCGGAGATCTACGGCGCAGAACACCTCCTGACGGGTCGGGCCATCAGCGAGGACGTCGCCGACAAGCTACTTGCCCGCATCCACTGGTGGGAGAGATACACGGCGCAGACCGGCGGGAGCATGGACAACAACCCGTCGCCGGGCAACAAAGCGGGCGGCCTCACAACCATTCTGGAGAAGTCCCTCGGTGCGGTGGCCAAGGGTGGGCAGAGCCCCCTCATGGGAGTCTTCGAGTACGGAGAACGGGTGGACCGCTCCGGGTTCGTCTTCATGGACACCCCGGGATACGACCCGGTGTCGGTCACCGGCATCGTGGCCGGTGGTGCCAATGTGGTGTGCTTCACCACCGGTCGGGGTTCGGCCTTCGGCGCCAAGCCGGTCCCGTCCATCAAGCTGGCCACGAACAGCGACGTGTACCACCGCATGTCCGACGACATGGACATTAACTGCGGCGTCATCCTGGACGGTGAACGCAGCGTTCATGAGGTCGGACAACACATCTTCCAATTCATTCTGGACACAGCATCAGGACGCAAGACCAAGAGCGAAGAACTGGGTTACGGCTCGGAGGAGTTCACCCCCTGGCAGCTGGGCGCCGTCATGTGACGTCGATGGGCGACGGCTGGTAGCTCCGCGAGCACTCACATCGGTGCGGTACTTCGGTTCGCCGTGGAGCGTGATCATGGTGAAACCGACCGGATCCATACCGCCACTACGCCACCGAAACGCCACCGCAGCGAGCGAGTTCCGTTATCGGAAACATGCTGGCCGAATCGTTGCCGCGTTCGTCGAGCGCTATCGCTGCGAGAGAGGTCGCGAAACTGCTGAGCGAAGACGTCGAAAACGAAACGGGGGAGAGGTCAAGCATGCAGTAGTCCTCTCAGTCAAACCGATCAGCCTGTTTTCGCGCGAGACTGGGAGTGTCCGCCAGACAGAGGAGGGGAGCGGTGAGCGTTGTCACGCATGGTGTCCTCGGCCACCGCGAGCCTTGGACGGTGGCCGACGTCGAGGCATTGCCCGACGTGGGCGACCACGTGCGCTACGAGCTGCTCAGTCCCGGCGTGCTCACGGTGAGTCCCGCCCCCGGAACAGCCCCTCAACGCGTCTCCCGAGTGCTGGCCAACCTCCTCGAAGACGCGGCGCACCGCTGCGGGGCCGACGTCGAGGTCCTCGAAGCGGTCAACGTCGAGCACCCCGACGGCCGACTGACCACCCCCGACATCGCCGTGGTGGACGGCCGTGTGGCCGACACCGACCCGGTGCGCTACGCGTCCTCGGCGGTACTGCTGGTGGTGGAGGTCGAACCGCAGTGCGGTCACCGGACCCGGCCGGATGCCCGCCAACGTGGCCACAAGGCCGCCTCCCAGGGCCTCCCGCCGCCGGAGTAGCCGCCGGCCGCTGCGGCGGGCGGGCATACCCCACGAGAAGCAGAGCCTCTACTTAATCGGGATAGTTCCTACTATCCACTTTGCCCGGTCGGCCGCGCGGGGGAGCGGCTGGGTGAAGCCCTGCCTGTCCTATCGACCGGTCTTCCTCGCTGCACCCATGCATCGCCATCACCATGGCTGGTCAGTCCAGGCGCGGGTAGGTGCCGTCTGCGATGAGTGCTTGGACGCGGAACTTCTGAGTTTTCCCTGAGCCGGTGAGCGGGAACTCGTTGGTGGTGTACCAATCAACGGGGGTCTTGGTGGGTGCAAGGTGCTCACGGCAGTGGGCATGGAGGGCTGCGGCGGTGGGTTGCTGCGGTGTTCTGGGCCGGATCACGGCGGCGATACGCTCCCCCCAGACCGGGTCGGGCATCCCGACGATGACGACGTCGGCGACCTCGGGGTGGGTGTAGAGGACCTGCTCGATCTCCGCGGGGAACATGTTCTCCCCGCCACGGATGATCATCTCCTTGAGGCGGCCGGTGATGCGCAGGTAGCCCCGATCATCGAGGGCGCCGAGGTCGCCGGTGTGCACCCACCCATCGGCATCGACGGTATCGGCCGTGCGCTCGGGCATGTCGAAGTACCCGAGCATCTGTTGGTAGCCACGAGCGCAGACCTCGCCTTGCTCGCCCAGTCGCATGGTCTGGCCGTTAACGGGGTCGACGATCTTCACCTCGACGTTCCACAGGGGACGGCCCGCGGTGTTCGCCTTGTCCTCGGTGCTGTCGGTCGGGCTGGTCTGGGTGACGATCGGACTGAGTTCGGTCTGTCCGTAGACGGTGGTGAAGCCGCAGCCGTAGGCGGTCTCGACGCGGCGGATCAGCTCGGGCGGCACTGCCGCGCCTCCGGACATTGCGATCTCGACACTGCTCACGTCGGTGTGGGTGAAGTCGGGGTGGTCGAGCAGGGCGATGTGCATCGTGGGCACGCCGAGGAAGGAGTCCGGCCGGTGGGTGGTGATGGTGTGGAGCATCAGTGACGGGTCGAACAGCTGGAGCAGGATGAGGGTAGAGCGCAGGTGGGCGGCGCCGAGCACGCCCATCGCGCAGCCGGCCGTGTGAAACAGCGGCATGGCGCTGACATAGGTGCCTGCGGGTTTGAGCTGGCCGCGGAGCCCGATGTAGCGGGCGTTGGTGACCAGGCCGCGGTGCGCGAGTAGCGCTCCCTTGGGGAAACCTGTGGTGCCGAGGTGTACTGGATTTGGGCGGGCTCATCAGGCCGGACGAGGGGCAGGTCAGCATCGAGGTCTCTGGCCTCGGCCATCAGTGCGGGCCAGGTGGTGAAGTTGACCTGCTCCCGCAACCCGGCCAGGCCCGTGGCGGCCTCCGCGGTCACCGCGGCCATGTCGGTGCCCCGGAAGTCTGAGGTGAAGAAAATCCCGGCGGCGCGCGACTGGTCAAGGACGTAACGCAGCTCTGAGCTACGCAGTGCTGGGTTCGCGGTGACCAACACCAGACCGGCCAGCGCAATGCCGTACTGCAGCACGATCCATTCCGGCACGTTCGGCGCCCAGACGACGATCCGCTCACCCGGGGTGAAACGGGTGAGCAACCACTGGGCGCACACCTGCGCGTCCGCCAGCAGCTGCGCGTAGGTCCATGTGCGGTCGGTGTCTTCCGCCCCCGTCAGGGAAGGGGCGCCAGGGGGTGCGATCTCGCGGATCGCGATGGTGTTCGGGGTCTCGCGGGCGGCTTCCCGGAGCAGGTCGCCGGCGGTGAGATCGCAGACGGGCTCGGAGGTGTCCGCCGGCCACAGGGCCATCCCCTCCAATGCAGCACTCATCGCGATCAGCCCGCGTCGGTGGGAGTAGGCAGCGGTCCACCCCCGTTGGGGATTACTTGTCCGGAATCGCGGTAGGCCACGGCATCGTGGAACCCGTCACGCTCGGCGTAGTCCTTGAACCATCGGCCCTCCGGGGAATGGCGGGTGATGCCGTCGAACACCGTGGCCAGAACCTGCGTCCCGGACAGGCCCATGTTGTCGTAGGCCTGATTGACCATCAGCTTCTGCATCACCAGCTGGTTGGTCGGGACACCCGCCATGCGGTCGGCGAGTTCCTCCACCCGGGCCTCTAGCTCGGCGCTGGGCACGGCTTCCAGCGCCAGGCCCCATTCGGCGGCGGTCACACCGTCGATGGTGTCGCCGGTGAGCAGCATCCGCTTGGCCCGCTGCGCACCGAGGCGGTACACCCACATCGCGGTCGTCGGGCACCCCCACACGCGGGCGGGCGGATAGCCGATGCGGGCGTCATCAGCCATGACGAGCATGTCGCAGGACAGGGCGATGTCGCTGCCGCCGGCGATGGCATAGCCCTGCACCTTGCAGATGGTGGGCTTCAGCGAGCGCCACAGGGTGAAGAAGTCGTCGGTGTTGCGCTTCATGCCGGCGTAGTCGCGGATCGGATCCCAGACGGGCCCTTGGGTCCAGCGGTTCTCGGTGTCGCCTTCGGCGAACTGTTTGAGGTCGTAGCCGGCGCAGAACGCGCGCCCGGCGCCGGAGAGCACGATGACCCGCACCTCGGGGTCGTCGTTGGCGAGCTCGACGGCCCGGCGGATCTCCCGCGGCATGTGGTCGTCGATGGCGTTGAGCCGATCAGGTCGGTTGAGGGTGACGTAGGCCTTGCGGTCGCGGGTCTCATACGTCAGCGTCGTAAAGTCGGTCATCAACTGCTCCTAGGTCGTGAAACTGCGTGTGGGCTTGTGGCGGTTACATCAGCGGTGCTCAGCAGGTGTTGAAGGACGGTGGACCACTCATCCAGCAACGCCTCACTGCTGGCGGTGCTCTCCCGCAAGGGCAGTGAGATGATCAGGCCGCGAAGCAGGGCGATCGTCATGTCGGCTACCACGGGATAAGCGGGCACGGAGGTGGCCTCGCTGCCGAGGACGACGTCAACGACGCGGCGCAGGTCCCGCCGAGCACCGCTCTCCGCGCTGCGCAGCGCGACCCGTAGCTCGCGATCGGTTCGGGCCGCCGACCACAACTCCAGCTCGGCCTGAAAAGCCGGACGCCTCAGGGCCTCGAACAGCACCTGCAAGCCACCCCGCAACGAGCCACGGTGGGTACCGAGGGAGGCAGCTTCCAACCCCAGCAGAACAGCCTTCTCGTTGCTGGCGACGAGGTGCTCCACCAACGCCCCGAACAGCAGCGCCCGCCTCGGGAAGTGATGCAACAACGCTCCCCGGCTCACCCCCGCCTGATGCTGTACCGCGACCGTCGAGGTTGCGGCATATCCCTTCTCCAGGAGCGAACTCACGGCCGCCTCAAGTATCAACGTGCGGGTGGCGTCGCGCTGCGCCGACCGAACACCACCGCCACCGGTCTGCCGCGCCATGCCACAACACTTTCACCGTCAGACCTGACTGTCAAGCCGATGCTGGCGGCCCGCGGGTGCTTTCCGAGCTGGCGGAGCTCGCCGAGGCAGTAAGGAACCGTGACACCACCTCTGACCCGGATGACTCCTCATCCAGATCGCAGCCGGGTCCAGTCGGTTGTCGACTGGGATCAACCCGATGTACTGGCGTAGGGCATGTATTCCAACCCGGCAGTATTCGTGATCAGGTTGTCCGCCTCGACAGCTGCTGTGCACGGCGTGCCTCCACGGCGGTCCGCGGTCGTCGCTTCGGCGGTCAGCTCGGTCACCGTCCTCGCCGGTCGGCTTTGTGACCCGGACGATTGCCCCGTGCATCTACGCTGCGCCCTGGCCACCTGGGACCGACGCATCACCGCGGGGTGGGGTGAACCGGTGCCCGGTGGCGGCCAAGATGAGGGCGAGGACCAGGGCCATACCGCCGGAGAGCAGCAGGGGCAGTTGGCCGGTGGTGTTCCAGGCCAGTCCCGCCCAGAGGCCGGCGAGCAGGATCGCCCCGCCGGTGAGGCCTTGGTAGAGGCCTTGGGCGCCGCCTTGGCGACCGGGTGGGGCGAGGCTGGCGACCCAGGCTTTGCCGACGCCGTCGGTGGCGGCGGCGAACCCGCCGTAGAGCGGCAGCAGCAGGAACACCCAGCCGGGCGAGCTGACGATGCCGAGACCGAGGTAGCCGATGGCGAAAAACACCAGCCCGGCGGCGAAGATCAGGTGCCGGGGGAAGCGGTCGGACAGGGCACCGGCCGGGTACGCCAACCCGGCGTAGACGAGGTTGTAGACGATGTAGGCGGCGATCACCCCCGCGGTGGACAGACCCAGCTCGTGCGCGCGCAACAGCAGCAGGGCGTCGGGGAAGTTCACCAGCGAGAACACAGTGAGCGCCGCGATCAGCGCCCGCAGCCGCGGCGGCAACACCGCAGGTGACGCGATCGGTTCCGGCCCGGCGCCCGCGGTGGTGGGTTGGTGGTCCTCGCGCACGGCCCGGACCAGCAACACCGACAGCACGGCCGGGATGACGGCGATGAGCAGCAGCGGCCGGATCTGATGATCGAACAGCTCGTACAAGCCCAGACCCACAGCCGGCCCGACGACGGCGCCCGCGGTGTCGGCCGCTCGGTGCACCCCGAAGATCCGGCCGCGCGCGCCCGAGTCGGCGCCGACCATGAGCAGCGCGTCGCGAGGCGCCCCCCGCACCCCCTTGCCCAGGCGATCCACGCAGCGGGCGGCCAACACGACCGGCCACGTCCCGGCGACCGCGAAAATTACTTTCCCTAGGGCCGCCAACCCGTAGCCGACGGCGATGAGCGGGCGCTTACGGCTGTGGTCGGCCAGGCGCCCCGCGGCGAGCTTGGTCAGTGCGGCCACCCCTTCTGCCGCGCCCTCCACCACGCCGACAACCGCAACCGGTGCCCCGAGGGTCACGGTCAAGAAGATCGGCAGGATCGGGTACAGCAACTCGCTAGCCGCGTCCTGCAGGAAACTCACCCCGCACAGCACCCGCACATTCGCCGTGAACCACGCCGGCCAACCCCGCGGGGTAATGCGGGCGGGCATAGCTGCCTCCCTACTCACCAGTCGCGGACAGCGACACTCCGCACAGCCTCGCAGAGTGCGTGCACCACCGTGGGCTCAGACGAGTTGAAGAGGCCGCATCCAACCGCCTTTCCGTTGCAAGCCGGGCGGTTGAACGCAATTGAGTTCGGTGCTCGGGGCGGTAGATCGCGGCGTCACAGGTACGGCAATGGTAGGTGCGGTGTCTGCGGCCCACCTGCTGGCACGAGCACGGCATCCAGCCGACCAGTACTCGGTTCGGCCCCCAGCGGTGGCCGTTCGGGCGGTGCTCGGGCGCGCGTTCCCGCACCGAGCCGGCTGGTGGTCGCCGCGGCTGGCCATCGATGACTCCACCGACCCATCATTTGAACTAAGAACGTCCGGCAATTTGATGTGACTGGTGGGGCGAATGTTGCTGGTGTGTCGTTGCGGGTGGGGGCACGGACCCCGGCTTGATCGTGGGATTGCTGAAGTCCTCATGATCACCGGGAGGGTCCGTGCCGCTGCAGCCAGCAGCCCTGACCGAACCCCTCTGGGTCCAATTCTCCGCGCTGTTCAATGAACACGATCGCCCCGAATTCGCGGCGACGCATCCGTGGGGGTGTCACACCGCCGCCCGATCACCAACCGGGTCGTGTTCGACCACGTGCTCGCCGCCCTGGTCCATGGCAGCGGTTACGAGCGCATCGCCAGCCCGGGGGTGGTCGGATCGCACGATCCGCCGCCGACTGCTCGACTGGGCCGAGCGCGATGTAGGTGTGGAACTGCTCAAAGCCGCGCTCGCCGCCTACGACCAGATGATCGGCCTCGACCTCGACGACCTCTCATCGGATGGGTCGATCACCAAATCTCCTTGCGGAGAGGAACTTTCGGGTCGATCCCCGTCGATCGCGGTAAACAAGGCACCTAACGCTTGGTGGTCACCGACGGGCGCGGCATCCCCCTCGCCCCGGTCGGCGCCGGCGCCAACCGGCACGACTCACCGCTGTACGAACCCACCATGCGCCAGATCCCGGACATGATCGGACCGCTACCCGACCAACCGTGGGTGCACCCCGACCGCGGCTACGAATCCACCCCGACCCGGCACCTGCTCGACGAACTCGGCTACGTCCACGAGATCGCCCGCAAACCCATCCCCGCCCCCATCCAAGCCGGCAAACGGTGGGTCGTGGAAAACACCCACTCCTGGATGAACGGCTACGGCAAGAACCGCCGCTGCACCGAGAAACGCCACAGCACCGTCGAGTTCTACCCGCACCCCGCCGCCACCCTCACCGCAATCCGCCGCCTCATCAACGAAGCCCGCACCCACTACCGCTGACCAACCCAACCCACCACCCACCGACTCAACCAACCATCAACTGCAGGACGTTCTAAAAGAAATCTAAGGATTCGCGACGAAACCCCGCTTTCTCAGGATGCGTACAGGTTTAAGGGGCACCGTGGTGCTCGGGCGAGACCACCACGTTTCTCGCCCGGCGATGTCGACAGCCGAGGAGGCCGTTTCCGATGATGAACCGAACCAAGACCATGGTCGCAGCCGGGGGCGTGGCCCTCGTACTGGCCGGCACCGGCGCGGGGATCGCCGCCGCCCAGAGCAGTCCGCCCGCACCGCCGAGCAGTTCCGCCCCGAACGGCGCAGCGCCAAACACCCCTGCGCCGAAGGACCACGCACCAGGCACCAAGCACGACGGGCACAAGGGGAAGGGCCTGCTGGGCAAGGTGGAGCACGGCGAGTTCACGACGCACACCAAGACCGGGGACAAGGTGGTCGACGTGCAGCGCGGGACGGTGACGTCGGTCGACGCCGGATCGATCACGGTGAAGTCGACATCGCCCGACGGGTTCACCGCCACTTATAAGATCGACCAGAGCACCAAGGTGCACAAGGGCAAGAAGTCTGCACAGGTCGGTGACATTGCCATCAACGACCGAGTCGAGCTGCTCGCCGTCAAGGCCGGTGACACCACCACCGCCCAGCACATCGGCGACTCCGGCCTGCCGAAGTAGTTGACGTCGACGGAGGTCAGCCGCGGGATTTTGTAGACCCCGCGGCGCCCTCCGTGGCGTCACTGTGTTCCAGCAACCTCGCGCGAAGCACCTTGCCGGTAGCGATGCACGGTAGCTCATCAAGGAACACCACATCTTCGGCACCTTGTACCGGGCCAGGTTGTCCTTGACGTAGGCGCGCAGCGCGTCCGCCTCCGGTGTCGTCCCCGGTTCCGGCACCACGTAGGCCTTCAGCCGCTGACCGAAGTCCGCGTCCGCCACGCCGAGAACGGCAGCGTCGCGCACGTCGCCGCGGGTGACGAGCAGGTTCTCGATCTCGGCGGGGAACACGTTCTCGCCCCCGCTGATCACCATGTCGTCGGAGCGCCCGTCGATGGACAACCGTCCGGCCTCGTCAAAGTAGCCGGCGTCACCGCTGCTGAGCAGGCCGTCGAGAATCTCCTTGTGGGCACCGCCGGTGTAACCCTCGGATGCCAAGCCGCTACCCACGAACACCCGGCCGCGCTGGTGGGGGCGGGCGATCCGCCGATCGTGCTCGTCGTAGAGCGTGACGTGGCAGCCCACCGGGATACGTCCGACGGTGCCGGGCGCGGCTTTCCAGTCGGCGGGCGTGGCGACGGTGGCCACCGCGACCTCGGTGGAGCCGTACAGGTTGTAGAGCACGTCGCCGAACGCCGCCGTCGCTTGATTCCCCAGCTCCGGCGACAGCGCCGACCCCGCGACGAACGCGATGCGCAAGGTGGAGGTGTCGTAGCGGGCAAGAACGTCTGGGCCAAGGTCGAGCACCCGCTGCAGCATCGTGGGCACCATGACCACCGCCGTGCACCGGTTGTCCTGAATACCCCGCGGCACCGCCTCGGCGTCGAAGCGCCGACGCAGCACTACTGTGGACCCGAGGGAGACCGTCAAGATCAGCTGCGACAGACCGGTGCCGTGAAACGCCGGGGCTGCAAGGAACGTTGCGCCGTCGCTGCGGTAGGGGATGCGGTCCAAGAACTGCGCCGCCGCGAGCGCTGAACTGACCTCGCCGGGGTGCTCCCTTGGGGGTGCCGGTGGTGCCGCTGGTCAGCATCACGAGGTGCCCGGCGTGCGGCGGGTTCGGCAGGCGCGTCTGGGGTGTCCCGGTGATCAGCTCCTCGAGGGTGGGCACGGCGCCGCCGTCGATCGCCGCACGGTCGTCCACCCAGGCCAGATACCGGTCCACCTCGGCAGGCAGGGCCGCAGCGCGGGCGGTGAACTCCTGGTCGAACACCACCGCGGAGACCCCTTCGCGCGCACTGACGTCGCCCAACTGGGTGCCTGCGAACCCCGTGTTCATCAGCACCACGCTGGCACCGAGCTTGCCCGCCGCGATCATCGCCTCAAGCTCACCGCGGTGGTCACGGCACAGCACCGCGATCATCGACTCGGCGGTGATGCCGCGGCGCGCAAACGCCGTGGCCAGACGGGTGGCGCGGCGGTCGATCTCGGCGAAGGTCAACGTTCCCAGCTCGTCCACGATCCCTGGCTTGCTCGGGTGTCGCCGCGCAGCGACCTGAAAAGCCCCGGCAATCGCACCTAACCCGCCGGACGTCGAGCATCGAGCGCACCACCTCGTCCGGACGTGTCGCCGGGACCAGGCCGGCGCGGCACAGCACACCGACGCTTTAGCCGGCGTCCACGGCAGTCTTGACCGCGGTGGAGACCTTCTCGACGATCGTGATCCTCACGCCTTCGGGATTTCGAACATGCTGCCGAACGCGGCTGCGAAGCCGAGGTCACCGGACAATTTGAGCTTGCGGGTCATGTACATCCTTGCGGGCGAGGCATTCCCGGAAGCGACCTTGGTGAACTCCGAGGGCTTCATGGTCAGCGTCACCCTAGGAGAGTCGGCGTGTTGCCCCTCGCTGACCATGCATCCAGCGGTGGACACGACCGTCTCGTAGACGAGCTCGGAGCTGCCCTTGAGCACCCACCTGCTGGTGGATTCTTTGGGGGAGCGCATCTTGTCCGGGCGGAAATACGCCGACATCTGCGAAAACACGGCATCGATCACCATTGGAGCCCGCATGTTGGTGTCCAATTCACCCAGCTGCTTGCCCGAGGAGTGCTTGACCAGGCGGGCGAATGCGCCTGGGTCCACCTCGCTGGGGTCCAACCCGGACTCGAACATCTCCTCCAGGGCAGCGATGTATTCCTGAACGCTGATCTTTTTGGGGTCGATCTGGTCGAAGTCGGGCATGACGCTCCTCCGCGTGGGTCGGCCCATTCTTGCTTACGGCCTCAACCGCGGTGTCCAGGCCAGAGAGGACAGGCCCCCCACTGAGTGACGTCAGTTCCGGTCGGCGGCGGTGTAGACGATCATGCCGCGAATGTTCTTGCCGTCCCGCATGTCCTGGTAGCCCTGGTTGATGTCCTCGAGCTTGTACTTCGTCGTCACCAGGCCGTCGAGCTTGAGCTGGCCCTCCTGATATAGGGAGAGGAGCGCGGGAATCTCGGCGCGGGGGTTGCAGCCGCCGAAAATGGCGCCCTGCAGGTCCTTTTGCAGCAGGGTCAGCTCGAAGAGGCTGAGCTTGACGTCGATCTTCGATGCGTGGCCCATACCGGTGACGACAGTGCGCCCGCCCTTGCCGGTGAGCGAGAGCGCCTCCTGCACATTCTCGCCCTCGATGTCGCCGACGGTGATGATGACCTTTTCGGCCATCCGTCCCCAGGTCAGCTCGTTGACCCCGCCCATGGCCTCTTCGGCGCTGGCGTAGGTGTGGGTAGCGCCGAACTCCATGGCCCGCTCGCGCTTGGACTCCACCGGGTCGATGACCATGACCCGCTTCGCGCCTGCCGCGGCCGCACCCTGCACCGCGTTCATGCCCACACCACCCGCACCCATGACGACGACGTTCTCACCGGGGCGGACGTCGGCGACCTTGGTGGCCGAGCCCCAGCCGGTGGTGACGCCGCAGCCGACGAGCGCGGCCACTTCGAGCGGGATGTCCGGCTCGATCTTCACCACCGACGCCTGGTGCACTGTGATGTAGGGGGAGAACGTGCCCAGCAGACACATCGGGAGGGCGTCCTGTCCGCGGGCCTGCACCCGGAAGGTGTTGTCGCTGATGGCGCGGCCGGCGAGCAGCCCGGCGCCGAGGTCGCACAGGTTCTGGTGGCCGTTGGAGCACGGCGGGCACTGCCCGCAGGCGGGGATGAAGGCGGTGACGACGTGGTCGCCCTCCTTCAGCCCGGTGACCCCGGGGCCGACCTTGGTCACGATGCCCGCGCCCTCATGCCCGCCGATGACCGGCCACGACGCGACGGGGGTGCCACCGGTGACGAGGTGCTCGTCGGAGTGGCACAGCCCGGAAGCGGCCAGCTCGACCGTGACCTCACCGGCGCGCGGGTCGCCGACCTCGATCTCCTCGACCGACCACGCCTCGCCGACACCCCAGAGGATTGCGCCCTTGGTCTTCATCCGTGCTCCTGTCTGCTGTCAACGCACATGTTGATGGATTACCCACAGTCTGACTCAGGCCACGCCGTGAGTCGAAACGACGGACAGCAGAGGACCGCGCCAGCCACTTCCCAGAGCCGGTAGCGGCTGGTGGGTCTGCCCCCGGTTTGGCAGGAACCCGGACAGCGCACACGAAAGCTCGTCTGAGCCCGCATCCTGCTTCCCGCGTGACGGCTGCCACCAAGTACCGACCGAAGCCGGCCGCTGCACGACCGCCGACGTCGACGGCCCGCCCCAGCTCACGCCTGCTGGCGTCGCCCGCGGTGCGGGTCCTGGTCGTCGGCGGCGCCTCCACCCTCGGCTACCTCGCGTTGTACGCCCTCCTGCGCCTCGCACTCCCCAGCCAGGTCGCGAACATGGTGGCGCTTCTGGCGACTGGCGACGTCAACACCGTCCTGAACCGCCGCTGGGCGTTCCGGATGAAAGGCCCGGTGCGCCACCGGGAGCGTGCCAAGGGTGTCGTGGCCTACCTGGTGAGCCTGGTCGCGACCAGCACAGCGCTCGCGCTACTGGACGTCGTCGGAGCGCAGGGCAGCACCGCCGAGCTCACCGCCCTCCTCACCGCCAACGCGCTCGCCGGCATCGTCCACTACGTGCTGCTGCGCACGTGGGCTTTCCACCCGGGACCCCACCCGGTAGGCCCGCGGCGCGAACACCGGCACCCAACGCCAGGGACGACAGCGCTCTGCCCGGCACAGTTGCCGCCCTCGCCGGCCGGGCTCCCGAGCGGCGTGCGCCCCGCTGGCAGGCGCGGTAGTGCGTTGCATCGGTGGCGGGCCGGTTGCGCCACCTGCTCGAGCACCTCGGCCCCGGGATGCAGCGGCGCTGGAAGGCGCTCGGCCAGCCGGAGCTCACGCCGGAGACGGTGGAGTTCCTCTCCGCCGAGACCGAGAAGCGCTTCGCCGGCCACTCCTATGCGGAGCTCACCGAGCAGCGGGACCGCGCTCAGCTTGGAGTGCTGGCCGGTCGGGAGGTGCCGCAGCAGCAGCACGCCTCCCCTGCGACGCCGCTGACCCCGCTGCTCGGTGACTTCTACGGCTACGAGGATCTACTTTCCCCGGCCGATCAGGGCGTGGTGCTGCGCACCGGGAGTTCCTCGAGCGGGAGGTCCGGCCCATCGCCAACGAGCAGTGGGCGGCATCGGAGTTCCCGTACCAGCTGATCCCGAAGATCGGCGAGCTCGGAATCGTCGGGCTCGGCTATCCGCACGGGGACCGGCCGGCGTCCAGCCGTCTGCTCACCGGGTTCCTGGCGTTGGAGATGTCCCGGGTGGACACGTCGATGGCGACCTTCTTCGGGGTGCACAGTGGACTGGCGATGGCGACCATCGTCGCGTGTGGGTCGCCGGAGCAGCAGCAGCGCTGGTTGGCCGACATGTATGCGCTGCGCAAGGTCGGGGCGTTCGCGCTCACCGAGCGGGACGGCGGCTCGGACGTCGCGGGCCACATGGCCACGACGGCTCGGCGCGAGGGCGATGAGTGGGTGCTGAACGGCAACAAGCGATGGATCGGGAACGGCACCTTCGCCGACCTGGTCGTCGTCTGGGCGCGGGACGAGACCGACGACAAGGTCAAGGGCTTCGTAATCGAGAAGGGCACCCTCGGCTTCGCCGCCGAGAAGATGGCCGGCAAGCTGACGCTGCGCACCGTGCAGAACGCGGACATCGCCTTGACCGACTGCCGGGTTCCTGAGGCGAACCGGCTGCAGAACGCCAACTCGTTCAAGGACACCAGCCGGGTGCTGCGGCTGTCCCGCGGCGGAGTCGCGTGGAACGCGGTTGGCTGCATGCTGGGCGCCTACGAAAGCGCCCTGGCCTACGCCAAGGATCGCGAACAATTCGGTCGCCCTATCGCGAAGTTCCAGCTGATCCAGGACCACCTGGTGACCATGCTCGCCAACGCGACCTCGTCGCTGGGGATGGCTGTGCGCACCGCTCAGCTCCAGGACCAGAACCGCTGCACCGACGAGCAGGCGTCGCTCGCGAAGTTGTTCTGCACCGTGCGCCTGCGCGAGGCGGTCGGCCGGGGACGGGAGCTGATGGGCGGCAACGGGATGCTGCTCGAACACGACCTCGTCCGCTACTGGAACGACGCGGAGGCGCTCTACTCCTACGAGGGCACCCGCGAGATCAACACCCTCATCGTCGGTCGGGCCATCACCGGTATGGGCGCCTTCGTCTGAGTCAGTCAGGCGCCAGAGTCGAGAGGAGATTTCACGTGCGAATCGACGAGGTCCGGCGACAGCAGACGACACCCCTCGGTGCCCCGGCGTTCCCGGGTGGCTCGCGCTACCGGTTCACGAACCGGGAGTACCTGAACATCGTCTACCGCACCGACCCGGAGGCGATGCGGCGCCTGCGGCCGGAACCGCTCACCGCCGGTGACCCGCTGGTGAAGTTCGAGGTCATGAGGATGCCGGACGTGTCCGGGCTCGGGTCGTTCAACGAGTCGGGGCAGGTGCTGCGCGTCGAGTACGAGGGGCAGCCGGCCGACTATCTGCACGCGATGTACGTAAACAGTCTGGCCTCGATTGCCAGCGGCCGGGAGATCAGCGCGTACCCGAAGAAGTCGGGCAGCCCGGAGCTTTACGTCGACTCGGAAACCCTTGTCGGGACCCTCGACTACGGCTCGCTGCGGGTGGCGACGGCCACGATGGGCTACAAGCACCGGACGATGGATGAGGACGCTGCGCGCGCGGAAATCGGACAGCCGACATTCGCGCTCAAGATCCTGCCTGGCTACGACCGGCGGCCGAGGATCCTCGAGCTGGTGCGCAGCCAGATCACCGACATCAACATCAAGGGCGCCTGGACGGGGCCGGGCCGATTGCAGCTGTTCGAGCACGCGCTGGCGCCGCTGGCCGACCTGCCGGTGCTCGAGGTGGTGTCCACCACCCACATCCTCAGCGACCTGACGCTGGCCCCGTTTTCCGTCTGCTTCGACTACCTCGCGGAGTGATCCCACATGGAACCGATGGAAGGCGTGCGGGTCCTCGAGCTGGCGGGTTGGATGGCCGGTCCCGGCGCGACCGCGATGATGGCCGACCTCGGTGCGGAGGTGATCAAGGTCGAGCCGCTGCGCGGCGACGCCATGCGCGGGGCGACCGGCAACCGGAGGTCGCGGCCGGCGCCCCCGCGATCGACGCCAGTTTCCAGCATGATAATCGCGGCAAGCGGGGCATTGCCATCGCCGTCAACAAGCCGGAAGGGGCGGACCTGGTCCGGCGGCTCGTGGCGGGCTCCGACGTCTTCGTCTCGAACCTGCTGCCGTCCCGGCAGGCGAAGTACGGTCTCGATAAGTGCCTCACTGTTCGCTGTCAACCCGCGACACGTGCACGCCGCCTTGACCGGCTACGGGGTGACGGGGCCCGACGTCGCCCGGCCCGGCTACGACATCACCGCCTTCTTCGGCCGCGGAGGCCTCGTCGATTCGATGACCGAGCCGAACAACCAGGCGCCCCGGCTCCGGCCCGCCGTCGGCGATCACACCGCCGCGCTGGCGTTGCTATCGTCGGTGCTCGCGGCACTGCGCCTGGCGGAGCGGACGGGCGAGGGGCAGGTCGTCGATGTCAGCCTGCTGGGGACCGCCGCGTGGACCATGGCGACGGACCGCACGCGCTGCACGGCGCCTTCCGCTGTGCCGACGACCGCTGGGTGCTGCTGTTCATGCCGGAGCCCCGCTGGTGGGTGGCGTTCTGCGAGGCCGTCGGCCGCCCGGCGTGGATCTTGGACGAGCGCTTCGCGGACTTCGCTGGGCGCAAGGCGCACATGTCCGAGCTGACCGACGAGCTGGACGCGCTGTTCGCCGAGCGCACGCTCGCGGGCTGGGGGCGGCTGTTCGACGCGAACGACTTCATCTGGGGTCCCGCGTCGACCGTCGCCGAGTTCGCGAGCGATCCCCAGGCGTAGGCGCTGGGCCTGTTCCCGACCATCGACCATCCCGCCGGCCCGTTCCGCACGATCGGGTCGCCGGTCTCCGTCGCAGGCGCCGACGTCCGTCCCCGTGGGCCGGCACCCGCGATCGGCGAACACACTGCCCAGGTACTGGCGGAGTTGGGCGTATCGACGGAGCAACTGCGGACTCTGACTGACGAGGGCATCGTCGGTACCGGCTGAGCCGCCGCGGAGGCGGACGCCATCGCCCAGCACGTGGCACTGCCCCATACCTCGGTCAGCTGTACACCGCCGTGCTTCGCAGCCCCAATGTCTTCAGGCGAGCATGGGGTGGCTCGTCGGGGCAAGATCAGCTACTCGCGGCTGCGCCGGCCCCGGTCAAGGCGGGTCGGGATCGGAAAGATCGGGTGGATGGTGGAAGGTGTTGATGCGGGGTGTTTGGGTGGGGTCCAGATGTTTCGGTGCGATCCATTGCACGCGGCCGTTGGCGCCCATGCGGACGGTGAAGCCGTGCTCGGTGATCAGCCGGTGATCAAAAGTACAAACCAGGCACATTCGGTGGATGTCGGTACGTCCGCCGTACTGATATTCGTCTAGGTGGTGCACTTGAGTCCATTGTGCAGGTATATCGCAGCCGGGCCGGGTACATCCGCGGTCAAAAGCGCGCGTCGCGGGGTCGAGTAATCCGGTGATGGGACTCATCCCATCGGCGCGTTGCCGGCCGATGTTCAGCGCTCGCCGGGCGGCCCGGTCGGTGTCATCGGAGAGCTGCCCGTCGGGATCCAAATACGCCGTGAGCCGCTCGGCGACTTTGATCAGCTCGCTTGGCCGCAGGCCTTGCGCCTGGTTCACCAGCGACTGCTCAGCGGAGCCGACGGTGTCCTCGTCCAAACTGTGCGGCAGGCGGCCAATCGTGCCCGTCACGACCCGGGCGTGCTTCTCCGAGATCGTGCCCGCGGCCTGGGCGGCAGCCGTGGCCGGGTGCACCGGGTCCAGCGGCTCACCGGTGAGTGCCGTCCGTGGACCCAACACGCCGGCCGCCCTCACCCGGGCCTTCGCCTCGGCCACGTCTACATGCAGCAACTCGGTCAGCAAGCCCGGGGTGCCGCGGGACAGCAGCTTCCTCCCGGTGCAGCGACACTCCAACTCCGTGATCAATCGATGATCGACGGTCGGCAGCCGCCTCCGCTGCGTCTCCAGATCTCGAAATACGGCCAGCATCTCGTGGTCGTCGAGGCTGTCCAGCGACTCGCGCTGCAGGGTGTCCACCGCGCGGGTGAGCTCGGTTAGCGCAGCACGCACGACGACCGCCGCGGAGGCGACGGGCCGCTCGCGCAAATTCGTCGAACTCATGAGCGAATTATGGCGACAAGCACCGACAATTTCAGAAACGACGACAGCCATCCCCACCGACCCGCCGCACGCAAATAGCACCCAAGCCACGTTTTGCCCGGCGACTGTCACCGACACGCCGTAGACCGTCAGCGCTACAAACACTGGGACTCCCAGCGCAGCGAAACGGCGTTGACCGTACCGAACGCACCCGCCCGAAACCTCATGTCCCGATCATCGCAGTGACATATGGCGCTGCGTCGGTGACCGCGCCTGGCCGACGTCGGTAGGCGACGATCAGGTCTGCCACCGCACGGGACGCCGGCTCCAGTGTTCCACCGCTCAACGAATGCACCCGTAACCCATTGCGTATATAAGTGACACCAGATAAAGTACGCGCATGCACGCGTTCGACGTCCTCGGTGACCCAGTTCGGCGGCGCATCCTGGAGTTGCTTGCCGACGGGGAGCGCTCAGCCGGTGAGCTCGGTGCCGTCGTGCAGACCGAGTTCGGCATTTCGCAGCCGGCGGTGTCTCAGCAACTGCGGGTGCTTCGCGAGAGCGGCTTTGCGACGGTTCGCGCCGTGGGCACGCGGCGCCTGTACGCCGTGGATGCCGAGCCACTGCGAGAGATCAATACCTGGCTGGACCCGTACCGCCACTTCTGGACCCAGCGGCTTGACTCATTGGCCACGGAATTGGCCCGAGGCAAGAGGGCACGACGCGTGAACGGTCCTGCGAAATTCGAGCCCCCCACAACCCACCAGGAGATGCCATGCACATGAAGCTCGAACTCGTCCCCGTGCCGGTGACCGACGTGGACCGGGCGAAGGCCTTCTACACCGCCAAGGTCGGCTTTTCCCTCGACGTCGACGTGCAGCCCGCGGACGGCGTGCGGGTGGTCCAGCTGACCCCGCCCGGCTCGGCCTGCTCCATCGTCCTGAGCACCGGCCTCCCCGAGATCTCCGACATGGCCCCCGGCAGCATCAAAGCGCTCCACCTGGTCGTGGCCGACATCGAGGCAGCCCGGCGCGAGCTCCTCGACCGTGGCGTCGAGGTCGCGCCGGCCGAGGATGTCGGCGGTGGCGTAAGGTACGCCCGGTTCGCCGACCCGGACGGCAACACGATGACCCTGCAGGAGATGCCCTGGCGCACCGGCGACGCCTACTAGCTAGTGCTGCGCTGTCCGGTATTGCTCGTCGGTGACGGGTTCGAGCCAGGTGGCGCGCACGTACCCACATCCGAGACACGCCGATGATGAGCCCTAACAGCATGACGGTGAGCACGACGATGACGACGCTGTCGAACACAGACAGCTGAGCGGCGTCCATGAGCATCCGCAAGCGGTGCTCCCACACGAAGAACCACACGAACATCGCCGCAGTGCCGAGCACCGCGACGACCGGGAGGCCCCGCCACGCCACCCTCTTGACGGCCGGCGGCGGCTCGCGCCGCACCACGTAACGGAACGTCCTGCTGGCCAGCACGCCGATCGCGTACCCGAATGCCGCCGACAGGGCGCTGATCAACGCCTGAAACACCGGACCCCTGGGAAGCAGGGTCGGCGTCATGGAAAACCACAGAAACGCCAGCGCGAACGCGAGCCCGCCAAACGAATAGTGCCCTGGTATCCATCGATGTCGCCGTCGCACCGATGACGGATTTACACGGTCGGACGCGACGTCCGGTTCGCCAGAGGCGGGTATGGGGCTCACGAAATGCCGCTCCTCGCTGGCCAACCTGCACGGTCCGTACCGCGCGACCGTAACAAGGCGCCGACGGCGGGTCAGCGTAGGTGAGGACCAGTCGATAACTGCCGCCAGCATGACGCCAGCGGCTCCGGACCGGGCGGCTCAGCGACGAGGCAGGGCTCGGCCGTCCGGCAGGGAACGGCCGCTCAGAAGCGCCACGAGAGGGCCACTGTCGGCGCGAACGAGGTCGCCGCTGCCCCGGCTCCAGTCGGCGTCGGCGGCCTCGAAGCGGACGCCTGTCAAAACGATCCCGAACCATTCGCCATTGGCGGCGATGAGCTGGTCGAGGACCGCGATCACAGCTTCCTTCGGCGCGACCACCGGCCGGTCGAGCGCGACGGTGACATCGAGGGAGTGGATAACGGCATGGCTGAGCGCAGCGACCGCGCCGCCGCCCGGGGGCTGCCACTCGTGCAGCAGCGGGGAGCGCAACGCGTTGACGAGGTCGGCGAGCGGCAGGAAAGCGTCGCGCGCAGCCACGGTGTTGGAGAGCACCGCGAAATCCCCGGCAGCTGCCGCCATCTCCGCGCCAAACTGCTCCGGCGTCAGCCGCGCCGGCATTGTCACGTGCGCAACCACATGGCGAACCTGCCACCGCTCGCACAACGATGGGGCGTCCCAGGCCTCGGCGGGCCCGCCTGCTAGCAGGTTAGCGAGGTCGTCATAGGTCGGTGCCACCAAGGATTGCAGATCGGTCACGGTCGTTCCTCTCGGACCATCAGTTGCTTGTATTCGGTATCCCAATGGTGAACACCGCTCACTGTTCCAGACGGGAATGCCGATGCGAACTCATCGCTGCATTTTCGAACTAGGCATCGATCTGCCCTCTCGCATACCGAACGGCGTACGACGGCGAGTCTGCGGGCAGCCGGGAAGGCCGACGGGGGCACCGGTAGCGGATCGGCCAGTGGGCGAAAACGCCGAAGCCCTCGGTGGTTGACGGATCGCTGGTCGGCTGGTGATCGCCGTCCGCCCGGTGCGCATGATCGCCTGTCACGCTCGCGTCCGGAGACATCCACGGCGGATGCCCGGGCGACCAAGGGCGGGCACCGACCTTGCCTGGGTCGCGGAGTGCACGGTGGCCCGGTGCCCATGGCAGCGTCCGCGACCCAGGCGAGGCGGTCCACGAGTTGCTCGTCGCCGCTGCTGCACCCGGCCGGCACAGCCGGGATCACCCCCGCGACGGGGCCGGACTGGCTGAGCGGGGTCAGCGCCCGGCGCAGGCCGGAACGAGGTCGGCCAGGGGCCGCTGAGCGACCTCGTTCCCTGGCCGGGACAGGAAGAAGTCCGCGTAGCAGCGCCCGGTGGTCTCCAGTCCCTCCGGGTCGTTGCCGTTCGCGCCGACCTGCTCGACGGCCCACCGCTGCTCGCTGGCATCGGCGAAGTGCCGCTGCGGGAAGCTGGCACCGGACTGTTCAGTGACCAGGCCGTGGGCGGCCAGCGCCCGCTCGATGGGACCGTAATCGTAGGCGCGCAGGGCGAACGCGGCCACCCACGGCGTGTTGTCCGACGCGTCCACCAGCGCGGTGAAGGTCCGCTCGCTGACGTAGCCGACGCCGCCGGAGGTGGTGATCAGATCGACGGTGCGCATCTGCGCGGCCAGGGCAGCTGACGGCGCGGTGTCCTCCAGGTACTCGGTGAACGCTGCGTCGAGCGCTCCGGTCGCGACCCCGTAGCCGACGGCGCCGTCCAGCCCGACCACCGTCGGCGCGCCGGGCCGCCGGTGGGCCGCGAACAGGTCGGCGTCGGTCTACCGCAGCGACTCGCCGCCCGGACCGGCCTCGGCGACCCGCCCATAGTGCTCGTAGAGGTCACCGAGGGACAGGTCTGTCGTCAGCAACACCCCGAAGGTCCCGTAGGAGCAGCACACGTCGAGCAGAGTCGGCGTTCGGTCACTGAAGCAGCCCTGCACCACTTCGGCGAAGACGTCCGCACCGTGCTGCGGGATCTCGTAATCCAGGCCGGCCAGCGTCGTGTAGTACGCCCGCGCGTCTGGCTGGTTGTAGATATCGTCGAAGTCCGCCTTGGCAAGATCCACCACCCAAGGCCTAGCGGCAGGGCTAGCGGAGCGCCGCGGACACCACCTCATGTCCCCGCCCGACCGCGTCGAGGGCGACCTGCTTGGACAGATACGACGTGCCACCGAGAACCAACAGACGCATAGCCAGATCGTCGCCGAACACCAAGCCCGATCCAAGCAAGATCGCCAGCAGCGAACAGACGCTGCCGCAAGGGGGGCAGCGAAGGCCGCTCGCGCTGCGCCGCCGAGCGGCAGCCGAGGAACCCAAGGCCCGGCTGGCACGAGAGTTCGGCATCAGCCGCGAGACCGTCTACCAGTACCTGCGAAGCCAACCGGCCAACGGTGCACCGACAGTGGACGTGGCAGCCCACGAGAACGGCAAATGAGAGCCAATCAGCTGAGAGAGATGGCGGGTCCGCGATGAGCTACACACCATGCACCGGCGCGCAGCGGTGGCCGGAGTTGTGGGCGCGTCAGTCAGCCAGCTTGATGTGGTGGAGCGCTCCCCGCTGGGCCTGGACGCCCCCGTCGGCGAGGAGGGAGTGCTGCTCTCCGGCGGGGAACGCCAACGTCTGGCCATCGCGCGCACACTGCTGGCACGCCCCGCGCTGATGCTGCTCGACGAGCCCACCGCCAGCCTCGACGCCCGCAACGAAGCGGCCCTGCGGGTGGCGATCGACGCCGCCGCGGCCAACGGCCGCACGCTGCTTGTCGTCGCCCACCGGCTCTCCACCGTCGTCGACTCCGATCAGATTGTGGTTCTCGACGCCGGATGGGTGGTGGCCACGGGCACCCACGCCGACCTGCTCCAGGCGAGCCCGCTATACGCCGAGCTCGCCCGCTCCCAGCTGCTGGTGATGCCTCAACTCAGATGCTGCGCAGTATCTTCCGGCGTCGATCAACGTCACATCCCTGGTTCTCCAAACGATCCGCTAGGGGGATCCCTGTCCGGACGGGCTAGATTCGACCAATGACCGAAGTCATCGAGGACTGCGATGTGTACGCGGCGAGTTCGTACGCCGTGGCGATCTCTCACGGGCATCGCGTTCGGCAGAAGGTGGAACTCAAGGCCAGAGTCGATGCCGACACCGGCGAAGTCACCTTCTACGTTCCGAAGAAGCAGATCGACAAACTCCGGGATTGACCGTCGGATGGGGTCGGCCGTCGGCCCTTCCTCAATTCTGGCAAGCCGGTTGCCGTCCCAGCAGAGGATCGGCGGATCCTAGCGGTCAACGCAACAGGAGCGGTCCGATCTGTTCGATCGGCTTCTTGAACGCTAGTCGTTTTCGGGGCATGAGTAGCAACTGCGCAGGATCCTCCGCTAAGGGTTCGTTAACGGTGGGCGCAGGTCGTATCGGTAGTCCTGGGCGGCACGGAGGTCGACGAGTTGCCGCTGCAGGTCTCGGCCACCCTCGAGCAACCTGGCATCGTGCGCTGCGACGAGTGGGTCGGGTGGACGAAACAGGCGCAGCACCCGACGACCGCGCAGAAGGGCGGCCAGATGACGTCGGGTCGTGGCCATGGCGGAACGTGTGTCACGTCGGGATCCAGCCGTAGAGCCGGGTGGGGGTGACGCGGAGGAGCAGTCGGTGATCGGTGACCATCGCGGTTCGGTAGTCCTGCCAGTCCGGGTGTTCGCCTTGGATGAGTCGGTACACGTCGATGAGTTCATCGACGGTCGGATCGCCGATCCCGGTGGGGATCGGAGACGTCGCGGCGATGCCCTCGGCAACGACGTACGCCCCGCCGTTAGGGGTGCCCGCGTGGAAGCTCACCCGAGGATCGCGGTCGATGTTGCGGAGCTTGGCGCATCCCGCCGTGGTCGACATGCGCAGCAGGGTGGCCTCGGGGGAGAAGGTGTAGTCGATGGTGGACAGGTGCGGTACTCCGGTGCGGCCGATCGTGGCGAGGACGCCGCGGTGGCACCGTGCCAGGAGTGCCTGCAGCGGGTCATGGTCAGGGCGCGGGGAGGTCATGGTGAGACCGGCTGTGGGCAGCGGCCGCCGTCGGTGACCCGGCCCAACGAAGCCGGGTGATGCTCTAGCATAGCTGACATGTCAGTTACATTACTGGTATTGTTGCTGACGTGTCAACAACAATAGCGGATGAGGTTGCGTGGCTGTCGGCCGCTGAGGAGCGGGCCTGGCGGGGCTATCGGCGGATGCGCACGTTGCTTGATCTCCGTCTGACGCGCGACCTCGCCCGCGACTCTCAGCTCTCCGACTCCGACTACGACGTTCTCTCGACGGTGACCGAAGGGGAGAACGCTCGCTGGCGTGCCGGGGACCTCGCCGAGCGGCTGCTGTGGTCCACCAGCCGGCTCACCCACCACGTGAAACGGATGGAAGCGCGCGGACTGGTCCAGCGTGAATCCTGCCGCGACGATGGACGTGGGGCCATCATCGGCCTGACCGACACCGGCCGGTCCACGCTCCAGGCCGCGGCACCACTGCACGTTCGCTCGGTGCGTGAGCAGTTCCTCGACCTGCTCACCCCGGAGGAGGTCGAGTGCCTTGCCACCATCAGCGAGAAAGTTCTCCGCCACAGGGTGCGAGTTACAACGGCGGCAGGATCACCCCCGACAACGTCGTTCTGCTGACAGTGGCGGTCACTCGGCCAGCGCGTCCCCCAACTGGGCACGAACTGGGCGTCTCGGTGCCTGGTGTCATCGCCGCGCTCTGAACTCCACCGGCGCGTGGAACGCCGGTGAGGTCAGCGGTCGGATCAGCTGATCTCGTGGGTCCGTTGCTCGCGTAGTGCTCGCAGGTGGACTGCTGCCCATGTGCGGTACGGGCGCCAGGCTTCCGCAACCTCCGTGAGCGTGCGGTCTGGGCCGTAGCGCTCGACGATCTCGGCGTCCAGGCGACGTTCGTGGCGTGGTAGGACGTCCGGTGCGTTGGCGCCACGCAGGACCACCAGCTCAGCGGCGAACGGGCCCAGCCCCTTGATCTGCTGGACTGATCGAACGGCGTCGTCCGGGTCGCGGGCCCGCAGCGCGGTGCCGTCGAGGCGCCCGTCGAGCGCGGCGTCGGCGACGGCGTGCAGGTACTCGGTCTTGCGGCCCGGTAGGTCCAGATCCAGGGTGCGCAGCGACTTCGGTGCGGGGAAGGTCCCACCCTCTCCGTGGCGGGCGATGAGGTCGTCGCGCATCCGGGCGGCCTGAATGATGCGGACCCGCTGGGACAGGACCGCCCACGCCGCGGCTTCGTAGGGGCAGTGAAACCCGCAGGGACGTAACCCCGGCAGCTGGGTTTGGGCGGCGGCAATGATCGGGTCGCGCTCGCCGACATTGGGCCAGGCGCGGGCGTCGACGTCGAGTGAGAGGAACCGGGCCACCTGCTGGACCGCGGCTCTCAGGTCACCGGGCCCGGTGACCTGGATCTGGGCGGTGCTGCCGTGCTGGGTCACCCTCGCCTCGGCGCGGGACCAGTCAGCCTCGACCCGGAACACCGTGCCCAGGGCTTCGTCGTCGTTCTGCCCGCTGAGTGCGGCGGGGCCGAAGCCCTCCCAGAAGGCCCGGCTGGTCGCCAGCGACCACGGGCCCAACACGTCGACCTCGAGCTCGTGCTGTCGCATCACCGCATCCCCCGGTCACTCCTGGTCGTGGATGGTGATGGCGTAGCCGTCCGGGTCGGTGAAGGTGAACGTCCGACCGAACGGGCTGTCGAACGGGGCGACCGTGATCGTCACCCCCGCCTCGGCGGGTCGGAGCGTGTTTGGTCGACGAGGGCGGTGGCGACGTCGCGGAGTTTGCGGTTGGCGTCCTGGGAGATTTTGGTCAGGATCGCGAAGGCGTCATCGGCACTGCAGTGGCGCTCGCCCATCAGGATGCCTTTGGCCTGCTCGATGACCGCCCGCGAGTTCATGGCTTTACTCATCTGCTCGGATAGGGCGGTGGTGGTGACATAAAGGCTGGCGTTGATTATCGCGACTGCGGCGCAGCCGGCGAGGTGGGGGGCGATCTGCTGGGCGCCCTCGCCGAAGGCATTGCGGGTGCGGGCGTAAATGTTCAACGCCCCCACCGTTTCTATGTTTGACGCCCCCACCGTTTCCTGACGAATAGGCAGGGCCACCGACAACGAACTGAGCGCACCGTCCTGCACCCCTTGGGCGGCGAACTTCGGCCACCGGGTCTCGGTGCTCATGTCGGACACGAGCTGGGTTTCCCCGCTGCGGGCGGCTTGCAGACAGGGCCCGTATCCCTCGGCGTATTGGCGTTCATCCAACCCCAAGGCCAAGTCCCCGGTGTAGGCCGCGGTGCTGGGGTGATCACGGTGCACCAGGGTCACCGACACCTCGTCGGCCCCGGGAATAGTGTCTTTGGCGACCTGGGCCACCCGGGTGAGCACCTCGTTCAAGGCGATGTCGCCCACGACGATGCGGCTCAACTCCAAGACCTGCAGCATCGGGTCGTGTGCGGGCTGCGGGGACAGGCCATCCAAACCATCACGTTGGTGGCGCAGCGGGGAAACATCGTGGGTGCTTATGCGCATCGCTCCTGCAACAGGGAATGTCATACGAGCAACCACTGTTTTCCTCGCAGCGTGGATGCCGCCGCAGAGTCCACCAGGATCTTCAAGCTCCTCGTCGCCGAAAACGCCCCGCAAAGCATGCTGGACTTTTTCACCAACCACGACCCAACCCAGTGACACAAGCGCCTCCGGCGCGAGGCCTCGACGTGCCACCCGTGACGCGCCGGTCAGGGGTGAGCCGAAATCGCCCTAGGCGGCGCACAGTGCGAGCAATAATCATCACCGACACTGACAGGCCGCCCTCGATCGCCGTCGTCGACCGACAGGGTCTGCGATGCGCAACCGACGCACTCATTCGGCCATCCGGGTCAGGGTGAGTTGAGACCAGCGGTACACCGCAAACTCGCCGGCGCAGCCAACTTGGTCGGTGACCGCGAGGGCGGTCACTGCTCAGCCTTGTTGGTCTTGCACGGTTTGTTTGGCGTCTTGGGCGTGGTCCTGGACGTCTTGGGCGGCGGAGGTGCCTTCGTCCTTGACGGTGCTCGCCGCGTCGGTTGCCGTGCCCTTCACGGCCTGCGCGGCTTGCTGCGCGGGTTCCTTCAGGTTCTGCGCCGCGTCCTTGGCCACATCCGTTACTTGCTGCTGCAGCGGCTGCGCCTTGTCCTTGATCGCCACCGCCGCCTGCGCCTCTTTGTCGCTGGCCGGGATCAACGCCGCCA
>JAABUK010002166.1_pt1 | contig 35804 bp, 30 predicted proteins | sample 5559141 | NCBI WGS metagenome assembly JAABUK01 (sample SAMN10711869, study PRJNA513367) | rock metagenome | isolation source: Antarctica rocks | place: Antarctica: Victoria Land, Pudding Butte nord | collected 2016-01-03
TTGATGGCCTCACCCGACCCCATGGCGACCGGCACCTCCATGCCGCCGTCTCGGATGGTCTCCGCTCGGGGGATGCCGAACTGATAGACGCCGCCTGCGACCTTGCCCTTGGCCCCGAGCGTGCGGTCGATCATGGCCGTGTCAAGGTCGATTTGCTCGGGCTGCGCGGGCGCGGCAGCCGCTACCGCCGGGTTGCCCAGCGGCGTCTTGCTGAGCGCCAGTCCCTCGTGCAGGACGGCCGCCAGCTTGACCGGGTCGCCGCGACCGAGGACGTGCATGTAGAGCGTCGCCGGCTGGGCGCGCAGCAGGTGGTTGTGCAGCGCCGTGATCTCGATTCCGCTCTCGGCTAGCTTCTTCATCACCGGGCCGACCTCAGTCTGCGTCAGGACGAGGTCACCCATGACCATGCCGTCCGCGCCTGCGCCGTGAAACGCCAGCCAAGAGCCGAGTGCCAGGGTCGGCTTGATCTGCACGCCCTCTAGGGTGACCTGCAGGTCGCTGCGCGGCATCCCGACGCGGTAGACGCCACCGGGCATCTCGGCCCCGGACTTGCCTAGCGCGGTGGCGACAGGGGCCCAGTCCGCGTCGGCAGCCTGGGCGGCGACGGGTCCAAGGACAACGAAGGCAGCGGTGGCGAGCAGGTGTGAAATGCGCATTTGTTTTCTCCGTACCTAAGCTGGATACCTGGCGCTATTGCAGCGGTCTGACTTCCAGTTGGTCGAACCGGGTCACGCTGTCGGCTTTGGTCCAGAGCGCGACCTTGCCGAGCCCGGTGAAAGTGCGGTCTTCGGCGGTAAACAGTGCCTTACCGTCGAACGTCACCGAGAACCGCGCGCCCTGCGCCTCGAACCCGAGCGTGTGCCACTCGCCCGAAGACACCTTTACGGAGGCGCCCTTGACCTGCTGCCGCCTGCCTTTGACCACGCGGTAGAAGTTGACGTTGTCCTCGAGCGCATTGGCGCGGACCACGTAGTAGTTGTCCGCGTCGGTCAGGCGCACCGCCAGGCCGCCCGCGCGGTCCACCTTGCCTGCGACGGCCTTGAACCGCACGCTGGCCCTCACGTCCTGCGCCGGAAGCGGCTGATAGACGGCGAGCGGAAAGCGGTAGTCCGTCGGGTCCTTGCTTGCCTGCTCGATGGCCTTGCCCTGGCTGGCCGACGCGTCGGCAACAACGTGCCAGTCGCCCACCGCGCCCTGGCCGGTGCGCCAGGCCGTGAAGAAGTCGGGCGGCAGCGGGCCGACCGGGTATCGGGACAGATCGGGAGCGCCTGGCGAGCCCTGCGCAAACGCGGCGGCCTGGGCGGACACGGACGCAAGGGCAGCCGCGACGACAGTACGACGGTTCATGAGACGACACCCACGAGATACAGAACGACTCCGAGCACGGCGCAGGCCAGCAGGGTCGGGATCATCCCTGCCTTGAAGCGGAAGATCGCGATGGCGGCGGCCGCCGACAGCGCGAGCGCCCACGGGTCGAGGCTGGCAGGCAGTGGCGCATCGAATGAGAGCCCGAGGCCATGAACCGGGCGGGTCTCGCGGAACCAGGTGTGTAGCGCGAACCAGACCGCAAGGTTGAGGATGACGCCGACGACGGCCGCCGTGATGGCGGCCAGGGCTCCGCTCAACGCTTTGTTGCCGCGCAGCCTCTCGATGAAGGGTGCGCCGAGGAAGATCCACAGGAAACACGGCGTGAACGTGACCCAAGTCGTCAGCAGTCCACCGAGCGTGCCCGCCAGCATCGGATGGAGGAAGCCAGGGTCGCGGTAGGCTGCCATGAAGCCTACGAACTGGGTCACCATGATCAGCGGTCCCGGCGTGGTCTCGGCCATGCCGAGACCGTCCAGCATCTCGCCGGGGCGAAGCCAATGGTGATGCTCGACCGCCTGCTGGGCGACGTAGGCGAGCACGGCGTAGGCGCCGCCGAACGTGACGACGGCCATCTCCGTGAAGAAAAGGGCAATGCGGGTGAAGGTCGCGTCCGGCCCGAGCATCAGCAGCAGGGCGAAGACTGGGGCAAGCCAGAGGGCGCCCCATATGGCTGCCGCCTTCCAGGCGCGCGCGGCGGTGACCTGCGCGTGGACGGGCAGGCTCTCACCCAGCAGGCTGTCGGCCTCAGCGAGCCCCTTGGAGCCGCCGCCGCCATGCCCGCCGCCGATCTGGAACAGGGGGGAGCCAGCCCTTGTGCCGAACCAACCCAGCAGGCCGGCGGCGATGATGATGAGCGGAAAGGGTATTCCTATGAAGAAGATGCCGACAAAGGCCGCAGCGGCGATGCCGAGCATCGCCCGGTTCTTCAGAGCCCGGGAGCCGACCCGCAGCACCGCCTGAACAACCACGGCGAGGACGGCCGCCTTTAGGCCGAAGAACAGTGCGGCGACCGCGCCGACGTGGCCCCAGCCCGCGTAGATGTAGCTGAGCGCCATGATGCAGATCAGGCCCGGCAGCACGAACAGGCCGCCCGCCATGATGCCGCCCCGGACCCCGTGCATCAGCCAGCCGATGTAGATGGCCAACTGCTGGGCTTCTGGGCCCGGCAGCAGGTTGCAGTAGCTCAGCGCGTGTAGGAACCGGGCCTCGCCGATCCATCGCTTCTCGTCGACGACGATCCGGTGCTTGACCGCGATCTGCCCGGCAGGGCCGCCGAACGACAATGCGGCCACGCGCAACCAGACCCAGAATGCCTCGCGAAAGGAAACGCCGTGAGCGGGGACGGCGTCGTGCGCTTGGGAGACCACAGGCCCCGAGACTGGGGCCGCCTCGTTCATGCTGCCGCCTTGGCCGACCGGGTCGGGACGTGACCGGCGGGCCAGTTATGCGTTTCCTCGACGGCGTCCCGGCACCAGCGATAGAACGCGTCGTAAAGCGCGAGCCCGGCGGCGAGCTGGGCGAGATCGTCGGAATACATTCGCGATAAACCTAGCGAGGCGGCCAGCAGGCCCGGTGCCTCGGGCGCCAGGTCGGGCCGGGCGGTGTCGGCCCCGCGCACGATAAGCGCGAGGCGGTCCAGGGCCGGAGAGTGTAGCCCGAACTCCTCGAGCATGACGTCGAACGTGCAGAGCTCGCCGCGATGGCTCCAGAACACGCCGTCGATGTCGAAGGCCGTCGCGCCGAAGCGGTCGGCGACAGCCTCGACCTCGGGCGGGGCGACGAACAGGAATACGGCCGACGGGTCGACGAAGCGCCGGATCAGCCAGGGGCAGGCGATGCGGTCCACTTTGGGGCGGGCGCGGGTGACCCAGACGGTGCGGCCCTTGTCGTCGCGGGGCGGAACCATCTCGGGCCGGACCAGGGCGCCGCCTGCCGCAACCCACGCTTCGAAGCCGCCCTCAAGAGACTCCGCCTGGACTCCCTCATGCCGTAGCCAGGCAGCCGCACCCTGGCCGAGCTTCTCGCCGCGCTGGCAGACAACGGCTACGTGCCTGCCGGAGAACTCGGCGGCCCAGGTGCTCGCGGCCTTGAGATTCTTCCGCACCGCGCCGGGCAGCGTTCGGGGGTCGCGGGCGTGGTCGTCGTCGATCCGACCGTCGATGATGACGGGCGCATCGGGAAGTCCGCTGAGGCGGGAGAGCTGTGCAGGGGTGATTGTATTTGGCGTGGGCATGGCGCGTCCGCTCCCGGAAGGAGTGCTGGACGCGATACTTGGGCCGAAGCCTCGAGGGGCGATCGCGCATGGACCCCTTGGGATACAGATTGCGCGCCGGGTTGTCGGCGGTCAAGCAACACGGCCGTTCCCTACACCGCACAGCCAGCCCGGCGGCCAGCTGCTGTTCCACCTGATCAGCAAGCTCTACGAGTACACCTCGTTGCTCATCACCACCAACCTGGCGTTCGCCGACTGGCCGCAGGTGTTCGGCGAACGCCAAGATGACCATCGCCATGCTCGACCGGCTGACCCATCACTGCGACATCATCGAGACCGGCAACACCAGCTTGCGGTTCAAGAACCGCAGCTGAGCAGGGTCCACTCGTAGGTGGCACCACGATCGCCACCACCGCCGTGGATGATTGGCCCTGCCTATGCGCTGCCGATGGTGACGTAATGCCAACGGGCCGCGGAATATCCGTGCTGTCGGAGGCTGGTCTCGGTGCGGACGAAGTGGACCGGCTGCTCGCCAGCAAGGCGGCGGCGTAGCGGCCTCAGCCTCCCAAGCCCACCTGCTCCGAAACCATGACCTCGCGGCCTTCCGCGGCCGAGCGGAGGACCGCGAGGCAGACCTCGGTCGTGGCGAGGCCCCATTCGCCGGAATGGACGGGCGGTCTGCCGTGGACCACCGCGTCATACAGCTCGTCAATCACCTCGGCGCGTGGCACGTGTGCAGGAGGCAGCGGGGCCAGCGTCTCGTTCTCGTCGTCGTACACCATCACGCCGCCGGGCAGCGGGCGCAGGTCGGCGCGGGCGCAGGACACCAGCACCAAGCCGAAATGGTTGTGCGGCAGCGGCTCCGTCCGGAGCGGCGCGGCGGGGCCGGCCCCATAGGCGCGCGTGTTCTTCAGCGCGGCTTCCTCGACCGGCGAGCGTACTCTTCGCAGCTTCGCCCGTGCTTCCCCGTAGCGGCGGGCCCGACGGTCCTGGCCCAGTTCGCCCACCCAGCCGCAGAACTCGTCCGTGTCGAAGTGGGCATAGCCGCTGTAGGTCAGGGTGGCGAAGGCGCCGTCCTCGAAAAACAGGAAGGCGCTGTACGCCCCTTCGGTGGGCCGGGCCGGGTCCCAACGGCCAGTGGCGGCGCGCACGCTGCGGACGCGGCCTCCGCCCAGCAGGCGCACCACGTCCACCTGGTGGGCCCCCTGGCTCCACACCACGCCGCCGCCTTGCGCCGTATCCAGCTCCTCGGGTCTGCGGGGGCGGTACAGGAAGTCGGTGTAGTTCAGCGCCTGGATCATCCGCACGCCGCCGAACCGGCCTTCATCGATCAGCTCGCGCGCCCGCTTGTAGGGGGCATCAAAACTGTGGCTGTGGCCGACAAGCAGCCGCACGCCCGCCCCGCGAGCAGCCTCGACCATCGCACGACAGTCCGCCAATTTTAGCGCCATGGGCTTCTCCACCAGCACGTGCTTGCCCGCGCGGGCGGCCTCGGTCACGTGCTGGAGGTGGAATTGGTGGGGGGTCGCGACATAGATCGCCTCCACCCCCGGGTCGCGGCACAGCTCCGCAACGGTGGCGTAGGTCCGCCCGCCGAAATCGGCCGCGAACTGGCGGCGTGCGGCCTCGCGCGGGTCGGCCGCCGCCACCAGCGCGACCTGCGGATGCTGCGCCAAGGTCGGCAGCATCAGCATGAAGCCACGCCCCAGCCCGGCGACGCCCAGCCGCAACCGGCGCCCGCCGGCGCCCTCCGTCATATCTTGTGCGTTTCCAGCGAGGCCGGGTGGAACAGCTCCTCCGGTTGCAGCCGCCGGCAGGACAGGCCCTCGGCGTGATGGCGCTCCAGGAAGCGTTGCAGCACCAGCCGGTTCGGCTCCAGCCCATAGGACCAGAAATCCTCTCCCAGCAGCGCCCGGGCCGCTCGCAACTGCTCCTCCACGAAGGGCAGCGTCACCTTGGTCGCGGACGTGTCGCCGAGCCGGGCCAGCGCCACCGCCTTCGATAGCCCGAACGCCTTGACGACCGCGGCCGGCAGCCAGGGGTGCTTCTCCGCCAGGCTGCGGCGGATGCCGAGCGTGTGCATGATCGGGAACAGGCCGGTGCGCCGGAACCAGTCCGTCGCGGCGGCCTGCGGGTCGGGGAACAGGTAGCCGACATCGGGATGGCCACGCTCGAAGCATGACGGCGCGCGGGGGCCGATGACGGCGTCCAGCTCCCCGCTGGCCAGCAGGCCGGAGATGGTGTCCTGCGGCCCCACGCTTTCGACCCGCACATCGGGCGGCAGGTTCAAACTTATCTTCTCGACCCGGCCCTTCTGCTCGTAGCCGCCCCGCACCCAGGTCACGTCGGACGGACGGATGCCGTGGTCCTCTTCCAGGAACAGGCGAACCCAGACATTGGCGGTCAATTGGTATTCCGGCAGTCCGACCCGCTTGCCCCGCAGGTCCGCGGGCGTGCGGATGCGGTCGGTGCGGACATAGACGGAGGTATGCCGGAAGGCGCGCGACGGGAACACGGGAACGGCGATATAGGGGCTGGTGCCGGCAGCCGTCTTCACGCTGTAGCTGCTCATGGACAGCTCGCAGATATCGAAATCGGCGTGGCGGAAGGCCCGGAAGAAGATTTCCTCGGGGTCCAGCAGCATGTATTGCGGGTCGGTGCCGTCGATGGGCACGGTGCCGTCCACCAGGGGGCGCATCCGGTCGTAGTCGCCGATCGCCACCGAGAGTTGCAGCTTGGCCATGACAAAGGATTCCTGATCTCTAGACGGGTGTGCCGATGCAGGCGCGCAGTTCCGCCGCGAGCCGTGCCGTCGCAGCGCTGGGCACGTTACCGGCGGCGCCGACGCCCAGGTAGCGCGCGGCGACCTCCGGCGAAGCGAGCAGGTCCCGCGCCGGGCCTGACAGTGTGACCCGCCCGTTCTCGATCACGTAGCCGCGGTCGGCGATGGACAGGGCGGCGCGGGCGTTCTGCTCGGCCAGCAGGATCGTCAGGCCGCGGTCGCGCAACTGCTGCACCAGGCGGAACACCTCGGCCACCAGCAGCGGCGACAGGCCCAGCGACGGCTCGTCCAACATCAGCAGCTTCGGGCCGGACATCATCCCGCGCGCGATCGCCAGCATCTGCTGCTGGCCGCCCGAGAAGTTGCCGACCACGTCGCGCATCCGCTCCCGCAGGACAGGGAACTGCTCGCATACCTGGCGCAGCCGGTCCTGCCTGTCCTGCCTGGCGACGAAGGCGCCGAGCTGCAGGTTCTCGGCGACCGTCATGCCCGCGAAGACCTGCCGCCCCTCCGGCACGTGCGTGATGCCGAGGCGCAGGCGTTCCGCCGGGCTCAGGGCGTTGACGACCTGGCCCTCGAACAGCACCTGCCCTGCCATAGGGCGCATGAGGCCGGAGATTCCCTTCACCAAGGTGGACTTCCCGGCGCCGTTCGCGCCGATCAGAGTGATGATCTCGCCCTGCGACAGCGACAGGTCGGCGCCCTCGAGCACCGGCGTCCCCGTGTAGCCGAGCGACAGGCCCTGCACTTGCAGCATCATGCCGCAGCTTCCTGCCCGAGATAGGCGGTGATCACGCGGGGGTTCGCCTGGATCTCCGCCGGCGTGCCCTTCGCGATCAGGCTTCCGGCCTCCAGCACCACGACCTGGTCGGCGACGTTCATCACCAGGGACATGTTGTGCTCCACCACCAGCACGGTGATGCCACTGTCGCGGATGGCGCGCAGCAAGGCGGCCAGCTCCTCCGTCTCGCTGTCGTTCAGCCCGGCCGCGGGCTCGTCCAGCAGCAGCAGCCGGGGCTGCGCCGTCAACGCGCGGATCACCTCCACCTGTTTCTGGGCTCCCATGGGCAGCTCGACCGCGTGCACGTCGCGGTAGCGCAGTAGGCCCACCAGCGCCAGGAGCCGCTCCGCGCGCGCCGTCAGTTCGCGCTCCTCGCGGCGGGCGGCGGGCAGGCGCAGCATGCCGGCCAGGATGCCGCTGCGCAGCAGGCGGTGGCGGCCCGCCAGCACGTTTTCCAGCACCGTCATGCCGGGGAAGACGCGCGCGGTCTGGAAGGTGCGGACCAGGCCGCGCGCGGCGATGTCGGCCGGAGGGACGCCCGCGAGCGGCTTGCCATACAGCAGGACCTGCCCGGCATCCGGCGCGAACAGGTTGGTGATCAGGTTGAACACGGTGGTCTTGCCCGCCCCGTTCGGCCCGATCAGCGCACAGACCGTCCCGTGATCAACCTCGAACGACACGTCCGACACGGCGCGCAAGCCGCCGAAGGAGCGGGAAACGCCCTGCACCTTGAGCGCCGGGCCTGCGGCCGGTGTCCCTGGTGCGGTCAGGACACGCGCTCCAACTGCACGGCCGGCCGCAGCCGGGACGCCAGCCGGTTTAGCCAGCCGGTTTAGCCAGCCGGCCAGCAGGCCGAATAGCCCCTGCGGCAGGTACAGGAAGAAGAACACGAGCAGCCCACCGCTGGCGAAGGTCTTGTACAGCGCCAAGGGCTGGAACACCGTCGGGAGCAAGGTCAGCATCACGCTGCCGAGCAGCGGGCCGACCAGCGTGCCCTCGCCGCCGATGATCAGCATGGCCACCAGCTCCAGCGAGCGCGGCGTCCCCACCATGTCCGGGGACAGGAAATGGAAGTAGAAGGCGTAGAGGCTGCCGGACAGGGCGCCGAGGGCGGCGCTGATCGCGAGCGCGAGCACCTTGGTGCGCACGACGTTCACGCCCAGCGCCGCAGCCGCCAGCTGGTCGGTGCGGATCGCCTGCAAGGCGCGGCCGAAGCCCGACCGCATCGCGCCGCTCAGCAACACGACTAGGACGACGTTCACGCCGAGCACCAGGTAGTACATCGACAGCGGGGTGTCGAACGCCAGGCTGGCGACGGAGAAGGACGGGATGCCGACCAGCCCGGACGGCCCGCCGGTGATGTCGATCAGGCCCACCGCGAAGCTGTCGACCAGCAGCCCGAAGGCCAGGGTGGCGAGCGCCAGGTACAATCCCCGCAGCCGGACCGTGACGACCGACAGCACCAGCGAGCACAGCACGGCGAGGGCGATCGCCGCCAGCACGCACAGCAGCGGCTCGATCTCGTACTGGGTGGCGATGTAGCCGGCTGTGTAGCCGCCCACGGCCATGAAGCCGGCTTGCCCCAGGTTCACCTGCCCGGCGTAGCCCATCACCACGTCGAGCCCGATCAGCGCGATGAACAGGATGCCAGCGATCACCAGCCCGCTCATCACGCCGGGGGACGTCACCGCCAGCGGCATCGCCAGCAAGCCCGCCACGACGCCGCCGCCGATGGAGGCCGTGCCGCGCGGCAGCCGGGTGATGTGCGCCACCCGCGCCTCCTCCCGCACGTCCTGGCGCCGCGCGACAGCGGCGCGGATCAGGCCGTCGGGCCTGAACACCAGCACGACCAGGAGTAGGCTCAGGGTGATGGCGTTGCTGAACAGGGACGAGACGTAGGCGGTGGCAAGCTGGCTGATCACGCCCAGCAGCAGGGAGCCCACGATCGCGCCGGAGAACGAGCCGAGACCGCCGATGACCACGGCGATGAAGGCGGAGATGGTGAACAGCCGCCCGGTGTCGAATTGCAGCGACGTGGTCGGCGCGACCACCACTCCGGCAACCGCGCCCATCGCGGCCGCGAGCCCGAAGCTGAGGAGGGTCATACGCGGCACGCTGACGCCCACCAGCCGTGCCGCCATTGGGTTCTCCGCGCAGGCCCGCAAGGCGCGGCCAGCCTCCGTGCGCGTGAGCACGGCCCACAGCGCCACGGCGACCAGCACGGCCGTGCCCAGCACCCAGAAGCCCTGGGAGGGCACCAGGAGGCTGCCCACCGCCACCGGCTGGCTGCTCGCGAAAGGCGGCAGCACGTAGGGCTGGCTGCCCCACAGCACCAGCAGCGCGCCTTCCATCAGGGTCAGCAGCCCGGCGGTCAGCATCAGCATGTTGCCATTCGAGAGCTTGGCGAGGCCGGGCACGAAGGTGGCGGCCCCCAGCAGGAAGCCGACCGCCGCCGTGGCCAGCACGGCGACCAGCACGGCCGACGCGGTATTCCAGCCGAGCACGGTCTGCAGCGACCAGGTCACCAGCGCCCCCAGCACGACGAATGCGCCCTGGGCCAGGTTGATCACCCCGGTCACGCGGTAGACGAGGTAGAGCCCCAACGCCACCAGCGCGTAGGTGGCGCCGGTCAGCAGGCCGCCCACCACGATTTGCACGAACTCGATCATCGAGCCTGTCCTGGAGGGTTCAGGGCGTAGCCTTGCTCAGAACGGCACGCCGCGGGCCTGGCTGACGATCTCCCAACTCTGCAACGCCCGGTCCCACCGGGTCACAACGACGTTGCTGTCGTCCAGGCCGCGCTGCGGGCTCTTCTCGAAATCATAGATGCCGTTGATGCCGGCGAACCCCTTCAGCGTGGCGAGGTAGGCGCGCACCTGCTCGGCGGTCGCGTCCGGACCCAGCTTGCGCAGGGCGGACACGACGAGCAGCGCCGGGTCCCAGGCGAAGGAGGACGCTCCGTCCGGCTTGCTGTCCGTGCCCTCGAAGGCCGCGAAGAAGGCGCGCTTGGCTTCCTGGACCTCGGGCGCGATCCCTACCCGCTCGGTGCGCGGCCACTCGGGCGACGGGATGTAGAGCACCTTGGGCAGTATGTCGGCGAACTGCCGCATCGCCGCGTAGGTCATGTTTCCGTCGGTCGTCGCCACTGGGATATCCCACCCGGCGTCCTGCACGGCCCTGAACACCGTGCCCACGCCCGCGCCGGTGGACCAGGCAATCAAAGCTTGGGGCTGGGTGCCCTTCAGCCGCTGGATCTGCGCGGAGGCGCTGACGTCGGTGGGGTTGAAGTTCGCCTGGCCGACCAGCTCCACGCCCTTGTTCTCCGGCAGCGCCAGCACCTCCTTGATCTGCTTGACGGCGTCCAGCCCGCTCGCGTCCGTGCTGGTGATGAGGGCGATGCGCGTCAGGCCCGTCATGCGGAAGTAGCGAAGCTGCGCCGCCGCGAGGTCCCGCGTGGCGTTGCTCGAGCTGAACAGGAAGCCGCCCGCCGCGGGGTAGATGCCAGGCGAGAAGCAGAACATCACCGGGCCGTGCCGCATCAGCGGCGCCATCGCGTTGCACATGGCGACCACGGCGGAGCCGAGCACGACCGCCGGCTTGGACGCCACGATCTGCGAGGCGAGCTGGACGGCGGTCTGCGGATTGGACTGGTCGTCGTGGAACACGAAGCGCACGGGCCGGCCGCCGATGCCCTCGCCCGCGGCCAATACCCTCTCGGCCTGCTGGAGCGCGCGCTGCTCGGCGTCGCCCAGGAAGGCGGCCGGGCCGGTCAGCGGCAGCACCACGTTGATGTCGAACGGCTCTGCCGCCGGGGCGGCGTGCGCGCCGAGCAGCAGGGCCAATCCGGCCAAGCCCAGCCGCCGCCGGTTGCCCACGACCATCCCGGGGGAACGTCGTCCTGCGATCATGCTCACTCCCCAGCCCTCGTTGGTAGCCAGCGTGCGGCGCTGGGCATTGCGTAGGTTCCTAAGCGAGCTTTAATGCGCGCGCTCACTGGTTGTCGAGCAGCAAAATCGGGTCGTTGAGATTGCCAGGAACTGTGTGCCTACCCGGAATGACAGTACTCACGTTTGTTGGAGAGCGTACGATGTCCTCCCGCCGGATCAAGGAACCAGGAGAGAGCGCCGGGGACAGCCGGCCGAGTCTGCCCCTGGACCGTAGCGTCGGTTACCAGATCCGGCTAACGCACCGCCTGATCCAGCGTGCGCTGCAAGCGCGGATCGAGCGCCATGGCGTGACGCTGGGTATGTGGTACTACCTTCGCGTGCTGTGGGACGACGACGGGCTGACGCAGCGCGAGCTGTCCCGCCGTATCGGCATCATGGAGCCGACGACCCTGTCGGCCATCGCTGCCATGGAGCAGGAAGGCCTGGTCCGGCGCGAGCGCAACGCGGTGGACCGGCGCAAGATCAACATCTTCCTGACCGAGAAGGGCCGCGACCTGGAAAGGCTGCTGTTGCCGGCGGGGATCGACGTGATGGGGATCGCGACACGTGCGTTGTCCACGCGCGAGATCGATACGTTGCTCGGCATGCTGCATTCGATGCAGCATGAGCTACAAGACGACTTGAACCGCTTCGACGCCATGATGGACGCGTAGCGCGCCCATAGCTCGGCGAGACAATCAGAGAGGCAGCCATGACGTTGATCCGGATCGAGCCGGTGCTGGACGAGAAGTCCGGCACCTACTTTCTCGAGATCTACCATCCGCACGATGCGACGGCGCCCTTCGTCACCACCCAGCCGCGCTACACCACCTCTGCGGCGGCGGAGAACGACCTGATCGCGATCGTCTCCGCAGCCGCGAGCACGTCCCGCAAGAGGGACGCCGACTGACCTGAACTACACGTCCAGCACGAGTTGGCCCTTGGCGCGGGACACGCAGACCATGATGTTGCCGCTCCGCTCGGCCGGGGTCAGTACCATGTCGCGGTGATCGACCTCGCCTTCCAGCACGCGGGTGCGGCAGGTGCCGCAGGTGCCGCTCTCGCATGAGCTGGGAACGCGCAGCCCGTGGGCGCGCAGCACCTCCATGATGGTGGCGCCGATCGGCACGTCCAGCGTGGCGCCGCTCTGTGCCAGCTTGACCTTGAACGGCGTGTCGTCCGCGCGCGGACGCACCAGGTCGGAGCCGAAATCCTCGAAGTGCACGGCGCTGACCGGCCAATGCCCGGTCATGTCGCGCACCGTATCCATCAGTGGCCGCGGGCCGCAGCAGTAGATATGCGCCTTGGTCGGCGTCTCGAACACCGGCCACAGGTCGAAGGCCTGGTCCGGGTCGCCCTCGTCGTGGTGAATGACCACCTTGTCGTTCAGCGCCGGGCCCGACAACTCCGGGAGGAAGGCGGTCCCGGCGGCGTTGCGGGTCAGGTAGTAGAGTTTGTAAGGCTTGCCGCTGTTCGCCCGGACGGAGTGGATCATCGACAGGATCGGCGTTATACCGATGCCGCCGGCGACGAAGATGTAGCTGGGGGCCGTCGTGACCAGCTCGAAGGAATTGCGCGGAGGCGAGACCTGCAGGGCATCGCCGGCCTTCACCCCATCGATCAAGTTGATCGAGCCGCCGCGGCCGCCTTCCTCGCGCTTGACCGCGATGACGTAGCGGCTGCTCTCGGCAGGATCGCTCGCGATCGAGTAGTTGCGCATGGAGCCGTTGGGTACACGCACCGAGAGATGCGACCCTGGCGTGAACTTTGGCAGGTCCGCACCGTTCGGGTGCTTAAGCTCGAACAGCTGGATGCCGCCGGCGGCGGGCTCCGTCCGCTCGACGCGGAGTGTCAGCAACTCGGTTTCGTCCTGTGGCGTGGTCACGGTTCGTCTCCCCCAACGATCCTTCCCTTGCGAGGCCGGTCGGCAGTCACTTAGGTGCTAATGAAACCGGCGCAATCGCAGGATGTGTCACCACGGTACCGGGACGGACGGCGGGCGGTTCGAGGCTGGACAGAACCGGAGGCTTGGACCATATAATGCTTCGCAAACTAAGTGATTGTGCTGCGGCGACGCAGACCACTCGATCGAAATTGGAGGCGGGAATGCTCACATCGGACGAAAACACCCTTCTCTGCCGGGTCGAAGGCGACGCGCCGATGGGCCAGCTCATGCGGCGGCACTGGGTGCCGGCCGCCTTGTCCGAGCAGCTGGTCGGCCCCGATTGCGATACCATCCGCCTCCGCCTGTTCGGCGAGGATCTCGTGGCCTTCCGCGACAGCGACGGCCGCCTCGGCGTCCTGGGCGAGTACTGCCTCCATCGCAAGGCGTCCCTGTTCTTTGGCCGCAATGAGGAGTGCGGGCTGCGTTGTCTGTACCATGGCTGGAAGTTCGACGTGGACGGCAACGTGGTGGACATGCCGTCCGAGCCGAAGGAGAGCGGCTTCGCCGACCGGGTGAAGCACAAGGCCTACCCGACCCAGGAGGCCGGCGGCTTCATCTGGGTGTACATGGGGCCGCCGGAGAGCATGCCGGCGTTTGAGCCGCCGCCCTGGGCGCCGACGGACGACGTGCGGGTGTCCGTCATGCGCATCCAGCTCCCGTGCAACTGGGCGCAGATCATGGAAGGCCAGATCGACAGCGCCCACAGCTCCAGCCTGCATTCGTCCGACATGCGCCCGGCGCGGGTGACGACCGCCGGCGCCTCGGAGACGCACTGGACCCGGCCTTCCACCGACAGGAACCCGCGCATCCAGGTGCAGCTCACCAACTACGGCATGCGCTACGCTGCCATCCGCCGGCCGATTGCCAACGCTGCCACGCAGGATTACGTGCGCATCACGACCTATGTGGCGCCCTTCACCGCGCTGATCCCGCCCAACAGCTCCTACAAAGTCGCCAGCGTGATCGTGCCCCGCGATGACGCAAGCAGCTACTTCCACTTCATCGCCTGGGGCGACCCGGCCACCTGCATCGAGCAGGACGCATGGCGCAAGTTCTGCGTGGTCCAGGTTGGCATCGACGTGGACAAGGACTTCAAACCGATCCTGCGCAACGCCGCGAACAATTACCTGCAGGATCGGGAGGCGATGCGGCAGGGCAACTTCACGGGCCTGCCGGGCATCCCGAACCAGGACATCGCCATGTGGGAGTCCATGGGCCCGATCGCCGACCGCACGGCGGAGCGTCTGGGCGCATCCGACATCGCGGTGATCCAGTTCCGCCGACTCATGCTCGATGCCGTCGGCCGATTCAAGGACGGCGCGGAGCCGATCGGCCTGGTGCAGCCGCATCTGCCGCAAGCCAAGCTGCGGTCGTACCAAGGGCTGGTGCCGAAAACCGAGGACTGGCGCAAGCTGGGCGCGTCCGACGAGGAGAATGCCCAGCTCGACGGCATGGAGGAAGACGAGACTGACCGCGAGATGGCCGCGGCCGCCGAGTAGCCACGCGCGGAGCAGGACGGCCCGGCCCCAGCGCTCGGGCCGTCTGCCTACTGTGCTTGTTCGGCGACGTGCCGGTCCGGGTTCGGCGCCTGCTCACCTGTCCCCGCCAGGGTTCAGGTGAGGCGAAGAGCGTTGCTGTCTTGGACCTCGACGCGGCGGGGTTGGGCGTGGGGTGACAATAGAGGCGGGTTACGGTGGTTCGCCGCGCTTGCCGGTCGGGTCGGGCAGCCAGACGCGCTCGAGCCGGCCACGAAATCCCGCCCCCAGTACTTCTAGAGCGACCGCACTATCACGCACCGCGCGGCGCGATGTCCAGCCGCCTGCGCCCCGTCTGCCTGCGCCCCGTCGGCCAGAGTGCCAGCGCCGCCGCGCCCACCGCTGCGGCCAACCCGGCCGCGAAGATCGACGCATGGGTGCCGGATACGGCGAGCACCCAGGCCAGGAAGAACCCCGTTGCCGCCTGCGCCGCGCCCCAGGCCGCGGTGCAGCCGCGCCAAAGCTGGGGCGAGGCGTCGCCCGCCAACTCCTTCGCCCGGATCAGCGCCAACGCGCTGACCCCGCCCGCCGTGCCGCCGCCGCAGACCGAGGACGCCAGCAGCGCGGGTGTGGCGGTGGCCAGCAACGGAAGCAGGAGGGCTGCCACCTGCACGGCGGTGAGCGCCGCGAGCGCCGCTTGGGTGCCGATGCGGTCCGCCAGCCGCGCGAACAGGGCCGGGCAGCACGCGACGGCGGCACCATACAGAAACCAGAACCCGTCGGCATCCGCGGCGCCATAGCCGAGGCCGCGGGCGATGAAGTCGGGCCACCAAACCATGTGCGACGTGGCGGCGGTGGCGGACAGGGCGTAGATGGCAAGGAAGCGCCGCACGCCCGGCCGCGACCCGTCCCAGCCCTGCGGTGTGGCCGGAGGCGCGCTGGCCACGGGCCATAGCCGCCAGGAGGTAACCGCCAACACCAGCGCCGTCCCCGCCAGCGCCAGCCATGCCGCGGGCAGCCCGAAGGGCACCAGGACAGGAACCAGCACCGCGCCCGCCATGATGCCGATGCCGACGCCGGAGAACAACAGCCCGGCCGCCAACCCATGCAGCCGGGCCGGCACCCCCGCCTGGACCGCCGGGCCTGCCAGCCCCATGAGCAGCCCGCCCAACAACCCCGACAGCACGCGCCAGGGCAGGAACCAAGCCAATTGACCGCGCCAGGCGCACAGGGCGAAGCTGACCGAAGCGAGCAGCATCGCCGCCCGCAGCGTGCGCCGCAGGCCGAAGCGCCGCGCCACCCATCCCGCGCCCAGCGCCCCCGCCAGATAGCCCGCCAGGTTCGCCGCCCCCAGCACCCCTGCCGCTCCGGCCGACAGCCACCCGGCCCGCACCATCTCCGGCAGCAGCGGCGCATAGGCGAACCGCGACAGCCCGACCCCCACCAGCGTCGCGCACAGCCCGGCAAGCATGGCGCGGGCCGGCCGGACCCCCGCGGTCAGGATGCCGCCTGCGGCATGAGCCTGGTCCGGCTGCGTGTCATCCGTCGCCTTGCTGTTCTGGTGCTGTCGCTCTAAATGCACTTCGCCCGGGGGACAACCCGAGACGGCACCATTCGGCGGAACAGGCAGGACTACGAGCCATGGCGCGTCCCAGGGCGTTCGACGAGACGGTCGTGCTGGACGCGGCTATGAACCGCTTCTTCGGTGCTGCCAGCCTCTATAATGGAGGCCCGCACCCAGGAGCCGAGCGGCACCTTCCGCACCTAGCCTGAGCCGTTCACCTCCATCCCTGGCCGCGAGGGCTGCGAGCCGTGGCCCCGGGCGCACGACACCTTGGTGCTATGGCGGCTTGCTTGGGCGGACTGAGTGGTCGGTGGCAACGATCTTGCAGACGGCACGTATACGTGCCTCGCACCGGCTGAAGGTTTAAAGGTATGGACGTCGCCGATCTGAGATCCCTTTATCTCAGGCAGTTGCAGGAACTCTGCGACTGCCACTCGCAGGTAGCTCCTGCCTTGCAGAGCATGGCTACCGCGGCCGGCTCCGTCGAGGTGCAGAACGCCACTGGGCAGCAGGTGAAGGCTGCGGTCCTGCACAGGCAGCAGCTGGAGACGATCCTGCACCGGCACGGAGGCCACCTGAAGGCAGGCAGCGACGAGGTGGCTGCTGCTTTTGTGAGAAGGGCTGAACACGTTATCTGCTCGACCCCCGATCCAGACCTACGGGACGCGGCCCTGATTTCGATGCTTAGACGGATCGGGCAGTACGAGGCCGCCGGCGTTGCTGCGGTCGAAGGCTACGCCGAGGCGCTCTACCTGGGCATCGACCGGCATACCTTGCTCGTCCTCATGCGCGAGAAGAAGGTTTCCGACGAGCGCCTCGCAGCCTTGCAGGACGACGCGAACCGGCTTGCCCTCATGGTCAGCACACCGCCGTACTGACCACGATCGTTCCTCAAAGCTAAGAACGGCTGATCGTTTCAAGCGTTCTGACGACACCGCTCCCTGTGGCGGCCCCTGCGCCGACTGCCGGACCCACCATTGCTGCCTCTCAGCCCGAGATTGGCAGCCTCGGCCTGGGCACGGTTGCTTGCATCCCCAACTATCAGCCCCAACTCTCAGCGAGGTTCGTGACAATGCCTGCCCGTCGTATCGCCCTGCTCGGGACCCACCCGCCGCGCCAGTGCGGCATCGCCACCTTCACCGACGACCTGGCCCAGGCGCTGGTCCAGGCCAGGCCGGAGGCCGAAGTTCTCATCGTCGCCATGGACGATGGGCAGACCTACCCCTACCCGACGCGCGTGTCGTTGACAGTCGAACAGGACGACCCCGCAGCATACGAAGCCGCCGCGGACGAGCTCAACGCGCGCGGAGTGGACCTGCTGTGCGTGCAGCATGAGTTCGGCATCTTCGGCGGCCCCTCCGGGAGCTACCTGCTCACCTTGCTCCGCCGCTTGCGCGCGCCGATCGTGACGACGCTGCACACCGTGCTGGAGCGCTTCACGCCCGAGCAGCACGCGGTGATCGAGGAGCTTGCCGCGCTCTCGACCGAGATCGTCGTGATGAGCCAGCGTGCCGTGCGCTTCCTCGTGGCGCAGGGGGTGCCGCGGCAGAAGATCGGCTTCATCCACCACGGCATCCCCGACGTGCGTGCAGGGCAAGAGGCCGAGAAGGCCCGACTGGGGCTGTCCGGGAGGCCGCTGATCCTCACCTTCGGGCTGCTGTCGCCGAACAAGGGCATCGAGACCGCGATTCGGGCGCTGCCGGGCGTGGTGCGCGACGTTCCGGACGTGGCCTACCTTGTGCTCGGCGCCACCCATCCGCACGTGCGCGCCCAGCATGGCGAAGAGTACCGCGAGCAGCTGGTCCGGCTGGCGGCGGACCTCGGCGTGGCCGGCCACGTCCGCTTCGATGACGAGTACGCTGAACTCGACGGGATCACCCGCGCCCTTGCCGCCGCGGACATCTGCCTGGTCCCCTACCTGACCCGCGAGCAGATCACGTCGGGCACGCTTGCCTATGCCCTCGGCAACGGCAAAGTGGTGGTCAGCACGCCGTTCTGGCACGCCGAGGAGCTGCTGGCCGACGGGCGCGGCGTCCTGGTTCCGTTCGGCGACTCCGATGCGCTGGGCGCCGAGCTGCGCGGCCTCCTGCTCGACCCGGCCAGGCGCGCCGCGATTGAGGGCCGCGCCTGCGCCTATGGCGAGCAGATGCGCTGGCCGAATGTCGCCCGCGCCTACCTGGAGGCGTTCGACACCGCACGCCACACCCGCCCCCTCCCGTCCCACTCGCTGCGCCTGCCGGCCCTGACGCTGGACCATGTCACGGCGCTCACCGATGGCACGGGGATGCTGCAGCATGCGACGGTTGCGGTGCCCAACCCGGTCGAGGGCTACACCACCGACGACAACGCCCGGGCGCTGCATCTTGCCGCCCTGGCCGGCGACGACCCGCAGGCGCCCGCCATCGCGCGCCGCACGCTGTCCTTCCTGAACTACGCCCTCAACCCGGCGACGCGGCGGTTCCGCAACTTCATGGCCTACGACCGCCGCTGGCTGGACGAGGATGGCGGCGAGAACGCCCAGGCCCGTGCGGTGCGCGCCCTCGTTGCCGCGGCGCACGGCCTCAAAGGTGCGCTGGGGGGAACGGCGCGGGAGATCCTCGGACGGTCGTGGCCCGCCTTGGACGGCCTCAGCAGCCCGCGCGCGCAGGCGCTTGCCCTGATCGCGATTGCCGAGCGCGCCGAGCACGAGCCTCCTGAACCCGCCTGGACCGCCTTGGCGGAGGGGTATGCGGCCAACCTGCTGCACCGGCTGGGCGAGTCGGCCACCCCGGCGTGGCCCTGGTTCGAACGCTACCTCAGCTACAGCAACGCCAAGCTGCCGCATGGCCTGATCGCATACGGCCGGGTGTTCGGGCACCCTGCGGCCCTCGCGGCCGGCCTGGATGCGCTGTCCTGGCTCGAAACCCAGCAGACCGCCCCGGACGGCGCCTTCCTCCCGGTCGGCTCCGAACGGGTCTACCGCGCTGGCGAGGCCCGGCCGTTGTGGGACGGGCAGCCGGTCGAGGTCTATGCAACCGTCGCCGCCGCATTGGAGGCGCATCGCGCGACCGGCGACGCCGCGTGGCTGGCGGCGGCGCGGAGGGCTTTGGAATGGCTGGTCGGACACAACGCCCTCGGGATGCCGCTGCACGACCTCGAGACCGGCGGCTGCCGCGACGGGCTGCACCGGGACCGCACCAACGCCAACCAGGGCGCCGAGAGTACCCTGGCGCTCTGGCTGAGCGTCGCGGAGTACAGCCGGGCTGCGCGGCTCACGGTGGCGCCGCGCGTGTACGGCGCCTAGGTGCCGCATCCCGACGCCAAGCATCCCCTGCACGACCGCCCGCTGCGGGTCGGCATGCTGGCGCCGATCTCCTGGCGGGTGCCGCCCCGCCACTACGGCCCTTGGGAGCGGGTGGTGTCGCTGCTCACCGAGGGCCTCATCGCGTCCGGGGTGGACGTCACCCTGTTCGCGACCGCCGACTCCCGCACGGGTGCGCAGCTCAGCGCCGTGGTGCCCTCCCCTTACGAGGAAACGCCAGGGATGGACGTCAAGGTCTGGGAGGGGCTGCACCTGGCGCACGCCTTCGGCCGGGCCGCGGAGTTCGACCTCATCCACAACCACTACGACTTCCTGCCGCTGACCTATGCCAGCCTAGTCGGGACCCCGACGGTCACGACGATCCACGGCTTCTCCAGCGAGCGCATCCTGCCGGTCTATCGCGCCTTCAACGGCCGGACGCATTACGTGAGCATCTCGGACAGCGACCGCCGCCCGGAGCTTGCTTACCTCGCCACGATCCATCATGGCCTCGACTTGGCGGAGTTCACCTTCCAGCCGGGGCCGGGCAGCTACCTGCTGTTCTTTGGCCGCATCCACCCGGACAAGGGCGCGGCGGACGCCATCCGGGTCGCCCGGGCAGCGCGCCTCCCCCTCATCATGGCGGGCATCGTCCAGGACCAGGGCTACTTCGAGCACGAGGTCGAACCGCACTTTGGGGCCGACGTGCGATATGTCGGCTCGGCCGGCCCGGCGGAGCGGGACGCCCTGCTCGGCGGCGCGCTGGGCCTGCTGCACCTGATCCACTTCGACGAGCCGTTCGGGCTGTCTGTCGTGGAGGCGATGGCCTGCGGCACGCCGGTCATCGCCTACCCGCGCGGCTCCATGCCGGAACTGATCGCGGATGGGGTGAGCGGTTTCCTGGTGCAGGACGGGGCCGCTGCCGTGAGTGCCGTGGGACGGCTGTGGCTGCTCGACCGCCAGGCGGTGCGAACCCATGCGGAGCGGTTCTCCGTCACCCGGATGGTGGACGCCTACTTGCACGCCTACCACGCGGTCCTCTGCGGCGCAGCATGAGCACCCGGCCGGGTGTGCCGCCGGCACCTCCGGTCAGGATGCCCGGCGCGCGGGGCCGCTGACACCGCCCCGGCACGCCGGCGCAAGTGCCAGGCTTTTTGCATTCCTGCACTTGAAAAATATCCTTTTGCATTCTTGCACTTGAAAAATATGGCATGACCACAGACCAAGAATTCATGTTGGCCCTGGCTGTTCCGCCCGTTGCAGCCGATAAGGGCACGATCCCTGCGGGTGCGCCCCGCTGCCCTGACCTGGAGGAGGCTGCTAACGCAGCCTTTACGGCCATAGAATACATCAACCTCCGGCGGCTGCCGCTCATGCTCCGGCCCGACCCCGCCCGTGTGCTCGTCCGCCCGTTCCTCCCGGCGTCCGAACCACGCCGTCCCGGCCAGCCCGATCCCGCCCGTGCGCTCGTCCAACCGATGCTGCCCTCAACCGAGCCTAACTATGCCGGCCCGACGGAGCCTTGCCGGATCACGCGCGCCACCCACCGCGTGCTGGCGATGGACCCCATCCAGGTCGAGGCCGAGCTGGCGGATGTGATGCGCGACTTCGGCAGCCGCCACGCCGGCCTCCATGCGACCTTCGCAGACCGCTTCGTGCAGGTGCGCGGCATCATCCCAACCCTGCCGGCCGTGCCGGAGGAAGCTCGCCAGCTCCTGATCGGCGCCTACTTCAGCCTCGAATACAGCTACGAGGCGGCGGCGCTGTTCAATCCTTCGATGGTGCCCCATCCCGACCAGGACGGCCTCGCTCCTGGCGAGGTGCGCTTCGTCCTGAGCCTGCGCGCCACTGGCGAAGGGCACGTCAGCTCGATCTGCTTCCGCTCCGGGACCGTGGATGCCGGCGGGAACCTGCGGCTGGACCCGCCCGGCGTCCACGCGACCACGCCGCATTGGAACAGCCCCGTGCAGGCCGATGGCGGCTGCGAGGTGGCCTTCCCGCCCGGCAGCCTGCTCGCCGAACGGGTGCTCTTCCCAATCACGCCGAAGCAGCGCAACGGGCTGGAGGACGCGCGCTTCGTCCGCTTCGTCGAGGATGACGGGGCCGCAACCTACTACGCCACTTACACCGCCTACTCCGGCCATGAGATCGTGCCGGAACTGCTGCAGACCAGCGACTTCCAGCGCTTCCGCTTCGTGCCCATCCAGGGCGACGCCGTACGCAACAAGGGCATGGCGCTATTCCCGCGCCGCATTGGCGGCCAGTACGTCATGCTGGCCCGGCTGGACGGCGAGAACCTGCAACTGTCGCGCTCGGACGACCTGCGGACCTGGAACAGCGTCGAGACCGTCTTCGGCCCGGCGGAGTCCTGGGAGTTCCTGCAGATCGGCAACTGCGGCAGCCCGATCGAGCTGCCCGAGGGCTGGCTCGTGCTCACCCACGGCGTCGGCTCCATGCGCCGTTACAGCATCGGCGCGACACTGCTGGACCTGCACGACCCGACCCGCGTCCTGGCACGGCTGCGGACGCCGCTGCTCAGCCCCGACGCGCAGGAGCGGGAGGGCTACGTGCCGAACGTGGTCTACTCCTGCGGCGGCATGGTCCATGCGGGGAGGCTGATCCTGCCGTATGGCATGTCCGATACGGCGACGGCCTTCGCGGTGACGCCGCTCCGCAGCCTGCTCGCCGCGATGTCGTGAGCCACCTGGGAGAAAGGCGGCATCCCCGGCGGTCCAACCGGCTGCACCCCGGCCAGTCGCAACCCCGGCCAGTCGCACCCGGTCCTATTTGCCGGGCAAGGCTAGGATGCAGGGGCTGCGGTCCGGCCCGGCATGCACGACTGCCAGGGACGCCTGCCCGCCACCTCCAAGCCTCGCCACCCGGCCGTGCGCCGGCACGAACGCCGCGGTCCCGCGCGGCAGCTCCCGCCCATCGAGCAGGATGCCTGGCGTAAGCGGGACCAGGATGTGGCTACGCGCGCCGTCCGGCTGCACGACAAGGCCGTCCCGGATGGCGTGCTGCTCCAGGGCGAAGCGCGGCGCACGCGTCAGCAGCCGCCCCTCCAGGGACTGGGCAGCGGGACCGGCCACGGGCTCGGACCCACGAGCTGGGCCGAGGTCGGCGACGGCCAGCGCCTCATCCACCTGCAACGGCCGCGGCCGGCCGTAGTCGTAGAGCCGGTAGGTCACCTGCACGGGATCCTGCACCTCAAGCAGCACCAGTCCCGCTCCGATGGCGTGCACGGTACCCGCCGGCACCGGCACGGTGTCGCCGGCCTGGACTGGATACCGGCGCATCAGGCCCAGGATGGACCCGTCGGCAACCGCGGCGCGGAGTTGGGCGGGCGTGACCGTCACTTCAAATCCGGCCCAGACTGCGGCGTCCGCAGCGGCTTCCAGGATGTGCCACGCTTCGTTCTTGCCAGAGGGCGCGATGCCGCGGGAACGTGCGGCGGCGTCCGTCGGATGGACCTGCACCGAAAGCGCCGCCGCGGTGAACAGCAGCTTCACCAGGATCGGCGCAGAAGCGGCCGTGTCGCCGAGCGCCCAATGACGGTCCCTGCCGATTAGACCGCCGAAGGTGCCGCCGCCCTCGACCTCGCATTCAACATCTGTCAACCACGCTTCCCCCAGCGGAGCGGCATCCGTCCGCGGCGGAGCGTCATACCATCCGCTAAGGTCGGTGCGGCCCCAAACCCGCTCCACTAGCCGAGGCACGATGCGCACGGGATCAGCAGTCACACCTGCCACCCCTTCCTATTTCGGCAACTTAAGCACATACGCAAGATGGTTCCCTTCGCAAGACCTCCATCGCGCCCGGCACCCTGTCCCGCGACGCCGGCGAGACGACCGGCGCTCGGCGGCGCTCGGCGGCGCTCGGCGGCGCTCCGACCATTCCCGCGCCGACGACTTCACCCTCACCGCCGGCTATTTATCGAGCCAGGCGTCCTCTAGGCGCCAGTGGTTATAAAGGGCGTTCCGGGGGATGGTGATGCCTTTGACGTAGGGCTGCATGCAGGTGCCGGCGACGACATGATAGAGTATAGGACGTGCCCCATCCGCCTGCAGCGTCCGGTCGATGTCCCAGACCAGTCTCTTGCGCTTCTCGGGGTCGGGGGTGGCGGATTGCTCGTTGACTTTCGCGTCGAGCTGCTTGTTGCAGTAGTTGCTGTAATTACGCTGCTCGCCGCACGAATAGCTTTCGTAGAACACCACGTCCGGATCGTCGACGCCGATCCCGGACACGCCGACCGCGAACTGAAACTCACGGCGCGTCAGCCGCGCGTACCAGACCGCTGCATCCGCCGCCTCGAGCTCGGCGTCGACATAGATCTGCTTCAGGTGGTCGATGACGATCACCGAGGGATCGCGGTAGCTCGGTGTGTTGCGGGTGAGGAGCTTGATCCTCAGCGTCTTGTCCGGCCCATAGCCGAGCTCGCGCATGAGGCTCCGGGCTTCCTCCCGGTTCCTGGCGGCATCGCCGTCGTAGCCGGCGATGCCGGCCAGTTGATCGGCGCTCAAGCCCCAGACGCCGTCGGGCGGAGGCAGCATGGCGCCGCCGACCTTGTACTGGCCTTCGCTGAGAATGTCCCTGAGCGCTTTCCGGTCGACGCTCAGCATGAAGGCGCGGCGGAGCTTCTCGTTGTCGAAGGGCGGTGCCGTGCGCACCATGAGCATTTGAAGCTGCGTGTTCGTCGGCCCAACCGGGCAGATGGCGTTGGGCACCTGCGCCTTGATGTCCTTAAGCAGGAAAAGCGAGAGGTCCCCCATCGCCGTCATGTCGAGATCGCCCGCCACGAAGGCCAGGGTGCGCGTGGACATGCTGGGGATGATCCGCCACTGGACGCCGTCAAGATAGGGGCGGTCCTGCCTCCAGTAGTCGGTGTTCTTGGCCAGGTGGATGAATTGGTTCGTCTTGAACTCGACGACCTTGAACGGGCCGGTGCCGATCGGCTTCACCCGCATGTCGCGCCCCGGCACATGGCAGGGATAGACCGGCGACATGCCGGACGCGAGGAAGGCCATGAAGGAGGGCTGCGGCCTCCCTAGTTGGAAGGTGACCTCATAGTCGCCATTGACGGTCACGCCCTCCAGGTTGTCGTACCAAGGCTTCCGCGGATTCTTGCGCCAGCCGGCGTCGCGCTTTCCCGTGATCGTGTCCCAGGTGCATTTAACGTCGGCGCTGGTGAACGGCTTGCCGTCATGCCACCTGACTCCCGGCCGAAGCGCGAACGTGACCTTCGTGTTGTCGTCGTTCCATTTCCATTCGCTGGCCAGCTCAGGCTGGATGCCGTCGAGGCTGTTGCGCTCCGAGTGCTGGTCGAAGATGATGAGGTTGTTGAACACGGACATGAAGGGCTGGACGGTGGAAATTGTCGCTTCCTCGTGGATCGAAGCGCTGGGCGGGTTGTCGAGGGGATAGCCGCGTAACGTGCCTCCGGCCTTCTGCGCGAGAGCTTGCCCGCCGAAGAAAACGGGTCCCGCCAGGGCAGCCGCGGCGACCGCCGCTGAGATGATCCTGTTCACGATGCCTGCTCCCTTTTCCGTTCTCTTGCTGACATTGACGCTCAGCGCAGGCCGAGGCCGCGGGCGATGATGCCGCGCAGCACCTCACGCGTGCCGCCCTGGATCGTCAGCTTGGGCGCGATCAGCGTGGCCAGGCGCAGCGCCTCGTCATAGCTCGCCCGGTTCCCCGAATCCGTGCTGCCGGGCGCGGGCCCGAGCAGCCTTACCTTTCCGGGAAGCGCCTGCTCCCAATTGGTGCCCAGGTCCTTGACGACCGCCGCCTCGGTGACCGGCATCTTTCCCGCCTGCAGCATCCCCGCGACCGAGAGCGACATGCGCCGCAGCGTCTTCAGATGGGCGAGCTCGCGCCCGATGCCCTCGGCCACGCGCTCCGACGGGTCGGTACCGGCTTCCCGGACCAGCTCGACGAGGGCGAAGACCGTTTCGAGAAAGCGCTCCGGCCCGCTGCGCTCATAGGCGAGCTCGTCGGTGGCCTGCTTCCAGGCCATGTCCTTCTCGCCGATCAAGTGGCCGTCCGGCACGAAGGCGTCGTCGAACACGACCTCATTGAAATCGTGATACCCGGCCATGTTCCGAATGGGCCGCACCTCGATCCCCGGCGTGCCCATCTTGACCAGGAACTGGGATAGGCCGTGCCGCCGGTTCTCGGCCGTCGCGGGCGAGGTCCGGAACATGCCGATCATGTGCGTCGCCTGGTGCGCGTTCGAGGTCCAGAGCTTGCGGCCGTTGATGAGCCAGCCGCCGTCCGTGCTAGTCGCCTTGGTCGAGGCGGCGAACACGTCCGACCCGGAATTGGGTTCCGAGAGGCCGATGCAGAAATACGCCTCGCCGCGGACAATCTGCGGTAGCACCTCCCGCTTAATCTCCTCCGTGCCGTATCGGATGAGGACCGGGCCGCTCTGCCGGTCGGCGACGAAATGGGCGCGGGTCGGGGCGCCGGCCGCGAGCATCTCCTCGCTCACGACGTATCGTTCGAGCTGGCTGCGCTCCTGCCCGCCATACGTCCTCGGCCAGGTCATGCCGATCCAGCCCTTGGCGCCCACCTTGCGGCTGAATTCGGGCGAGAAAGCCGCCTCCTTGTCGCCGGAGCCGAAGGTGCCGTTCTCGTTCTCCTCCCGCAGGAAGGCCCGCACCTCGCGGCGGAGTCGTTCCGCCTCGGGCGGCAACTGGATCGGGTCGAACTGGAAGCTGTAGGTCATCGGCGGTCAACGTCCTTCGAAATTCGGCAGGCGGCGGTCGGCGTTGGCCTTGATGCCTTCCTTGAAGTCCTCGGTCTTGCGCAGCCAGTCCTGCTCGACCAGCTCGCGCTCCGTCGCTGCCTCGACCGCGTCGGCCAGCCCGCGGCGCATGGTTTCCCGGGTCGAAGCGACCGCGAGCGGCGCCGATTGCGCGATCTCCAGCGCCAGCGCCTGGGCCGCCGAGCGCAGCTCCGCGAGGGGCACAAGCAGGTCGGCCAAACCGATCCGCACCGCCTCGTCGCCCGGAATGCGGCGTCCCGTATAGAACAGCAGCGACGCCATCTGCGGGCCGACCAGCCGCGGCAAGGTCGCGGTCAGGCCGAAGCCGGGGTGGAAGCCGAGGCGCGTGAAGTTGGCGCTGAAACGCCCCTCCGGGCAGGTCACGCGGAAGTCGGCTATGCAGGCCAGGCCCAATCCGCCGCCGATCGCGGGGCCTTGCACGGCCGCGACGACCGGCTTCTTCGCGCGGAACAGCCGGGTGGCTTCCTTGTAGAGATGCTTGCCGCCGGGGCTGGCGCTGGCGGTCGTCTGCGCCAGATCCGGCCGCGACTGGAAATCGGCGCCGGCGCAGAAGGCTTTGCCCTGCGAGGCCAGGACGATGGCGCGGCATTGCGGGTCGGCATCGAGTTGATCGAAGGCGTCGGCGATCTGGTAGATCAGCGACACGTCGAAGAAGTTGTTCGGCGGCCGCCTTATCTCGACGGTGCCCACCATCCCCGAGAGTTCGAGCCCGACATCGCTGTGCTGCATGGTATCCGTCATTGGTTCTCGCCTATCGCAAGTGACACGAAGCAAAATGGCCCGGCTGCTTCTCCTCCAGCGGCGGCACCTCGATCCGGCAGCGCTCGACCGCATAGGGGCAGCGCGTGTGGAAGTGGCATCCGGGCGGCGGCTTCGCCGGGCTGGGCACGTCGCCCTGCAGGATGCGCTTCTCCCGCTTGCGGAACGGGTCCGGCATCGGCACCGCCGAGAGCAGCGCCTCGGTGTAGGGGTGCAGCGGGTTGGCAAAGAGGGTTCGCGTATCGGCGCGCTCGACGATCCGGCCGAGATACATCACGGCGATGCGATGGCTGATGTGCTCGACGACCGCCAGGTCATGGGCGATGAACAGGTAGGCGAGCCGGCTCTCCTCCTGCAGGTCCATCAGCAGGTTGATCACCTGCGCCTGGATCGAGACGTCGAGCGCGGAGACCGGCTCGTCGCCGATGATGACTTGGGGGCCGAGAGCAAGCGCCCGGGCGATGCCGATGCGCTGCCGCTGGCCGCCGGAGAATTCGTGCGGATAGTTCCTCATCTGCGCCGGCCGCAACCCAACCCGCTGGAACAGGGCGGCCACCCGCTCCTGCCTCTCTTTCCCGCCCGCGATTTTGTGGGTGAGCAAGGGCTCGCCGACGATGTCGCCGGCCGACATGCGCGGGTTCAGCGATAAGTAAGGGTCCTGAAAGATGATCTGCATCTCCCGCCGGTGGGGCCGCAGTTGTTTCCGGGACAGGCCGGTGATGTCGGCGCCGTTCAGCTTGATGCTGCCGGCCGTCGGCTCGGTCAGGCGCATGACGGTGCGGCCGACCGTCGTCTTGCCGCATCCGCTCTCGCCGACCAGGGCGAGGGTCTCGCCTCGGCTCAAGGTGAAGTCGACCCCGTCGACCGCGAGCACATGCCCCGCCGTCCGCCGCAGCAGGCCCTCCTTGATCGGGAAGTGCTTCTTCAGGCCGACGACTTCGAGCACCGGAGACGCCGCTGCTGCCTGCGCGGCCCGCAGCCGGCCCGCTTCAGAGATCGCTGCGGACATCGCCCCCTCCGCAGAATTCCTCGGCGTGCCAGCAGGCCGCCCAGTGACCGGGCCTCATCTCGCGGTAGTCTGGATAGTCCGCCCGGCAGCGATCGGTGGCGTGGACGCAGCGCGGCGCGAAGACGCAGCCGGGCGGCAGGTTGCTCAGGGCCGGCACCATGCCGGGGATTTCCTTCAGCCGCCCGGTCTTTTCCGCCCAGGCCCCCTGCATGGCCGCCAGCCGCGGGATCGACCCCATCAGGCCCCTGGTATAGGGGTGCAGCGGCTCGGAGAACAAGGCGCCGACCTCTGCTTCCTCGACCTTGCGGCCGGCATACATGACGATGACCCGCTGCGCGGTCTCGGCCACCACTCCCAGGTCGTGGGTGATCAGCATCACCGCCGTGCCGAGCTTCTGCTGCAACTCTAGGACCAGGGCCAGGATCTGGGCTTGAATGGTGACGTCCAAGGCGGTCGTCGGCTCGTCGGCGATCAGCACGGTGGGATTGCAGGACAGCGCCATAGCGATCATCGCCCGCTGACGCATGCCGCCCGAGAGCTGGTGGGGATATTCGCGGGCACGCCGCTCCGGATCGGCGATATTCACCAGCCGCAGCATCTCGACCGCCTTGTCCATGGCGGCGCGCCTCGACAGCTTCTGATGCAGGATCGCCGCCTCGCCGATCTGCGACCCGATGCTCAGCACCGGATTGAGCGCCGTCATCGGCTCCTGGAAGATCATCGAGATCTCGTTGCCGCGGATGCCGCGCATCTCCGCCTCGTCCAGGGCCAGCAGGTCGCGCCCCTGCAGCCGCACCTTGCCGCCGACGATGCGGCCGGGCGGGCTCTGGATCAGCCGCATGATCGAGAGCGCCGTGATGCTCTTGCCGCAGCCGGACTCGCCGACCACCGCCAGCGTCTCCCCGCGCCGCACCGACAGGGAGACCTTGTCGACCGCCTTGACGATGCCCTGCCTCGTGTAGAACCAGGTCTGCAGATCCTGCACGTCCAGCACGGCCTCGACGGCCGCGTGCGGCACGAGCGTCGGCCGCGCCGCGGCGGCGTCGATGTCTGCCGTAACCGTCGTCAAGTCTGTTCCCTCGGATCCAGGATGTCGCGCAGGGCGTCGCCGAAGAGGTTGGTGCCGAACACGGCCAGGCTGATCGCCAGGCCGGGGAAGATCATCAGCCACGGCGCGGTCCGCACGTATTCGGCCGCGGACTCCGACAGCATGCGGCCCCAGGAGGGATAGGGCTCCGGAATGCCGAGCCCGAGGAAGGAGAGCGACGCCTCGGTCAGCAGCGCGGCGCCGAGCTGAGCCGTCGCAAGGACGATCATCGGCGCGATCGTGTTCGGCAGCACGTGGCGCACCGCGACCCGCAGCTCGCTCATGCCTTGGGCCCGCGCCGCCTCGACGAAAGGCACCTCGCGCAAGGCCAGGGTGTTCGCGCGTATCACGCGCGCCACGTTGGGGATCACCGGGATCGAGATGGCGATGATGGTGTTCTCGAGCGAAGGCCCCAGCGCCGCCGCCATCACCAGCGCCATGACCAGCAGCGGCAAGGCTTGCAAGATGTCGGTGATGCGCTGGACGACGAGGTCGAACCAGCCGAGCAGGAAGCCCGACGACAGGCCGAGCGCAATCCCGGTCGCACAGCCCAGCAGGGTCGAGCCAAGCCCGACGGCGAGCGAGATCCGGGCGCCGTACACGATGCGGCTGTAGAGGTCCCGCCCCATGAAGTCGGCGCCGAACCAGTGGGCGACGCTCGGCGGCGCGAGGGAGGCGGACGGGTCCGTCCTCAGTGGGTCGTGCGTGGCGAGGAGGCCGGCAAAGACGGCGGCGAGCACGAACAGCGAGATGATCGCCAGGCCGGCCGCCCCCAAGGGATAGCGCCGGACCGTGAACAGCGCCGAGCTGAACCATCCGGTGACGTTGGCGCCAGCCCGCGCGAGCTCCGAGTCGTGGTCAATCGCCGCCACGGCCGCTTCTCTGCCGAGGCGACCCCGCTCAACCTGCATACTTGATCCGCGGGTCGAGGGCTGCGTAGAGCAGGTCGACGATGAAGTTGGCGAGCACGACGACCAGCGCGATGAACATGACGATGTTCTGGACGATCGGGTAATCGCGCCAGATGATCGACTGGACGAGAAAGCGCGCCAGACCCGGAATGTTGAACACGGTCTCGGTGACGATGAGGCCGCCGATCAGGAAGGCCGCCTCGATGCCGATGATGGTCACGACCGGCAGCACGGCGTTGCGAAGGGCGTGGTGGTAGTTCACCGACCTTTCCGAAGCGCCTTTGGACCGCGCTGTGCGGATGTAGTCCTGCCGCAGCACCTCCAGCATGGAGGAGCGCGTCAGCCGCATGACCAGGGCCGAGCTGCGGAAGCCGACCGCCGCCGCCGGGATAGCGAATACCCGCAGCTCCTCCCAGAACCCGGCCGGCTCGTCGGAATAGATCGGCAGGGTCCCGAAATAGTGCACCGAGGCCATGAGGATCATCAGCCCGAGCCAGAAAGACGGCAGCGACAGCCCGCTCAGGCTGACGAGCCGCAGCAGGTAGTCGAGCCCGGTATTCTGGCGCACCGCGCTGACGATGCCGAGCGGGACCCCGAGGATGACGGAGAAGACGAGGGCCAGCAACGCAAGCTTGGCGGTGATCGGGATGCGCGGCGCGATCTCCTCGATCGCGGGCCGCTCGGAGACATAGGAGTAGCCCAGATCGCCGTGGAGCAGGCCGCCGATCCAGCGCGCATAGGCGACGACCAGCGGTTGATCCAGGCCCAGCTCGGCCACGATCTTCGCCTTGTCCGCCGGATCAATCATCCCGGCCGACGCGAACAGGATGTCCACGATGTTCCCCGGTACCACCCGCAGCAGCAAGAAGATCAGCACCGACATCCCGAATAGCGTCACGGCCATCAGGAAGAAACGCCTGATCAGATAGGAAACCAGTGGCCCTCTCCCCCAATACTCTTGCTTCTCTTTCCCATCAGCTTGACGTTCCAGGTGAGGGCGGTCAAGGAAAAGGGCAGGCATCTCGGCGGCCCACGCACGCGAGTGCGTTGCCGTGGCCTCTCCGCTGCTGTTACAGTTCAGACCCTCTCGAACCTTTGGCGAGCTCATGTCCGATAGAGACGACATCATCATCGATACCGCGACTAGGCTGCTCGAGGATCTCTCCACCCCGGCGGTCGTCAACGACGCCGAGACCGGGACATGGCCGGCCGAGCTGTGGGACGCGTTGGAGGAAGCCGGCCTCACCCTCGCCTGGGTGCCCGACGATCTCGGCGGCGCCGGGGCGGAGGTCGCCGACGGCTTCGCCGTATTGCGGGTGGCCGGCCGCTTTGCCGCGCCGGTCCCGCTCGCCGAGACGCTGCTCGCCGGGTTCGTGATGGCGCGGGCCGGACTGAGTGCCCCGCAGGGACCGATGACGGTCGCGCCGGTCACGGCCGGCAGCCGCATCGAACTCGGCTCCGACGGCAGGCTGAAGGGCGTTGCGCGCCAGGTTCCCTTCGCGCGCGTCGCTGGCCGCCTCGTCGTGCTCGCAAGCCGGCGCGGCGAGGCAGTGGTCGCCGTCGTGGCGGCCGGGGATTGCTCGATCAGCCCCGGGGAAAGCTATGCCGGCGAGCCGCGGGACGAGGTGCGCTTCGAGGGCGTCGTGCCCGAACAGATCGCGCGCGCCGGCCAGGGGTTCGATACGGACATGCTGATCGCGCTCGGCGCTGCTGCGCGCTGTTCCCAGATGGCGGGCGCGCTCCAGCGCATCCTCGACCAATCCGTCCAGTACGCGACCGAACGGGTTCAGTTTGGCAAGCCGATCAGCAAATTCCAGGCGATCCAGCACAGCCTGGCCGAACTCGCCGGCGAGGCGGCCGCGGCCGGCGCCGCGGCCGGCATGGCGGCTGACGCGATCGGGCGCGGCAGCGGCCTCGACGACCAGACCGTCGCCGACATCGCCGCCGCCAAGGTCCGGCTCGGCGAGGCCGCGACCACGGGATCCGCCATCGCTCACCAGGTTCATGGCGCCATGGGCTTCACCTATGAGCACACCCTCCACCATTCGACCCGCCGCCTGTGGTCCTGGCGCGACGAGTTCGGCAATGAGGCGTATTGGGCGACCCGCCTCGGCCGTCTCATCGCCAAGCAGGGGGCGGACGAGCTGTGGCCCTTCATCACCGCGGCCTGAGCCCGTGTTCGAGAAAGACCTGCTCGCCGGCAAGCGGGTCCTGATCACCGGCGGCGGCACCGGGCTCGGCAAGAGCATCGGCCGCCGTTTCGTCGAACTCGGCGCTGCCCTCACCATCTGCGGCCGGCGCCTTGAAGTGCTCCAGGCGGTCGCCGATGACGTCCGGGCCGAGTTGGGCGCCACGGTCGCGGCCGAGCAATGCGACGTGCGTTCCGCCGAAGCGGTCGAAGCCATGATGGACCGCATCTGGCAGACGGGCCCGCTCGACATCCTCGTCAACAATGCCGCCGGCAATTTCCTGGCCCAGACGCACAAGCTGTCGCCCCGCGCCATCGACTCCGTCCTGAACATCGTGCTGCACGGCGCTGCCTACTGTACTGTCGCCTGCGGCCGGCGCTGGATCGAGGCCGCCCGCCCCGGCACGGTGCTGAGCATCCTGACGCTCTCCGCCCTGCAAGGCGCGCCCTTCACCGTGCCCTCGGCCATGGCCAAGGCCGGTGTCCTCGCCATGACCAGGAGTCTCGCCGTCGAATGGGGACCGAAGGGCATCCGCCTGGTCGCCGTCGCCCCCGGCCCCTTCCCGACCGAAGGCGCCTGGAAGCGGCTTATGCCGGAAGACCGCAGCCGCGAGCTGGAAAGCGGCATCCCGCTCCGTCGGGTCGGCGAGCACCAGGAGCTCGCCAATCTGTGCAGCTTCCTAGTCTCGGACTATGCCGGCTACATCACTGGCGAAGCGGTCGTCATTGACGGCGGCAAACGCTATCTCGGGGGCGCCGGACCCAGCGACATGCTGGACTGGCCGGACGAGCAGTGGGAGCAGCTGCGCAACAGCCGCTCCCGTTAGCTCGTTTGCTCCTAGACCTGCATCAGCCTGACTGTGGTCAGGCCGATGCAGGTCTAGGCTTTGCTGAGCCAGCAATTCACGTCCTGGGCGTTCCACCCAGGACGATCGCGGGCTAGCCCCCGCCGGCCGGAACGAGCAGGGCATCGACGATGGTGACCCCTTGCCCGTCCGGATGCACGATCACTGGGTTCAGTTCCAGCTCGGCCATGTGCTCGCCGAGGCCGGCGGCGAAGCGCGAGACCTGCGCCGCCAGTGACGCCAGCGCCGTCACATCCGCCGGCGGTGCGCCGCGGAAGCCTCTCAGGAGGGGCGAGGCGCGAAGCCGGTCCAGCATCGCCCGTGCCTCGGCCGCGGAGACCGGGGCGGGCCGGTAGGCCACGTCCTTGAACAGTTCGGTCATCACCCCGCCGAAGCCCACCATGACCATCAGCCCGAACACAGGATCGCGGATCGCGCCGATGATGAACTCGACCCCCTTCCGCGCCATCGGCTGCAGCAGCACGCCCTGAATGCGCGCATCCGGCTTATCGCTGCGCACCCCGGCCAGCAGCTTTTCGTAAGCATCGCGGCCGTCCTCCACGCCGGCGATGCCGAGGCGCACGCCGCCCGCCTCGGTCTTATGGGTGATATCGGGCGACTGGATCTTCATCGCGAGCGGGAAGCCGACGGCCTGCATGGCGGCTTCGAGCTCCGCCGCGTCCGCCACCAGCCGCTCGTTCGGCAGGCTCACGCCGGCATCGCGCAGCAAGATCTTCGTGTCGTGCTCGGACAGCGCCCCGCCCGCCGCCTGCAGCCGCATGACCAGCCGCGCGTCGGCCTGAGCCACCGCCGCGCGTCCCTCCGGCGCCTGGAACGCGCCGCGGCGCACCACCTCGCCCAACGCCTTGCCCAGCGGCGCGAGCCCGGCATGAACGACCACCCCGGCCGCGGCCAACGTCGAGCGCCCGAGTTGGGAAGGCAGGGTGTAGGTGTAGAACAGGACCGGCTTCTTGCCGGAATCGATCACCGGCTTCAGCGCCTGCGGATTGAGGGCGACGCGGCGATCGCTCGCCATCGAAGTCACCACCAGGACCAAGTCCACCTCATCGGACTCGTTCAGCAGCTCGATCGTCCTCTGCAGCCCGCCGGTATGGACGGCCTGCGCCGTGATATCGACGGGGTTCCTGGCCGAACCATAGGATGGGATCAGCGCCCGGATCTCGCTTTGCAGCGTCTCCGACAGCACCGGCACATCGAGCCCGTTCATCGCCACCGTGTCCGCCGCCCAGGCCCCGGCCCCGCCCGATACCGTGATCACCCCGACCCGGTTCCCCTTCGGCAAAGGCGCGGTGGTCAGCACCGCCGCTATCGCGACCGCTTCGTCGGGATCATCGGCCTGGAGGAAGCCGTATTTGACGAAGATCGCCTGGTAGCCGGCATTCCAGCCCGTCATGCTGGCGGTGTGCGAGGCCGAAGCCCGGGCCCCCGCCTCGGACCGGCCTATCTTGCAGACGATCACTGGCTTGCCGATCGCCGCAGCCTGCGCCGCCGCGCGCACGAAGTTTTCCGGATCGCGCACACCCTCTATGAACAGCATAACGACGTCGGTCGATTTGTCCTGGACCATGTATTGGAGGAACTCGCCCGCGGCGAGGTCGGCCTCGTTCCCCGTGCTGACGATAGTGCTGAAACTGAGTCCGATAGCCTTGCCGCGGTTGAACAGCGAGAAGCCGATGCCGCCGCTCTGCGCCACGATGCCGATGCGCCGCTCGCTGGCAATCAGCCGCGATTCGCCGGGCTTGATGTCCACGGTCGGGCTGAAAGTGGCCGAGACGCGGCCCGGCTCGTTATAGAAGCCCTCGGCGTTCGGCCCCGACACGCGCATGCCCGTGCGCTTGGCGAGCTCCGCGATCTGCTGCTGCAGCCCGGCGCTTTCCCCGCCTTCCTCGGCAAAGCCCGACGAGATGATCACCGAATGCCGGACGCCCGCGGCGGCGCATTCCTCGAGGGCCGGCAGCACCACGTTCGCCGGGATCGTCACCAAGGCCAGATCCACCTGCTCGCCGATCGCAGCGACGGTGGGATAGCAGCGCAGCCCGTCTATCTCCGGATAGCTCGGGTTCACCGGATAGATGCGCCCCGGATAATCGTTTTTCCGTAGGAAGCTGAGCAGTATTCCCCGGATCTTCGTCAAATCCGGCGACGCCCCGATGATCGCTATGCTGGACGGCGCAAAGAAGCTGTCGAGCGGATGGCCCTGTTCGGCAGACTGACGCTCAACAGATCGCACGGCCTCGGACACCTGGCTCTCTCCCTTTATCTTTATTAAAGCTGTTTCACCCTGACTGGACGCGCTTTTGCGTTCTGTCAGGGTGAGCAGCGGCTTGAAACCGCTTTAGGCAACCGCGGACCCGGTCGGTCACTCGGATCGGCTGCTGCGGGCCGGTACAGAGGTACGTTCGGGCGACAGTTTCGTGAATGTTGGCGGGCTTTGCAATCTCCGCTGCGGGGACAGGGCAATCGGTGCCAGTCAAGTAGCTCCGCCATTCGGCTCCGCCCTTACAGATCCGGGCTTGCGGCTTTCCCGCACCCGGCTCTTCCCGGACGTCACCCGCATCGGGCCGCTCGTGCGGTCCAGGGAACGCCAGTTGTGCGGCATGCCGAAATAGCCGTAATGGCGGCGCAGCACGCCGCAAAACCAGCGGTGCTGCTCGACCAGCGGCTTGTGCATCCGTCGCCACGCTTCTTGGCGTAGCGCCGTCAGCTTGCGTGCCAGGCGCTTGCTCTGTGTCTTGGGCATTTGTCAGGTTAACGGCGCAGAGGTCAGCATCATCCTCGGCGGCCGAGATCAGGCAGCCGTGGTGGCCATTGCCCAGACCCGATGTGCCTCGCTTCGAAGCTGCCGCATCGTTCGCCGGGAGGCCAGG
>JAABUK010002167.1_pt1 | contig 35803 bp, 28 predicted proteins | sample 5559141 | NCBI WGS metagenome assembly JAABUK01 (sample SAMN10711869, study PRJNA513367) | rock metagenome | isolation source: Antarctica rocks | place: Antarctica: Victoria Land, Pudding Butte nord | collected 2016-01-03
GAACATCGCACCACATACTGCGGTTACTACCCTGGCAAAAACTCCTTCTTCTTTAATTGCACCCAAGGCGGAGACATGACCTAAAAGCCAAAATGTAAACACAGTTGTTGCTACCCTGACACGGTAGTCCAAACCTAACACGATCCACCTGTGTCAGGTATATTATTACCGAGCCATGTGCCTGAAACAGGATACTTTACGAAGAACCGGGGAGGAGGGGGAGGGTACCCGACCGGGCGGCCCAGCTCACTTCAGCGGCTTCCCAAACTCCTCCGCATACACCGTGTGCTTCATGTCGAAGCGACCGCCATCGAACTTGTCCGTCCCCGTCCCGTGCCCGATCGCCAGCAGCGCCACCACCCAGAAGCTCATGGGCAGCCGCAGCACCTCATGCACCTTGTCCTGCTCAAACCCCTCCATGGGAGCGGTGTCATACCCCAGCACCTCCGCCATCAGCATCATGTGCGTAAACGCCAGCATCACCTGCTTGTTCAGCCAGCCCTTCATCTGGTCGCCGGAGAAGCTTGACATGTACTTCGGAACGCTGCTCCTCGCCTGCGCCGCATAGCTCTCGGGCATGCCGCCCTCCAGACCCTGCTGCAGCATCAGGTCCAGGTCCCTCCTCCACCCGTCCGCATCCCCGCACGCGACCACCACCGTGGCCGCCTCCTCCACCTTCGCCTGGTTGTAGCTCGCACCCCGCAGCCGTCGCTTCTGCTCCGGCGACTGGACCACAACGAACCTCCACGGCTGCATGTTGTATCCGCTCGGAGCGCTCAGCCCCGCCTCCAGGATGCGCTTCAGATCCTCAGGCAGGAGCGGCGTCTGGTCGAAGCTCGGCGTCGACCGCCGCTCCCTAATTGCCCGCTCCAGGCTCTTCTCAGTCATTCCGTTCCTCTTCCACTCCAGGCTGGGTGGAGGCGACGACACCCATCCGCGCTCTGTCGTCCCAGAATACTACCGGCTCCGAGCCCTGCTTGGTCTCATCAACTTCCGCCGGCACCTACCGCAGATCGCTCATCGCCTGCTCGGTCGCAAACGGCCCCGAAGCAGCGTTGCCCGCAGCCTCCGCCACGATCCAGACCCCGTGGAAGCTCCCGCGCAGCTCCGGATACGCCGCCAGCAGCGCGCGCATGGCGTCCTCGTTCCTCCTCCTCGCCGCCGCAGACTCCCCGATCTGGTCCACGCGCAGGTGAGCCGAGACGTCGACCTTGTCCTTACTCAGCGCGTCGTCCGTACCCAGCGCCGTGAACTGGTACTCCCTTCCATCCACCCCCCTCACCACCAGCGGAACATCCCTCCCGATCCCGCCCGAAAGCGCCGGGGGTGCCGCCACCCGCTGCTCATCCAGCAGCTTCTGCAGATGGGTCGACTGGACAAAGTTCGCCGGCTTCAGCAGCGCCTCCGCCTGCTCGTAGAAGAGCCACGCGTTCCACCGCTGCTTCGCGGCGGCCAGTCGCCGGGCCTCACGCCAGTACCAGAGCCCGTCGTGCCCGGCCGCAGACGCCGCCCGCGGATAGATGCCCGCAAGCAGCCACCGACCACCATCCCGTCGCAACAGCATCGGAACCACCCATGGATTGGAGCCGTATACCTGGACGATTGCGAATCCGTACACGCCCGCAGTCAAGCCAGGAATCAGGAACTCCGCCTCGTTCACGGATCGGTTCAGGGTGCAGAAGAACTGCGCATCCGATCCGCCCGGCGTTCCCTTCAGCTGCGCCGCGTCGAGCAGGTACACCTGGTCCACGGTAAGCGTCCCTCCAGCAAGCTTCGGTGCGGTCTCCCCGATGAGGCTCTGCAACGGGCCGAAGTTGCCAGCGAACTCCGAGATGGTCTCCGACCGCAGGCCCGCTGCGTCGTTTCCCTGCACCTTCGCCGCGATGTCCCGCGCCGTGGCGGCCAGTTCCTCGCGATCCTGGTCGTTCATCTGCGACTGTGTCGTGCACTTCTCCGACCGCGCCGGGACGACCGAGACCAGCCCCCAAAGCAGCACACACAACCCCATCCCTCCGACCCTGCGTATCATCCCTTCGCCCTCAGCGGTAGACTACTCCCAACCGCGAACACGGTCGCAGCGCGACGGAAGTCCCTTACCCTCGATTCGGCGTCTTACTCAGGAGACCGCCATGCCAAGCACGATCAGCCCCAAGGCACCTAAATCCCGCTCCAGGATCGCCACCCACCTTTCTCCACCAGCGCTCCTACTGCTATTCCTCGTCCCGTCCCTCAGCGCCTCGGCGAGGGTCTCCGAACCAGCCAGTCCGTTCCAGGGTGCGGTGCAGGACGCCACCCCTGGATCAGTCACCCCGACTGTGGCAACACGCAACACCCGTCGCGCTGAGGTCACCTACGACGGCATGCTGCTGACCGTTGCCGCCAACAACGCTAGTCTGAACCAGATCATCCGCGAGATCGCAAGGCAGACCGGCATGAAGGTCACCGGCGGCGTTCGGGACGACCGCGTCTTTGGCACCTACGGGCCCGCGACTCCATCTACGATCCTCTCGATCCTGCTCGACGGCGCCGGCAGCAACCTGCTGATCGTCCAGAACGCCTCGCACGCCCCCACAGAGCTGATCCTCACACCAAGAGTGGGCGGCGTCTCCCCCCCCAACCCGAACGCGGCCAACTCGAACGACAACGACGGCTCGGACGACGAAGCTGTCCAGCCCTTCTCGCCTCCGCCACCCCCCCAACCCGCCGTAAACTCCCGCGCCCCTACCCGAGCCGGAACCGGAGGGATCGACACCAACCCTGCCGCTACGTCGCCGTCTTCAACCTCGCAGCAGCTAGCGTTTCCACCCATCGATGCAACCACGACACCCGCAACGGCAACCACAACCCCAGTTACAGCGGATCCCTCCCCAGACACGGTGAAGACACCTCAGCAAATCTTTGAGCAACTTCAAAAGCTTCGCCAACAGCAGACTCAACAATCAAAGCCGCAGTGACATCGACAGACCCGATAATGCCTGAGTGAGAAGCACCAGTTTTGCAGATTTCAAACCACGCGAGCAGGAAACGGCACCACTCTGCGCTCGCTCAGCTGTCTCGCGTGGGCGCGGAACAGACTGAAGAGAGCCAAGCAGGTTCCGTAGGCGATCAGGATTCCCACTGCGAGCGAAGCAAAAACAGCGGAAATAAGAATGATCGTCATGTTTGCAACTTCCCCGAACCCGATGTCTTTATCCGGCTCAAATCGTCTCAACGCCTTTATCATTGTCGCAAAACACACGCGAAGTTCCTACGCTGCAACGATCTTAGCTGTTGCACCTTCAGATACGCTCTTGTGAAAGCTCGTTGTCCCGGGCGCCTGGTCCCGCTGCGAAGACAACGCCGATATGCCTTATCCTTACGTCTTGGCTACTTCTCCCAAACGTCCGTTGAAGGGCATCACGCACATCACCGTCCGGGGCGCGAGACAGCACAATCTCCGCAACGTCAATGTGTCGATCCCGCGGAATACCTTGACCGTAGTCACGGGGCTATCCGGCTCCGGCAAGTCGTCACTAGCCTTTGACACAATCTACGCCGAGGGTCAGCGTAGGTACGTTGAGACCCTGTCGGCGTATGCCCGCCAATTTCTAGATCAGATGGAGCGTCCTGACGTGGACGCGATCGACGGCCTCTCTCCCGCGATCTCGATTGAGCAAAAGACGACCTCGCGATCGCCCCGGTCAACAGTTGGCACTATCACCGAAATTTACGACTACCTTCGGCTCCTCTGGGCCTCTGTTGGCCAGCCCCACTGCCCCAATTGCCATCGACCGATCACGCGGCAGACGGCAGAGCAGATTGTGGAGCGCATCGCGGGTCTTTCACCCGGCGAACGCATCACCGTTATGGCTCCGTTGGTTCGTGGTCGCAAAGGCGAATTTCGGGAGGAGTTGGAAGCACTGGACCAGCAGGGCTTCAGGGTCCGTATTGACGGCGAGATCACAGAGATTACCGACGGGTTGCGGTTGGAAAAGCGAAAGAACCACACGGTGGAAGCAGTGGTCGACCGGATCATTCTGAAGCCGCTGCCTGATTCCACACCTCATAACGCAAACTCAGCGCTTTCGACACCTAATGGGCGCCCAACTTCGCCCAGGTACGACACGCGCCGTCTCGAAACATCAGTGACAAAGGCCCTGCAGATGGCCTCAGGTCTCGTGTTGATCGGGATCTATGACTCGGAGACGCGGCAGCAGTCGGAGACACTCTACTCGTCATCCATGGCCTGCCCCGACTGCGGCATCAATGTTCCGAAGCTCGAACCGCGCAGCTTCTCCTTCAACTCCACCTATGGAGCTTGCCCCGAATGTCACGGGCTTGGATCCATCTACGACTTCGACCCTGCCAAAACCATCACCGACTGGTCGAAACCTCTTCTTGACGGGGCCATGGGACCCGGATCCGCTTCTTCCTACCTTCTTCGCCTGATCAGACTCGCAGCGGAGAAACACAAGATTGATATCAGACGGCCCTTCGCTCAGCTCACAAAAACCGAGCAGGACCTATTCCTTCACGGCCCCGGCAAAGCCGATGCCGCGCGGACTGGATTCCATGGCATCTTCGCCTACCTCCGGTCCAATCTTGAGGAGACTAAATCGGAGGGTTACCGTGAGTACATGATGCAGTTCATGTCGGCGACCTCCTGCCCCCGCTGCCACGGTCGTCGTCTTCGCCCCGAGTCTCTCGCCGTCACCATACCCATAGGCGGAGTCAAAGATCAGAACGGGCACCGCAGCGATCAGAGCATCGCCGACTTCACTTCCCTGCCCCTCGATCGCGCGCTGCAGGGGGCGCGGTCGATGCATTTCACCGGCCGCGACCGTCTCATCGCAGACAGGCTCCAACGCGAGGTCATCGAGCGACTCGAGTTCCTCAATGCGGTCGGCCTCAACTACCTATCCCTCGATCGTTCCGCCGCAACACTTTCCGGCGGAGAGGGACAGCGGATTCGGCTGGCGACGCAAATCGGATCTCGCCTCCGGGGAGTTCTCTATGTGCTGGATGAGCCCTCCATCGGTCTGCATCAGCGTGACAATCAGCGCCTCATCTCCGCGCTGGAACGATTACGTGATCTCGGAAACACCGTGCTGGTGGTCGAGCACGATGAAGACACGATACGGAAGGCGGACTATGTGCTCGACCTTGGCCCCGGAGCCGGTAAGAATGGCGGCTATCTTATCGCGGACGGCACCCCGCATGAAGTCATGGAGAACCCGGCATCGCTAACCGGCCAGTACCTTGCCGGGAAGATCGAGATCGTTGCACGCTCAGAGCCTCGCGCACTTACCGGCAAGTGGATCAGCGTAGAGGACGCTCGATCCCACAACCTGCAGAATGTGACAGCACATTTCCCCTTGGGCGTTCTTACCGTGGTCACGGGGGTCAGCGGAAGCGGCAAATCCACACTCGTCAACGACATACTCTACCGCGCTCTCGCAAGAGAGCTTTACGGCTCGCGAGAGGAGCCGGGGCAGCACGGAAACGTCGTGGGTGTCGACCAAATCGACAAAGTAATCAGGATCGATCAATCTCCGATCGGCCGAACTCCGCGCAGTAACCCGGCAACGTATACGGGGGTGTTTACGGCGATTCGTGATCTGTTCGCGATGCTTCCCGAGTCCCGCGAACGGGGTTACAAGCCCGGCCGCTTCTCCTTCAACGTGCAGGGGGGCCGCTGCGAGGCGTGCCAAGGCGACGGTCAGCGCCGGATCGAAATGAATTTCCTGCCGGACGTGTACGTTCTGTGTGAGGTTTGTAACGGTCTTCGCTACAATCAGGAGACGCTCGCAGTCAAGTTCAATGGCTACTCTATAGCCGATCTACTTGACCTTCCAATCGCCGACGCCGTCCCCATCCTCAAGGACATACCGAATGTCCACATACGCCTGCAAACATTGGTCGATGTTGGCCTGGGTTACATTCACCTCGGCCAATCAGCAACCACGCTTTCCGGTGGGGAGGCGCAGCGGATGAAGTTAGCACGCGAACTCTCGAAGCGACAGACCGGACGCACGGTTTACCTCCTTGACGAACCGACAACCGGTTTGCATTTCGACGACGTGCGCAAGCTTCTGGAAGTTCTGCACCGCCTCACAGATTTGGGAAATACCGTCATCATCATTGAGCACAACCTCGACATCATAAGAAATGCCGACTACATCCTCGACCTGGGGCCAGAGGGAGGCGAGGGTGGAGGGCGCATCATCGCGCATGGCACACCTGAGCAGGTCTCTACCGTTGCTGGATCGCACACTGCAACCTTTCTGGCCGTGCATTACAGATCCCGGCCCGCCTTTACTGTCGAGACCACCGTGAACTATACCGGCACGCAGCCAGCTTCGATTTCGGCCGCAGTGGATGCAGCGAAGAAGATCCGTGGAACATACATGCCGCCTGAGAAGAAGACGGGTGTGCCGAACGCCAGTTCCCAACCATCCATCGAAGATAAGACTAAAGCGAAGAAGCCGAAGAGTCTTGCGGAGAGGGTCAAGAGATGAGGCTCCTGTCGTCAGCATGGGAGCGACATCGGTGCGCCTTGTTAATCTCTCTTCGCGCAGCAGACGATCTACCGATTGCGACGATCCTGCCTGAAGGAGAGGCGATCCTTCAGCCTCCGCTGGACAACACCCCGAACGATGCACCCGACGATCCCCCTACGCGCATCCCCCATCTTGGCCATGCTCTGCTGTTTGTCGCTGTTGCGGGTCTCATGCTTCTGCTCTCGCAAGTGATGCTCCTCGGCGTGTTGCATCCTTCCAGGGTCGCAACTGCGGCGACCCTGCCTCCGAAACTGCTGCTTGCTGCTGAGGCTTTCACCTATGTAGCTTCGTTGGCCTTCTCCTGGTTCATCTTCCCGCTTCTATGGCGAAGATCGTTCGCCATAGGGATTCAGCTGAACCTTTCTGCTGCCACTCGCAATGTGTCGAAGCTGGTACCGCTCGGCATTGCGCTCTCGCTTGTTGTGCAGGCCGCCTCTTCTCTTCTTCCGATACCGAAGACGATGCCGATGGATAATTTCTTTCGTACGCCTACAGACGTATGGATCATTACTGCATTTGGTGTTCTTCTCGCTCCATTCTTCGAAGAGATCTTGTTTCGCGGATTCATCGTACCAGCCATGGCCATTGCGTATGACTGGCTCTGCCTCGCGCGAACCGAAGCCGCCTGTACAACATGGCAATCTTCCAACGCATTAACCGTTCCGGCGCTAATCTTCTCAGCGGTCTTCTCGAGCATTCTCTTTGCCTTGCTCCATGGCCAGCAGACTGCCTTCACTTGGCCTGTACTCGGTCTTCTGTTCTGCGTGTCATTGCTTCTCAGTGCCGTTCGGATCAGGCTTCGCTCTGTAGCTGCGTCGACACTGGTACATGCGAGCTACAACCTTGCGGTCTTTCTCGCAGCTTTTATCGTGACAGGCGGGTACCGACATCTGGATCGACTTCCCCGTTAGCTCAGCTTGATGATGGCCTGTGGCGGACGCGAGACACCGGGTGCTCTAGAGAGGTCTCAAGGCTTAACGCAACACCGCTCCGAAGCAGGCTCACGCAAGGTCATCCTCTAGGCTGCAGCGTATAGTTAGCATCAGAGCATGGGTCGGAAAACGAGAAAGTGCAGGGAGAGTAAGCGATATGCGCAGCAATGAGGAGGGCCGACTTGGAGAGGTTGGCGATGAGCATCCGGCCGGGACCCCAAGTGACAACTACCGGGTGCCGACTGGGCGGGCCGAGTGGATCGTAAGACGCAAGGCTGAATCCGAGCGCACTGGCGACGCCAATATGAGCCAGATGCACTTTGCTCGGTTGGGTCAGATTACGGAGGAGATGGCCTATGTAGCGCAAAAGGAAAAGCTCCCTCCAGAGCTTGTTCGCTCCGAGATAGCAAAGGGGACGATGATCCTCCCGGCTAACATCTCTCATCCAGAGTTGGAGCCTATGGCCATCGGGGTGGCCGCCCTTTGTAAGATTAATGCCAATATCGGCAACTCGGCGTTGGTTTCAAACACAGAGGAGGAACTGCGAAAGCTGCACACGGCTGTGCACTTTGGTGCTGATACCGTGATGGACCTGTCGACTGGCGGAGATATTCCGCTTATTCGCGAGCAGATCCTTCGACATTCGCCCGTCCCAATAGGTACCGTGCCGCTCTACGAGGCGCTCTCCCGAGTGAAACGGGTCGAGGACCTCAACATCGAACTCTACCTTGAAGTGATCGAAGAGCAGGCCCAACAGGGCGTCGACTACTTCACCGTCCACGCAGGCGTTCTGGTCCAGTACATCCCCCTCGTCGCGAAGCGGATTACCGGAATCGTGAGTCGCGGCGGCGCCATCATGGCGCAATGGATGGCGGCTCATCATCGGCAGAACTTCTTGTACGAGAATTTCGATCGAATCACGAAAATCATGTCGAAATACGACGTAAGTTACTCATTAGGGGATGGGTTGAGGCCTGGGTGTGTGGCGGATGCCTCGGATGAGGCGCAATTCGCGGAACTCGCTACGCTGGGCGAACTTACGAGGCAGGCGTGGAAGTCCGACGTCCAGGTTATGGTGGAGGGCCCCGGGCACGTTCCGATGGACAAGATCAAGGAGCAGGTCGACAAAGAGGTCGAGCTCTGCGATGGAGCTCCGTTTTATGTGCTGGGGCCGCTTGTCACTGATATTGCACCTGGTTACGACCACATTACGTCGGCGATCGGGGCTGCCATGATTGGTTGGCACGGAGCGGCGATGCTCTGCTACGTGACGCCCAAGGAGCATCTGGGGCTTCCGAACGAGAAGGATGTGAAGGACGGGATTATTGCGTACAAGATCGCGGCGCATGCGGCGGATATCGCCCGACACCGTCCTGGAGCGCGCGACCGGGACGATGCAATCTCGCATGCAAGGTATACATTCGACTGGGATAAGCAGTTCGCGCTGTCGTTGGATCCGGAGACGGCTCGGGGCATGCATGATGAGACGCTGCCGGATGACTACTACAAGGAGGCGGCATTCTGTTCCATGTGCGGGCCCAAGTTCTGCTCCATGAACTGGTCGAGCAAGGTGGACCAGTTCAACGAGCGCGAGCATGGATTGAAGAAGCCGGACCTGACCCAGATCGTGATGGAGCAGATGGCGCTCCGGAGCTAAATTTAGACAATACAACATTTTACAAAGTACGAAGGCCGCACCCTGGTTGGGGCTGCGGCCTTTTCCCTGCGGCTCTGACGATCTTTTGTCGGTTCACTTCAGAACAGCTTGCTGCTGGTTAGGGAGGTCGCGCGTTACGCGGCGGGAGCGGAGCATGCTCCGATGGGCGTCGCGGTGTGGTGCAATCTCTGGTGTTTCGCTGCAAATGGCTGGTATCTGGATGGTGCTGAAGTTGAAGGCCATCCCAGCTACCCGCTGAACGATACGGGAGGGAGTCGGTCTGCTGAAGCTATCCATGACCGGAACCAGGGAACGGGGCTGCTTCACAAGACGTCTTTTTCCTCACGATCCGAGCGCATGGCGAGGAGGGCTGGCGTGATGATCATTGCAAGAAAAACCAGAGCAAGAACAAGGTCATGCATCATGTGGGGGCTCCTGATGGGGACGACTCTGGGGTCATCTCCCTGAGCAATAGTCTGCCGGGTTGGCGGATGGAGGTATAGCACGACATGGTTCGCGCTCTAACACTTTCGTTGCAGAGCCCGCTCGGCACGAAGGGTCAACCACGTGCTTGCTGATGTCGGTTCTGTAGCAGCGGCTAGCCTGCCCAGCTTTATCAATCCGACCCCGGACGTTGAGGGCCTTCGCGCAGGCAGGAGCCGAAACGATCTCTCAATGGGAGATAGATGTCAGACGTGGACGCAGACGCATGCACAGACACGAGCGGGTGGCGACTGGCGGTGGACCTATTCCACCAGCCTGGACCTCTGTCCGGCGAGCCTGCCATCCATATCTGCCAGGACGTAGGCGACGACCGACAGCATGGCGGTGTTGCGCCGGAACGAATCGGGATCGACCTTGTCGAGGGTGTCGGCTTCCGTGTGATGCCAGTCGAAGTAATGTTCGCCGACCGTGCGCGGGCTGAGGGCCGGCACGCCCTCGGCGGTGATTGGACCGATGTCCGAACCGCCGCCCCCGGGCGCGACCGTGTCGGCACCGATCGATGCGAGCAGAGAGGCGATGTCCTGAAGGACGACGAACGACTGCTTTTCGGAGGCCGATAACGATCTCTCGTCGAACCCGCGGGCTGAGTCGGGGGCGGGGGCAGCTGCGCCGGGTGCAGGAGGCGCCGGTCTCCGGCTACCGAAGGTTCCATAGCTGATGCCGAGGGGCTTTTCCGCTCCCTCATCCATCTCGATTGCGGCAACCTGGTCGTCGATCCTGTCACCGACGCCCTTCCGGTAGGCGCGCCCGCCCGCGCCGCCATTCTCTTCGTTGACCCAGAAGACGAGGCGGATCGTTCGCTTCGGCTTGAGGCCGAGCTTGTGGAGGAGCGACACGGCCTCAAAGGCGGCCATGATGCCGGACCCGTCATCCTGCGCGCCCTGGCCCACATCCCAAGAGTCGATGTGGCCGCCAAGGACGACGACCTGTTCCGGATGCTCCGTGCCGACGATCTCGCCGATGACGTTGCCGGTTTGCACGTCGGCTTCCATGTGCGCCTCCATCTGGATATGGACCTGGACGGGACCTTCCCGGGAGAGACGCTCGATTAGGAGGGCGTCCTCGACAGAGATGGCCGCGGACGGGATCTTCGGCTGCTTCTCGTCGTAACGCAGGGTACCCGTGTGAGGCGTCTGCAGGACGAGGCCGGTGGCGGACCGCACCAGTACACCCGCGGCGCCCTTTGCGGCCGCACGCGACGGGCCGCCCGTCCGGTACATGGATCCGATGCCGTAGCCATGCCATCCCGGATTGAAGACGACGATCTTGCCGCGGACCTGATCATTCGGGAGTGCATCGAGTTCAGCAAAGGTGTGAACGAAGACAACCGGTGCGGTGATGCCTGCCGGGGGTGTGCCAACGCTCATGCCCAGGCCCAGCATGTGCAGTTGCTTCTTAACTGGCGCGACCAGATCGGCGGACTCGTTGCCGCGGACCCAGTGCGGAACGGTGACTGGCTGGATGTGAACGTTCTGCAAACCGGCCTTTCGCATCAGGTCCGCGCCCCAATTGACGGCGGCATTGAGCTGCGGGCTTCCGCTGACGCGCTTTCCCACGTGATCACAGAGGTAAGTCAGAGCCGCGTATCCGTCGTTATCGGTGCTGGCCGCAGCCAGGATGCGATCCGCGTCACCCTTGTACTTCAGGGCCAGAGGACCTGCCCTCGATGGCATGATGGTTGGCTGCTCCCCTGGGGCAGCCATCTGTGCGGGGGCAAACGGCGCGGACAGGAGGGCGGCGGCGGCACACACGAAGGTAAAAAGCTTCATAGGGGCATATTCTCATTTCGGGTCTAGCGGTGTCTGATCGGGAAACTTTCGCATCGGGACATTTCTCGGGGCCACCGTCGACGATATGACGAACAGGGTTGTCTGGGCATCGAGCGACGTCAAGCTTGCGACTATCAATTGCATCGGGGCTCGCGACTGAGATTGGCTTGGGCGCGACTGCGATGACGGCGGTATATCCGAAGCCTACGGACCCGGTCGCGAGCCCTGTCATCACGGGCGTTGCGACGTTCCCAGCGCAGGACCTGATCGGACCCGTGAACCTTCCCACACTGACCATCTACAAGGTGGGCGATCGTGCGAACGACGCGTTGAGCCTTGTGACGTCCACACCGGGGACGATCAGCTGCGGCACGAGCACGGGATGCCTTGGGAACTTCACCCTGGGATCGACGGTGATCCTGACTGCGCCGCCATCCCCGAGCTTGCGGGCTGGTCGGCGAACTGTGTTCCAGTTCCGACGGACGCGGGCAACCGGTTTACGTGCCAGGTCGTGATGACAAACAACCAGTCGGTTGGGGCGATCTTCAACTAAAGCGTCCCGGGTGGGGCCACTACGGGAAAACTTCAGTGGCCACCTTCCCGAAATTTTGGTCTCGTTGCCGGTCAACTCTTGCTACTCTGCAGGTTAAGGATCGCGCTGGTTCGCGGACGTGATCCTGTCTGGGACTGGCGAAGTTTCCGTGGCAATCCAACAGGCTTCTGCCAGCGTACGTACAACACACCGGCATGGACGAAGAGGGTCGATGCGCGGTAATCCCCGCAGAGCAATCAGGGAGGTGTGTCATGAGTTCCAACCAGGATTCGAAGCATCCGGAGACAGAAGATGTGCAGGCGGGCGTGATTCGGGCTATTTTCGTTGCGCGGGAACGGCGTCTCGGAGGTGCCGGGAACCGGGACGAGGGGGAACGGCGGCGAGGCAAGACGGCCGCGGCACCGGAACAGGGCGCCGGGGATTCGACAGCCTCGCAGAAGAGCCCGCACCCGGGCTCCGACGCAACTGATTGCCAGTGATCGATCCACGAACTTACGAAATAGGGGCGTCCGCTTCTTCGGGGTGTGGTGAGGTGGCGCGGCGCAGTGTGCGGTCGGCGGACAAAGCGCTCGCGCCTGGTGCGTCCTTCATGCGCCCCTGCTCACGATCGTTTGCACGTACGCTTCCATGCCATTCTGTGAGGCGCTTCTAACGAAATCGTGTCATCGTGCGTAGACCGACGGGGAAGTGTCGGTCACGAACTTCTGCGATGTACTCAAGCTAATCCGTTGGACCCATGCGAAGCATTTCGCGACTCACAGAGGTCCTGTACGGAAATTGATTGACGTACTTCCTGAGGTCTCGTGACGAAATTATTTGAGGCAGTATCCGCTGTTTGTGGCATTGCTCTGTTTGTTTGTGGTGGGAGCCAGGCGTATGCCGGAGCCCACTCGTCCCAACACACACCGAAGCTGCAGATCACCTCTTCGACTCTGCCCGCGGCGCAGGCTGGAAAATCTTATGTTGGGACCTTGGCGGCGCAAGGGGGAACTCTGGCCTACGTCTGGTCGGTCAGCTCTGGACAGCTGCCATCGGGGCTCTATTTGGCGGCGACAACCGGTGTGATCTCGGGCACACCCCTTGCTGGCGGTACGTTCAGCTTTACGGCGAATGTTGCGGACAGCGGAAGCCCGGTGCAATCGAAGGCTGCAGGGACTTCGATCGCGGTGGCTGCTCCGGCGGCCGCATCGCTGGTGATTACTTCGTCCATTCTCTCCGCGGGTCAGGCTGGTGTGGCGTATGCCGCCAGCCTGAGTGCGAGTGGAGGAACCCCGGGCTACACCTGGTCGATCAGCTCCGGACAGCTGCCCTCGGGTTTGACAATGTCGGCGGCGACCGGCGCAATCTCGGGCACACCGACTGCGAGCGGCAACTTCAGCTTCACGGCCAGCGTGAAGGATAGCGGGAACCCGGTGCAGGCGCAGTCGACTGCAACCTCGATCGCGGTGGCTGCCGCCTCCGCCACGACATTGGCGATCACCTCTTCCTCCTTACCGGCCGGCCAAGCCGGTGTGGCGTATGCCGGAGGTTTGAAGGCGAGTGGAGGAACGCTGGCCTACACCTGGTCGATCAGCTCCGGACAGCTGCCCTCGGGTTTGACACTGGTGGCAACGACCGGCGCGATTTCGGGAACACCAAACGTCAGTGGGGCGTTCAGCTTCAGCGCGAGCGTGAAGGATAGCGGAAACCCGGTGCAGTCGCAGACAGCCGCGACCTCCATCAGCGTCAATACTGCTGCTGCAACAACGCTTGCGATTACTTCGTCGACACTCTCCGCCGGGCAGGCTGGAACGGCTTACGCCGCCGGTCTGACTGCGAATGGAGGAACGCTGGCCTACACCTGGTCGATCAGCTCCGGACAGCTGCCCTCGGGGCTGACGCTGGCGGCAACGACGGGCGTGATCTCGGGAACACCGAACGTGAGTGGAACGTTCAACTTCAGCGCGAGCGTGAAGGATAGTGGGAGCCCGGTGCAGTCACAGACGGCAGCAACCGCGATTACCGTGGCTACGGCACCTGCCGTCACGGGAGTGGGGACGACATGGTACGTTCGGCCCGACGGCGGATCCCGCTACTCCGCGCGAACGACTTCAGGCCAGTGCGACGGACAGGCGGATGCCGCCTACACCGGCGTGGGAACGAACCAGCATTGCGCGTTCAACGACTACCGTTATCTCTGGGATGACCGGAGCTATGGCAACTCAAGCTGGGTGATTGCGGGCGGGGACACGGTGCTTCTTCGCGGCGGACCATGGCGGGTTGGCTTCAACCAGGGCACAAGCCCGAACGATGTCTGGTGCTCGGGCGGGAACGGACCGTTTGCGTGCGTGAATCCGACGATTCCTGCCGGAACGGCAGCGCAGCCCACGCGCATCCTGGGCGAGAACTATGCCGGATGCAGCGCGACCAACAAGACACAGATCTTCGGCGGCTACGGCGTCTGGATGGCGTTGAACCTTGGAGGAGCACAGAACGTGCAGGTGCAATGCCTTGAGATCACGCGGCACTCGCAGTGCGTCGTCCACGGATCGCCCGTGTATCCGAGCGGATGCAGCAGCAGCTACCCGATCGACGACTACGACTCGACCGGGATCTCAACCGATACCGGTACGCGTGACGTTCTGCTGCAGGATCTCTGGATCCATGGGCACACGGACCGCGGGATCAAGGGGCCAATCGGAGGCGTGATCACAGCCAACAGGGTTGATATCGCGTTCAACGGCATGGCCGGATGGGACTTTGACGACGGCAACTCCACCGCGAGCATCAATGGCGTATGGAACTTCCAGAACTCCACGATCGAGTGGAACGGATGCAACCAGGAGTATCCGGCGGTCCATGCGATCCCGGTTGTTTCCTGCTACTCGCAGAGCACTGGAGGATATGGGGACGGCGTCGGCACCCCGGCCAACTACGGGATGTCGGCCCACATCGACCATTCCACCTTCCGCTTCAACACGCAGGATGGGCTTGACCTCGGCCATATCGACACCGGGAACAACAGCCTCACGATCACCAGCTCGATTGCGTACGGGAACAGTGGACAGCCATTCAAATGGGGACCAAACATGATCTCAGCGGTGTTCGAGAACAATCTCGCGCTGGGCAATTGCATGGCGATGTCGCAGCCCATGCCGGGAGCGCCATCGACCTACAACGCGAACCTGACGGACTTCTGCCGGGCCAACGACACGCTCTCGTTCAACTTCCGTAATGGGGGAACGGCGCTGCTCGCAAACAACACCATCGTCACCTACGCTCCGACGACGCTGGATATCAACTGCTGGGATGCTTCGACGACCGGCTGCCCAACCGCTCTGCTGACGTTCAAGGACAACATCGTTCGCGGATACGACAACCCGGTGACGTACAACATGGGTGGACAGAGCGGAGGTCCGGGCTTCTTCTATTACGCAGCCCCGGTCCCAACGGTGCGGAGCAACAACCTCATCTACGGGATTCGCGGAGTCTGCCCGAACACGTCGCCGAACGAGTTCTGCGCGGACCCGCAGCTGGTCGGAGCTCCGGTCTCGTACACCTCGGAGGCTGACTTCCTGAACTTCAACTTCCGGATCGGTGCGAGCAGCCCTGCACGGGGCGCGGGTATCTCGGTCAGCGGCCTCCTGACGGACTTCGCCGGGAGCACACGGCCCAGCCCACCGGCGATTGGGGGGTACGAATAGATCAGAGGAAGAGCTGCTGCTTCCCTCTCAGATCGCCGGCAACGTGCCGGCGATCTGAGAGGTTTTGCAGCGTTAATAGGTCAATTGCCTGCGCCGCATCCCTGCGAAAGGATCGTCGTGTCAGACCTTTCGCTCCAAGGACACGCGATCCCAATGCGCGAGTTCGGCTGCGGCAACGTAGGAGCTCTGAAGAAAATCCATCAGCGCCTCGTCGGGTGAATCTTGCGCGCGAAGGTCGTCGTACCTCAAGAGGAACTCTCCCAAGGCGGCATTGTAGGTAGCAGAAGGCGGATGAATCTGGGCAGCCTCGATACCTGGGGGAGAAGGCGCCGCGTAGCAGTAGAACGCCGCGTCTCCGAAGCCTCCGTTGCCGGGCCAGAAACCGGCGCTGATGACCTCATGCGAGTAGGCCTCGCGGGTGACGGGATCCGCACCTTCGCGCGGTGCGGCGGGCTTTCCGGAGAAGCGTGTGACCGCGAGGTCGAAGCTGCCCCAGAAGAAGTGAACGGGACTGATCTTTCCTATGTAGCGCGAGGAGAACTGCTGGAAGATCTGATCAGCCCGGACCAGGACACGCCAGAAGCGGTGGGCGGCGGATGGGTCGTACGCGGCGTGCCGGATGTCATCGAGGAACGGGATCGGGTCTTTGAGCTCGACAGGGACGGGGTGAATCTTGACGGCGATGCCGAGAGCACCGAGGCTGCGCTGGTACTCCCGGTAGAAGTCGGCGACGGTCTGCGGACGGAGCGGGGTCGAGAGGCACGCGCCGCTGCTTAGGCGGAAGCGCAGGTCGTGGCTCACCAGGTCGAACTCGACCTCCAGCATCTCCGATCCGTATGGCATGGCTGAGGTGTTGAGACCGCGCGCGCTGACGTACAGAGGGACGTTCCACCAGTGCGCCTGTAGCGGGCTAAGGGCGAGCCGGGTCTTGCCGACGATTTGCGTCCACATGTGCAGCGTATCGGCGGTGTCACTCCACGCGGCCCAGGTTAGCTCCGGCCAGAGATCGTCTGTGCTGTGAAGCGGCGGTTCAGTCATCATGGCCTCCGTCAGGCACTACATCGCGGTGGTGGAAGACCCTGCTCCCGTGAGATCGGGAGGCGACGTGATGCATGTTCAAAGTACAGCAAGCGGTGAGCTATGGGACGGTGTGCAGGGAAGCTGTCGCGATGGCAACAATCTGACACCACTTGATGGGCAAGGGTGCGTTTGCGGGCTGACTGAATCCTGGCGAGGGAATCAACATCGAAGTAGCTGCGGGATGGCGGAACGAGGGGTGCGGATGCAGATCGGGATCGACAGTTTCGCGGCGGCCGTCCCGGACCCGGTGACCGGCGTTACACCGGCGCCGGAGCAACGCCTGAGACATCTGCTGGAGGAGATCGAGCTGGCGGATCAGGCTGGTTTGGACGTTTTCGGGCTTGGCGAGCACCATCGTGAGGAGTATCTCGATTCGGCACCGGCGGTGATCCTGGGGGCGGCGGCGGCTCGCACTTCGCGAATCCGGCTGACAAGCGCGGTGACGGTGTTGAGCGCGGCGGATCCGGTTCGCGTGTTCCAGAACTTCGCGACGCTTGACCTGATCTCAGGAGGCCGGGCTGAGATGGTGGTTGGACGCGGATCATTCATTGAGTCGTTCCCACTGTTTGGGCTCGATCTTGAGGACTACGACTCCCTGTTTGCAGAGAAGCTCGATCTGCTGCTAAAGATTCGGGACGAGACGTATGTGCATTGGTCGGGGCGCCACCGCGCCGCGTTGACCGGACAGGGGGTGTTCCCGCGACCACTCCAGAAGCCGCTGCCGATCTGGCTGGGTGTTGGCGGAACGCCGCAGTCGTTTGTGCGCGCGGGGATGCTGGGACTTCCGCTGATGATTGCCATCATCGGAGGCGAGCCGCATCGCTTCCGGCCGCTAGTGGATGCTTATCGCGAAGCGGGTCGCCGCGCCGGCCATGGCCCTGAGAAGCTCATGGTGGGCGTGCACGCGCTGGGATATGTAGCTGATACGGATGGCGAGGCCGGGGACGACTTCTTTCCGGGATACGCGGAGGCCTTTACCAAGATTGGCCTCGAACGCGGGTGGCCGGCGGCGACGCGATCGCAGTTCGAGGCAGTTCGAAGACCGAAGGGTGCACTCGTGGTGGGCGACCCCGAGAGCGTTGTAGAGAAGGTGCTTTATTACAACGAGGTGTTGGGAGGCCTCTCCCGACTCAGCTTCCAGATGAGCGTTGCGGCGCTGCCGCATGCGAAGTTGATGCGGGCTATCGAACTGCTCGGAACGAGGGTTGCACCGGCCGTACGGACGCGCATGGGTTAAGACAGAGGGGCGGCTTGGTGGCCGCCTCTCTGTCACTTCGAAAACTACCTGCCCTGCCGCGGAGAAAGCGGAGGCTATCCCGTCTACTGGCAACCGGCTACCTTGAAGGAGCCGATACGTGTGTGCCAGTTGAAGGTACCGTTTGAGGCAAGGTACTCGTTGGTGTACCAGAAGGTGCAATCGTCCACGGGATCGACGGTCATAGCAGTGTAGTCGCCCCATCGGTTGAGTGTTCTCTGCTGTGCACCAGCACCTGCCCACAGCAGCTGCTCCGATCCGAGCTGGTTGAGGGTATCGGTCGGCGTGCGGTAGGAGTAGCGGATGGAGGGGTAGTCGGTGCCGCTTGAGGTGCTGTAGCCAACCGCAATGTTGCCGTTTTTGTCGGAGGCGATGGAGCCCATCCAGCGGTCGAGACCGCCTGATGGAGCGTAGGTGGACTGCTGGGTGATGCTGACACCGCCGGTGCCGGCCGGAGCGAGTTCATACCAGCGAACACCCGCGACGACGGCGCCCGGGTTGACGGAATGGTTGACGTAGAGTGCCTCGCGCCCGCTGGCGAAGTGACGGTAGGAGAGGCGGTACATGAGGCGATCACCGAGGGAGTCGAGCTGCTGCGCTGTCCCGGGCTGGGGAACGCAGGTGCCGCCGGCGCAGGCTTCACTGAAGGCTGCTGTGGAGGTGACGATGGGACCGGTCAGGGCGGAGTTCGAAGGGGTGGTGAAATCGACGTGGAAGCGCCAGGTCTGCAGGGTGGAGGAGCCGAAGTTCATCATGTACTCGTCGCCCACGGGCGCCCCGGGGCCGTCGACGTCGGCTGGAAGAACGCCACCGTAGGAGGCCGAGAGCTGGAAGCACTGCTCCGCGGCCGGGATTCCGCCGGCGCGCATGGCTGCGCCATCGTAGGCGCACAGACGAGCACCGGCGAAGGTATTGCCGCTGAACATGTTGTAGGTGCCGAAGTAGTTGCCGTTGAAGACGCCGAACTTCGGATAGTCGTTGAAGTTCGGCTGCCTATAGGCGTAGACGTTGTACGCGCCGGTGGCGTTACTGGTCTGGGAGACGGCGATGCACTGCCAGTAGCCGACCGTGCCGCCGTTGGTGACCGAGAACTGGGTCAGGATCCAGCGGGCGTTGGCCTTGTCGTACTGCGCGATGGCGTCGCCATCGTTGTTGACCGCGCAGGGGTGGGTGGCGCCGAGTGCCTGGAAGAGTTGGTTCCCGTTAGTGGGACCTGCGAGGGTCTTGCCGGTGGCTTTGTCAAAGACGGCGAAGGACTCGTTGACCCACTGGACGTACTGGGTTGCGCCGACGACGCCGTTGGTGTCCGGAGGAGCGGAGTTGACGGCGAAGTTGGGGAAGCCGTTGCCGACGCCCTCGAGGTTTTGACCCGTCGCAAGTGCGCCGTTGCTTGCGGATGCGGTGGACTGGACAACTGGATCGGAGGATCCGCCTCCGCCGCCTGGACGGGGGCGGTTCGCTCCCTGAAGCAACCGCAAAGGCTTGTCGTGCTTTGGTCCATCAGACTGCCCCGGCGGCATATGGCGCACCGTGTCCGAGGTTGCGCCTGCCCCGTAGCTCACATCTGGATTGGTGAGGGTGACGGGATCATTAGTTTTGTGCGGGTTATCGGCCAGGGCAGATACACCCAGGGTGGATAGCGCGGCGATCGTGCTCAAGATACCTAGTCGCAAGGCCCGCCCTGAAGCGGAGCCGAAGTTTCGTTCTGTTCTCAAAAAGAACCCCCGTTACTGAAAGCTGTGTGGTTTTGCAAGGCTTGGCGCAGTCGCGCCGCATAGGTCACTCTGTGGGGTTACCGTAGCTTCCCAGTGGTCGTTTGTAAAGGATATAAGGGGACGCGGCAAACCGATGGGCATAGCCGGACCGCGTCCAGCCGAGCCGATACCGCTGCCGGGCCGACGACCTCGTTCCAACTTCCTTGCCAGGATCCCCGAGGACCCGCTCCCCGTATGGCTTGCGTACTGGCCTGGGATACAGGTTGAAGTCGATCTCCTCCTCTGGATGGAGGTGCCGGGTCCGTACGCCTATTAGTATGCTCGAGATAGCACCTGGGGGAGAGAGGAGAGACAGCCATGAGACTGCCCGAGCGGCTGCGACCCATCCTCTTTCTGGTCGCCCTACTGACGCTTTGGCAGGTCGCAATCAGCCGGCATCCCGCGACCCTTCTTCCGGGCCCATGGGCCACTGTTCTGGGATTGATCGATCTCCTTCGTCACGGTTTGCTGCTGAAGTACGTCGTCGCTTCCCTGTTTCGCGTCACCTGGGGATTCTTTCTGGCCGCGATGTCGGCGATTCCGCTGGGCCTGGCGGTAGGGTGGTTTCGGCGAGCCGAGATGGCGGTGAACCCGATCCTGCAGATGCTGAGGCCCATCTCTCCGCTGGCCTGGATCCCGATGGCGATCCTGTGGTTCGGCGTGGGCGACGTCTCCTCAATCTTCCTCATTTTTCTAGGGTGTTTCTTCCCGCTCCTGCTTACGTCGATCAATGCCGTCCGCGGGATTCCCTCGATGTACCTCGATGCGGGACGAAACTTCGGCTTGAAGCCGCTGCAGATTATCGTTCGTGTGCTGTATCCCGCGGTGGTACCACAGCTGATCGTTGGACTTCGCATCACGCTTGGGATCGCTTGGCTGGTGGTGGTCGCCGCGGAGATGATCGCCGTCAACTCCGGCCTCGGCTTCCTTATCGTCGATGCACGTAATGCTGGCAACCGCTACGACCTCGTGGTTGCAGGCATGATCCTGATCGGGGCTATCGGCCTGCTGCTGGATACAGGCATGCGCCAGTTGGAAAAGATACCGTCGTTTCGCTGGGGCTACGCGGAAGGCTGAGGAGAGAGGCCATGCACGTTACTGATGCGACCGCAATTGTGAATGCTGCGCAGCCCAGACACGGGGCCGCTCCGATCAAGCTCCGCATGGACCACCTCGCAATGACCTTTCGACGCGATGGCAAAGCGACTCCCGTGCTCGACGACTTTTCGCTTGACGTTGCGAACGGCGAGTTCCTGTGCCTGCTCGGCCCTTCTGGATGCGGTAAGTCGACGCTGCTGAACATCGCCGCCGGGTTCCTGTCGCCGACGTCCGGCTCGATCACGATCGATGGAGAGGCGGTGACCGGGCCGGACCCGCGCCGCATCTTCGTCTTCCAGGAGCGCGGCGTTTTTCCCTGGCTGACGGTTGAGGGAAACATCGGCTTCGGTCTCTTCAACCTCCCACGCCTGGAGCGTGAGCAACGCGTGGCGCATTACATCGCGATGGTCGGCCTCGGAGGGTTCGAGAACGCCTATCCGTCCGATCTTTCAGGCGGCATGAAGCAGCGGGTGGAGGTCGCACGCGCCCTCGCGGTGAACCCCGACATGCTGTTTCTGGACGAGCCCTTCGGCGCGCTCGACTCGATCACGCGGCTAACCATGCGAAGGGAGCTCCTGCGGCTATGGAAGGCGGAGCGCAAGACCATCGTCTTTGTGACCCACGACATCGATGAGGCGGTGCAACTGGCTGACCGCGTTGTTGTTATGAGCGCCCGGCCGGCACACGTGCAGCAGGTTGTAATCATTGATTTCGCTCACCCGCGCGATCTCAGCTCGCCCCGGTACCTGGAACTTCGGGACGGCATCTTCGAGCAGATTGGACTCGCCCACAAGGTATGACGACCCTCGCACATACGCGCAAATGGGAAAGCGTCCTTTGGCCGCTGGTCGCCGTCCTGCTGTGTCTGGGCATGTGGCGGTACGCGGTGTTGATCTCGCACACAAAGGTACTTCCTTCCCCGGTCGATGTTGCGCGCGGCTTACGTGAGCTGTTCCACAAACACGTGCTATGGGCGGATATTGCTAGCTCGATGGAGCGCGTGGGTCTTGGCTTTGGCGGCGCGGTCCTGGTGGGCATCCCGCTCGGCCTCACTCTCGGCTGGTACCCGGCGGCAAACCAGGTCGTCAACCCGGCGCTGCAGATCCTCCGTCCGATCAGTCCTATTGCATGGATTCCGGTGGCCATTCTGATCTTCGGTGTGGGTGACGCGCCGGCCGTCTTCCTCATCTTTCTTGGGGCGATCTTCCCCATCCTCGTGGCCTGCATCGATGGCGTCGCAAACGTCCCGCTGGTCTTTCGCCGGGCCGGCCGCAACTTCGGCCTCTCCCCAGCGAGGATGCTGACCGATGTCGTCTTCCCTGCGGCCCTGCCAAACATCATCGTCGGGCTTCGACTCGCCTTCGGGATCGCCTGGCTGGTGGTCGTCGCGGCCGAGATGATCGCCGTCGACTCGGGGCTGGGATACCTTGTGATCGATTCGCGCAACTCCGGGAAGCGGTATGACCTGGTGATCGCGGCCATGCTGCTGATCGGCGTCATTGGCCTGGTGCTCGACTTGGGATTTCGGAGTCTGGAAGGTATTCGATCCGTCCGGTGGGGGTTCCGACATGCGCGTTAGATCCAAAATTCCCTTGGCCGCGGCTGCCTGGCTTGTCCTCCTATCGGGGCTGCATGGCTACCTGAACGTTAACTGGGGAGCGATTCTTAATGACTATCGGCCACCCAACCAGCGCAAGGTCACGGTCGCCTACATTCCGGTCACGTGCCAGCTGACCTGCCCCGTGACGGACTACATTTCGCGCTACTCCGAAGACGGGGAGATCTTCCTTCCGCGCTTGTTTCAAGGCTTTCCCGAGATCAAGGAGGCTCTGATCGCCAACAAGGTCCAGGCAGCCTTTATCGTTGCTCCGCTGGCGATTGCGCTGGCGTCGCAGGGCGTGCCGATCAAGGTGGTCTACCTGGGACATCGCTACGGCAGCGCTTTGGTGGTGCGCAACTCCGGACCAGTCCACTCGGTGGCCGATCTTAAGGGAAGGACGGTAGCGATCCCGAGCCGCTTTTCCGATGAACGCCTGATCCTGTTTCGCGCGATGAAGGTCGCGGGCTTGAATCCGGGCGACATCAGGATGGTGGAGATGGCTCCGCCTGATGTTTCGGGCGCGCTCGCGGCCGGGGCTATCGACGGCTTCTCGATGGGGGAGCCCTTTCCGTCGCAGGCGGAGATGGGCGGCTACGGCCGTGTCCTGTTCCAGGCGAGGGACTACTGGCCCGACTACATGTCGTGCATCCTGGTGGTGCGGCAGGATCTTATCGACCAGCGGCCCGAGGTCGTGCAGACGCTGGTGGACGGGATAGCCCGATCGGGGCTATGGCTCGACCAGGGCCGACCGCAGCGGGAGGATGCCGCGGATTTCGTGGGCCGCTTCTATTACGACCAAAAGCCTGCGCTACTTCGATGGGCGCTGACGAAACCCATGGACCGCGTCACCTACAGCCCGCTCGCACCGCGCAAGCCGGATTTCGACCTGGTTGGCGACCTGATGATCGAGACGGGTGTGCTCACGAAGAAGATGGAATTTGCGGACTACGCGGACACACGCTTCTCGGATGGCGCCAGCATCCAGACTGCGTGGAAGTACAAGCCCGGAACGGCGATGGAAAAGTAGGTCAGAGCGAGGGCTTGGAAGCTCATGTTGGGAAGCGCAATCGCGTGGAACAGCTAGGCTCGAAGAAAAGAGGCAGCCTTGGTGGCTGCCTCTTTTTTCGTCGGTGCTGAGCGGTTACTGAAAGGAAGCGGCGACACGAGCGGCGCCAAACTTCTCAGCGGCTCTTGCCTTCGCTACAACGGCTCCCATGCCGAAGAACTCGTGCGTTGTGCCTTGGAAGAGCCGGTACGTCACCTGGTCTCCAGCGGCTCTCAGCTTTGAGGCGTACACCTGGCCGTCGCTCAGCAGCGGATCTTCCTCGGCCGCGATGATGGTGACAGGCGGCAGATTGTGAAGGTCAGCGTTGACGGGTGCGACTCCGGGGTCATTGGCCTGCGATGGATTGGCGAGGTAGAACTTGTAAAAGTACTGGAGCAAGGGCGTGTTGAGCGGAAGCGCGTTCGCGTACAGCACATCCGACAGCTGGCCAACGTTAGTGCTGGTGACGGGGTAGATCAGCAGCTGGTGGGTGGGACGCTGCAGACCACCATCACGTGCAGCGATAGCAACCTCGGTGGCGAGATTGCCGCCGGCACTTTCGCCTGCGACCGCCACTTTGGCGCTGACGCCGTTGTAGCGTGCGATGTTGCTGGTGACCCACTTGTACGAGTCGATTGCATCGTGAAGGGCGGCGGGGTAGGGCGCCTCGGGGGCTTTACGGTATTCGACCGAGACCACGATCGCATTCGCATCCCTGCACAGGGCGCGGGCGCTTTCGTCATAGGTGTCGATGGTTGCGATTACGAATCCGCCGCCGTGATAGTAGGTGATGACGGGAAAGGGACCTGTTCCGGCCGGGGTGTAGATCCGGATCGGAATCTGATTGCCGTCGCGTCCTTCCACGGTGAGGCCGTCGGTGACCTTGCCTACGGGGGTTGGAGCCTCCGCAAGACCGGTCGCGCGAGCGATGATCTTGGCGGCATCCTGTGCCGAAAGCTGCTGGCGGGCATCCTGCGGCGTGAGGTCGACGATGGGAGTTCCCTTGATGACGTCGAAGAGGAGGATCACGTCGCGCATGTCACGATCGAGATCGCGAAGCAGCTGCGCCCGGGTGTACGGAGTGACAGTCGCTTGCGCAGGCAGGCTGGGGGCTATCGAGCTCTGGGCAAAAGCGCCCGGAAGGGTGAGGAGAGGGATGGATGCGGCGAGCAGGTACTTCGCAAGGGGGACGGGGGGCCTAGACATGAGAATCCTCAGGTGTGGTTGGGGGGAGGTAAGCCAGGTTGTGACGTGCAGGCTTCTGCGCATTCGATGCTGGGGGGAACCTGCTGATGGCGAGGCGCCGCGGGTACTTCCGTAACCTCGATCATTTGACTGCTTCTGTCACTGACCAGCGAACGCACCACGGCCCGAGCTGGTCCGGACCTGCTGTCAGGCCCTCGCCCCAGATCTCCGAGCCGTCGACCTCTCTAAAGCCCCTCATGGGCTGCCAGGCCAGATTTGCGTCCAGACGCAGCACTCTTTCGCCTGCAAGCGTCCATTGCGCGGCCAGGGCGCCCGGCCCGAGAACCTTGTACGTGCCGCAGTTTTTTGTCAGCTCGCCAAGCAGGGGGAGGATCGACGCCCGGCGTGTCTCAAGCAGACGCCGATAGAGGTCCATCGACACGGCATGCGGCTCGTCGGCGATCTCATCCCAGTGAAGCTTTGCGGACCGGAAGGTCGCTTCCGCCTGGGGGTCGGGAGCGCGTTTCAAGACCTCCGGATCGGGCTTGGGCTCCTGTTTTGCGAGCTGCTCAAGTCGGCCCTTCCGCACTGCGTCTGCCAGATCGCCCTTGTAGTCACAGAAGAACGGAAACGGACTTGACGCGGCCCACTCCTCGCCCATGAAGATAAGCGGTATCTGTGGCAGAAGCAGGTAGATCGAAGCGACGGCACGCACCGCCTCGGGAGCGGCGATGGCGTGGATGCGATCGCCGAAGATGCGGTTTCCGACCAGATCGTGCGTCTGGAGGAAGGACGTGTAGGCGGTCGGCGGCACCGGTGGGCAGGCTGCCTGGCCAGGCTTGCCGCCGGTACCAAGCTCCTCAGCCGCGATAACGAAGCCCTCGGCAAGCGCCTTGCCCAGCCTGTCCGTCTCACCTCCGTCGGTGGCAGGTCGCACCGCACCGCGCGCGGCCATCGATGCTCCAAGGAGGTGCGTGATGTCGTGGTTCCACTGGGCGGTGTAGAGGGTGGGTCTGCCGAGGTCGTCACGAAGCAGGCGCGCGGCACAGTTCTGCTCGTTCTCGAGGATGAGGTGAACGGGGCGGTTGCCCGCGAGCGCATGGACGCGGTCTGCCAGCTCGTCAAGGATGTGCCTTGGGCCACCATCCATCATCGCGTGTGCCGCGTCCAGGCGCAGGCCGTCGACGTGGAACTCTTCGATCCAGTAGAGCGCGTTGTGGATGATGAACTCGCGCACCTGTTCGCTGCCCTCGCCATCGAAGTTCAGGGCGAGCCCCCAAGGCGTGCTATGGCTGCTGGTGAGGACCTCCGGGAAGTAGGCGGGCATGTCGTTCCCAATTGGCCCGAAGTGGTTGTACACCACGTCGAGGATCACCATCAGGCCGCGCGCATGGGCCGCGTCAATGAACGCCTTCAAGTCCTCAGGGCGACCGTAGGAGGAGTGTGGCGCATAAAACAGGACGCCGTCGTACCCCCAGTTGCGAGCTCCGGCGAACTCCGCGAGGGCCATGACTTCGATCGCGGTGATGCCGAGCCGGGCGATGTGGTCGAGCTTTTCGATGGCGCTCTGAAAGGTGCCGGCCTCAGTGAACGCTCCTACGTGCAGCTCGTACAGCACAGCTTCGGCCCAGGGCCGGCCACTCCAGGCCCGGTCGTTCCAGAGGTAGGCGCAGGGGTCGATCACCTCGCTAGGTCCGTGCACACCATCCGGCTGGTGGCGCGATGCCGGATCCGCAACGCGTCTTCCATCCGGGAGAACGAAGCGGTACCGGGAACCCGCCACAGCACCGGACGAGGTCAGGTGGTGCCATCCGCTGCTTGTCGCAAGCATGGCAATGGCATCGGCGACCCCATCGATCGCGAGCTTCACGGAAGCGGCGGAAGGGGCGAAGATGCTGAACCGCACCTCGCCGCCGGGCTGGATCTCGGCGCCAAATGGCATCCGGTGAGATCGCGAGATGGGCCCGGGCACGTCGCCTCGTTCGGTCATTCGATCCACCTCGTTCCAAGCTTAGCCTGCAGAATGTCGGTTCGGTGCAGCGTTGCCGCGGGAGCTCCGAAGCCAGCAACGCATAACGCGCATGCGCCGGTCGAGAGATCACGAATTAAGTAGCAATTGCGCTTCTTTGAGCCGGATGTCCGTCTCTCGATATGCCGCGTAAACCTCACGTTCAGGCTCAGCCTGATTGGGCCAGCCTGAGGTGTGTAGGTCCGTGAATCTTGTAGGCGTTCGCACGTCGTGTATGGTGCGCTTAGCCGGTATAACCTGCGTTGCTGCAAGCCGGCTGCGGTTCACTCCAAGCGCACAGGAGCTGCTCCATGTCCTCGATCAGGTCCACCTTCTACATGAGCCTGGCAGTGTTCGCAGCCTTTAGCTTCCTGACACCTGCGCACGCCGCGACGGGCAAGACTATCACCGTCCATGAAGCGACCAACGTCCAGATTGCCGTCTCCCCGGACCACACCAGGATCCTCGCTGACATCCAGGGACTTCTGTTTGCGATGCCGATTGGCGGCGGGGTTGCGAAGCAGGTGACGCAGCCCCAGCAGGAGGCCTCCCACCCGGACTGGTCGCGGAACGACCTGGTGGCGCTGCAGTGCTATGCGGGCGGCACCTTTCACATCTGGACCATGCGACCGGACGGCACCGGCCTGAAGCAGATCACATCGGGGCACGGCGACGACCGCGAACCGCGTATCTCGCCGGACGGGACAACTATCGCCTTCACCTCCGACCGCGCCTTCGAGGGCTCGTACGACATCTGGACCGTGCCAGTCGCTGGTGGAGAACCACGGCGCGTCACCTCGGCTCCAGCTGATGAGTTCGGACCTTCGTGGTCGCCCGATGGCAAGCATCTAGTCTTCATCTCCGGCGAGGGCGTAGCTGGCTCCTCGATCCAGTCGATCGACCTCGCGTCAAGTCAGCAGATCACGCTCAAGAGCATCGATCCGACAAAGGGCCGTCTCGAAGCGCCGTCGTGGTCCCCTAACGGCCAGCTGCTCGCGTACATCGAGTTCGAGGGTGCGGGCCGTCTGATCGACTCGGCTCACATGGCAATCCTCGACGGGAGTGGGCGAACGGTCTTCGCGGGCCGGGCCGCCGACGCCTTCCCCTTTCCGGCCGTGTGGATCTCCAACACCGACCTGATCTACACCGCGGACGGGATGATACTACGGACGAACGTGAAAGGAGGCCTCGAGACTCCGATTGCGTTCACGGCGGAGATCCCGTCGGTCAGGCCCAGGTTTAAGCGTAAGAGCTACGACTTCGACGGCTCCGCGCCGCGCCGAGTCAAAGGTATCTACGCGCCCGCACTCTCGGCCGACGGCAAGAGAGTTGCGTTTGTTGCCCTGAACCAGATCTATATCATGCCGATCGGCGGTGAGCCGATGATGCTGACGCACGATCGCTTCTACAAGCAGGGACCCACCTGGAGACCGGACGGAAGGGCGCTCGCCTATGTGTCCGACCGGGACGGTGTCGAGAACATCTACGTTCATTCAATGGACGCACCGGATGCCGTGAACGACCGTCGCATCGCTCCGAGCCCAGACGCGCAGATTATGCCGGCGTGGAGCCCGGACGGAAGATCGATCGCGTTCCAGGATCAGACCGGCGCAACTCTCCTGGCTGATGTCAGAAGCGGAGAGGTCAAACCGCTTGCACCCGCGACCTTCTTCCCCGGCCGGGCAAGCTTCTCGGCGGACGGACGAACCGTCGCGATCGCCACGATCCGGCCCTACACCAGGAGATTTCGCGAGGGCACAAGCTCCATCGTGACGGTGGATGTCCGCACTGGCAGCCAGAAGGTCTTCGCGCCTGCCCCGTTCGAATCGATCACGACCCGCACCGAGGACGGTCCTGTCTACTCGCCCAACGGAAGCGAGATGGCCTTCATCATGGACGACCTGCTCTACGCGACGCCGGTCGACGCTGACGGTCATCCATCAGGTCCGGCTGTCAAGCTCAATGACGAGGTGAGCGATGCTCCCACATGGAGTGGCGACTCCCGGCAGCTGCTCTATCTCAGTCTCGGCAGGCTGCGCAGGATGGATCGCGCGACAGGAATCATCACAACCGTGCCCTGCGACCTGACGTACACCTCCGCGAAGCCGCAGGGACAGATGCTGATTCATGCCGGACGCTTCTGGAACGGTGTCGGCGCAGACGTCCGGAAGGATGTCGACATTGTGATCACGGGTAATCGCGTCACCAGCGTCACACCGCACTCGGCCGTGCCGCCGGCCGGGGTGACACGCACGATCGAAGCACCGGAAAGCACCGTTCTTCCGGGTTTGTGGGAGAACCACGCGCATCCCGACTCCGACAACGCCATCTACTACGGTGACCGCATGGGCCGGCTCTGGCTTGTCTATGGCGTGACCGAACTGAGGGGGCTTGCGGATAACGCGTACCGGGCCGTCTCGCACAGGGAGGCTTACGAGTCTGGCGCCGCGGTTGGGCCGCGGCTCTTCAACACGGGCGAGGCGGTGGATGGCGAGCGCGTCTACTACCCCATGATGATCCCGACCACGTCCGAGGCGCAGCTCCGGCGTGAGTTCACACGGCTCCAGGCGCTCGACTTCGACCTGGTGAAGCTCTATGTGCGGCTGCCTTACGAATGGGCGAAACAGGGGATCGACTTCGCGCATCGGGAGATGGGGGTAGACGCCGCCAGCCATTACCTGCTGCCGGCGGTGGCCCTGGGCGAAGACGGGATGTCGCACATCTCCGCGACCGCCCGCACCGGATGGGCGTATTCGCGATCGATCACCGGTAGGTCCTATGCCGACGTGAGCAAGCTGCTGGCTGAATCGGGCATGTGGACCATCAGCACGACCTTTTCGCAGGCTCCGTACCTGAATGACCCGGGAATGGCAAGCGACCCGCGCCAGGCGGTTGCGCCCGCCTGGGAGAACGCCCGTTTGCGAGCGGGGATTGAAGGCTTGCAGCGCACCGGCAGGGATAGCGCCCTGCAGCACCTCAAAGACGAGGAGGCGGTGGTGGCGGCGGACTTCCGTAACGGTGGCCTCATTTTGGCAGGGACGGATTCGCCCCTCGACATCCCGGCCACCAGCCTCCATCTGAACCTCCGTGCCCAGGTGAGGTTCGGCCTGGCGCCGTGGCAGGCGCTGCAGACCGCGACGCTTCTTCCAGCCCGCGCCTACGGTCTGGAACGCGATCTCGGAACTCTGGAGCCCGGTCACTTGGCCGACCTCATCGTCACCGCAGGCGACCCGCTGACAAACATCGATGACACCGCTCGCGTGCAGTGCGTTATGAAGAACGGGATCCTAATGAGCGTCGACGAGATTGCCGCACCCTTTGCTGCGTTGCCGAAGAATGAGGTCTGCCAGTCGCACTAGAATGGTCCGCATCTGCCCCGGACTAAGGTGGGTTCGACATGCGCAGATTCAACCGCACCTGAAGGTGTCTGCGAAAGAACTGTGCAGGTAAAGCTCCGGATGTGGGGGAGCTAGTCCCCTGCCTGGTCCTCCCTGGAGGTGACGATCGACTGCCTCATCTCGTCAGTGCGAGCGGGCGAGGAGCAGCCAGGCGACCATGGCAGTGAGAAGAACAACGAAGACGAGCGTAGTTACGAGCAGGGACCGAAGCGAACGGAGCTCGCGGTGGAGGGTGGCGACACTGTCTCCGAGCGCGGTGGCAGAGGTTCGCGCCTGTTCGGCGGTTTCGCCTACGGTGGCGATCTGCGCGCCGAGGTCACTGATCTGTCTGGACAGGCCGGTATTGGCGTTGGCCACTTCGCCGAGGTCGGTGCGGACGCCGGCAGCCATGGCGGCGATAGCGGCGTCGCTGGCGGCCTTAGACGAGAGGAACTTATCCGCCATGGGGACGACGCGCTTGACATGCGGGAGAAGGTCGACCAACTGGGGGAGAAGCTGTGCGAGGATTTTGGGCCACATGGAGGAAGTTTAGCGGATGAGGGCGGTGGAGCTTACTGGGTGGCGACGGCGGCGTGCGGCCAACCGCCGCTCCAGTCGATGGTGGAGAGCTGCATCGAGGGCTTGCCGGAGGTGGCGTCGTAGGCGTGGAAGACGATGAGGTCGCTTTCCCCGGGGTGGGTGGACCCGCGCACAAGGACGCTCTCGCCGCCAGGCCCGAGCCAGCGCGAGTTGGCGGAGAGGAAGGGGGTGCCGCCGCCATCTTCGAGAGGTTTGCCTGCCTGGTCGACGTAGGGGCCGGTAATGGATTTCGAGCGGCCGACGACGGTGCGGTAGGTGCTGTGGGTGCCGCGGCAACAGAGGTCCCATGAGGTGAAGAGGTAGAAGAAGCCGGCGTTGCGGACAATGAAGGGCGCTTCGATGGCCTCGACATCGGGTGGGAGGCCGCTGATCTTTTCGTTGAGGCCGGCAATGGACTGCGTGGGTGCAGCGGTTGTTCCGGAGTTCAGGGGGCGGGTCTCAGAGGTATGGGAACGGCGGGCGAGCGAGTAAAGGCGGGTGTCGGAGGTGCTGAGCATGCCGGTGGTGTCGTCGAGGCGGCGCATCTTAATGCCGTCCAGAAGCTGCCGAAGGCGAGCCATCCGTGGCCTGCGGCGTCCTGGACGAAGTTGGGGTCGATTGCGTTGAAGCGGTCGGTGGCTTTGGATTCGAGGACCAGGCCTTTGTCGATCCACTTATAGTCAGGGCTCTTGAGGTCGAGGGTCTGATTGACAGCGAGGCCGATGCCGCTGGTGTTCTTTCCGAAGAGCGAGTAGCTGTAGTAGATGCGGAACTCTTTGCCGGCTCTATGGACGTCGGGTGCCCAGAGCTCCTTGGTGCCGGGGCTCTTCTCGCGGACCCAGGCGGGTATGTCGTCGAAGACCTGCCCGCAGAGGCGCCAGTGTTCGAGGTCGTCGGAGCAGCGGATGGCGAACTGACCGCCGGCAGAGGCTTTTCCGGTGGCGTAGACGTACCAGGTGTTGCCGTCGCGTGCAATGGAGGGATCGTGGGTGCCGGCGACATCGCCTTGCACGAGGATGGGGTGCGGGTCGTGCTGCTGCGCCTTTGTAGTGCCGTAGAAGAGGGCCAGGGTGCGGATCCAACGAGAACCCTGCGCGCGATTGCGTTTGTCATGTCGCAGCCCAGCATATGCGACCGCCGGGGCGATGGTCTAGACGAAGGTCCTGGAGGGCCGGCGCTGCCACCAGCGGCTGGCCAGGACTGCGGTGGTGAGCAGAAGGATGGCGGCGGCGATGGCCTGGGACCAGAGGCAGTAGACGCACCATTTCTGGATGACGTAGGCCTCAAGGTAGGTGAGCAGGGCGGCGAAGAAGAAGCCGACTTCGGCGAGCAGGAGAAGGAGGCCCATGCGGCCGAGGAGTGCGGTGACAGCCATGAGAGCGTATCCGGCGATGCCGAGGGCGGCCACGGGGATGTGGAGGGCATGGCTCCTGGGGTCTTCGTCGAAGGACTTCGGGGGGAAGACGGCAAAGCGTGAGTGGTTGACGGCGCCGCAGTCGAACTTCTCGGTCACGGCGCAGGGCGGGGCCGCCCCGGGATCCTGATTGTGCACGCGAAGGGCGAGGACGCTGACGGCGATGCCAGCAAAGGCAAGCAGGGCGATCAAGAACTTCATGAGGACGATTCTAAGCTGCGACCGAGCCAGCGGCTGAGACGGGCGTTCATGACACGCACCGCCTCAGCGCTCTGATCGACCAGAATAAAGCTGCGGCCGAGCTTTGCGGCGGCCTCGCCCGCGGTTCCGCTGCCGGCGAAGAAGTCGAGGACGAGGTCTCCGGGGTGCGAGTGCACCTTGACGATGCGCTCGAGGATACCGAGGGGCTTCTGGGTAGCGTAGCCGGTCTTCTCCCTGCCGGTGGGGCTGACGATGGTGTGCCACCAGACGTCAGTGGGGGTCTTTCCGCGCAGGGCCTTTTCTTCGCCGACGAGACCGGGGGCCATGTAGGGAATGCGGTCGCACTCCTCAAGGTTGAAAGTGTAGAGATCGGGATCCCTGGTGTACCAGAGGATGTTGTCGTGCTTGGCCGGCCAGCGCTTTTTTGCGCGGGCGCCGTAGTCGTAGGCCCAGATGATTTCGTTCTGGAAGCAGGCGCGGCCGAAGACTCCATCGAGCATGACCTTGCAGTAGTGGACCTCGCGGGGGTCGATATGGAAGAAGAGGCTTCCTTGCGGAGTGAGGATGCGGCGGGCCTCGACGATGCGGGGGTGAAGGAACTCGGCGAGATCGTCGAAGCGGTCCTCATACCCGGCGCCGCCGCCGGCTTCACCGACCGGGACGAGATCGGTGCGGTAGCGATGGCCGCCGAAGCCGGTGCGATCGCCGGCAGGATCGCGCACGGATCGCATGCGCAGGCGCTGCTGGCGGTGGCCGGTGTTGAAGGGCGGGTCGATATAGATGAGGTGGACGGAGCTGTCGGCGATGCCTCTGAGCACGTCCAGGTTGTCGCCGTGCAGGATCTGGTTCAAGGTCACTCCCGAGCCGGATGGCGTGCTTGCCTACCACCTCCGTTGCTTTATGTTCCGCATCTCAGGCTATAGAGTTTTTCTGGATGTCCCTCCCCCAACCTGTGCTCGACACCAAACTCATTCACGCCCTTGCCACCGATCGTGGACATGTACGGAGCCACAACGAGGACGCGGCGGCGGCGGAAGCGGGGTTGGGCGCGTACGTGGTTTGCGACGGGATGGGAGGGGCGGCCGGGGGCGAGGTCGCGAGCCGGATTGCTATCGACTCATTTCTGCGGCACCTGAGATCCACTGCGCCGGCTGGGCTGGATGGCGCGGGTGGGGGCGATGCGGCGGAAGGGTTAGATGTAGAGCAGCCCCGGTCGGGGAGCCCGCAGGCTAAGCCACAGAGCCGTTTGCATGCGGCTGTGTATGCGGCGAACTCCCGTGTGTTCGGGAGGTCTGCCGCGGATCCAAAGTTGGCGGGCATGGGAACGACGCTAGTGGCGCTGTTGCATGTGCCGGGTCCGGAGAGGGACCGACGGCTCACACCGAGGAGCGCGGGGCTGAAGTATCTTCCGCCACCGACGTTGTTTCTGGCGAACGTGGGGGACAGCCGATGCTACCGGCTCCGGGGTGGGGAGCTGCGGCAGATTTCAACAGACCACTCGTTCGTGGAGGAGCAGGTGCTGGCGGGACAGATCACGGCGGAGGAGGCGGCGACGTCGCCAATGCGGAACTACATCACGCGGGCGATCGGAGCGCATGCGCATGTGGAGCCGGATATCCAGGGCTACCGACCGGCGGCCGGCGATGTTTACCTGCTGGCCTCGGACGGGCTTACACGGGAGCTGACGAGGGCAGCGATTGCTGCGATCCTGGACCGGCAGATCCTGGGCTTAACGCCGACCACCAGCGGCCTCCAGATGGCGTGCCGGGGTCTGATTGAGGCGGCGAAGGAGAGCGGCGGGCGGGACAATATTACGGTTCTGCTGCTGGCGTTCGCGTAGGCGGGCTTTGGCGGGCGACGCGGATATGGTCTCAGGACCTTCAGGGCTTAGGGACCTTGAGGACTAGCGGCCTGGATGACCGAGGGCTTAGAAACTTGGGCGGGCGGGCGCCTGATAGACTCTTCGTCGGTCGAGGGACTTCATGGAGAGCTACAAGACGATTGCCGTTTTAGGCGCGGGAACGATGGGCAACGGGATTGCGCACGTGATCGCGCGGGCCGGGATCGCTGTGGTGATGGCGGATATTGCGCAGCCGGCACTGGACCGGGGGATGGCAACGATTCGCGCCAATCTGGCGCGGGAGGTTGCGAAACAGAAGCTAACGGAGCAGGAGGCGAGCGACTCGGAGGCGCGGATCACGCTGACGACGGATCTCGGTGCGCTGGCCCGGGCGGAGATGGCGATCGAGGCGGCGACCGAGCAGATGGCGGTGAAGTCAAAGCTGTTCCAGGAGCTCGACCGGGTACTTCCGGAGGGGGCGATCCTAGCTTCGAACACAAGTTCGATCTCGATTACGCGGCTGGCGGCAGTTACCGGGCGGCCGGAGCAGGTGATCGGGATGCACTTCTTCAACCCGGTGCCGGTGATGAAGCTGGTGGAGGTGATCCGGGGGCTGCAGACGTCCCAGGGGACGACGGACAGGGTGCAGGCACTGGCGGTGCGGCTGGGAAAGACGCCGGTCGAGGTGAACGACGCAGCGGGATTTGTCTCGAACCGGGTGCTGATGCCGATGATCAACGAGGCGATCTTCGCGGTGATGGAGGGAGTGGCCAAGGCGGAGGCGATCGACCAGGTATTTCAGCTGGGGATGGCGCACCCGATGGGACCGCTGACGCTGGCGGACTTCATCGGCCTGGACGTGTGCCTGGATATCCTGCGGGTGCTTGGGGAGGGGATCGGGGACCCGAAGTACAGGCCGTGCCCGCTGCTGATTCGGATGGTGGATGCGGGCTGGCTGGGTCGGAAGTCCGGGCGGGGTTTTTATGTCTACCCGGGGCTGAAGCAGGGGTGATCTGCCGGAGGCTCGGGAGAGGCGAGAGCCGTCGGATTTCCGTCGCGTGCCGACCTGCGGTAGGCTTCTCTCTCGCGTCCAGACTGCGATCCGGCGCATCCAAACGCAGCAGGAGATAACGGGCGATGCCGCAAGAGCTCTATTTCGAAGACTTTCATCCGAAGCAGATCTTTCACTCCGTTTACACGTACAAGGTGACGGCGGGGGAGATCAAAGAGTTTGGAGAAAAGTATGATCCGCAGCCGTTTCACATCGACGAGGCAGCGGGGGAGAACTCGTTTTTCAAGGGTCTGGCGGCGTCGGGATGGCTTACAGCGGCGATTGTGATGCGGCTGCGGGTGCAATCGATGCCGGTTGCCGGAGGAATGATCGGGGCAGGAGTAGAAGATATTCGATGGACGCAGGCCGTTCGGCCGGAAGATGTCCTGAGGACGGAGGCGGAGATCCAGCATGTGCGCCGGTCGAGCCGGCGGCCGAGTTTTGGGATTGTGCGATCGCGGACCACAGTCTACAACCAGCGCAACGAGGTGGTAATGCGGTCGACGGTGAATTTCCTGGCGCCGCTGCGGGATCCGGACAAGGCCGTGGCGACCTAGGAGCTTGTTGAAATAGCTTTTGGCCGGGATGCGATTGTTAGTAGAAGACGTGATTGGGGCGGTGGTGTGTTGTGCCGGGGCGCTGAGGTCCTCTCAGGAGAGGGGTTTTTGGACAGTCAACC
>JAABUK010002169.1_pt1 | contig 35797 bp, 46 predicted proteins | sample 5559141 | NCBI WGS metagenome assembly JAABUK01 (sample SAMN10711869, study PRJNA513367) | rock metagenome | isolation source: Antarctica rocks | place: Antarctica: Victoria Land, Pudding Butte nord | collected 2016-01-03
ACGACTATCCTCGATCAAGATCCTAATTTGACTAGAGCCCACTGTGCATCATCTACCTATAAAGCACACCGAATGGCGAGCTTTTTGAGTGCACCTCAGGCAAGACTGAGAAAAGGCGTAAAACATCCTCCGGAGCGAGCCTCGGCCAATATTTTGGGGTGCCTTCCGGGCTTGGCTGGACCCGGAGCCGCGCCCCAGGACCAAACGTCGTCATCATATCTGGGCTTGCCCATTCAATTCACCATGTAGTCCCCACAACGACTGGGTACTTTGCCCACACCAATCCGACAATGACCGCGAAGAACGGCCAGAAGACTGCAATTGTAGTCGGTGCGGGCGTAGGTGGTGTTGCAACAGCAGCCCGCCTCGCAAAGGCAGGCCTCAAAGTCACAGTCTTCGAAAAGAACGATTTCACTGGTGGTCGATGTTCATTGATACACGATGGTGGCTATGTAAGGAGGAACTCCAGTGCTCCGGGGCATAGACTGACAATACATGCAGCGTTTTGACCAAGGCCCCTCCCTCCTTTTACTTCCCCACCTCTTTCGTGAAGCTTTTTACGACCTCGATACATCTCTCGAAGCAGAAGGCGTCGATCTCATGAAATGCGAGCCGAACTACAACATCTGGTTCAGCGATGGTGAGTCCTTTGAGCTCTCAACCGACGTGTCACGGATGAAAGAGGAGGTGGAGAAGTGGGAGGGCAAAGATGGCTTCGAGCGGTACCTTGGGTTCTTGCAAGAAGCACATAGACATTATGAACTCAGTGTCACGCACGTGCTGAAGAAGAATTTCACATCGTTCCTCTCGATGGCCAGGCCGTCGTTCCTGTTGCACGTGCTTACGCTTCATCCGTTTGAGAGCATTTACTCCCGGGCCTCGAAATACTTTTGGACTGAGCGGCTGCGCCGGGTTTTCACATTTGGAAGCATGTACATGGGAATGTCACCATTTGATGCTCCGGCGACATATAGCCTGCTGCAATACACCGAGCTCGCAGAGGGCATATGGTATCCCAAAGGCGGCTTCCACAGCGTCATTGCTGCCTTAGTCCGTGTTGGGGAGCGTTATGGAGTCACATACCGACTGTCAACGCCAGTATCCTCTGTTCAACTCTCCCCAGATGGTCGCCGCGCAACAGGCGTCACGTTACCTTCCGGTGAGTCTATCTCTGCAGATGTGGTAGTTATGAACGCGGATCTCGTCTACGCCTACAACAACCTACTACCTCCGTCATCAAAGGCCGAGTCTCTACAAAAACGCGCCGCCAGCTGCAGTTCGATATCGTTTTACTGGGCAATGGATCGAAAGATTCCCGAACTCACAACTCACAACATCTTTCTTGCGGACGACTATCGCGAATCGTTTGACGATATATTCAAGAAACAATTAATCCCTTCACAGCCCTCTTTCTACGTCAATGTCCCCTCGAGGATCGATCCTGCTGCCGCACCAGAAGGGAAAGACTCGATCGTCGTTCTCGTACCAGTTGGTCACCTGCTTGACGATCAAGAAGGGGGAGGCCATTTACTCGACGATCAAGAAGGCGCAGGCACCACCAAAGTAGAGAACAAACAAGACTGGGAAGCTATGGTCACCAAAGCTCGAGACACTGTCTTGTCAACCATCGAGGCTCGTACTGGTGCTCAAAATCTTCACGGAGCCTTGGTCAAGGAGATTGTCAACACTCCGCAAAGCTGGAAAGACGTCTTCAATCTCGATAAAGGGGCGATACTAGGATTAAGCCACAGCTTCTTCAATGTGCTTTCATTCAGACCGTCAACCAAGCACTCGTCCATAGATCGTCTACACTTTGTTGGCGCATCGACACATCCGGGGACCGGGGTGCCAATCTGTCTAGCTGGGAGCAAGGTCACGAGTGAGCAGGTGCTTGATGTTTTTGGCATGAAGGCGCCTTGGACGGCCAAGGCGAAGTCACATGGGAAAGGGGAGGTCAGGGAAGTCGACAAGGTACACGCCATGCCGTTGTTGTCGAACTTTCACATTGCATTGCTAGTGTTGGGACTATTCTTCGTGTGGGGGTTCTTGAAGGCTTTACGGGATATCGGGAGGATATGATCCATATTAATTCTTAGTGCTCAACTCAATACATTGTACATACACCTCATTGTGGGCCTGAAGAAAAATTGTCCACGATGAATGCGTGCGTCTTTTGGTCGCACAACGAAATGCGAGACGTGGTCGTCGGCGTCGAAAGTCCGTTACTCGACCAAGCTCTTTCAACCTGCCCCCTTGAACAAGAAGCTCCCAACCTCGAGGCCAAAACTCGGCATTCAGACATGATGCAGTTGTAGCTAAGTCTCGATTGCCGTCCGGGTTATGATCCGGTTGACAGGCTGCAGAGTTCACAACCGAGTTTTTGGAAGGCCACTTGCTTGCCAAGCCTGTCCGCGGTCACTTCGGTTGCAGCATCAACCTCAAGGGTGAGTTTCAGAGCCCTGCGTTGAGTCACACAGGGTCGGCATCAGGGTCGACATCCCAAAGCCCTTGCTGCTTGATACCTAACGGCAGAGCTTCATTTCCCTGCCAAGATGTGCCACCGATGAATCAGGGTTTGATACTTACTTTACTTTACACTTTGTCGATTCGCTCGGTTCGGCAGAGAAGTCAAGCGCCAAAGCAGCGTCGCTGAGCGGTCGCGGCAGCTAACATAGTCGGCCATATGATGATTGGAAGAAAATTTCGACGGAAGCTGGTGCATTTCTTGGTTTTCAATAGTGATATGCACAATGCACCAATGTACATCGGACAGTGCGGGGAGGGTCTCGTGATGATGAAAAACAAAGGGCTCAGACAAACGGAGGATAATACTGCTGCTCGGCTGCTCGGTGACTATTCTATGACAAGTTCGGGATTGTATTCCGGTTGCTTTGAAATGCGAATTGAGAGAATTACCAAGTCTTTCACAACAGTGACTCCCAAGAAGCTGATAGGTGTAAAAGCGGCGTCCGATGAGCCAGCCAACGATCGAGCCACAAGCAAGAGCATGAGAGGTCAATACAAGCTTCAGTCACATTGCCGGAGGTCTCCTTTCTCACAGACTAGTGACTCTAGTGCTGCAGTAGCAGGGATTAGCTATGGCGACCCTGCCCGAATCAGGGTCGACGCTAGTTCTCCAAACGTCCATGGTGATTTCATATCGCTGAAACGAGGCTGCTATTGCAAGAATAATCAGACCACCGTTGGACCATGGTGAAAGCGGCAAGCATCGGAAGCCACGGATGCAATGGGCCCGTTAGTCCTCTACAGGAGCCGCGTGACCTGACCAACATTGGGATGGGGGACGGTGGGATCGCTCAATATTTGCCATGCGAAAAAGTGCATAGGATGAGGCGACAGCGGAATGTGGGGACAGAGCATGTCCTTCTGGAAGAGGATAATGCGGAAGTAGAAGAAGGCAAAGAGCATCGGAAGTTACACGGGGTTGGGTCCGGCGAGTTGCAGAGGTGCATGGGGTCGATGGATCCGTTTGGTCGACCCAAGTGATGCAACTTGGCCGCTATGTCATCGGATTGCAGCAGAAATGAGTTTCGCCCACTAGCGCCGCCTTCATATACAATCGTCGCCCTACCCACTGTTTTCTTCCACTTCTGAATAACAACAATCACGCCCCGAATTATCGACCATCTCAGCCTGCAACAGCTATCATGGATCTCAACAAGCGTACCAACGATGCTATCCATGCTAATGGTAATCATTTCGTCAATGGTGCTGCCTCTGACATTGCCATCACAAATCATGGCTCAGACTGGTATTTTGTACGGGACTCTTCTCACCTCACACGGCCATCATGATACTGACTTGTATTAGGCCGTCTGCGCTGTGATGTTCGTAGCCACCTTGGCCTTCATGGGCCTTTCATATACCAAACCTCGCACCCACCGTCTCTTCCACTATATCACGGCATCCATTACCATGGTTGCCGCCATCGCCTACTTCACCATGGGCGCCGATTTGGGACAGACTGGTATCAAGCCTGAGTTCATGCGGGGCAACCCTAAGGTCCATGGAAACCTCCGTGAGATTTTCTACGTTCGATACATCGATTGGTAAGTACATATTCGGCACCGCTATAGTCGCTCCACACTGACACCATCAGGGTCATCACTACACCCTTACTGCTCATGGACCTCCTTCTGACGGCAGGTCTCCCATGGCCTACGATCCTGTACACCGTCTTGATTGACGAGATCATGATCATCACTGGTCTCGTTGGCGCATTGGTCACCTCCAGCTACAAGGTATGCGCGATGTTGAAGTGAGCTTGGGCATCGCTGACATGACATCAGTGGGGTTACTTCGTGTTTGGCTGTTTCGCTTTCTTCTGGGTTGCATGGACAGTCACCGTGACCGCACGCAAACACGCTCTCGCTATTGGCGCCGATGTACACAAGGCCTACCTCATTTGCGGTGTCTGGACCATCTTCCTTTGGTTCCTGTACCCAATCGCTTGGGGACTGTCGGAGGGTGGTAACGTCATTTCACCAGACTCTGAGGCTGTGTTCTATGGTATTCTGGACATCATGGCGAAGCCAGTCTTCGGTACTCTCCTCCTCTGGGGTCACCGTAACATTGACCCAGCACGTCTCGGCAGTAAGTTCCCGGTCTCTTTGTGGGAGATTCCTTCTGACATGTCTCAGTTCACATTCGCGATTACGATGAGGGCCCATCCTACACCCACGGAACTGAAAAGGGGGTTCCCCATCGCCACAACGGTGTCAACAATGGCGATACTGCCGTCACCTCAGGTGCTGTGGTCTAGGTTCGCACTGAAGCGGGTAGGATTGGATGTAATCTCAGATGAAAGCTGTCCAATACCCATTTGATACTTGCTTAGCGATAGGATGTGCAAGGAGCTTGGCCAGGGGTATTTAATAAACATCACTAGAAGCTTTAATAGTTGTTATCGTGATAGCTCTAGTTGATAATGCCACTCATTCTACATCTATACATATGCGACACGCAACCGTAGTGTGTCATGTCCGTCTGAGATTGTATCGATCCCACACATTGTCGCGCATCAAACATTGGCAGCTATTGACCATTTGAGAGTGCATCCAACCCATTCGACTCGCAAACATTAATATTTCCTTCGTCCTTGGAATATAACTCTCCAAAAACAGAATATTGTTAAAAATAAGCGCTCAATTCCAAAATGGCAGCTCGAGTGGTCTAGTGGTATGATTCTCGCTTAGGGCAGACCCTAAGTCCGCAAAATGCGAGAGGCCCCGCGTTCGAATGTGAGCTAGCGCCAAACCTTATTGCTAGCGTTATACTGATTTGTGGTTAGCGCGGCCCGAGCCCATGATTTTCTGTTTTTGGCTTTTTTTTTTGGATCTATGATGGTTGATAAGGTTGAAGCCAGGGATGGGGGATGGGGCATTGAGGTTTTGGTGTGGGAAGAAAGGAATGGAGGGGGAAAGTTGTCGAGGCAGTGATATACAGGGTGGAAATGCTCAACAAACAAAGCATACATGATCTTGCCATTCCAGGTGAAACTTTGATGGATGGTATATCCTCAAAGCACGACAACAAGAAAATCACCAGGAAGCTCCAGATGTATGCCATCCCCCGCTACCTACTCCTCAGTCTCCAAGCCAGCTGTAAGTCACAATCCCCCATCCACAAAGGAAGGCTCTTGGTCATCAGATCAGTCTACACTACAACTCTCAACTGCGATCATGTCTCTGATGCTTGCGTCCTTGATACTTGCCGAATTCTGCATACGTCTTTGATTCAAAGGTGTGCGGAGGTACTACTTTCAGATCGGGACCAAGATTGAAGCACATCCACCCTTTCTTTTCATGGGCTTGGTGAATGTTTACGATGAGGGTTTCATATTTCCTGTGTTGGGATTTTTGGAGGGATGAGGAGATGAGATGAGTGGAGTTTGTTTGTTTTTGGGGGGATGGGTTGGGATAGGTATTATCTCGGGATCGGGGAGCTGGGTTGCGGTGAGCGTGTTGGGGTTTTGGGGTGGGAGGTTGGGGTGGGGTAGCGTTTGAAGGGTTGGAGGGTGGGTTGGTTTTGGGTTGGTGATGGGGTTGGTGAAGTTGGTTTGTTCACTGGGTTGGTGACGGGGTTTGTGAAGTTGGTTTGTTCACTGGGTTGGTGAAGTTGTTTTTTGTTCATTGGGGTAGGTCACTGCCGGTTGGTGACGGGGTTTGGATGGCTCTCTGTTGATGAATGGGGTTGGGTCACTTTTGGGTTGGTGACGGGGTTGGTGAAGTCGTTTCTTGTTCATTGGGTTGGTCACTTCCGAGATGTTCACACAGTTGGTCCACTCGTATTCCGTTCGTCAAGTCAGGTCACTTCCGATGCGTTCACGGGGTTGGTGAAATCGTATTGCATTCATTGGGGAAGGTCACTTCCATTCCATTCACACAGTTGTCCCATTCTCAATTCATTCACAGCATTGGCCCACGGAGGTCTATATATATCCCCATCCCCGCGCTGCTCATTTACCTTCCTTCTCTCTTTCTCAGCAGGTCTCCAGGAGTCTTTTCTCCCAGTGCGAATGTTTGGCCACTCTTCCAGGAGTTGAAGCATTGCAATATTCTTCCTTGTTCCTGCTCACAGTCATCGCGGACTGAGGTGTACGAAACATTATATATCGTTCCTGTGTTGCTCACTGTCATTGTGGGGATTCAGATGTTAACCGTGTTTTTCGCTTTTGACGCAGGTCACCATGAATGTCTTCTTTGAGTGCGGATGTTTGGCCAATCTTTCAGGAGTTGAAGCTTTGCAATACCTGTCCTTATTCTTACTCATGATTGTCGTGGACTGTATTGTACGAAACATGTATCTGTATTTCTGTGTTGCACACTGTCATTGTGGGGATTCAGATGTGGACCGTGTTTTTCGCTTTTGAAGTAGGTCACCATGAATGTCTTCTTTGAGTGTGATACTTTGGCCAATCTTTCAGGAGTTGAAGCTTTGGAATATCGTTCCTTGTCGTTGCTCACAGTCATCGCGGATTGAATTGCACGAAGCATTATATATATTTTCTGTGTTGCACACTGCTTTTGGGAATTCAGATGTGGACCGTGTCTTTCGCCTTTGACGCAGGTCTCCTGGCATCCTCCCTTTGAAAACTTTGGCCAGTTCTTCGAGAATCGAAGCTTGCAATATTGTTCCTTGTCTTTGCTCACAGTCATCGCGGACTGACATGCAAGAACCATTATATATATATCTGTATTTCTGTGTTGCTCACTGCTTTTGGGAATTCAGATGTCGACCGTGCTTCTCTTTCGAACCAGGTCTTTGGAATCCTCCCTTTGAAAAATTTGGCCAGTTCTTCGAGAATTGAAGCTTTGCAATATTGTTCCTTGTCTTTGCTCACAGTCATCGTTAATTGAATTGTAAGAAATTTCATATATATATATCAATTGACACCAACGCAAGCTACAAAGCTGGCATCAAAGCCAGCACCAAGCTGGGATCAAGGGCCGCGGAGACCGAGCTGGTATTGGGGAAGCTCCGTTCCAATGACTACGATGGGCACATCATGGATCCTGCTGAGCTCAGCGATTTGGCTACATTGGAGCCTCTTCAAGGACACCGTTGTCCTGGCTCTACGGATGATGAGCGAGTTCCTCGGCACCTCGACAATAGCAAGATTCCAGCGAGTTCGTCCAGGTCATCTTCGGGCCCCTTGGAATGACAATGGGCTCCCGCCTCGAGTGGCGTTTCAAATGTTGGGCTTGCGAGGCAGTCCCACCCATGCGTGCAATTGATCAATCGGAGACCCTCCATGGCCAGTGGTAGCCCTGGTCATGAAAAAGCATGCTTTATTACAGTCCGAAATCATCATGCGAATCCATATTTTAACAGGATGTCATTCAACGATGAGAGCTTTGGCTTCCAGACTGTCACTTGTGCATCCTGCACGTGTGGGTACGTTGGTAGGGACAACGTCGAATTCCACAGAACTCTTGCCCTATCAATCGAACGCGAGATGGTCTCCGCAACCAGTGGAGATGTTTCATTGTTACAGCTAAACAATGGTGCCTTTCGTGATGGCCATGAAGCTTCTGACTTCCTTTGCGAAACGTGCGGAGAGAGGGATCGAGCATCCACATCCGTCTTTCTGACAACCATTCCGAATTCTCTGATTGATATATATATGATATACATTGGGCTCAAACGCTTCCGGTACGATAACATAGCAAATCAAGTTCATGGACCGTATTGAGTTCCCTCTCCGTGGTCTTGACATAGTCATGGGCGTGCAGGAAGACCTTCGAGGCAAGGGTGGGATGACCTACGACTGCATGAGTGTGGTCCATCACATTGGTATCACTATGAGTGCTGGCCATTATATAAAAATATCCAGGAGGCACAATGTGGATGATTGGATCAAGCACATTGACACAAGAATGTCAATCGCCTCTGTCGAAGATGTAAGGTTGTGTTGCCTTGGACACAAGAACTATTCTTTTTTGTATATTTACATGCTCCTTTCATGCAGAGCCGGGATGCGTATCTAATTCTGTATAAGAGACGCAGTCAAATCGACAAATCCGATGCCGAGGAGCTCCAACATCACTCAGCAGTCTTCACCGCAGCACCAACTCCTATGTCATCCCTTGAAAAACTTGCGCATCTCACGTGGGAGGCCGAGCGTACGGTCGCAGCTGGACGGGATTTTCCGACTCCCCTACAAGCACGATATGAGCTGAATGCTCAGAGAGCTAGAGAGGCATATGAAGAGGCCATGAAACAGAGCGGTGAAGACGGTGCAGTCGACGTTTCAGTCCGAGGAAGCAAAGAACGTGGCATTAGATCTTCCTGGATATCCACTGCTCTTGGGACACTTTACACCCCGAGCAAACACTTTGACACTATAGCAGCCCAAGTCCTCTGTCTACCACAAATCTCGAACACACCCCATTTTTCCTCCATCAAGAAACGTTTCGCCACGATGACTGAGAAGTCAAGCTCCTTGACGCCATAGTACACCTAATTTTGAAAGATATATATAAAAACTTTAAGGCTGGCATTACAGCCAGCACTAAATTGAGATTAAGGCGATAAAAATATATAACAACCTCTTTAAGGGCATCGTTGTCCTGGCTATACAGAGGATGAGGGGGGTCAGGGCGTCAGGGCGTCATAGTACGCGTTGTGAACGCGGACAGTGTTGATGCTGCCATATTGTTGGCCTGCGCTTGGGACATCGCACCGGGTGGTCGACTTGCACACCGTTTAGATTCAGTGCTGGTTCTCAACATGAGCGACAATGCGACCCTTGGAGGAAGGCAGAGGGTTGGAGCTGGAGAACTGGGTGAAGAGTTGTGCTACCGGACGTCGCTTTCTCTCACCTTCGACAACGATCACATCATCCAGCACAACCCACCTGGACCAGAGGGCGTCTATGCTGCCAAATGAACAACATGCGCACGTCCCCAGCCGAGGAGCACACTTACCACAACCTCACTTCATGGACTATATCTCTGTCTCAACCTCGGGATCACACACCGTGGACTCCCAAGCCTTGAAAGAAAGGTGGAGATTACATCCTGCATTTGGCAGCCACAAAACGTCATCGGCGTCTGGTACTCAGCATGCCACATTCTGCATTGATGGTGCCATTCACAGAAGTGGCTGCAGAACCTAAGTTTAGGGGTGGTTGGTTTAAGAGCGTAGTTATTGCGGTCTTTAATTATAGACTCGATATCGTGGAAGGAAAGGGGGTCTAGGAAGTTCTGCGGGATGGATGGGTTGGATGGGTTCTTCTTCCGAGGCTTAGAAGTTGAGGTTGCTGCGAACAAACCACTTCAAGGAAGGTAGGGAACTTATGCACTTGCCAAACAAACATTGCCCCGTTTCTGAATCGTTGGTGTTTCTCCAAATATCAAATATATCACTACTCAGCCGAGTATAGCAATTGCAGCCAGTAGTCTCCTTGTTCCGGTCTTGCAGACCTCCCCAAATAGTGACCAGCGTCAAACAATCATGAGTATTGAAAACCTCTTTATCGAACTTATATGCGCATGACTTGGAAGTACATTCACACCTTCCACGGGCTGCCTTTGTCTTGATCCTTCCCTCAAAGTCGACAATTCCGCCATCAGGCAGTCAAGCTCGCGGCATACTAGTCAGGGAAAGTTGCTAGATTGCGGTGAGTGTATCATGGAACTAGATCTCCATTGCCATTTACAAAATTCATACGGTATGACATCCAACAACGATCTGAACCGTGAACCGTCCATGCATCCTATCAACTCGCACAAGAACGCCGTGCGGACATCATCCGACCCATTCATCCATAGGGCAGACAACAAGGGCATTCAACCGGGTTTCGATGGGCAAGAGCTTGAGCCATCATCATTCGAATAAACGTAAAGCATGTAACCTCAACCAGACCACCGCTCCTCCCAATATCATTGCTTCATCCTCACCCACGATAGCTCCACCATAAAATTGAGACCAGTCTACATCCTCCATGCTAATCTCGTTGGCGACCTGAACAATGCCATTCTCTTCAACGGGCCACCGATATTAAAGCAAGGATCCGCACCGTTGATCACAGTCCCGCCATGAAGGTTCCTCGATCTCAGATATATCACCACACCCACTTAAGATCTGGTAGTGTTGAACTTGCGACTCCTGGTACTTCTAACCCCATCTCGCTCGAGGGTATCATTTTATCCTATAGCGAACCTGAAATCCTTTAGTAGCTTTCAGTCGGCAGGCTTCTGCCACTTGAAATTAGTATCTAGCTAAATTATCGGCCATAATTTCTTGATAGGGCTATCCTTTTCCGCAGTAGATTCTTGAATATGTTAGACTATGACCTGTCGTCTGCAAGAAGCCATTTGGTAATTGGGCATTGTACACTCAACGATAATCTCAACCGTAGGTTGTCGGTGCATCCTGTCATCTAGCACGGTATAGCCGTGCAAACATCATCCGACTCATTCGCCCATAGTGGATGCACGATAAGTGTAACTATAAGCTGAGTGGAAGTATAAGTAAGCTCCCCCTAACTGAAACAGAGCTTTGGTAAGTATGTCTGTAGGAGGCTAGTAAGACAAGAGTCTTGTTATTGAAGCCCTGTCATATTTGTATGACCGTGATTCATGAATTTGCTACTTGTCGTGTCGGAGGTTTTGATGTTCCACCTCTTGCGATATCGTCCGCAGTTTTCTCCGCTAATGCATCTACATTCTAACGTTAGCACATCTTCATCACTGCCCAGTCCCATTTTCATAGGCTTACCTCAATTCTTGGAGCCTGAAGCAATGATCTCAGCCATCTGCTCAGCCAAAGCGTAAGTCATGATCATATAATGTGCACTGATGGGTGTTGGCACAACGCTAGCATCCACAACTCGCAACCCTGAAACCCCTTTCACCTTGCACTCCGTATCCACCACTGTGCCCATACTCGCTGTACCGATGGTGTGATAGAAAGTGCCACCGGATCTTCGTACTCGCGCATCGAGTTCTTCGTCCGTGCTCTTCGAACTCAAAGTTGGGAATCCTGCAGGCGGCACCTCCTCCACAACGACCGCCTGACCTTCCCGAGTCTCAAATGCCGCCATATTACGACGCATTGCGGCGCGAAGAACGACGCGGTCAAATTCGGTCGCATAGTAATTAGGGTCTTGGAGAGGATCCTCCATTGGGTCGGTCGATGCAAGCGTAACGCTGCCGCGGGATGTTGGTAAGAGGCCTATGACGCCGATGCTGATGATCGAGCCATCTAATGGAATGTTCAGGTTCGTAAGGGGAACCTCGGTAGGGGCATACATGGGGAGGATTTCGTAGTGTGAGCGGGGTGGGAAGATATTGGGATCGGTGTCTGTTATGATCTGGTCAGGATGGTCATGTTGAAGTGCACGCTTGAGGTCGGCCGTTGGGGCGGATTCGGCGATTATATAGTCTGTTGGGAAGCCTTCCACGTAGGTGGGATTGGTGAAGAAGGCAGGGGATGGAGCACATACGCCCTTTTCTGGGTCACGGATGCGGTAAAACTGGGTTACGGAACTGTGGTCACTAAAGTTCTTACCCACCTCAGGTGACTCGACGAGGAGAGGATGTTGTGTTTCTTGAGCTCGTCGGCGGAGCCAATGCCGGAAAGCATGAGAAGTTGTGGGGTGCGGATGGTACCGCAACAAACGATGACCTCTCGGTTAGCCTTTAGTGTTTCGCCCGAAGTGAGTTCAATCCCCGTCGCTTTTTTGATATTGTTGGGGCCATCTTCGAGTATTACCTTTGTCACAGTCTTTTTGTTGATGACTTCGACACCTTTGAGCCCGTATGCTTTTCCTGCAGGTTGACGCTTGCCCTTGTACCAATTCTCAACATGTGGCGCCATGCCCTTATTATCCCCAGAATTATGGTCCCGGATAGGTTTCACACCAATCTTCACATACGCTTCTTTCAACTGCTTTGTGAGGGGATATGTACGACCTAGGGCTGGGGATGAGTGTATGGGACCGTCGAAGCCATGCTGATGAGGATCGGCTTGAGGGTCATGATGAGTCTCAGTCTTTCGGAAGTACGGAAGTAGACCGTCGTAGGTCCAACGTTTATCGTGGACTATCTTTCCCCACAGGTCGTAGTCTACCTTGTCACCACGCGTCCAAGCTGCATAGTTGCTGACAGACACATGTCAGAAATCAGAACATGGACGATTGGGCCAGATAGAATTGCTGATGCCACTCACACCGCACTTGAACCAGACAGAACCTTTCCCCCAGCCTGGAAGACCTGTCGACCATCGTAGTGCTTCTGGGGAACGGTTTTGTAATTGTACTGGTACTGACTGCCATTCAGCTGCATTGTACCCATGGGCTCGGTGATTAGAGGGTTCTCATGCTCATTTGGGCCTGTCTCAACGACCATGATGTTGACCGAAGCATCGAGTTCCTTGAGACGAGAGGCTAGGACGCAACCCGCAAGGCCACCGCCTACAATGAGGTAGTCGGTCATGATGATTAATGAAGGAAGATGGTTCAGGGGGCTGGGATGAATGAGCTTTGAGCATGTGTAGCTGACAGTCACTGTAGACAAGAGAAAGCCAATTAAGGAGGATCTGAATGGAAGAATGCATGCACCAATGAGAGCCAATTGCTTATGAGATAAGCAAGCATAACTGCTAGCTGTGCGTGAGGGGAAATCCTTTGATTGCACTACCACACCATCGGCTCTAGCAGCCAAAAACTATGACGACTTACTACCCGAAATAATTTGGAAGTTTGTTCCAAGTGCATATGGACAATGCAAACACTGCGGAGATATCTTTCAATCGATTAGAAGAGTTCACAGTCCACACCCAGATATAGTCCAGCCCTATCGGGCTAGTTACCCGGAGTTTCTATTTTCCATACTCCGGGGTCAAGCTTCCATTACCTTAGCTGCCTAGCCTCGCGGGCAGAGTAAGAATCCGAACGCCAAGGCGGGAGAGCCCCACCAAAATTGACTGCTGAAAGTTCGGATTCTTACTCTACCCGCGAGCTAGCTTAGGCATAAAAATGGATGCTCAGGTCTTCATATTCGTTCTCCTATAGATCCTGCATGTATCATGGATTTCATCCATTTAGATAGACAAAACCCAATGACTTACCCACCCCGATATGACAAATCCATAACATCCCCTTTGCTTGATCGAGAGGGTGGCTGTGCATGCGGCTAACTTTACTCGTCAGCGACCTTAGTCCTACATGTGAGTCTACAATCGCCATACCTCGTGCGCTCACTGAAGTAAGCACACTCGATTCAACAAGATCCTCATCGCGATTATCATGTCCTTCATCGTTGCTGGTAATAGAAACAGCACTGGGACCATAACTTGGGAACCTGAACCTTCAACACGTGGTACTTGGTCCATCCTGTCAGTCTGCATCATCACAACTTCCTTGTGCGTATGGACAGCTGTACATCTCAATATCCCACCTACCGACCAGAAATCTGCACAAATTTGGCGGAAGCTCTACTGGCTGGGTGTAGGCCTGTTCGCGCCTGAAATGGTTGCATATACGGCGTGGTATCAAAGACTGGCCACTGCGAAGGGCCTCAAAGATATAAACAAGGCTGTGGGACAGAGGCCTCCTTTATCATGGGTAAAGACGATCTTGAATTCGTTTCATCGAGGCAACTTGTCTGAAGTGGACACCAATGGAAAGTCAGGCGGAGCGGAAACCCCAACACCATCTTTACCATGCAAGAATAAGTGGACTATGACCCATGCCTTCTATGCATATATGGGCGGCTTTGAGCTTGATTCAAGTGGCGCAAAGGACCCTATCCTCCCTCCTGGAAAAGAGCGCATGCGAATGACTTTGAAAGGCGTCGCTGTAGCTCTCACATTAAGGCCAGATTTGCTGAAAGACATCTCAGCGGATGCTATACTTGACAAGAGTAAAGCCAGTCCTTTGGCAAAAGGTATTGTCTGCAGCCAAGCTGTGTGGTTTTGCCTTCAATGCCTTGGAAGGCTGATTTCCTCGGCGCCTTTAAGTCTCATAGAGGTAAGCCACCGTATATCACTCTTTTACTACATATTGCTGAGTCACCCAGCTGAACACTTTCGCGCACTGTGTATTTGCTCTAGTTGTCTATGTTCAGTGGTGGGAAAAACCTCTCGATATCAACACGCCAACGACTCTAAGTGGTGGCAGCGCTCGTGAAATGCTCGCTTGGATGTCTATGCACATGCCAATGAACAAATTAGGTCTCGACACCGATAGCAGATGCGAGGCTCAAAGGATCAGAATCGTCGATAGGGATGACCCGCATTTCAGATCGATTAGTACCTTATAAGTTGACGCCCGGGACGGGGTCCAGGAACCGTGTACGCTGCCCAAAGGATGCATTGCTCTCACCGACTGCGATGAGTTGCTTTCTACGGGCATTTGCTTCTACGATGAAGGTTACGCTGCTCGTTTCTACCCCACTTGGTTCGTAGTTCTGAAGCCAATGGACGTCGGGCGCTGGAAGTGCGCGGCAACCTTGCTCCGGGAGAACCCTAGATCCGGCATTTGGACGGAGTATGATGGACTGCTGAATAATTACACTTCAGACTGGCCACCGCTATCTCAGCGAGGTGCGACACTTGGCGTCTCGATCTGGGTCTTGTTCGTCTGTGCTGGATTATTATATGGCGGGCTCCACGCATTGCCATGGAACTCGGAATTCAGGACGAAACAGGAGAAAGTGCTATGGCGAGCTTCGGTAGGAATGGTAATAGGGTTTGGACCTGTTGCTATGGCAGCGTATCTCGCCAAGGTCGTGTTCATCCAAGTAAGAAAAAACCGAGAATTGCGAGAGCTTCCAAAATCAGGTAACGCAAGATCCTGGTGGCATATTCCAGAAGAGTCAATACCTTTCAGTATTTTCAAGCCTTTTAGAAGGATGGCAAAGCTCCTTTTCTGGCTTGGATCACTAGTGGGATCCTTCGCAGTGGTTGCTATTTGTTTGGGTTACTGTCTGGCCCGCATTTTCATCGTGGTGGAATGCTTCATTGCTCTTTTTCATTCCGAGCCGGGTTTTTTCGAGGCGCCGTCATGGTCTGTATATTTTCCGCATATTACCTAGATCTTTAGACTATAGAACCTGTTGAAACTTGTATTAGTAAGTATTCTTAATATAGAAACTACTTCAATTTTAAAGCTTTGAAGCTATAAAGCTGTTACCTAGAGAAATCGTACTTCTTCTTTATCTGATTTCGAAGATAGATAAGCGTCTTATTATGATAAGTATCGACTATGCTTTTTAAGCTACCCTTTTAGCTGTTCACGATTATGGCAGGAGATCCTGTATCTAAAAGCATTTTCGACTGGAAAGACCTTGCGATAGAATTCAATAAAGGCTGGCCAGCAGAAGAACCCCGACCAGAGTCCCAATTGTCACTGCTCGATGCCCAGATACCATCTTAGGTAAGCCCAAATCCCAGCAGTCCTAAAATCACATTACCAAAAGTCGCAGATCAGTGTATGTTACATTGCATGTTTGACTGCTTACTGTTAGCTCGCTTGTTCTAGATGCAGGTACCACGGCGGCAGAGCACCGGAGAGCTAGGAGTCGACGTAAGCTAGAATAATCCGATGCCATATCCGGCCGAAGTGATCAACGACGATTGCATTCGGGGCTCACAGCAAGTAGGATTCACGCATGTCGGTACGTCAACGCCGAATCACTGGTCCATGGACGGACGTTCTCAACCCTAATCATCCTAATCATCTAGTCTTACTGGACTACTGCATTACCTGTCCATTGTCATAGCTGCTGGATCCTTCGTAGTGCTTGGAAGGAACAGCATAACGTCTCGAGCCGATCGATTTAGGCAATGGATACTCTGGTCCCGAGGTCTCCGTATACGAAGTCTAGCAATTTTCAAGACAACAAGAACAGTTCATTAAGCGTGCCAAGAGCGTTGCATCACGATGAGACCCCTCGTAACTCGTCTTCTACTCCGCCGTGACAATTTCATCGATTTCCGGGGCTGCCGAATCACGTGTGGGGCAGACAGATGCCCGGGTTCGGCGGAAACAACGGTTCTTCCGGCAGTCTCATGTCTGCCATTAACAATGCTTCGCGTACGAGTGCTCGTAGGTCGGGTCTCAGCTTTCCTCCATATTCTGCGTCCAGAAGCTCTTTCCTCCTTGAAGATCCTGTCACAAGTAGACTTCAAAGAATGTACTGAAAGCCTCCGGCTGACAGTATGGCGACCCACAAGTCTACATCTATGTCACCACAGGCACAACAAGGGGCTTGACAGAACAGAAATCTGTAGTTTGGTATCCTTTCTCGGGAAAAGGATTATGTCAGCATCCTGGACATACTGTGGCGAAGAGTGTAATTCTACTGGGGAGGATACACAGAAGGGTCTGTCGTGTTTGCTATGGATTGCGCACCAGAGGTTGCAGCTGAGTATGGCTAGAAGTACTGCAGTACGTATCGTGGCCAAAAGAGCAAGACTACTGATCCTGCGGCGATGCCAAGATACAGCAACCAAACACAAGCCCCAAACAGTTGAGCGCCATTGAATACTCTCGATATCGTCGCAGCGTCGTTTCTAGATGACATTCGTTAATGATCATGTACCACACCTCGGAAGGTTCTACTCACAGATTGGGGAAAGGTTGATCTGGAACAGGGACCTCCAAGAATTCGCATAGCTTTGGCCATCCCATCTTCACATTGTATTCCAGCAATTTTTGTTTTGGCACCGTGGCACGGACCTGCGCATTGTGCGACTTATGGACTGCAGGGCCAATTTCCGATACATCGGGTAGATTTTTCCATCTCGTTACCAAAACACCGGCGAGGTATCTCTGTTTGCGAAGAAAACCGATAGGAAATATCAGAATTGGGTATTGCCACATGAACATCTTTCCAATAGTGGCATTGAAGGATTTTGCCCACTTCTCGTCGCTGTCGCGCACAGACAAGAGAACCTTCGCATTAGGGTAACAAAGCATCAAATCTTCATAGAGATCACAACCAGGGGAGTCGACGGTAGCCCGAAAGCCGCGCATCAAAGCTTTCAGCTTGGCTGCGTGCGGGATTTCCCCATGCGAAGATGCTTCCGTTTTGGGTTTGATGAGCTGTGCGAATGCAATGCTTTGATCAGGGTGATCGAAGCACTCCTACGTGAAGTTCGGTCTCAAGCTGTAAATATCTCTTGACAGGACGTTTGACCTACCGCCATATGATAGCATGGATTGAAGCCGAGGATTTCTAACGCTGCTTTCAGAGAACTGGTACCAGTCCTGGGCAAACCGGCGCCGATGACTTGGAGTACATCCTGGTCGTTCTCATTGATCTGAGCTCTCGCATGCTGTGGTAAGTCCACACCAGAAAGTTTCCGTAGGCTCTTCAGAGACATGGTTTCTGCAGCAAAATGCTTTCCGATGGCACTAGCACTAAGATGTCTCCGGTGGAAACAAGAATTGGTCCATGCCAAGGCGCAGAGAGCCGCTAAACTTGGTGGGGGCTCTCATTTTGAAAGGACCAATTCTTGTTTCCACCGCGAGATGTCTGATGTAAGCCTCGCTAATCGAAATAAGGGTTAGATGTTGGAATTCATTCCGGATAAGCCTCGGCTGATGACATAAGCAGGGTCTTGGCATGCACATGCCGAGGCACGTTGGTGACAGAATAATTCGGACACTCCCACTAAAATAGAAAGTCTTATGAATTAATTACTTTATATATATCATTGACATTTCTTAGCCTCATAGTGTTAAATAGTACCTCTCACTGATTTTCGTGATACATACATACGGTTCCCGTCCGAAGCACATATGTGATCTGGGTGTCTGGTATGGCTCTTGATTCGGCCTAGCGTCCGAATTATTCTGTCACCGACGTACGAGGGTCGGTTGAATAGTAGTAAGTCGTGGCCGATGCTTCCCATCGGCCACGACTTATCCAATCAACCCTCGTGCAGAGTTTTCATTCATGCGTGTCCCTTTACATAGAGATATATACATCGATAATATCAACATACTATTCCACTCACCAATGAAACATCAGACGTGTCATATCTTTCATTATTAGACAGCAAGCTGGTCGCTAACCTGGAGGGGCTTAGCGACCACAACATGGGTGTGTCCCTGCCGTTGAACACGGTCGCGATGAGGCAGGGGGACATGACCTGGAACGAGGACGCTATTGTGATGAGAAACGCAGACGACTACATGGGCATCGTCAGAGGTCCCCCCACGATTCTGTCCCTCATTATCTCCGAGCTCATCAAGTTGAGGAGGGAGTCCAAGACGGAGGGAGATGTCGCCTCCGCCTGGTGCTGCAAGATCCTTCTGGTCAGCAGCTACTGCGCGATGGGCAGCAAGCACGGGGTACTCTCATCCACGAACGGATCCGCGTTTAAATAGATTATTAACTAAATCAATGATATTTGAGCGTTAGCCTCCAGGTAGATACATTCAGCGTATTTCACCCACCCAGGTTTTCCTTCTACGCAAGATGTTTTGGAAGTCAATGAATTCACTGCTGCCGCAACCTGGATGGTGAACACTCGTGGTATGGACCAATTGTGGTATGCACCACTGATGGTGTGAACTACGCCTTGTGGTGTAAACCATTTTGGGTGCACCCCACTGCTGATGGTGTAGACCACTTTAGGTGTACGGCATGGCTCAAGAATCATGTAGTTTCTTGTTAGGGATGGAAATGGAAAACTGCATAGTGGAGTCAACAATGTTAATCGTTCATGCTTTTTCAATATACCCATTCAAGCTTCTTGGGCGTACATCGCCGCTCTTTTCCTACGAAGATAATCGCCTGCACTTATAGGGGGACTTCGTACCTGAAAGAAGTTCTGCGTAAAGTGGCGAAAGCCTGGCAGCAGCTCCTCCGTCGGCCAGCTATTATGCCGCTCATGATCCTCTGGATTGCCACAATCGAAACTCTCTTTCATGCACATCCGATCGCGGACCTTCTCGTTTCCTATACCCGAGTACCCGTGGTTATGTGACAGAGAAGATGGACGGATTAACCCCTTCCCGGACTCTAAAAGGGCGAAAAGACGTTTACTCTGTGATTCGCTGTCGAATCAGCATTTGGAACTACCGACGCGGAGGTATTAGAGCTGGGAGTGATTCGACTCACCCATTGGAAACATTTGTCTACCTTGTGCTGCTCAATACCATGGTTGTGAAGCTGAATAAAGCCCACCGAGCCTAGAGCTTCGTCGATTTCAGAGGCGATCCGCTGGCGGTCGCCACTAGAGCCATAAAGGAAGGGTTTAAGATCAATAGACGGGACAGTCGGACGCATCCGAGCAAGACTAAAGCCCCTCGCGAACCGCAAGGGTATTGATAATGGCAATTTGCAATGATGTTGCAGCAAGGAGGTGGATAGGGAAACTCAGTAAATACGCGCAGCATGTGAAAAATGTCGTATATATTATATATACCCCAAATTTAGGATGGAAGACTACCGTTTTTGATTAGGAAAGGGAGTAGGGCCGCTTTTAGAGCGAGTAGCGAGGGAGTAAGATGGAGTATAAAGGGAAGTACGGGGGAGTACAGGGAAGCAAGAGGGCTTAGCAAGGGAGCAAACGAGGCGGAGCACAAAGGAGCCGAAAGCGGTAGTATTGCACCCCTGCTCCTTCAATTGACGACCTCTGTTCCTGAGGGTAATTGAAATGCTTGCTACTTGGTGGCGACTGGCGTATCTTCTAGAAGCGGCCGCCACCTGATGACATCGTCCAACCTAGCTCCGTCCGGACTTTTTTGAGAACATGCTCAATTGTTCGTCGTCAAAGCTATTCGTACGCGGAAGCTTCTCGCATTGCCATCGCAAACGGTTGGGGAAGACAAGCCCGCGCTCAACCTCTAGCGCTCCTGAACACGAGGATGAGTGTAGTAATGAAATTGCAGGATTCCTGCAAACATGCTCCGCCTATCACAATCTCGAATTGAATGCAAGCAGGCTTACTATAAGGATGTGTGCGTATCACCAGCGACGGCACCCTCCATCACGGAGCAAGTGCTTCCTGCCGCGACTCACTTAACAAAATGCCCACTTCACCTCAAGCCTTGGGCCGACTGAGCGATTGGGTGTGGCAGCCACGTTCTCGGTCGAGGCGGTGTAGGCTTACCCTGACCGGAAGATCTAGGCGAACGCATGTTTCGAAATGATGCGCTCTTCATGCAAAGAGTCAGAGCCTTCCTCCGCTGACCGGCGAACATTGCACATGATTACGCACCTGTTGCAGAGTAGATAGGAGCCTGCAAGGGGGCAGCGAGGCTGGCGCTTAAATATACATTCGGCCATCCTATGATAACCGCAAGAGGGGCACCCTCAGAGGAATCGGCGAAGCCTTAAAAGCAGGCTGATGTTGGAAATGCAGGGTACTGTGGCCATACTCGTGTGGGTATCTGGTTGAAGAAAGAATTATTAAGAGGAGTGTTAGATAGTAGTCCATGCCAAGCATATAGGGCTGATACAGATATCTACGCTTAGGGTACTGCCCTGTACTATCGCGAACTCTCCCCTAGAAATCGGGGCGCTCAGTGCTCCATTAGCAGGCATAAGGGCTTACCTGTAGTGGCTCTTGATTGGCCCCGGGGCCCGGCTAGGATAGCTGTTCTGATTTGCCGCTTGGGGGGGATGTAAGCGTAGGCCATTGGGGGTGTAATCACAATACCTCCCCAAATTATAACCGCTACGCCTAGGCTGTTGGAATTGACCCAAAGCAGCTCAAGCTGAAGGCTGGGGAGCCATCCAAGATTAGACAGGTCGCTTCGAAGGACAGCTCGAAGATCATTTGTGTGCGAGGAGGATCCAAGTGCTGTTGACACTCAGCAGTGCCGGGATTTTTCGCCCCCCCTCCCCCCTCTGAGTCTCCTGAATTCATTTTTCATCTTAAAAATATTACTTCTAAAGTTTCACTGCTCCTCATAGACTTTCTTTTTAGCATCATGTTTTCTTTCATGTCGATCCTTGTTTTCCATTGAAGCAGAAAGTTTTGCTTGCTTCGAATCTGGCTAAGCCTATCATTACAAATCTACCCTCCCACGATGAGCAATATTCCGAGTTCACCTAGCACCTGCGCGGCTTGTAACCAAACAGTCAATTGCGATTTCTTACTCTATGCTAATGCGACAAACCTTCAACCGAATCAAAAACTCGCTCCAGATAACGAGATAATTGGACTCTCGGTATCGTCATTCTTGCCTTTTCACAAAGTGCTTGGAACATGCAGCTTATTCAGGCAGATCTCTCGTGCTTTTATAGGCACCGCCGTTCTTTCCATCGTCATGGCGTTCCTGCTTCTAATCGACGAGGTGCGTCTTTTGCAGCGTCCCTTCGGTCCGCCTCAAGATACAAAATCAGAGTAAGCATATGTCTCCATCTCGGAGCGTCGGATCCTTACATCTTCCAGGGAAAGAAAGAACAGAAAGCTCAAACACGGTGCCGAATCGCTCCTCCACACCTTCAGCGATCAACAAATCGTCACCGGGATAACACTTATTATTGCAACGGAAAAGAAAGCCTGTCAGATGTCTGCCTACCACTACAATCTCGTCTGTGTGATGATGTTGATGTCGATGATCACACACCTTAACACTTTGATTAACATAACCCAGTTCTTTCGAAAGGGGTACCTCGTCGGCTCACTGCGCTTCATCTCCATATCTGCAACCATAGTTTACACCGGCATCCTTTTTCAAAGCCGGAACACCCCATGGTTTCCTCGCGATGCTGGTTCGCTCTCTATCCTCCCCGCGGCATGCTTTGAGAACAAGAATGGTAGCCAAGGCTTGGGCTTCCACCAGTACATCAGTGATGTGACGTCCAACAAGACCATGGCGGCCGACCGGCTGGCAGGGGGATTCGCCCAGTATATGATTCTTTCTAGCTTCTGTGTCTTTGCTATCGTAATGCTCGGGATCTACTCTTTGGAGCCGTGTCTTGGATCCCCACCGGGACAAGGAAGGCGCTGGGTGTCTTTGGGACTTCGTGTCCTCTCTACAATAATAACCTCCATGATTTTCAGTTACGAAGTCGTGAAGTACAATCAGTTAAGGAGAAATATGGAAGTGGATAAGTGGTATCAAGTGGGACAGACGGATACCTGGACCGTTAGCCAGCTCCTTCCGTATGTGCTGTTAGGTTCTTCAGGCATTGCAGTGATGAAGGCTTTGGACGGTATGTTCTATCGCCATTCAATGAAAGTGAGGCAACATCTTAATCTAACCACCTTTGCAGAGACTATTGACGGGCCCCGTGGCTCGCGCCATTACAAAGGACGAAGAGAAGTCAAAGCGGACGACGGTGACTTTTCAGGTACTTTGTGGCTTAAGGGCACATTCAACGGAGGGATGCAATATTGACGAGCTCTACGGAGAGCGCAAAGCGTACGGTCAACCCTTTCTAGGGTAATTAGAAACCAAGTAGTCAGAGGGGAACACTGGGGAGCAAGAAGGGAGCATAGGGTAGTATCGGGGAGTATAGGCAGAGTATAAGCAGCCAAATTATAAGCAAGCAGCGAGAGAGCATAAAGGAACATATTATAATAAGACGCATTGGATATTACCAAGACGTCTGCCCAATTAGGCTTAGCTTGATAACTAGTACTTAAAGTAGCCTGTTGGATATCAGTATCAGCCCTATCTGCTTGGCATGGACTACAAATCGCCACCGTGTCCATACCTGAACAATCAACCGTTTCATCCATCAAATGCAATAGATTATGAGCCCGGCTCAGCGCTAGCATACCTAGAAAACGGTTCCTTCGTAAGGGATATCATCCTTACGTCGTATCTCACCTTCAGCGAGGTACTATACTAATGGATTGGATACGCAGATAAGCAGTAGTTTAGGTTACAATAATATATGTAATCACACGTTTTGGCGAGTGTTTTGGCCTGCTTGGAATCATGCTTTCTCGACTGCAACTATCGCCTCCGTCTGCGCTAAAATAGGCATCTTTCCCCTCGACCCTACGTTGTCCTATTTATTATTACTAAACCGGTAGTTTCTATTATCAAACAGGGACTCAAAACGCCAATGACAGTCCGTGCGGTGCGCCGCTTTCAAAAAGCTTCGAAGGTTCGCCGACTACTGCCAAAACGCGGCTGCTGCTCAAGGCCAATGAGCGTCTTTGCTGCCCAACATCCTCAATATCAACTTCATCACCGCCCTGCAAAAAGCTATTCTCGGTGGTCACCAATAGCTAGCATCGGCACCGTTGATGACTGACCCGCCATACTGCTCCTCTATCCCTTGCATGTCCACAGCTCCTTTCAAGACTTGATAATCTTGGACTTCAACCTGTGGCGTTTCCAGTTCTTTGTCGCTCGAGAATGTCATTCCAATGGCGAACCTGAAGTTTTTTAATTCCCTCAACTCGGTGGGCTTCTGCCATTTGAAGTTGCCATCTTTCCAACCATCGGCCAGGGTCTCTGAGTAGTTGAGAGCCCCATCCGTTTCCGGCGTAGACTCCTTAATGTGCATCACTATGGTCAATCGGGTGGGGGAAGCCTTTTGACAGTTGGCATATGGGCAGCGGTACTTTGTCTTGCTTGGATAGTTTCGTCGTAAATTGGCATCTCTACACCAAGCAGCAAATGGAGTATGCAGACTATTCATGAGATGCTCCTCTAGTCCCTGTGGGAAATACGTCTTTTCCTTCTTCAGGTCAGTAATAAACAAAGCATAATGGGCGTCGTTCAAGCCAATTAAGACTCACCTTAGTCTTGGCGTCTATTGTATCATCCAGCAAACATTCAGAGCATGTGAGTCCTTTGTCGTTCCCCATCTTAAAACCTTCAAGGGCTGATATCATGAACGTCGAAGCAACAAACTCGTACGAAACATCACTCTCATCGTCTTCACCAATGTCTTCGTCGACGACCACCTCAGCGTTCTGTAGGGAGAGCTAAGCTGCCACCTTCGAGTATGATTTCGGTGTTGTCTCTAACCAACCATGTACAAGACATTTGATATATAGAACATTGTGCATTTATCACTCTGAGTCTCCCACCTCCTCGCTATAGGTTCCTGTTGCGGCAGGGGGGTCCTTGAATTCTCGTACTTGTACCTCGCTCGACCTTGTCCATATGGCAAGGCTTTGATGGAAGCGTGTATCTTTCCGGTAATGTTCTTGACATTTAGGGTTTCATGCAGGATTAGATGTCTGATTGGGAAATCTGGAAGCATAGAAAACAGGAAGAGATATAATCGTGGGCTCTGGGTCACTTTGGTCTCGTAGGTCTTCGGTGCGGAGGCTGGCGGCCTTGAGAGGCTTTCTCGCCTCAGTAGCCAGCGGTGTGTTCCACAATTGTGCAGCCTTCGCGTGAATGAGCTTCACAAGTGCTGTCGGCTCCACCAAAGCCCTGTGCCTTGACTCCCACTCCTTCTGTGTCATCTTGTGGTTCTCTTTCTGTTCTTCTAATACGGTTTTGGCAGACTCTCGAATCCTCCGCTTGATGTTTCGCACTGTATGTTCGTCTGCATTCTTAAGTGCCTCTTGGAGTCCCACATTCTGCTCGCAGGCCTTACTGACGTAGCTGTTGAGGAATTTACCCTGACATTTGGTAAGGTCAACAAGCCTTGTTGTGGCTATCGAGTCCTCCAGATCCATTTGCTGGTAGCTGGCCCTAACCTCGGAAAGCGCGACCGCTGTTACCAAATGTTGGAAGACCCTTTCTCGTAGTATCGCATTAGAGTCTTTGAGTCAGGCGTATGGTTCATTAGTTGTCTCGCTTGGTTCAGGCCCAACTGGCAATGCCACTCTGCGGTGGCGGTCTGCCGCCTGAAAGCATATAGAGTTACACCCAGACCGTAACCTACCGCCCGATCTCTTCGCTCAAGATATTCCGTCTGCGCAGGGGCAGGAATAGGCTTCCTATTTGTGGCTTGATTCTAGGGGATCCAGAGAACGCAGTCTGAACGTAATTGTCCGCCTTATGGTTGAGATCTTCCTGGACTCAGAATACTGCAATGGAGCGACCGTAATATTGAATCTCGCAAGGAATATCTCAGACTTGTCATCCTCCCTCATACGAAATGTGGGATCATAAACAGTGGCCTCAGCATCGCCGATAGGTCCCGAGGATCATGTTGGATTGGAATTCCGGTGAGGGCGGTCTTGCGGACCGCTTTGATCTTGGAAAGTGCTATGGATGTCTTCGATCTGTCGTTCCTCATTTCATGGGCTTTGTCCAGGACTGCACAAGGCCACCTTTCTACCTATATATATATATTCGAACTCATTATCCCAAGGAAGTAACACCCCCTTTTTTGGGATGGTGACCTTTTTGCCCTCGCCAATTTTCCTCCTCCACGCTTCGAAATCCCCAACCTGGTTGTACACCGTCCACTTCGTTGTCAGCACAATGTGCTATTCTTGTAGCTCTTTCCATGAGATCGAGTCCGCGTTAGTCTTCCCATGGAGAATGATGACCTTGAATACATTTGGCTTCATATGTTTCTCTAGCGCTTTCTCGCATATCGCTAGCAGCGAAGTTGGCACTACTACCAATGTTGGCTGGATTTTCCCAGGACCCAATAGCGCGCTGATCTATTCAAGCACTTGCACGGTCTTTCCCAGGCCCATGTCGTCGGCCAGGAATTTTCCCCCTATTACCACACTAAAGCCACTGTACCCCGCTTCGTTGATGTTAATAAGTGAAGGAAAGAAGGTTATAATATATAATATCTTTAATATATATAATAAGCTTTTAAAATATATAAAGTTAGAGTTTGAATAATTAAGATATAAGTAGATTTTATAAAAGATTAACCTTCTTTAAATTATTTATATAAGTTATTAAAAGCTTTTTATATATTATAATTAAATATAACAAGTTTAAGATATCTTTATAATTCATTATTATTATTATATCTAAGTTAAGGAGATATAATAATTAAGAATAGGAACTAGGTTATTAAATCTAATTAATTATTATAAGTAAAAGTCTATTAATAGGTATTTAAAAGAGCTTTTGAAAATTATTAAAATTATAAAGTAAAGAATTAAAAACTAAGGATTATATTAGTAAAAAGTTATATAACTTTTAACCTAGATAATTCCTTGAAGGCTTTCTTATAGAATATTATAAGTAATTAATTATAATAATATAAGAACTATGATAAGTATTTTAAGTATTATTCTTATTATTATAAACACGCTTTGCACCTCGTGTTCTAAATCCTGATGACGACCTTCTTGTCTCTCCCAGTACCACCGCCAGACCATATCCACTAGCTCCTCCAGAGTATTGCTTCCCTTATGATCAAGACAAGTCCGCAGAAACGTCGGCCAGCTAGGATGGGTCGTGCTTCTATAGATGCATTCCTATAAGCACACGAGTATTAGTTCGGTAGAGCTAAAGGCGGGAGTATATATAAGAGGTAATTTTACATGTACCTTTGAATTGCTGGTAAGATCAGCGCTCCTTCAGCGGAGTGTTTATATATATAGAGGTGTGGAGGCAAGCGGACATCGACCCGTGGATTTTGGCGTCCGTAGGATAAAGAAAGCTGATGGCCACCAGAAGCGCGGCGCAGTGTCATGAGGTGTAGCCCGAGGCGCCATTCCGGTGTTGATGTTCAGCAAACGCAAGTTCTCTCGATTTAGGGGTAAAGGTGTCGAAGTGTGAGAGACGGAGTGCGTTGAAGGTTGAACTTTGGGAGTAGGAAGGTATGGCGCTGGTCTGGTGGAGGAGGTAATTCGGCTTGGTAGGGCCCGAGATGTGTCTTCGCTCTATCGTTCCCATGATCGTGGATTTTCGTCCAGTACTGCACAGAGCCACCTTTCCCACCTATATATATATTCGAATTGGCCCCTCATTTCATGTCTCTTGCCAATGTCCAAATTTCACTTTAAATCCATAAACCTGGTAGGTCTGCCCACATCATCCACTTCTCGACCGCAGCCTCTGCTGGCTCGTTCCCCTCCGAATACGTCTCGGTTGGTGTTTTCAGAAAAGCTTTGTTTCCGATGTGGTATTCTTGGAAGACAGACACCTTCTTGTGTGCCTGAAATGCCAATACACAATCAATCCGAAAACCGCCGAAAGCACAGAAGGCGTTGACGTAGGCGAACACATACGCCGCAAGCGTCCTCATCTTTCCGCGCTGGCGATGTCCCTTGCTCCCATTTTCATTCCTTCGCAACGTAGCCTCGACCGAGCTGCTCCTCCACCCACTGCTCCGCCTTTTTCTACGTTTATTTATATATATCATGTCGTCTTCCAGTCCGTATCCTCGTTCCCGAAGGAGTTGTCGTGTTGCACGAATTTTGCCTTTGGTCGCATTACGAAAAAGTCCAATGCAGAGCAGAGTTCACGGGTGCAATCGGAATCGTTTGACATGAGAAGCGTGGTGGGATATATGACATTAGACTAAATCGTTCGCTGCTTCAGTGAAGATCCGGGACGTCTCGCAAGTAGACTGCTGCAGCATCTCCCCGGAAAGGTAGCATCGATCCAAAGTTCCGTTGGAGGATGCAGCACCTGTCTGGCTCAATTCTCGGGAAGGCAGATTGCAAGCGTGCGTCAACCAAGCCCCCATATCTTGGCTTCTCACCACGAGTGACTGCGGTTGTCCGGAGCCAGCGTGCTGGCGAGCAGATCCAAGTAGCTGTTTACCACATCGTTATTGAGCCAACCGTCTCATCGAACAAAAATGGAATCGGCGACGGTGGTTGTTGTATGGATGGCAACCCCTGACAAGGGGTTATGTGCGGATTTGTTTGAACATGCAATCTCGCGTCTAATTTCGACCAATGCTTGGAGAGCTGGACTGAGAGGTGTATATTTGCAGGTTCTGGATTGTGCGTCTTGTGGGATTTTGTTTGAGAGGTCAGGACGTTGTTGCAACTCTGGCTCCCTCTTCCTCCAAGCGTTGTGAATCACTAGCCATGTGTTGAATGACTGCGTTCTCTGCTTGTCGTACTCAGCTGCCTAGGCAGCATCTAGTTGCACATCCCAGTGCCCATCCTCGTTGTAGGCCACCGCTGGCTAATCGACTTTGAAGGGCGGTTCCTGATCCGCAACCTTGACCGCCCTGGAGTGCTTTTCCGCATCGGGATCTTTACCTTCATCGGTCGAGACATCGATGTTGTCGTTCTTGAGCCTGGGAACATGAGCTTTGACGGTTGCAGCATCCTCGGGATTCAAGTCGACATTGCCAGGGTTGGTGAGCTTGACCAGGTACTCCTGTTGGAGGTGTTGGGCGAAGCGCCCGTCAGCTCGAGATTGATGTTGTCGGTCCGGATTGCTCTTTACCAACTCGCCAATGAGGCGACAAAGGGTTGCTGAATTGATTGATGACAGGCTGATTGCAGTGCCAAGATGTAGGAGAAGAACATTATATATATATGTATATGCAGACTGAAAGAAATAGTGCTCTCCAAGAAGTCACGTTGCCGTTCGTGAAAATTCCTGCATTGATGAAAAACAAATTGATTATAGTGCCTACATGTAAGCGAAGGCTTCTCTGTATCGGTCAAAAAAATGATTGACATTCCAAAAAAATTGTAGATTGAGAACGATCTTGGACTCCAATTCTGCTTTTTGCGGCGCTGCTATGACAAGTTCCACGTATCCTTGAGCTCTGGGAGGAAATCTATGTTGTACATGACTAAAATATTTGTAGGTAGTTTGCTACCATTTGCTCCAGGTCCATGGCTTCGGTCTCCGATTGTTCTTCGTTGGATCGTGTGTCATGGCTGGACGGTGAGCTGAGCAAGTTCTTTCTGAGGTGCATTGATGTTTTCTTGGTGTGCCAAGAAAGGTTTGAGTCGAATGATTCGGAAGGTCTTCTGCTGGGTTCGTGCTTGGAAAGGCCACCAATTGAGGAAGATCGACGATCAAGATGATGGAGATGATGAGGATGTAGTGTGTAATTATGTGACCAATGCAGCGTTGATTATCATGAGACTGTATGAGCAGATGATCTATAGAGATGGCAAGGAGAGCTTTCCCCACACCCCGCGGGTGTCATTTGGAAGGACCTGGAGAACGGTTGCAACAGAACAGAACAGGAGATGGGGATGGGGTATATATATATGTGTCCCAGGGAAGCAAGGGCAAATGCGAATGAATGCAGCAGAGTGAAAACAGTCATGTAACTTTCGCCATTGAATTCGATGATTCACGCCAAAGAATGACTGCAGTAGGAAAGACACTGGGATAACTCTCACTCGGAGAACGTGAAAGAAACGGTAGCTGTGAATGACCGCAGTGAAATCAGACTCTATTGACGGAGGTTTTGTTTGTTCGTGGATGTCACTGAGTCGAAACTCCAAGCTCGTGAATGCTAGTGAGGGAAGCATACTGTTAACAGGTCAATGCCTTGCGTACGTGATAGCCGGAGGGGAATGACATACCTGATGGCCTATACCCATTTAAGTATTGAGGAAGTCACGGAAACGAACGAGACGATGGATCGCGACGAATTACACACAAGAAAGGATGAATTGCACGGAAGGAAATCCTCATGACGCTGTCTGCTGCGGCCAGGCTCTTACGCAGTAAATCGCTATAGGAAGCGTGAGAGATAGCAGAGTGGGAAAGTAAAAATGCATTTTTGGATAGAGCATATTGACACGCCAGACGCTGTATATGACCGTCAGAAATTCGCTCATATATATGCCCAAAGATGCCAGACGCCCCGCTATGTTCGCTCCTGTAACACCAGCTAATCCATCTATGATAGATGCCAGTATATGTTCAGGTAAATAGATCAGATCAAATAACATTCAATGCATCGTATCTTGAGTGGGGCTCTTGCGAGTAACCATCTCTTGATTTTCCTCGCGAGCTCACAGGACTCCTCGAGCTCACTGAACTGACTGGAGTGATCGGGCTGCTGTCCCTAGCCTCGGCATCGGAGGACCATGTTACCATGGGTAGGGGTCCATAATCTTCCCCAGTCTGCAGTTCCAACCTGTGTCTTTCGATAGCTTCCGATATTCGCCATCTTGCTATGAGCCGGGCCTTGCGATCTGCAAACTCCTGCTGCAGCTGTGAATCCTGATATTGGAACTTCGCGTCTAAATTTTCATTGGCGTGCTCAAAATCTGAATCCAGAGTTTCCAACTCTGTCTCTTGCTTTTCCATTATACGCTCAACCTGCTTCGCTTGCCGTTCGCGAAGTACGTTTATGCGAGAGGCGTGCAGATTATCTATGCCATTGCGGATATGGTACTGCTGTTCTAGCTGTCTGTAATCGGCCTTTGTGACCACTCTACTAGGCATACCCTGGACGGTACTCCGAGGATTACAGTACGCCTGCATGTGTTTCAACCGGGTATCACAAGCTTGGCGCTCTAGCTGTAGAGTCCGATGTAGTTCTACCTCCGCAGTCAAATGACGATTCTCGAGCGAGATAAGGGCCTCGGCATGGCGAGTGTGAGTGTCCTTTCGTCGCTGATGGTACTGGTTGAGCGCATCCCGTTTTTGTTGCAGCTGCTTAGTGCGCAGGAGCCTGTGCTGGGATGCTTCGAAGCTGATGAAGCGGAGTTGCTCTTGCAATTGTGTAGTCCGGAGCTGTTTGAGTACTGGATTAGAGATACTGCGCCGACGTCCAGCAAGGGCCTCGACGCTCTCCTCTTCTGGAAGAGGAGGCGGAGCGACTGTAGGAGGGGGCGGAGGTGGAGCATGATATTTGACAGACGCGATTCGTGGCTGGGGGTTTGTGAGGGTATGCATTTGATCAGTGGTTATGGCGTGAGGCGGAGGGTCGGATATGGTCGCAATCTGATCTGTGGTCGTTGAACGTAGAGGCTGGAGGCCGGGTCTATTGACCGCAAGCGTCGATGAAGCCCGCGGTGGTATATCAGGAACAGGATCGGCAAGGGTCTTTCGTCTGTGAAGTCTCGACAGCCGGCGAAAGCCTTTCCTGACCTTGACAATATTTGACTTGTTCGATGCTATCGAGGAAGCAGATGTGATTGACGTCGCAGCCAGCGATGGCGTCTTGACATGCCTCGGTTGCTCGATGGAGCTATCGGAAGCGGTATGTATCGACTGCGAGGCTCTCGAGGGAGGTGGCAGGACAGGCTCCGAGGGTTCGACATTGATGTCCAAGTCAGAGATGCTATGAGTGACTAAATCAAGGGTTGTTTGAGGGTCTTGGGGGACGTTGATACCCAGCTCCAGTGCGGTCTGCAGGAAGTGCTGATCCACCTCGTCCTCCGTCTGTTCAAATCGTAGTACCATCGTCCGGTAGGTATGGTCATCGATTTGTTGGGCACATGTAGAATCGATGGCCTGCATATCAGAGAGAGACCGCTTTTTGGAGGCCGCCATTCTGGGCAACGTGGTCAAGGCTCCCAGGCTAAAGGCCGATGTGCATGTTCAATGTCCCGAGCGTAGTGACCTTGACGATGAGCTATTGATGATCGGGCGTAACGGTGAGGAATGTTCTCAATGGAGCGGAAGAAGAAGTGATGGTGATAGGTGCGAGTAGGCGGCACAGCAGTTCATTGAAGACTCCTGTCCAGACGCAGAGCTCGGCAACCTTACAGCTTCCATAAAGTACGCTAGCCTTCAAACCGTGGTTGTCATACTCACGTGGCAATTGTGGCAGATCGGTGTCTCGGCAGTTGACTAACGCTAATGCATGACACAGGGGCTAGATTTATATACCATCACTGGTGGCTTCGCAAAGTGTGGGCTGAGCGAGATAGAGCCTCTACAATGTGCTCCGAGCACTCACACAACAGGCAAGAAAGGTCTGATAATATTGTGACGGTGGGCTGCTAGCTCACGGCGCCTATTTACTTTGCTATGAGGCACTCGTTCCTGTATTCAACAAAGGCAAAAAACGCTATAGGTCCACGTTTCGGACCAGATCACCAACCTTGACCGAAGGACCACCTCAACCGTGACCCCTCAATAACTCTCTTCTCTGCACCCATTGTTGATGGATAGAGGGCAGGTTAGCAGTAGTTCAACTTCGTCCGTAACTTCTCATACTTCGGCCCATCGTGGATCTCAAACATGCAGCGAGCCTTTGCTGCCCAGCATCCCCATCTTCCTTCCATACTCTGGTTCTCGGCTGCACAACTCTTGAATTTTGAAAGAGGCGGTTCCCACGTGGTGAAGTTCATGAGTACCATGCCCTGATATTGTGGAAGGTAAGTTCTGTTTCTGAATGCTGGCGCAGCAGCCGGTGCCAGAAGTGGCGAATATTATGATCTTGCAGATCTCTCCGAGGAACGTTTGCGATTCAAGCCAGCCCATACGCCGTTGAGAAAGCCCATTTTTGAAGGATCTGTACTCTGATGCTATTCTTCAAAGACTTGTCTCTGGAGGGCGAATAGAGGGCTCCGGTATAATTGGAGGAGTGACACAAGATCAAGTGTTTTGTGGATGCGGCTTTGCGTCCCAGTACCTGCACTACCCAAAGCTGGCTCCATTCACATGTCGATCTCTGGTCAGCCTGTTCTTATCGACGATGCCGTTGCGTTCCCAGCACTCGTTCACCAGAAGTTTGAAACCTTTCTTGCCCGAATCTAAGAGCCTCACATCTCAACCAGAATACTGTGGGCGTTTATGGCGAATTCAATCTGCGGCAATGTGACCGAACTACATGATTGGTCTCCATTCGATGCAGCGCTGACAAGCAATCAGCGATACTAATAAAACAGTATAGAATATCGCCTGTTGATCTAAGAGAGTTCAATCTCTCCCTTGGCCATAGTTCTCTCACCATCATGTTGCGCTGCTTGTCCGTACTCTCTGTTAACTTATTCTCAGTTTCCATGCAATACTCCATTTCTTCCGCTGTTTGCTACACATCCATATGCCCATCCTTTCTCAAAGCACTTCGCGCCACGGTCCCGTACCCGAGAAGCGACCGCAGCGCTGCTTGGGTGCCCGGCACCCCCAGTCTTTAAAGTGCCACATCTCCTCTACTCACAAAATCTTGCAGCTTCATAGCCTTTTCGACCTGGCCCTCGCGCCACGAAATCCAAGTCTTAAGGAAAGTCATTCGGTATCACCTTCGCTCCACCGCTCACGATACCACTACCGGCATAATACTGGCATCAGCTTGAAGGATGGAATCTGCCATGCCACAAGGCGATAAATCGATTGCATTCCTTCGATTAGGACAGGGCGGGCGAGACAGACGGAGTATTTAGCTATGGTGGGAAGGTTGAGCTCTCCAATGCAAGGATGGAAGAAGGTGAAGGTCGGGTAGTACATGCCAGAATGGAGAGGCGTGCGGGCTTTACAGATTGCCCGTATGATGAGACAAGGACATCGAACACGATGGTAGCGCTGGAAATGAAATTCCTAGAGGACAAGGGACAGACGAGGGTTGTTTTCAACATGTCCACCGACATTGTGGGGCACCTGCTGGCGTCGTCGAGCCATCTTTTATGATGGCTGATGATATGCCCTAACGATCTCGCGTGGACACGGTACTTCCCAACCGATCTTCCTTCGCCTGGAGGTATCAGTATTGCTGTCAAACATAATAAAAGGGCTATGAATGCGATACCATGCAAGCACTAACGTACCGTAGGGGCTTCCCCGGATTTGCGCCAAGCCGGCTGAATGCCCGTCATTGGCCGGTACATGCTGCTAGAGCGGAATTTGTCTTGTTTCGCTCTGGCATCATGATATGAAGGCGTCTATCTTCAAATTGTCGTTGGTTTAAACTCATCCTCATTCCCAAAATATCGGTCCCGTGTGGTGAGACACTCGCAGGAGACTGCTGATCTTTCAACATCTTATACAGTGGTGGGTCTTAGATCGCTGCAATTGCGTGGGGAAGTCGAACCCTCACAACTTCTCTTCCCCATCTATTTTCATCGATGCAACGGTAGCTGAAGGGCAGCTAGTGATCGTTCTTGACTCCTGCATCATCGTCAAATAATGCCTCCACTGAATATTCTCATGGTACGCTTTCCTATCCCCTCTTTCAGCTGTCACGCCACTGATTTTACTGTCAGGTGGGTACTGGCGAGTACACTACTGGTTTCGTCGGCGGCGGTATGTCTGGTTCAGACAAGAAGGTCGGCGTAGTTGGCCTGACACTCTTCGACCTTCGACGACGAGGTAAGGTACGCAAATTGAGCATGTACGTGTTTTAGGCATTATTTTCGCGGGTTGCAGGCGGTGGCTGGACTTATGGGGATATTTTTGGGAGCGATGCCTCCCCTCTGTCTATCTTGCTACCTCAATCCCAGCCCAAAAAATGAAAGGCTGACTCCGAAACCTCCGTCAGGGTTGGGACGTCATGGACCAAATTCCCAGCTATCCGTAGGTTCTTTGGCGATGTTTCCATCTTTTCTAGTCCTCCGGTACAATGCTCAGGGTCGATTCTCATTAGGCGACCACCTGCAGAAGAATATTTCGTCTGTGTATAACAACCTCGACGTGTCGTTCGACTCTTTTCCATCTGATACCACCAGCCGCGATTCAGACTCGTACCAAACAGCTATTGATGCGCTAGCTCCTGGGGACGCTGTCACGATATTCACCCCTGATACAACGCACTACCCCATCGCCCTCTACGCCATTCGTCGAGGCATCCATGTCCTTATAACCAAACCCGCCGTCAAGCTCCTTGAAGAACACCTGAATTTACTCCGCGAATCGCGTAAACACAATGTATTCGTGTTCATCGAACATCACAAACGCTTCGACCCGGCCTATGCTGACGCCCGCGTTCGAGCGAAAAGCTTGGGCGAGTTCAACTACTTTTATAGCTACATGTCGCAACCAAAAAGTCAATTGGAAACCTTCAAGGCTTGGGCAGGGAAAGACAGTGACATTTCTTACTACCTGAACTCTCACCATGTCGATATTTGTGAGTCCATGGTCCCGGATTATAAGCCAGTGAAGGTGACAGCAAATGCCTCCAAAGGCACGGCTGAGGATGTTGGATGTGTGGCTGGGACGGAGGACACGATCACTTTGCTCGTGGAGTGGGTGAGGCGCGATGATCCCGGCAGGACAGCAACGGGAGTGTACACCGCGAGCTGGACTGCGCCGCAGAGGGCTGGCGTCCATTCGAACCAATACTTTCACTGTAAGCCGACTCCCGTATATACCGAGAATATCACTGACAGCTGCCTTGAGACATGGGCTCGAAAGGCGAGATCCGCATCGATCAAGCCAAACGCGGCTACGATGTTGCCTCTGAGGCCGAGGGTCAAGTAATGTGGTATAACCCCTTTTATATGAAATACGCGCCTGACGAAGAGGGAAATTTCAACGGGCAGTCGGGATACGGATACATCAGCTTTGAGAAATTCGTGGATGCCGTCACCGCGTTTAAGGATGGAAGAGTCAGTCTGGAGGAGTTGGATAGGAGAGGGTTGCCGACAT
>JAABUK010002171.1_pt1 | contig 35781 bp, 41 predicted proteins | sample 5559141 | NCBI WGS metagenome assembly JAABUK01 (sample SAMN10711869, study PRJNA513367) | rock metagenome | isolation source: Antarctica rocks | place: Antarctica: Victoria Land, Pudding Butte nord | collected 2016-01-03
GTATTTCTTACGTGGCTGCATTGAGCGCCCACCGCGCATTTTGCGCAGCTTCGACATGCATCTAACAGCACAGTGGCACAGGGTGCTCTGCTGCAAGGCCTACTTCATAAGGTCACAGTCAACATTTTGGGACAGGATGGCATGCTGGTGGAAAGATATGTACTACAATCAAAGGTGAATTGACAGCCAGGCTGCTAACTGAGCAGTCATTTGGTCAGTGACTGGATGTTGTCTTTGTAGGTGACAGTTCCTAAAGTTGTCGACCTGGATCCTGTTGAGCTTGAGCATGCTCTCAGAGGCTTTCTTCTGAAGTTGCAATTTGCGGATGCATGGATGAAACCACTGCCTCAGGGTGACCACTCTCCACTACAGTCTGCCTTGCATGGTGCATGCCCAGCATCACAACCTGATAAGGTGCTTTGCAGGTTGCACATTTGAGGTAGCAGCTTATACCACTGATAGGTCGTCTTTGCCGTTACAACTATGGATAGAAGATGAAGAGTGTGAAAGGAGGCTTGGTGCTCCAGAACCAACAATCACACCCATTAAGTCTGCCAAGCTTGGCGCTGACATTTTTCAGATGCAACTATTTGCAGAATGCTAGTCAACCTTCATCACCAATATGCTCAATTGGAATACACAAGTGTCTATTCGCTGCATATTCATTGGGAGCTTTTACAAGAAATCTGGTACATGTAAGCAATTGCAGCCACTTTTCACATGCAGGATGCACTGCGAACTTGCACACACGCATTTACTCGGCTTGATGTAGGTACAACCGTGTTCAATCATGCAGAAACACAGCCCTCGCAGCCTGATTTGACAGTCAATGCTTGAGCGTGTGAGGGACTGCAATGCTTATTCAAAATCAGACCTTCGAGACAAACTTTGCCACTTGCACTAGATCAGCACTACAGTCCTAGTCTATTAGTGTACATGGCAGAACATTCTGTAAAATGCAAGTTCAAATGTTCACTGGTTATTGACTTGGGAAGCAAAATATGGCATGCACAACAGGCCAGAGCAGAGCCTGCATACATGGCCATTGCTCATAGGGCTGACACACAACATGACCTGAAAACAAAAGCACTAACTGTGTCAGCCACAGCAAGCTGAGCATAGCCAGGAACATCTGGCTCTTGATGCACGGGCCGGCTGCAGGCCAAGCTAAGCTTCAACAGAACCTGTCACTAAACACACCATGCACCATGTAGAGTTCAAATCACTTGACTGAGGATGCGCTTCTGCATAGCCTGAACTTGCTGCTTTGAGCTCTCAGGCTTGCGATCACATTGTTGGAGACTATCCTCAGAACAGCAGCAGGCACATGATGACAAATGAGCCCAGCATCAGCAGCAACCGAGACAAGAAAGCCTGCAAAAGAGCAACACAGTACAGTCTATGCAACCTGTTACGTAACATACACAGCAGCAGGAGCTGTGACTCTGTATTCACTATGGCATTGCTGAAATGTCCAGTTCTGCACCGATGCAGGCAGCCTTCATGTCACACGGCCTAAATTTGAGCCTGTACATAAGAAGCCCGGGCGTTTACCTGATGCTGCTGCTCAGGCGTGAGAGGCTCTGAGTAGCCACCATTGCCTGCAGATGACATGCAGTTGCATCAATAACGCTAAGTACACCAGCCCGCATCGGCTGTAATGCTGCATCAGCTACACCACATGCCCAAACATACTCAATCAATTCCTTTTCTTGTCTGTAGGATTATCAGGGGAGTCGATAGACAATAACTGGGAAAGCAACATACACTAAGCACAAAATACTGGCAAATGCAGGATGAGGCCACCACTTGGTTCACCTGAGTTGTTATTGAGCCCAAACAGCATTGGTATTATGCCCAAGCCTGGCTGCAAGTTGACATTGCCTGAATGCTGTCCTGCTGTCCCTCTCTGCATCTCACACAACTGGTATTACAGAAAAGCAACTAAAAGGTAGAATGCAAGCCGTTTGTGATGGCGGGACAAGAGCTTAGCATCTTAAGAGCACAAAATTGCTGATATATTGCAGGGCAGTGCTGCAGCTTACACTTGTAGGCGCAGGTCTCTGTCCGGCTGGCCTCCTAGGGACAGGTTGAAGACTTTCAGTTTGCTGCGTCCTAACACCTGGCTTGTGCTTACCACGTGGGTCCTCTTGAACTCCACCTCGACCATAAATGGGAACCACCTGGTTGAAATGATAACCAGTGAGGCACGGCAGGTAACCATGAAGGCAGGGTGTAAAGTTTGTCAGGGAACATATGGTCTTGGCATCTTTCAATACAGCATGTTGCAATTCCCATGCACTCATGAACACACGGCGCAGCTCAGCAGGCCCACCTTGTCTTCAGCTATTCCAGCTTTGCAGACAGGACAGACTTTACACAGGTTTTGTACTTGCATCCATCTGTCATACAACCAACGCCTAAGCTGCACCGTTGTAAGATACAAATGCAGCAGCACACGTTGACGTACCTGTACAGACAAGGCCAGCAGTAGAGGTGACCACACATAGTCACTACTGGCTCTCTGGCGACTTCATAACATATGTTGCATTCATAAGTACTGCTATCGAACATCTCATCGTCATCCCTAGCAGGACTGGCCGAAAAGGTACTGTCGTGACCAGCCTGTGTGGCCATACTTGCAGAGGGCGCAGGCAACGAGATCAATCCTACTGCAAAATTGGCACAGCTCGCAGACAGTCAGGCACCAATCATTCCACAACCTGAATCGAGTGACGAAACTAATACGGCCAAACCGAGGCGTTGACAAGGCTATTCGCAATGGACTCGATGAAAGTTTGCCCGAGCACGAGCTTTATTAGTATTTTACTAATTTGCTCATATCAATCTCGTAAACGCATACTGGATGTGAATTTTGCAAGTCATCTCTCAGTATGCATTGGGTGCAGCGGGGTCTTCCCACAAGGTCCTCTTGATAGATGGTCCTGTCACGAAATGCTGTATGCGATCGTACCTGACTTGCCTGTCTGACAGGCCCTGTCACAGTGGAGATGCAGTAATATTGTTTGCTACAGGCACATGAAGTGTAAATATGAGTCGGGGTAGTGTTCATGGGGAAAGTCGTGAGAAGACACAGTCATGCGGCCCATTTTGAAATTGTTTGCAGAATGACAGATGTGGATCCATCCGGAAGATCAGTAGATTAATGATGACGTGTCATCTTGCCGTCTCTCCCCGATATATATGGAGCTCCGTGCCAGAATATGAAAACCCTGCCGTTCAACGTCTACATTGCGCAACTTTCAAGCAAGGCTTTTGTCTGATAAGGTCGGACAGCTCATCGCTCGTTACTTCTGTGACTAACAAACGCACCAAGCACTCAACGTTACCCAAACTTTTACTTTGTGAGTGACTCTTTGCCGCCCGTTTGAGTTGACTGACATCAATCTCAGACCGCTACCCAGCTCGTTTACGGTACAACAGAAAATATGGTCAAGCCAGAGCCAAAGTCTGGCTCCATAAGATTGAAGAAAGATGGAACCCCAGCGAAGAGGATGGGCAGGCCTCCCAAGTCAGCGACCAAAACTGACGCTCCCACCCAGGCAGCGCTGAAGAGAAGAGGCAGACCACCCAAGTCAGCTTCTAAGTCTAACACTGACTCCGCTTCCAACGCAGCCTCAGCTCCAAAGCGAAGAGGGCGACCTGCCAAGGCAAAAGCCATACCACAGCAGAACCAGCAGCAGCAGCAGCAAGAATCAGAGCAGGCTCAGTCTTCTCAAGTCCACACACAGGAGACACTTGTTCTTGAGGTCGTGGGCACCAGCATACAGCCTGCCTTTGTAATTCAGCAGCATGGTGTCAATTCCCCTGACCTCACAGGCGCTCATGAAGCCACAGACACACCTGACAGCAGGCCAGAGGGCATCTTGAGCAAGCTGCCCAGCAAGAAGGATGTCGCCACTGCCAAGAAGCTTGCTGTAAAAAAGACGCAGGCCATGAAGAAGACAGCTTCTAAGAAGTTAAGCCATTGTAGCCAGGTGCCACATGTAGCCTATATACACAACCAATGAAGTATGTTCATTTCAAATCCACAAGCAACTTTCTGCCCACACAATTAAACTGCGATCCTGCTTTCATGACAGCGCAATGGTGCTTGAGCTTTATAGGCTATAGCACAGGGTTCCAATGTTTATTTTTGCAATGCAGGCAGGAGATGTTGCGGTGGCAGCTTCTGATGCAGTAGGTGACATAGAGCAAGCGGTACGTGTAGTGCAACTTTGCATGTCTTGTTTTGCACATTCTTGCTTGGGGTCATGGCGTTAGCTGTACAATCTGCCTCTGCCTAGAATAGCTATGTGGCATCTTGAGCGGTGTTGAGTCATGCAGTGCAACATTGCGAAATTGTAAAAAAAGTCCTGCCACAAAATGCTGTGTGTTTGTTGCAGGCGTCATCATGGGGCAGTGCTGTGTGGAGCACCGTTACAGCACCAGTATCATACATCAGCTCTGGTCTCAGGCGCTTGTCAGGCCATGTTGAGCGCTGAAGTGTTTCTTGAATAGGCATACAAGCAAGCATAAGTTGGACTTGGCGTTTGTCCACACACAGCTGTGTCCATGCGCGTATGCATGCTAGACACATGTACTTACAGAAACTCAAGTTGAACTGTAGCTGCAGATTGTGTTGTGTGCAATCTGTCTGCGTTTTTGGTTGTCATTTTTGCGAAATCTGCTGTGACCCTCCAGGAGTTAATTGCAAGCCCTTATGTTGATTGAAAGTGTCTGCTATCAGCTGCTTCACATACATTCTATTATGAGACAGATTTGTTGAACTTTGAGAGGCAACAGTGCCATTGTTTTGAATTTTGTCAATTGACTTGTAAGTCGATGCACTGTTCATCATGTCCAGTGTCAGCTGTTGACGGCTTCATTGTTTTCAGCTATGCATCCCAGTTGCAAAACCTGCTGGCCCTGTACACAGCAGCTTGCTGCAGCTTGAGTCTCAACAGATTTTCTGTATAGCATAAAGCATGAACAGTTTGCTTCAAAATTGCACCAGGTCATCAAGAATATTTCTCGTATCCGAGCCTTGGAGGTATCAACTATAGTAGATGTGGCAAAGCAACCACGGGCAACTAGTAAATATAACTTTAGTGCCAACTCATGTCAATGTCACAAAAGACCGGTAATGCTTAAGGTGCTGAATACGACCATAACATCATATTCCAGGCAAAGATCTTGTGCACAGCAAACTGTGTATGCGAAGAGGCAGATACACCAGTAACTCTAGTTTGTTCAATATCATTGCCTCTTCTTACGTGGACCTGTCATCTTTTTGTTTTGAGTCTTCGCCACATTCCATGCCTTTTGGCTATTGCCATCCAAGTTTCCAATCTTGCCACTGCTGAAGGCTCTTTTGTGACTAGTAGAGCCCTTTTTCCTTCTCTTCTCCATGTCCTTTCCCAGAGCTCCCTTGACGCGCAGCATGCCTCCTTTGAACAGGCCACCATCCTCAGCAAGGCCTTTGTCAGCGTCTGAGCGCCGCTTCTGCTTGCCACTGCCTTTTAGGGTCAGCATGCCAGAGGCAATGGCCTCTTCCTTTGCCTTCTGCTGCCTTTCGGCCTGCTTTTTGGCTATGCCTGCCACACAACAGAGTGCTATCAGCATCATCACTACACTACACACACAGCTACTGCTTCGTTGCAGTTGTTGCAGCTCAGGGCTGCCGCCGGTAGGAGGCTCCCGTTATGATCGCTGAAAAGCATAAAGTGTTTTTCTTTTTTCTTTTCTTTTCTTCAGTTGTTGCTGCCCTTGGCCTGCCTGATGCACTGCCTGGCGCTCCCTGCAGCTCTGGTGGGAGTCTTTGTTGCTGCTGTGATGCCTTCAAGCTGCCGTCTGAGATGCAGCTGATGCAACACGTGACCGATTGTGCAACAACATGTTTCTTTCCTTGTCTGCAGTCAGAATCAAGGCATGCATTGCTGGAGAGTACCTTTGCCAATGGCCGCCGACACTCGGCCAGGTTTCTGTGGCACAGCCTTGACAGTCTGCAGCTGCCAGGCATCAAACTGTTTCCGTTGCTTTCTTTCCAGCGCCTCGGCACCTGCAAGCAGCAGGACAATTGGTCAGATGCAAGCCACTCAACAGAACTCACAGCAGGAGCCTCAGAATCTGAAAGCAGCGAGACAGTTGCTTATTTTGGCCTTATACAACTGTTTCTCCTGCTGTTGCTGAGTATGCTTGTGTGTGACTTATGTGATTTGGCAAGGGTCTGTGCATCCTGCCTACTTTGCCTGCAATAAGTGATGCGACATCTGCGCGTTCTTGACAGGTCTGCAATGCAGTACCATGCTGCGAGTTTTCAAGGCAGGCTTAATTGTCTTTGCCACATTTGCTCATAGAACATAGATCAGGCTTGTAGACCACAGCAGCACAACCCATTCCACCCTCAAAGCACAGGCATGAATGCTTTCCAAACTTTCCACTGAGTCCAACTTCATGACCAGACCTTGTCATTTCACTTAATACCTTACAGTCCGAGGTGTAGAGCCAGTTCTGACTCCACACCCCACACTGCAAGGTACTAAATGAAATGAGAAGGTCAGGTCATGAAATTGGACTCAGGTCAATAGGCACTGACATGCATCTCAGAATAACTGATTGCTGTGATGTATTCAGAAGCAGTGAGTCTCACCGAGCATCTGAACTTCTCTCTGCATAGTAAGGAAGTCTCCTCTGCTAGGCTTTGTACTGCTGCCATCTTCTGCAGATGACTGCTGCTTCTGTTGGCGCTTGGGCTGCTGTTGAGGTGTAGCGGCACGGTGTACATCTGAGGTTTTCCCAGACATGAATCGCTTCCGCTCTGCCTTCATGGCTGATGCATCAGCAGGTGAGGCTTGCATGGGCATAGGCTTTACTGGGCTGAAGAGATCTCGAGGTCTTTTCTTACTGCAGGAGGAAAGAGGCATCAAACTTTGTTTACAATTGGTTTTGCTGTTGTTTCTCAACACGAACGCCATCAAGTCGCAGGATTGTGCTGGATGCATGCTTCAGCTTGTGATAAAAGATGTGTGCTGAGGGCTCATGATGCAACATTGTTGATGATGGGTTCAATGGCAAAGGAGATAACGTTCTGATGATTGTGCACATTGCTTGAGGCTCTGTCATTGCTTTCAACCGCAACATATCAGACGCACTTGCCACAAATGTTGATCATGCAGACTTAGCCATGAAATCTAGACAGCGTAACATACAAAATGTTGGACATTGCTAACATAGCCTGATTGATGTCAGCTGATAGCCAACAGGTGCTGTCATGCTCACCTGGCCTGCTTGCCATCAGTCCAAATGTCTGCCAGTACATCTTTGGCGCCCTCAGAGACTAGTCCCGGAGTGTCCTTACTGCTGTGACTGACCTGTAAGGGAAATGAGAGCAGATGAGCTGTCACTCAGATACCTGTTTGCGTCACAGAGTTTGTGGGATCTCCTACAATGACGACTGGATTGCTGTGCAATGTGCTGCGCACAGCTTGCACAGGAAGATGCGCTGGCTGCAAGGCATATTGCTGCACAGCATTATGCTATAAGCCGCGTGGCTGCACGTGATGCCAGTCATCCAAGCATGTAAATAAGAGCAATGATGCAACACTTGAGTCTGGGAATCCTTGTCACTCAAACTTGGGCTCTGCCACTCACATGTCTTGGTGATGAGGGTATGCTGGTGGGAATGATTGCTGCTGCAAGCTTGGCACGCTTGGGTGGCCTACTGGCTTCCTGTTCAGAGCTGTCAAACATCTGCATGAAAGCCTCCCCTGCACAGGCCGCATGCCAATTAGTCAAGAGTGCTGTCTTGATGCGTGAGTTCGAGGCTGCGCCAGGAGCAGCGAAAACTTAGTCCAATTGCGGCCATGAGCGAGAAGCCTCCGAAGCAACGCACCATGCTGGGCGAGTCTGGCAGCAAAATCAGTCAAGTTTGCTGCGACGTCTTCTGGGGCGTCAGCCTGTCTAGCCGAACGCTTGTGGCCCATGCTTCGTCGTCGTGTGCCGATCGCCTCTTTAACCACTTTCTGCGGAGTCGTATAAACTGTGACGTATCCGAGTACTGCTGACTGTCAGAACCCAAGATCAGCAGGTCAAGAAGGTTTGCTTCGAATGAGAAAGAGTACAGCACAGATAAAGAGCGTTGCTGTTTGCGCAGCTTGCAGTGCCCCTCGGAGCTTAGAGACACAAGATCTGCTGTTACTCCGAAACCAAATGCAAAGTTCTGCATGAAAATAGCCACATCTGTCCAGACGACAAATTCATTAGGCGTGAGCAGATGGCAGATTTGACGACAGTGGCAGAGGCAGATGTTAGCACTTGACAGCCATGCATGTTGGTGAGTCCCTGCAGAACTGCATAGCCAACAGCGCTGCACCTTCAGAGAGTGTCTGTACTCAGTCTGTGCTGCCTTGTCATGGTAGCAAATTGTTGCACCTGGTGCGTACTCAAGCCCACCTTGGAATTACTACAATGCCTTCTCCTGCTAGAATGATGCATCTTACTCTCAACATACGTAGAAAGCTTGCCATTCATACCAGTCTTCGTTCGCAAAATCTGGTGAAGCTCCATGCATGGACAGCAGGTAGACGTTGCATTTTCACAAAGCTCAAATTTGCCCCAAAAGAGGGGGACCCTGTCAGTACAACTGGCAGATGCTGATGTTCTGCAGCTTTGGTCTGTTTGTCTGTGGATAGTGCTCAGCTTGCAATGCGCTTTTGGGCGAGTCTTCATCTTTGTGTCAACAGCAGACCAAGACAGTGCTTGCAACTTGATAGATAGACTATGGTCTCTCCCCTAGATGCATTATGCATATACACTCAGCCTACTGCTAGTGTGTGTATCTACATAGAATGAGCCTTGCCTCAATGTGGTGGACAGTTTTCTTATGCACATACTCATGCCATGCTTACATTTGTTGAGCAGCTGTCACTGCATTGTCAATGACTAGTAGGCTGCAAGGTCTTCAAAATTCATATCGCAAAGCATATCAACAAAAGTTGCAACGCGAGGGCTGACAGCTGCTTGCTGGCTCCTGGCCAGGTCCACAGTCTAGCAGAGCTTCATGAAGCATATGGATACGCACAAGCCAGTGCCAGACATCTTGGTACAGCTTACATATATGTATATGCACTTGCAGGCTTGCATTCACCACTCAACAAAGTAGTGTTCACAGTACCAATATTTCATTGTCACAAACTGGCGGGATCCATGTTGGCAAGATCAGTCAGGCTCAGCACATGCTGTCTGTGCTGCTCAGCGGCCTGAAACTGCCCTTGCTTGGCATGATCATTGCTGTGTGCAGACTGGACTGATACCGAGGGGATCTGCATGATCAACTGCCCCAGACTGGGCTGCTCTGCTAGAGGATTGCTGTATGTCAGGCTGAACTCATTGGTAAGCTTGGGCGATGCCACAGGAATGCTCCACATACGTGCATGGTGGGGCACATGCTGATCTGACTTTGTGAAGCCCAAGAACGGCTCAGAATTTCGCTGATGGTGAGCAGCAATTCCCGCAGAACCAAACCTGGCAGGACCACCTGGCGCCTGCTGACCATCACTGGACTGCAGCTGCTGCAGCACCTGCTGCTGAAGCTGCCCAGAAGGAGCTGCTGGTGCAGTTGCTGCATGAGGAGGCCGCCCAAAACTGACCCTTGGTGTCTCTGCACTCTGGTTTGGCATCTGTGCTGGCTGTCTCATGTTAGATGCTGGTCCAAACAAGGCAGATTTAAGCTCGTCAGTAGGCAGAGTGGCATTGAAGTCGTCATGGTCATCATCATAAGGTGGAGACTGCAGACCTGACCCAGAGCCCTCAGAGACCCTTCTGAAAGGCTGCTGGGCCATGCTTTGTCTGGCAAGGTCACCTGGATGCCTTTGGTGGGCAAGGGCATGATGGTTTCCAGATCCTGCAGAGCCACATTGTCGGATTTCGGACAGTGGATTTGGTGCTGGTGGTCATCATTATCACTATTACATTGTCCTGAGACTCAATCAGATATCAGCAGTGGTTTACTTACCAACCCACTAAAAGACTTTGCTGACCATGCCTGGAGCAGTGCTGCTGCATGGGTACTTTGGTAAGCATGGACAATACACACAGCGCCGGAGCAAAATGATCAGATTACACACAGCCCATTCAGCATGACCAACAAATCACAGAGCCTGAGAAGTGCCAGAGGCAGCTTGTGACATGAAGACAAAGACAAAGTCACATGCTAGACTGTGCTGCACCTGTGCCACCCCTTGCAGCTGCCGGAGACTTGGTCAAGCGAGCCATGATCTCCTCAGAGCTCACACAGCCATCCAGCTGAGATCGACTTTCTGAGTCAGCCTCCTCAGTGCTCAGAGGCAGCTCGCTGTGCTCAAAAGCTTGCCCAGCCCCAGGTGAAAGCCTACCCTGGTGTTCTGCCAACACCCTATCCAAGTTGCTGGTGCCACTCCAATTGCCACTCTGCTCTGCTGCAGTTCTGCCACTCAACAACTCCTCAGGATAGGGCTTCTGGGCTGCCCTGTTGCCAGCAGCCCCAGCAGGGCTACTCCAAGCAGCCCTGTGACTCTGCCCAGCAGGGTCGGCCCATGCATCAGCATGAGGCTGTCTTGCAGGCCTGCTGGAAGTAGCCTGAGAGCCCCTGTCATGGCTGTGGTCAGCTGTGGTGGGGCGGTGGCCAAGCAGTCTGCTCTCCAGTGAGTGACTGTGGTCGGCTGTGGTGGGGCGGTGGCCAAGCAGTCTGCTCTCCAGGGAGCGCTTGACTTGCTGCAGATCTGCATGGGAGGCCTGCAGCTGCTGTAGGTCCCTCTGCAGACGCTCAACAGTGGACTGAAATGACGTGTGCTGACTCAGCAACTGCTGCCACTTGGCCTTGTACACTCCACGCTCCTGTGTACATCACAACTCTAATTTGGATGTTGCAAGCACTTGCATTGTTTGCGGCCAAACTTTGCATGTGCTCCAGTTGGTGTGTGTAATCATCAATATCAGGGTGTGCCTCACACATACACAGATATATGCCGTGAAGAACGCGAGCTGTATCCAGTAGAGACTCAACAATGAGTTCTGGATATGCAAAACCAGGATGTGCCTCAATACCATATACATATTCAACCAGGAGCTGCAAGAGAGGCAGCAGCACCAGATTTGGGGGCTGTTGCAAAGTGAGGGGCATACCTGCAAGGTGCTTTGCAGCTCAGAGAGCAGCTCCTGCATGCGGCTCTTCAGCCCCATGTCACTCTGGCTGCGCTCATTGTGGACTGCACTCAGGCTGGCCTCCAGACTCAGCACCTGCACTCAGACCCTTGCATCTTTGATCACGCCACATACTGCTATGGTCTAACGCTAAATTTTTAGCCGACCAACTGGTTGCGGCTAGGGCTTTAATCGCATCAAAATTGCTATCAATTGCGTACATAGCGGTGTTTGGGAACAGCTCAAGGTAAGATGAATGCAGATAACAGCGTATTTCCAATTTGGCCTACATCTGAATACTGCAACTGCTGATGCTGTATATGTGTAAGTTTCCTGTATAAATGGTTCTAGTATCAGCAATTGAGTCTGCAAGAGGTATTCTCAGCAGCTTGAAAGTCAGCAAACTTTGCTTTGTTGCAGGCCTTGCAACATCAAGCAAAGCTGCAGCTTGCTTCTGGCAGAATTTATTCATGTCCCCAGTACAGGCATTGGCAAGTTCCAGGAGTGTTGCCAGACATAGATGAGGCATCACCTGCTTGTGCAAGTTGTCACGCTTGAGCCTCTCAGCTTGATGGGCTTTGGTGGTGTCTGCCAGGCTGCTTTGCAACCTCTGGCTCACATCACTCAGTGTCTGCACCTGCACCAGTCATGATACAACATGATCACCACACAGGCTGTGCTGCTGCATCAGGTCATCACTTGGTGACTTATGCTTTGTGAATGCGGTTTGGAGGAACAAGACATGGGGGGTTCCCTGCAGCCTGGCTCAACACCTCAGAGATGCAGAGGCAGTGCTGCAGATCCTGCTGCCTGATGTGCAATGCCATACACACAGACACACACACACTGCGGCTTGCCCTCTTGTGGCGGCTACCCAGTGGATCATGATGTCTGTGCCTCAGTCAGTGCACCCTCAAATCAACCTACGAAACATGCCTGGGTTACATAACACACACAGGACGTCCTGTGAAGGTTGACCATGTACATGAGTTTGTGTCTGCCACCTTACGCAAGTGCTGCATGCCTCTGTAGCACACGCCAGACACCAAAGCATGCACCATCTGCAGTGGAAGACTTCTAAAGTGTGCTCACCTCAGAGTGTGCGTTGTCCAGATCATGCTGCAGTTGGCGCCTGCGTGCCTCAGCCTGACTGGATGATGCGTCAGCAGCCTGCTCAGCTGCATTTGCCCTAGCGCGTTCCCTGGCCAAGCTGCTGCTGGCGGTCTGCCTCTCCCTCTCCATCATCTCCTGCACCACCCATACCTTCTGGGTTAACTGGTGATGGTGGTTGCAGTGATTGCAAGCAGTGAACAGCCTGGAAGGCACGTGAAGGGCAGCAGTGACAGGCAAAAGGGACACACAGCAGGGACAAAGCAGCAGTATAAGGCATCTGAAAGGCAGGAGTACAAGGCAGCAACAAAAGACATTGGCAGGAGGCAGCAGTGAAAGGCACCTGGAAGGCATCCAGCTGGGCCTGCAGATTAGTGCAGTGGCCTTGCATCTCCCTTTGCATGTGCTCTGCTGAGCCTCGCAGTGAAGCAGCTTCCTGCTGTCTTTGCCTCTCCAAGTTTGCCACCTGCTGCTCCAAAGTCGCCACCTGTACCACATCACTTGACCATGATTCATTGCTTACATCACAGACCAGGTCTGTTGGGACTCTGTACAGCGCACATTGCCCTACGATGAATGTGGTGGATGGGCGCTCATGTCAGCTGACATGTCATGCGGTAAAAGTATGTGATGCAGCAATTGCTGGTTTTTGCCTGTGCTTGACAGCAAGATATGTTGTGCTGTCATGTTATGCCATGAGCAGGGATCCCCCGCAGTCTTCCCGGCAGCAGTGAGTCTTCACAGTGCAGTAAAGCAGCACATAAGCAGGACAGCAAACCTCGCATCCTAAAGCTTTGAAACACCACATCACAAGTCAGCTGCAAGGGTTGCCACCTGGCTGTCTTGGCACAGCATAAACACAAGAGCCTGAAAGTAGGTGATCAGAGGTGATCACCTGAGCAAGGTTCTGGCGGGAGCGTTGCTGCTCTGAGTGCAACTGGTGGTGCAAGTCTTCCTTCTCGCCTGCCAGTACCCTGACCTGCTGCTGCATGGCATGCACCTCACTCCTGATCTCCTCTGCATTGCCCTCAAACCTGCGCAGCGCAGCAGCCTATGACCACCAAGTTGTACGTGTTGTCTACACCTTGGGAGACAGCATGGCGGCTGAATCTATCAACCTGTAAGTAACTTGACAAGAGCCTATGACCACCCAGTTGTACGTGTTGTCTACACCTTGGGAGACATCATAAAGCCTGAACCTGGCAACCTGTAAGTATGTTGACCACAGGCAGCTGATGCATATGAGAAGGGGCAGTGCTGTGCAAAAGCAGGTGTGCTTGTTGATTGAGCGAGCTCCCCTAAGGTCAGGTACATATAGTTGTGAGGCTGGCGGCTGATGCAACAGTGCAGTGTGATCTATGTATGCAAGATTGTGACGCTCATCACCGCATGTGTCAGCATGGAAAAGGCAACAAGCTCTGAAACAGCAGGGAACATGCTCCACAGTCACTCAAAAAGTGCTGTATCTGTATTTCTCTTGTGATGGCATCAGCTGACAATGTTGAAATCTCTTCAATGAACCTGAGCATAGGTCTTTGCCACGCATAATGATAATGAGCATCACAGGGTACTCAGGAGCATGTGTACATGTGACAAGTGTTCTCTGCAGCCTGTAGAGAGGTTGTGCAACAACAGCAAAAAGCTTGGAATGTACCTTCGACAGCTGAGCATAGGTGTTTGCCAAACATAGTGAAACTGAACAGCACAATGTACTCCAGAGCGCCTGGACACATGAAGAGAGTCTCTGCAGCCTTCAGAGAGCCTGTGCAACAACAGCAAAGACCTGGAAATTACCTTCGACAGCTGGCAGCAGTGTCCACAAGCTTCTGCTCCATCTGCTGCAATTGTGACTCAGCCTCATCCAGCTGCTCCCTCAGCGCTCGAGACTCGTCATGAGCATCATCAGCTGAGTTCTCAGCTTGGCGAGTACGCTCCTTGCACTCTGCCAGCTGCACTGCCAGGGCCACCCCCTCTTCCCTGCTCTGCACACATCACCCCACAAGGTACAGTCAGCACTGCAAGGTTCAACATGCAGCAACCAATGCTTGCCACCTTGCTGTCTCCACAGATAGATGTGGGCTGTATATGATTTGGTCATGATTGGCCTATTGTACATGGCATTTCCCGATGGTAGACGGCAAGTTACATTCCTGCCAAGGCTCAGGCCCTACCCCATGAGGAGGCATCAGCTCTTGTTTATGGGCTATGAAAGGAGCATGAGATGTCCGCCAATACATAACATGGCCCACAATTCAGCAGCAGCAGCAGAGGCCTTATTGAACACATCAGTGACTCTTTGTATCTGACATATGCAGCACTAAAACTAACACGGAGTCTGTCACTTGAATTGGTTAGCTATTGCAAAGCAAATGCAACAAGAGAAGCAGACCTTAGCGACAGCATAGAGGAGGCGTGAGTGTATGTCAGCTCCAGCCTGCTTGGACAGCTCTGATGCCTTGATCTGCAGAGCCTGCCTCAGAGTGCCCACCTACACATACAAAACAAAGTTTTAGATCAAAACAGGAAAGCATTTCTCAACGATTACGCTCTGGGACAGCATGAAAAGGCACGCATTCAATAACATTGGACCAGAGGTTGTAATGGATTGAGCCACAAGGTGGAACGTCCTGAGATCAGGTGTAATGTGACTGTGTGCATGTGCAAGGGCATCCCCTTGAATGCATAATATCACAGATGGCAGAGAGCATCAGGAAGCGATGACTCAGGCATGTGAAGACACGTGTTTGAGCTTGTCAGACATAAGACAATATGTTGAACAAGCCATAGCAAGCATCAGCTTGACAGGACCCATCACATGGGGACAACTGTGCAGGCTCTGAAAGCTCACTGACATGCTTCTGCAGGCATTCAATCAAAGCTTTGTGTGGCACAGTAAATCAGCAGAATGACGTCCTGATGTATGAATTGGCTCTTGTGCACTTTCAGTGCAAGACTTGCATTAGAGATGTATACCTCGTCTGCTCTGACATCAGCAATCTCCTGAACACTGGCTGTGCGTGACTCAGCCTCGTCTAGCTCCTGAGCTAGCTCGCGTAGCTTGAGCTTGTAGTGTGAGCACCTGGCATGCAGGTCTGAGATACTCTTGCTTGCAGACAGCTTGGCCTCCAGCTTTCTCGCATATGCCTTGTCTGTTGCCACACCAGCCTGTACCACAATAAGATGTTCACCAAGACTCCCACTTTCTGTACAAGGACTAACACGCAAGGAGCAGCATGCAAGGAGCAATATGCATTGCTTCTCTGAGAAGTACCAGATCCAGTAGTGTTCAAGGACTATGCGATTTGCAAGGCAATGCAGAGAAGCTGACTGAAAGCAAATTTGAAGGGTCCCTTCAGATTATAGCAACCACCAGGTTGAGTCATGAAAAATGTATAGCACAGGCAAAGACTTATTTATTATTTATATTTTTTTTTGACGCTGATGGTCAACACATGTCGCTCAATACAGCACATCAGGATGCACGGTATGCAAAACTGAAAGTTTTGTTCTGGCCTTTCCAACTTAAACGACAATATGGCAACATCTGCAATATGATAAGCCTGTTTGCTGTGGAAAAGAGGTGAAATTAGTTAGATTGCTTGCCTCCATGGCATTGCATTGACCTGACAAGCGCTCAATGGTGCGCTTAGCCAAGTCCAGCTGCTTATCTTTGTCACCCATTGCGGCTCTTAGCCCCCTATACCTCTCCTTGTACTCTGCCATCTTGTCAACTGACTGCTGATTGGATTTTGTCACAGCCTGTGTTCATGCAAACCCATTGTATCATATGCTGCAATTTTGCTAGAATGCAAAAAGCTAACAGCATGGGCAGCAAGCATGGCAGCACCTGCAGCTTTCTGCGCTCATCCTGCAGCTCATGCTTGAGCCTGGCCACAGCGCTATGATCTGGAGTCTTCATTGCCTGAGGTGATTGCCACAAGCGACCCTGCAAGCGCCAATTTGGTCACAGCATTGGTCCAACTCCAGGTCTGCCAGGTCTTGGGGGCTTGTCAGTTCATGATGGTTGCTGACATACCGTGGGCATTGCATACTGACTTGGCGAATGGCTGGGTGCGTTCAAATCTGCACTGCTACACCCCCGTAAGGTCGAGGATGTGGCAGTGGTATAAGCTGCTTTGTCTGAGGTCATGTACGGTTTAGGCGATTTTGAAGACAGCTCATCACCACCGGCCCCAAACCCGCCCAATGACACAGGCGAGGCACGCATTGAAGCCATGTCTGGCTAGCTAAGTCTCGGGCCAGACAACTACACCAAGATGCACATGCCAAAGACCAGCAAAAGGGCTGTTGGTGTGCAGGCAACACGACTACCAGGCACTGTTTGCGCTATCCACCGCTACAGGCATTCTTCATATAGTCTCAGGCTTGCGCTCTTAAGAGCAAGAGCTGCAAACCCCAAACCGCGTGCGGGCGTTATATCTTGGGATCAGTTCGTGGATCATCTCTGATCAGAGACAAATCGGAGACGCTTTGAAAGTGCAACTCAAGTTGTGAACTGCGCGACTGTTAGGCATCAGCAGAACCGCTTACAGCCATTCCATCTGCGCTGCTGACCTAGCTTGGCATCTGGCACACAGAGCCTCGTCACCAAAACTTGCACGAACTGAAGCACCAGCTGCTGCGCTCGGCAAGATTGCTCTTGTCCATCAGCCTTACAGGGCTGCGGCAGGCTATGTCTGCCGCAACGCACACTGCTGGGCGCCTGCGTAGTGCAACATGCCCTTCCTTGTCGGCTTTTGTTTAGCCTGGCTTTTGCTGCACGCCACAGCGGCAATTTTGAAATACTATTGTGGTTGCTCAACCTTGGGCATCAGCGTCTTCTCTGTATCTGTGCAGACCAGCAAATGCAACAGGTGACCGGAGTACATCAGCATAATCTCACGCAGGCGTGCACCTTCTGACTGCAGTCAGTTAGACAAGACGTATGCCAAGCAAGCTGCTCTTTATTGACTCCCTGCTACAAGTGCAGAATATTCTACAAGTTCGGCAGACAGCATAATGCTGCACTGCGCCAATGGTACAGCGTGGGTGTGGCAGTTGCAGCAATGTTGGCCATGTCAGTGGTTTTCATGCTACTCCAAGAAGTATGGCTTACCATTGCTTGGATCAAAGAGGTGTGCCATTATTCCGTGTGTCAGCTAGTGTTCACATGCATGCATCTAGGCTACCACACACACGGCATGACAATTAGGAAGCAGTCTGTGCTTGCGTGTGCGTCTTCCTCCGTTTCACATAAGTACATGCATCACTACCTCTGCCTGTCTTGCAAACTGTTATACTGTGTGCTCCGGCTGCAGGATGTGATGCAGCCTTGCTTTATGAGTACATGACTTTACATGAGCATTTCCACTTCCGCAGCCTTACACAGGGCACTCAAAAGCCCTTTGAGTTCGTAATTGCTGGAAAATTGCGTCACACATGCAATTTCAACGCACAACATGACTGCTGAAATATTGTGCCACACATACAAATTCACTGCACAAACATGGCTGCCCGCAATGCCTGTACACAAGCTCCCATGCACATGCCTGAATCCATTCTTCTCATATGATGCAGTCAATGTCAATGGGGCCAGAAATAGTCCCAGGGTCAGGGGTACCCCTGGCAGCGGCCCCAGGTGGTCAGGGGTTCGCCATGGGGCTGGCAGTCCCCGGCCTGACAGTACCTTGGGGTCATGCCGGCTACCTCTGGCTAGCAACTGCAGCCTCTATTGCTGTTCATGAGGTAAGTATGTCATATACGCAGTTCTGAGATCTCTGTTCATGCAGCCTGTGGTGACTTCTGTCTGCATTGCCATTTGCACAACAGGGTGTTTTCCTCAAAAACATGTAGCCCGTATAGCTGGTGAATGTCTGCCAAGCCTACTTTATAAATGCTACAAGACGTGCAATGGCACTGACCATGGGTGACTCAGATGCAATGGACGTAATGTGCAGCATGAAGCATGTGCAGCTCTGTGGATGGATGTAAGCCAGTGTTGTACAGTGGGAGAATGACATCATTGGCTGTCACTTCATTGCATAGCTTTTGATGAAGCACGGCTGCGCTGATAGCCCTTGCCTTCCCTTCCGTTCACTTCCTACATGCTATCTTGAGCGCTGCTCTGACTTCCTACATGCTATCCTGAGCGCTGCTCTGACTTGCAACTGGACTGTGCCATGTGCGTGCAATCAAACAGCATCACACCAGCATTTACTGCTTTCCTGCTTACTGCCATCCACCATCTGCATCTCTTGCATGTGTGTATCAAACACATCTTGATCAGATGAGGCCTACAGCACGTAGGCCCATCAAGCCCTGATCAGATATTCACTTGAAGGCCAATACCAGGTTTGCTCTAATGTGTGTAATCTGCCCTACAGGCTGGACATGCAGTGGCAGCTGCATCAGAGGGGGTGGGGGTGCAGCATGTGGGCGCCTTTACCCTGTTGCTACTGCCAGGGGCATATGTGGCCCTGGACTCTGGGGCCCTTGCCACCCTCGGTCCCTGGCGCACCCTTCGGGTATGCCCTTCACCTTGGGAGCACTCCTTTGATCGATGCCTTTGTTCCCTTGTGATGGCTACATTGAATGCATAGGCCGAAGAAGATAACAACCTAGCCCCCCAAACTAAGCAAGGCATCTGTCTTTTGATAGCATGCTTGCTGAGCCAGTCATTCCTGCTCTGCCAGTATCTCAGTCATTGCAAGTTGCACTGTGCGATGAGACAAGTGGCTTTTTAAAGTAGCAGTAATCCACAGACGTCCAAGTGCAATCATGCATGCATGTACCGTCAGGATGGGCCAGCATATGACTGAAGTCTCTGCATGCAAGCTACAACGGGTTTCTGCAGCTAAAATGCCAAGCATTTGTCAAAACAGCAACGTATGATGAAGATGGGAATAACGTTGGCTGCATCTGTATACACTGCAGCAAGTACCCAGCTGCCTTTAACATCAACAAAGTTGTTACACAATTGAGTAATTTACACTCGGTTCATTACAGTGTTGGGTTAGCCACTCGCACCAGTGCAAACCACTTGCAGGCTGGGGTTGACTTCACCACCCTCAACAGTGTGCACGGTTGGACTAGAGAACATAGTGCGGACAATCAAAATGAGCAACACACACATTGGGCTGTTGTTGGCTGTATGTCTCTTCACTCACAGTGCACATCACAGCGCTGTGTACAGCATGCCAAACATACCTGCTGTTTGATTGCTGCTCACACTACGCAGCTTGTCTGTACAGGTGGTGTGCGCTGGAGTGTGGCATAACGCAGTGCTATGCGCTCTGTGCTGGTTGTGTGCGCTGCTGCTGCCGCAGCTGCTCACTCCCTTGTATTCCAAGGGTACTGGAGCAGCCGTCAGGTACACCCTTCACTACTACAAGTTTTGCTTGGCTGTCGCAAGTTTCTTTGCCCGCAGCGCATGTTTGGTGTCCAGTGTGTAACAGACTGGCCATTGGTTGCCTTTGCAAAGATCGATCAATGTGTCCCAAGCCATCCTTTTGAGAAGCTTGCTGCCACTAAGGATGATACTCATGACATGTTGGGGACATACTGTCTAAAATCCAGTAGTTTGTCATCAATTGGTCATCAGTCTCCTCACCAGCTGCTTTGCCCGAGTGGTTAAGGGGTATGCCTGCTAAGTGTATGCGGAAACGCGCGAAGGTTCGAACCCTTCAGGCAGTGAGATTTTTTGATCTGCTTTTTTGCTTTGGGTTGTGACATCAATCACAAGATCGATTTTTAGTCCTGCTCTGGACCCATAGATAGCTACAGGTCTGATGTCAGACAATGCTTGTCAGGCTCGATTTTGACTGCTTGCCATACATGTTTCATTCGATATCAGGCTCAGCTGTGCCCCTCAGGGATTGTGTACTCACATTAGCCCCATGTCATGACTGTTGTGCACTTGGCTTCAATTGTTCTGCTTGTTCAGCAGATCATGACAGCTGTTGGGAGCAACTGGTGCATGGCAGTGCAGCTCGTGCCTCTTGTCTCTATGCCAGCACACATTTCAAACTGGTGTGTGCTACTGTGAGGCACTGCACGGGTGTTGTCGTATGCTGCAGGGCTGTCAATGAAGGTAGCCCTCTGTCAGGACAATTGGAGGCTGGTGACAACATCTGGATGCTGAATCAGTGTCCAGTCACCTCTTCTCGCTCCTGGCTGGACTGCTTAGCTACCAGCAACTTTCATGACAGTGCTGATCACAGCCGCAGCCCCAGGTAGGCTGCGCTGAATGCTTCTTGCAACTTTTTTGTGATTAAAAGTCTTGATAGGTCTATTGTACAAGGCTACCCCGGTGGTTGCCAGCATAGATTACAAATCCTGCTGAGGCTAAGGCCCTACCCCATGAGGGGGCATCGGCTCTTATGAGCTGAATGCTTGTTGCCTTCATCATGATAGAAACAGTGCACAGGTTTCGTCCCATAGAAGCACCCCTTGTTGCCCGTGATTGCACTTGGCTTCCGGTGTTTGCACAGCGTCCAGTGACTGGATGATCACTGAGGTAGAATATCTGTATGCATGGCTGGCATTGAACATTACGAAACAAGTTGTTGATCATCATGTGGTATCAACACTGTTTTTATACTGAGATGCATACACTGTACCCTGGCTCATGACACTTGGTTCCTGTCTTACGCTGGGCAGCCCAGTATAATACTTGGCTTCTCATTGAATTGACACAAAGGTGTAGTCCTGTCTTTTCTTGTTTCTTTTCTTGCTGTCTTACAGAAACCACTGTGCAGGTCAATGCACAATGAGGGTTACTGTGTGCCACAGAGCCTGCAGCAGAATGCCGGCAGCTGCTCTGCAGGAGGGCTCTGGAACCAGTGCGGTGGCAATGATCTGTGCTTTGTGCGAGGCCCTGAAGAAGAGTCACTGGAAAAATGGTATGTGCGTTGCCCTCACATGCACTAGGTTGCCTGTGGCTGAAGAAGCAATGAGTGCATCCTGAAAATGCATTGGGTTGCTGGTTTTGGCAGCCTGAACATTGCAGATGTAGCCTGTCCATGTGCTGGCAGTCACACCAATGCAAAACTGACCACATATGTTAATCAAGATGGGATGCCTCACGAATAATTCCTTGGGATGGCACAAGACCAACTTCTGGCAGGGTTGCTTTGCAATGGCTGCTGTAGAACTAATACGTAGAACAGGAGGAGAACAACCTGTTATGCTGCACCACGACTCACCAGTGCCTCTTCATCTGTGTGCAACAACACATGTGTAGGCAGGGAAGTACAAAATGGTGACATGGTTGCAGGGCCAATGCCTTTGCCACTCGCAAGCTGCAAGCCAGCAGAGGTCTCTCAGGTAGCTGCCTGCATGCACGCTCAGCAGCTGCCTGCCCCCCCTGCAGCAGACAAGGGGGCCCCAACCCTGCTTGTCCCTCTGGGTCAGTGTGCATGTCCCCCGTGGTGTCCCCTGGGGATCACATGTTCAAGGTGTGCTTCCATCCCAGCAGCAGCTCAGAGGACGCCCGCTGGTTGCCTGGTCAGGCAAGCACCATCGACCGGAAGCTGCTGAGTCAGCAAGAAGAAGAAGAGGGTGGACAGAGGACTCAGGATGCTGGCGAAGGCTTTGCGGATCACAACACTTCCTACAGTGATTTTCTGGCATCATCATCCCAACAGGAGGTGCAAGAAGCTGAGGATGCCGCTGATGCAGCTGTTGTGCATAAGACCCCTGCTGCACAGCATGCACAGCGTATCATTGGAGCTCAAGCTCAGCATAGCAAAGTTCAATTGCTAGATCAGGTTGCTGTCAATTCTGCATACTTGGCTGCTCATCCAACCAAAGATGCTGTCAAGTCGGGCTTGGCAACAGCTTTGCAGCAGCACCGGCCTCAGCAGGAGCCAGCCAGCAGCAACACCTCTGTTGAGTCAGGATCAAACACCGGTTCTGATACTATTGGTGATCGCATTGGCAGAGTTGCTCTGGCAAATGAGCATCGCAAGGTCATCAGACAAGAGCTCAGTCCAACGAAAGAGCTCAGTTGTCCGCATTACCTTGTATATGTTGGCACATCCGGTCAGCTCATGCAAGCATTAGAGGTTTCGGATTTTGTACCAAAGTCTAGTTGGATTCCGCTTCAGTGGCCTCACATGATAGAGCAGTTGTTGGTGTATACTTTTGCTGTGTCTGGTGCTTTGGCCTTGATCAACATGGCGCCTATCTGGTATCTGGATGGTGAGTCTGCTTTGTCATCAGCCATCAGGTTACGCGGTCACTCGGACTTGTTTTATAGCTCTGTCACGCAGCCAAGTCGGCATTGGGGCCGACTGTTGAGATGTATCCTTGGTGTAGGGTCTTGTGTGTTTGTTTGTGTGTTCCTTTTACACATGGTGAGGCTGCTTGGCTATGATGCCAAGCTGGGCCATTTATTGCATACATTGGGTAAACTTTTGTCATTTGTGTTGACATAGCTGCAGGCAGCTGCAGAAACTTGGGCAATATAAACATCTGTCCATTCCAAAGGAGTGCAAAGGGTTATTGTGATTGTTTCTCAATCCAGAACATGCCTTGCACAATTCCATGGACCTTATTGCTAAAGTGCAGCATCTCCATTACTGGTCATTTGCAAGCATTGCTTTGCACCACTGCTCTTCCTAATCCATTTGTGTCTGGTGTTAGGCATCAGGTCCAATTGCATGTGTGCAAGTGCATTTCAATGCACACGCAATACGTACTGCTAGCATAAGCTTCTATTGCATGCATAATCGTGCCTGTGCAAATGCAGCAAACATCTGTTGTGTGTGTTACAGCATTACAAAAAGCTACAAATATGCTCCAGGGATTTTTTCCAGTCTCCACAAACAAGCAACTTCGCATGGGTGTGTCAGATCAATTGCAATTGTGTACGCTTTCTTGATTGTCAGAACGAGGCAATACAAACATGCAGGTAGATTATCTCTTCAGGCAGACAACGAGTGCAGGTGCATCAAAGCTGTCAGGGGGATGCGCACTGCCATGTTAGCCTGCAACAACACAAAGACAAGCTTCAGCAAGCCTGGGCACAGGGTGACCGTTGTTCTGTGTACACAAATCTGTGCTGCAGAGCAAATTTTACCAAATCACTCAGCAAAGCTGGCCTTTGCAAACACGTAATCACAGGGTACAGAATGCATAGCTCGTCAGCAAGCTGACAGCCCACCAGAAACTGGCCATAATATCCGGCCTGTGTTGCGCAGAATTATGTTCAGCAAGTGCATGCACACCAACTCCACACTTTCAAAGGACTTGTGAGCTACTCACTATCCAGACAGACACTTCCTTGAAGTCCTCATATTCCTTCTGGTAGTCTTCCTCACGCTTCAGAAGATCTAGCCAGAAAATCAGCTGCTCCAGACTGCAGGGCCCTTGTGTGTTGCCCTGCATGAAGAATATGCTGTTTTTAGGCTACAATTATGTTTTGCCGAGAACCAGACTGGTCTCGGAAACACTATCTTTTGACATCTGTGAGTATGGACACGTACAAATGCTTTTAACACCACGCCTGCAACTGCTTAATAGGTCAGCAGCCGCCACATAGTTTCTGGCTCTGTCACTGTCACACTGTGACTATCACAATGCCAATGCCAGATGCAAAGCTTGCAAATCAGCTGCTGACACTATACACCTGCATGCGTGAAGGATCCAGGGGCTATAACCATGCAGGCCAATCGTGACTGTGACCTGTGGGCACTTAGCAGGGCTGCAGCTTAGTCACCTTGGGGTCAAGGTAGTACCAGACTTTGGCCTCAAGCTGTAAAGCACCACTGTTCCTGATGGCTTCATCCCAGGTCGGCTCTTTGATGTCACCACCAGTGGGTTGCTTGGCAGCTGCCACAGCATTTGGCAAGCCAGTAGCACCGTGCTCATTGACAGCAGCAATGACTGCCTCAGAATCAGGGGTGCTGTGATGTAGCTGTGACTGTCTGACCTGGTCCAGGAGTGACGTGGCAGAGGAGGTGCGCTCAGGCTCGTGAGTACTGACTTGAACTGAGTCCAAAGGCTTGGCCAGACTCAGGTTGCTGTACAGGGGCTCAGCTGGAGCAGCTGTGGCTACTGCAGGTGTTGAAAGAGCAGCAGGGCTGAGCTCTTCACGCTGTGAGCCTATGCGGTCATGGCCATGCTTTGCACGCTGTGCGGCCTGCAAGGGGTGGGTGGCAAAGCTGTGCTGAGCATGCTGTGAGCTGCCGGGTTTGAGGTCAGTGACAGGTGCTTTGAGCTGGTCAGAGGTGGCTTGACAGCTGTCACCAGCCAAAAAGGCCTTGACTGCTTTCATCTGGTTAGGCAGTACCTTGTGGATGGGGCTAGCAGCATTGTCAATGCCAAACAGTGACTTGACAGCTGGCGGCCTCTTCCTAGGATCTGTGGGCACGCTTCCTGACAGCGGTGCAGCAGGCAGCAGGGATGTGGCAACTGGCAGCGGTGCAAGAGCATGTCCAGCTGAGGTAGCTGCTGCTGGTGGTGTTGTATGAGCTGCATCTGGGGTACCTGGCAGTTTGGCGGTGGTTGAGGCGCCTGGAAGTGATGCAACAGCAGTGGTAATGGCAGCTGCAGCTGATGTGCCTGGAGGTGGTGCAGTATGAGCTGCATCTGATGAGCTGGTAGGCAGAGCTGGTGAGTCCCAGACCTGGCTGCTGTTCCTGGACTGAGCCTGCTTGACTTCAGCCTTAGGCGTTTTGCCTGGGCGGCTGCGCTCATTTGACTTGGCTTTGCTTGATGAGCGGCGGGTCCTGTGCTTCACTTTGGCCTCTGAGCTGCTCTTGGGACGACTGTGTCTGTGCTCGGCTGGCTGGGCTTCAGCAGCATGTCTGGACAGACTGGACCCCTTGTGCTGGGTTCTTGTGCCTGAGTGGCTGCCCTTTGTAGTCTGATCTCTTGGGCTCACAGCACCAGGAGATGAGTCAGCACTCTGCAGGGATGAAACTGTGCGCAGCTTGTCTGTGCTAGCGCGCCCCACTGCTATAAGAAGCCAGTAGGAAGGGGCTCTTTACACTAGTGAGGGGCTTTTGGCTGGGCATCTGGCGGGCACCACCAGCCTTGACCGGAGGCTGAATTGGTGGTGGAGGTGGCAGTGTTGTTGCTGCTGCTGGGTGCAATATGGAAGAGTGCTCAGCTGATGGCAGATCATCCTCTGCCAACCGCCTTGAGGATGCGCTTGGCTTCACACTCGCTGCCCTAGGCATTGGCAGCTCTGCAGACCGCCTTGAGAAGCAATCAGCCTTGGGGCTGCTCAGCCTGTGCCGGGGCTGCTCTGCAGAGTGCCTTGCCCTTAGGCTGGTTAAGGTGGACCTGCGCTGCTCTGCAGAGCGCCTGGGTGGTGATTTTGACCTTGAACTTGACCTTGTCGGCCTGGGGCTGTACTGCTGAGCAGAGCGCCTAGATGAGGACCGGCGCTCTGACCTGCCAAGCCTGTGCTTGCTGCCATCAGGCCTAGGGCTTGATGACCGCGCATCAGACCATTTGGTAGAGCCTCTTGGGCCTGACACTAGCGTTCTGGGGGTGGAGAAAGCGCCTGTGGGGCCTGACGCAGCACCCCTGGGACTTGAAACAGCACCTCTGGGGGCTGATACAGGATCACTGAAGTCTGGCCGTCTGCCTCTGTGCCATGCAACACCGCCCAAGCCTGACTCATAGCTCACGGGGCTGTCTCCAGCAGCCCTGGCTGACAGGGCAACAGCCCTGGGGCTTGCAAGCCTGCCTCTGTGCATTGGAGAGTCCCTGAGGCTTTGTGCATGGCCCTGAGCTGCTGAGCCCACATGCCTTGGGGCTAGGCTGGGGTACTCTGGTAAGGTGCCTGATGCTGCAGCAACGGATGCTTGAACACTGCTTGGCAGGAAACCCCTGTTGAAAATGCGTGATGGAGAATAGGGCAACAAGTCCTGACCACCTGCAGAGTTCAGCCTGGCTGGTGTGGAGTATGCAAGTGTAGCTGACAAGTTGCAGCAAAGGAGGCAAGCACAAGCACACTTGCAATGAAAAGGCACTCACAGTACTTCACTACTGCCAAGAAATTCAATCAACTTTTGTGGTGAGGCCAGTGGGCATCAGGTGGGCAGGCATCCAAAGCAGCAGGAATTTGGTGTGGAGGTTGGACGAGTTGCTCTGTATATGGTTACTTGTATAGGATAAGGCTCAAGTGCATGATTGAGGAATTGCCCTACCAAGCACCAACAAACATGAATTATGACTCAACAATCTGTATATTGACGACATGAGCGCAAGCACTAGCACTGCTGGTGAGTTAGGTTGCGGAAGCGAGACAAAGAGAGCCACCTGCTCTGGCATGTCTTTGTGCCTGCAAGGCATGATGCAAGCGCCCCAGTCTTTGCTCACCAGTTGCCATGTCTGGGCCTTGAAGCTGTGCCCGCACCCTCTCTTGCCACACCTTATGCTGCCAAAACTTGCCTCTAGGAGATCTGCCAGAAGATCTGCGCTGTCTTTTAGGGGATCTAGGGCGCGTTGCAGGGGATCCACGCAGCCTAGCAGAAAAGCCTTTGCGTGATTTGCTGCGGCGTTTGGAAGATTTGCTAAGCCTGCGAGAGCTTCTGCTGTATGTCTCAGGGGACTGAAGTCTTGCGGAAGACCTGCCCTTCCCTGCAGAAGACCTACCCTTCCCTGCAGGAGACCTGCCCTTCCCTGCAGGGGACCCGCCCTTCCCTGCAGGAGACCTTGTGTGTGCAGCAGGAGATCTGCTCTGCCTGGCAGATGAAGCTCGGGCCCTTCCAGATGACCTACTACGTTCTTTGAGGGGGTTATTTAGCCTGGCTGAAACATCACCTGCAGATGCTTGCAGTCTAGGAGCAGCCTGCAAGGAGACATGCTGCGCAGGAGACCAGCCACGCCGTCTGGATGGACTAGCATGCTTGGCAGCAGAAGCTTGTGCACCAGGACCTGCTGGGGTAATTGCTGCCAGTGCATCAGCCGCCCAGCTATAGTTTGTTGGTGCAGCTTTGTCTGGCTGAGCATCTGCTAGTCTGCTGCGCTTGGCTGGGGGTGGACTAGGAGAGCTGTCGCTTGCAGAAAGTGCCACCATGAGCTTGTTGTTGTCAGATGTTACGCTTGTGGAGGATGCGTCATCTCTGGCGGTACTGTCACTTTCTGTAGAAGTGCTACTCACAGCAGAGTTACTTGTGGCAGAAGTCACACTACCAGATGTGCCACTTGCAGGGCTGTCAGATGCCAAACTTGAAAATGAAGAACTGCCTCTAAGGCTGCTGTCCTTCCCAGAAGAAGCTGATGCTTCTGGAGCATCTGTGCTAGGTAAAGTCTGCATGTTGTGCACATCAGAGCATGCACTAACAGCTGGTGAAGTGGCAGCAGCAATGCCGTGGTAGCGCCTCCTGAGAAGCTGATGCTGTTCAGCTGAAGTACGCTCTGACAATGACTGTGGAGCGTCTGGGACGTCAGACTGCCCATGCACTTGCAGCATGTCAGGTATTTCGGATTCTGAAGTCAAGACGCTGCTTTTGCGGTGGTCAGTTTGCTTGACACCTGTTGTCAGCCGTTCACTCAGTGGATCTGTGTCAGTCTCCTTGTGCTTTGGTGAGACACAGCGCTGGTCACTGATGTAGCACACCACCTCATCAGCAACTGAAGTATCTGCAGCACCTCCCGGCTCATCACTCTTGCAGCCAGGTCAGATTCACTCAGGTGACGTGTTGGAACAAGCTAAGTACCTCGAGTGTTTGAAGCTGCTGGGGAAGGTTTTGGTGCAATTTTGACAGGAATAATATTTCTCAGATTCGTCAGGCTGGCAGGTTTGCCAGGCATGCCGAAAAGATTTACAAGTGCACGGGTGTGAGTGACGTAGACACCATTGACAGCGAATGCGCAACAGCGAAACTTCGAAAACTTTGCATCCTGCAACAGCGCTAAGTCAGCTTTTTTCCAGCCAGTAAGGCGGTATCACACCAGGATGAGGCGAGTATTGAAACACTGTACGCAGCAGCAGAACGAAATGTTCAACGCACCGCCTCGCTCAAATGCACGATCCATGTGAAGATTCCATTGTATCTGTTGCAGGCGTTGAGATCAAACAAAGACCAAAGACGCTTTGTTGCGGCATCACTGTCATTGACACTTTCACTGTCAAAGTCAAATTTGCTGGAATGTGCTGCAGAGTCACCGTAACTTGAAATATACGCCGGAAGAACTCAGGATAAAGACGAAAGACCAGTTAGGACCGTCGGAACTTACAGAAGATGTAGCGTTCGCAGAGCGCATAGCGGCAAGCTATGCAATATAGTGCGGAAGTACGAGCCAAAAGCTGTTGTCATCAGCGCCTGTCCTTAGTGCATAGTGTGAGGTGATTGCTGCCTGAGTAATCGCTTTGTACACTCTGCTCGAGTCATTTAGCTCGCTGTTTCTCAGACGGTATAGCAGCAGACTGAGTGGGCTCGCAGGGAAACTTTGCCAGTTCGCGCCGCTCAAGGATTTGGCCCGTCATCAGAACAAAGACAAAAAAGTACGGCCAAGCGTGAGCATAACATCAAAGCCAGCAAAACACGCAACTCTAAGCAGGTGAAAGTGCCCGCCACATCTGACAAACGTCGCTATGTTCTGCACCAGCCTCTCGTCACGTGCGTTGTGACTATTGCCGGCGAAAGTTTGTGCATATGGCGTAGCTGATCACCCATTTGAGCATCTGCTAATATGTGACTGCAGGCTGTGCAGGACCTTGTGCAAAAAGGATCTAAGCCATCACGGAAGGCTGTTGCTGGGTCAGCAAACAAAACCAGACCTATAGATCAAAGTCAAGCATCAAAAGGCAAACTAGACTATGTCAAGGTAAACATCTGCATTCTGGTGAGCCCAATAGACAAGCCTAAGCTCATGTTGATGGAGTACTCAGTTGACAACCAGCAGCACGCAGGTCAAGGATTGGGGAAGTGGTGAACCTTCTGACCTTGGTGGCCTAGAGGTTGAATCATTTTCACCAGACATTTTCAGCGATCATAGCAAGCCATTCTATGAGCAGCTGGCTAGGCGGCTTGAGGAATTGCAGGTGAGTGAAGCAGTGTTGCTCTCTTCTGATTTCGCTGCTGCTGCTGCTGCTGCTGCTGCTGCTGCTGCTGCTGCTGCTGCTGCTGCTGTTGCTGCTGTTTTCAGTATTAAATGCCATCAAACACGTCTACGCTAACTCTCATCACAGTTATCAGGTCGCTGAAGTTTACATGTCTCAGCTACTGCCAATCATTTCTCTCTTGCACCCTGTGCTGTTTTGTTGGCTGTTTTCCAACAATGATCTGTGACATCAGGCAAGAGGCTTGCTAAACATAGTTCAACCGCAGCAAGCTAAGCCTCTCCCTCCCTTCGAGCAATGGAGCTTCACAGAGAAGCGCTACATTCAGTACATGTGCGATCAGCACAATGTGCATCATACACTGGAGGCCGCAATTGCAGAAGCTGTGGCTGTTGGTCCCAGTGGTCCTCACGCTCCACATGACCTTCAACCTTCAGATGCCTGTGTCGCAGCTTTCAAGGCGGCTGCCTGTCTTGGCGAGTCTTCTGGTCTAGATAGGTGAGACTTCTGGTGTTGTTGACCACCTTAAAAAGCAGGCCTGAGACACATTGCAATGATACCTTGAAGCATCACTTGTTGGTTCTGTGCTGCTCAGCTCAGACAGGGTCTGCATGTGCATTGAGGCACAGCAGCAATGCTGTGTGCAGTATGCCCTGGCTTGCATCATTGCACAGCACAAGTGCAATCTAGTGTAAGCACCGCATATACTCGTTGTAGTGTTAACAGATGGCGCCTGCCTGCCAATGCAGCTCAGTCTTCATCCCAATAGCGTAGCAAGCATATCTGGCACTGATAGATATGCCAGTGCAGATCGCTTCAGATTGCCTCAGATCTGGACAGCTTGGCCAAAGCATCCAGCATCAGCAATAGGTCAGTAGAGGTTGAGCCCACACAACAAGCAGTGGCCTGCTGTGAGTACATTGCGCGACTGGGTGACATTGCTGGTGAGGAGCAGGAAGAGAGTTTGAGGGAGGAAGCTGCCTTGAGGTGAGGACATGTCGATTGACAACCCAGAAAGTTGCATTCTGGTTGACATGTGATTTGTTCTGGGGTGTCTTGCAGACATTTCGCACATTTTACTCATGCTTGAAGTTGTCATGTATGCAGAGTATGAGCAGACTGTCACAGCCACTCCCAGAAGTCACTCCGCCTTAGTTGTTTATCCTGCATTCAATCACAGATTAGTGTGAAGGGCCATGCCCGCCAATGATGGTCTCTGGAAGGTCTGTGTTTTTGGTGGTGAAAGATATCTCCGCTATGTATGCCCTTACTGTTCAAGAAACTGTTATGTATGCCCTTACTGTTCAAGAAAGTTTGTGAACATCTGCACTATGCTTGCAGGCTAGTGACCATGGCATATGGCCTTCATGTGGCCCACCTGACAACTGGGATGCGTATCGGCTCAGCCGCAGCTGAAAAGCAGAACCTCTTTGCAGCTCGTGCCCTGAATTTCTACAGAACCTACCCTGACATCCAAGACCCTCTGAAACAGTTCATCAGCACTGTCAACACAGCTGGTGGTCTGCTGACAGCTGAGCAACAAGAGCAGGTCATGGACGAGCTGCCCAGAGCCTTTCCCAAGATCAGCTTGTTGCTGACAACCCTTGCGCACTCAAACTGATGGAATGGCCAGAGTTGCAATGTCACCGTTGCCTGTCTTATTGGGTATGCACATGCTTGTTGTATGATCAGGAAAGTAAAATGGGACCGAGCTCAGGTACTACCAATCTGAGTGATCATCCAGGAACCTTTAATGCTGTAGATGTTTACAATGGCAATGTGCATTGCTGTTACTCCAACATTTGGTGGCACGCGACCAAATGTTTGCTGCTGCTTTGGACAGCACAGCAACAAGGACCTTATAAAAGCTGCACTCCTTGCTGAACACAAATAGCTTGTTCTTGCTTCAGCTATACTGCGTACAGCTACCACGATCTGTGCTGATGCTGCGCCTTCTGATCGCCAAGTAAATTGTACTGCCACACGCACCTACATGCAATGGGCCTGCTGCTGCTGTTTGAACAGGCCTGCTTTGGGCATTCTTGCAACGGGATTGTGATAACAACAAACACCCCTTCTCGTCTGATCAGGAAAAACTGATTGGTCTAATGTTTGTGCATTTGGGTGATTGCTGAGTAAACTGCGCGTGAGTGGTGGTGCTGCAGTGTTGTCGACACTCTTGCCACCTTCTTAGTCTACAACTGCACTTACATAAGATTTTTTGGTGCCGAATGCAGACTTGACAGAGTATGCAGCATTGCAAGCAAGTCCACAACTACTTAACGTGTTCAATGTCAATCCTGACAAAGTCCAGGACTCCATTCGCAGTTGCGTTGAATAACATGCTGAAGAATGCATAAGTACATCAAGAAGCAATCTACACCACATGTTGTACCTCACATCAGTTGCATGTTCTGAAATGGAGTTCACTACTGGCTACCAGTTGCATGTTCTAAAATGGAGTTCGCTACTGGCTATAGTATTTGTAATTTGATTTCATACACAATCTCCACAGTCTCAGAGCATTGTCTAGCAAGTCAGGCATACCAAACCTAACTTAGATGGCAGCCATCACAAGTGACCAAGCATAACTGCAGCTGCCACTGAAGAACAGCTGTGGCAAATGGACCAAGCAGATACTCACACGTGTTGAGACGATCAAGAAAGTGCAAATCTTCACAACACATGCACCTCTGAACCTGAATACTTTGGCTCCAGCAGAAAGGGTGCCTTTGAATCCGATGACGAATTCCCAAAACTGCTCTCTTCAGCAAAGCCCGGTAAATTGTTGGGATCAGTGTGTACATAAAGAGTATCACTGCAACATGTGTTGGTAGGCATGAAGGGGTTTCCTATGCATGTAGGAAGTGTTGTACTACACTCAGGACTGGCTGAGTGCTGACATATTGCAAGCTGTCAGCTGTAAAGGGATCTGGCACTGAGCCTGGGTCTGAGGCAAGGGTGCCTTTGTCTGGTAAGTAACTGTCTAGACTTGCCTGCGCACGGCATCTGCTAGTACGCGCGAGGTGCCCTGAAGCAGCCCTGCAGCAAACAAGCAACACTGAACCTCAGCACAACAAGAAGAGTTGTGGTGGCAGACCTGCATGCAACAGCACAATGATACACAGTTCCAACTGAATCTGCTCTGCTGATTAGCCATGCACCACATAATGCTTTATCTGCTTGCCTTGAGTCAGGAACACACACACACACACACACACACACACACACACACACACACACACACACACACACATTTATGCGGCACTCCAGGTATAGCGCATAAGCAGTGTGTGAAGTAGCGAGCTCACAGGGCAAACGTGTTTCAGATCTCCTGCTCCACAAGTTGCCTGAGTGGGGCTGAGAGTGCCCTGTACTCCTCAGTGTCACGCACTATTCCATATGCTTTCTTCACGCGGTGCAAGCAAAGGGCCTTCAGCTGGTCGGCATGATAGGTGTCTGCAATGTCCAGCAGCACACAGCAGGAGTTCTCATCAACCGCCTGACTGAGAGCCACTTCTGCTGCGCACAGCAGCACTGGCACATTGTACTGGTCAGCCAGCTGTAGCAGCTCCAGTGCACACTGATGGCGTGAGGGTGCATCTGGTCCCTCAGGCCAGCACAACTCTCCAGTATAGAAGTATTTGAGGAACAGTGTGGCTGTGGCGTGCAAGGTGTCCAGCATCACTGGCTGATTTCCAGCATTCCATGTTGGCGATGAAGCTATGGCTAAGTAGGGGCAAGCCTTGGCCACGATGTGCTTGTGCACATGGATGAGCACTCCATCACTGGACATCACTTGAGCGTCTGTGTAGGCGTCTGGGTTGTTGAAGTCAGAGTCCATGTGCTGAGAAAAGAGAACTGTCTTGATGGTGTCGTCCATGCTGTGCAGCACTGCTGGATCACCACCGCTCAGGTCATGCATGCCAACAGCACTGACCAACCACCGTCTGACTGCTGGGTAGTTTTGGAGAGCTTGCAGCAGCGTGGGCGGGACAGTGAAGGCTGCAGCAACACAACGCTTTGTCAGCTTGTCATTGGACAGCTCAGCTGCTATGCATGCATGTGTCAAGTCACTTTGACTCGACTGCAAATATACATGGTGAATGCAATTACTGTTGAAAGCATTACTAATAGAAACCAAATGGGCTAAGCCAGCAGGCACGATGTGCGTGCGATGCGAGGTAGCTCTCTGCAGACAGGCTTCTTTGCACCTCACAACTTCTGTTGTTGACGTCTAAATTGTGAATCATACACAGTACACCATTGTACTCCACAGTCAACAGATTTATGTAGTGCGGAAGCTGTCACAAAACACTGAAATCAGCAGACAGCTTGTGCAACACACTATAGACAAAAGTGCACGGCAAAGCTGCTATGAAGCTGACTCTGATGCACATGAACAACACTGAGTCTGTGTGGCAACATTGCACAGCTTTGCAGTTGTCAAACGTAGGTTTACCTCCACCAGTGTCCTGTTGTAGTCCAAAGTACACTGACTGGGGACTCACAAAGAACCCTCCTGACACTAGCAGCCATTGACTGCTGGCAAGGTGCTGTGACATGCTGTTGAGAGTTGTCACGTCTGCAGGCTGGGTGAGCAACAGGCTTGCTGCGCCCACGATGATGTGGTAGCCCTTTTGGAAGTCGGCTAGCAGCTGCTGGCGCAGTGCTTGGGTAGCGGCGCCTGTCTGACGCAAGCACCCTGCTGCCTCTGAGCCTGCCATGTTGACCAGATGATCAATGACTCTCAGCACTGAAGCGTGTGTGGGAAGCCCCAGCTTTCTGCGCAGATACTGAGTCCCTAGCACTGAGTTGGAGATGACTGGAACTGCGGTGGATACCAGGCGGTAGTGCTCGTGATCCTCGCTTTCAACCAAGGAACAGAAGGGACGCCACTGCCAAGCGTACGCATTGTAAGGAGGAGGCAGATCTGCCGTTGGGAAGATGCGCATGCCTGCCAGGGTGTATCTGACTGTGGACCAGGCGCCGCGTACATGATGGCTGTACGCATCAGCCTGCTCCTGCAGCAGCTTGACTAGAGCCAGAGAGCATCTGAGCTGGTCATCACGGCTCAAAGTACCCATGACTCTTGCAAACTGGCTTGCACAAGCTAAGAAGAACTGCGGATCTGGTGACTCCTCATGGGCTAGCTGAACCTTCTTGAGGACGCTGAGTCGCTGTACAGTAGCATACTGAGCTGGGAGTAACTGGTAATCTGGGTGAGGATGCTGACTGCTGAAAAGGGTCCTGAACAGCCAGCTGCTGCTGTCTACCAGCCTGCTGACATTCTGCAAGACGCCGTCTATGGGCAGGCGCGTTGGCATGGTGGGAGCAAAGTCTGGATCGTTGGCTAAGTCATCTAGAGCGTGGAGAAGTAACGCTTCATGGTTGCCGTTGTGCTCTTCTGCTGCCTGCAGGCTGGGCAGTATGGCTGAATTCAGGAACTCTGAAAGCTCTGGGGTCTGAAGGCATGCATGATTTACCAGGGTCTGATGTGCTGGAGATGCTGAGTGGAACCTGATAGGAGTGAAGAATCTGATGGGCGGCAAATCTGGCAGATGCTGCTCCCATGCTGCATTGGGCAGCTTGCTCAGGAATGGAAAGATTAGATGGGTCCATGACCCATCTGATGCTTCAAAGATACAGCACCGGCTGAGAATCTGCCAGATAGCATTGATAGGCTCTGGCGGGTTGGGGGGCGCTGGTAGATTGGTTGCAAGGGCTCTGCGCAGGTCACTGAATGCTGCCTGGCCCAGCTTCTCAGGGCAGACGAGCTGTCGCAAGGGAACCTGCTGAAACCTGGCAGCTGCCTCAAGGGCACAGATGAAGGGCTCTTCACCTGGCTTGATGGGCCTGAGCATATCTGCCTGTGCAGATGTGATGCACAGCAGTTTCAAGCCGTGCAGCACGCCTTGTGGCCAGCGCTGCTGCTGAGCAGTGGTGAGGGCAGAGTTGGCTTGGCAGAAGGCTGGTGAGGCCAGGTGCCCATCTGAAATTGGTACCAGCATGGTATCAAACAGCTCCTTGGGCACTGCTTTCAGCACAGATTGGACTAAGTCCCAGAAGCTCAACACCCAGGTCATAGGCGGGTGCTCTCTGCCAGCTAGCTCCAGTGAGTAGTTGCACATGTCTCCCTGCCAGGCAGCTGGGAGAGCAGCTGCCATGTCTGCCACTGTGGGAGCTTGAGCGTTCAGCAACCCACTCTCAAGGATCAAAGCACCAGAGCTAGTCTTGGCCCTGTGCAGCAAGAAGTTGTACGCTGAGTGCTGCTGGGTATTTAGATTCGTTTGGTTTATCTAGTCACAATCACAAATGTAGGTTACTTGCTGAGCTTGCATTTGGCAAGCCTGGATCTCAATCTAGAGCGCTAGGGCTGATGTGTGTAAACCACTGAAACGAACCTACTGTGGCTGTAGAGCAAGCGTAGACACACATGGGACAGGTTCTCATCGACAAGCAGGTCC
>JAABUK010002172.1_pt1 | contig 35771 bp, 38 predicted proteins | sample 5559141 | NCBI WGS metagenome assembly JAABUK01 (sample SAMN10711869, study PRJNA513367) | rock metagenome | isolation source: Antarctica rocks | place: Antarctica: Victoria Land, Pudding Butte nord | collected 2016-01-03
ATTGGTCGCATAGAAGTCTACGCGGAGAGCCTGCGCGAGCAAACCGTTTCCCTTCGCAAGCTGAAATTGGAAGTGAGCTTTGCGGCGAACGAACGCATCCACACAGAAAATTCCTATAAGTATGACTTGGAAGATTTGTCTCAACTGGCAAGAGAAACGGGCTTCACGCGCGCGCGAACGTGGCTCGACTCGCGCGAGCAATTCAGCAGTAATCTGTTTCTCGCCGACAATTCTACAAACGGCTTACGCGAAAGGTAGATTCGTCCGGCATGACCGAAACGCGTGACATGGAAGCGACTGAAACACGTTCACAGCAATCGAAAGCTACTTCGACGTTTGAAGACAACGCGACAAATGATTCGATTGATTCAACAAATGATTTGATCGTTCCAACCGTCGCAAACAATAAATCATCATCCTTGTTTGACCCGCAAACTCCCATCTCGAAGGCTTCGCTGCCGCAGTTGGCTGACTATCTGCGAGGCGGCGCTAAACCCGCAGGCGCATGGCAGTGCGGCGTAGAATTTGAAGTTCTAGGCTATACGGCAAACGAATTCGAGCGGCTCGACGCAGGCAGCGTGCAACGCGTGCTGGCGCAACTTGCCGCCGCGTCTTCGTCATCATCGCAAGCTGAAAATTTAATTTATGAAGACGATGTGGTGATTGAAGCCGCGTTGAAGGATGGCGGGCGCGTCACTGTGGAACCCGGCGGGCAAGTGGAATTCTCCGGCGCGCCCCGCTCCTCTTTAATCGAAATAGAAAGGGACATAAAGGTTTTTCTCGCCAGACTGCATGAAATCGCGGAGGCGAACGAGTGCGTATTTCTCGCCGCCGGATTCGATCCCGTTCGCCGACTCGATGAGCAGCGCTGGTTTCCAAAAGCGCGCTACGATGTGATGCGCCCGTATCTCGCGGCACATGGCGCGCGTGCGTGGGACATGATGGCGCGCACGTGCGCCGTGCAAGTCAATCTCGATTACGATTCGGAAGCCGATCTCGCTAAAAAGTTTATTTTAGGCAATCGCCTCGCGCCGATTGTGACGGCGATGTTTGCCAACTCGCCTTTTGAAGACGGCGCGCTCTCGCGTTACAAATCAACGCGCGCCGCCGCGTGGCTTGCCACAGACAACGCGCGCGCGGGTGTCGCCACACTCGCGCTTGAAAATAATTTTTCGCCGGAAGCGTTTGTTGATTATGCGCTCGGCGTGCCGATGATCTTCGTGCAGCGCGGCGGCGCTTACGTTGGCGCGGTGGGGAATCTTTCCTTCGGCGAATTTCTCGAAGCGGGCGCGGGCGCGATTGAACCTCAGTTTCAGGATTGGACGGATCACCTGACGACGATTTTCACGGAAGCGCGGCTCAAGCAATACATCGAATTGCGCAGCGCGGACGGCGGCGATTTGCGTATGGCGTTGGCGCTTGCCGCTCTGTGGCGCGGATTGATGTACGACCGCGAAGCCCTCGATGAAGCGCTCCGCATCGCGCCGAAGTTAAAGCAAAAAGACATGCGCCTATTGCAGGAAGCGGTGGCGCGCGATGCGCTGGCGGCGCAACACGCGGGCGTCAATGTCCTGCACACGGCGAAGGATTTAATTGCAATAGCCGCCGCAGGGATCAAACGATTCGCTCCCGAAGAAGAGAAATATCTGGACGTGTTGCGCGAGCAAGTAATCGTAGACGAAGTTTGTCAGGCGGACATACTGCTTCGCAATTATCGCGGCGCGTGGCATGGCTCTATGCAGCGCGTTATCGAATATCTACGAATCGCGTAACGCATTGCGATAGCCGCATCGAAAGCGCCGCCGTTTCACTGACAACCGCATCAACACTTTCGTATTAACGTATTTTCTGCGCTCAGTTCTTCTACCGATATGGATTCTTCCGACGCAATGGCTTTCCAGAATACGACCCGAAATACGGACGTTGCTCCGGTTGAATTTCGCAGCGTGGGCTACGGTGTCGCGGGCGCTTCCGCGCAGATTATTTCCGATCTTAATTTAACTGTGCAGCGTGGTGAAACGCTTGTGCTGCTCGGCGAATCGGGCTGCGGTAAAACAACAACGCTGCGGCTCGTCAATCAATTGCTTTTGCCGACGGCGGGCGAAGTTCTCGTCGAAGGCAAGCGAACAGATGAGTGGGACGCGATACGCTTGCGCAGGCGGATCGGCTACGTCATTCAAGATGCCGGACTCTTTCCACATTTTACAGTCGAGCAGAATGTCGCGCTTGTCCCGACACTTGAAAAATGGGACGAAGCGCGTGTACACACACGCGTGTGCGAACTGCTTGCGCTGGTCGGCCTCGACGCGGATGAATTTGCGTCAAGGTATCCGTCGGAATTATCTGGCGGGCAGCGGCAGCGTGTCGGTGTCGCGCGTGCGCTCGCGGCTGATCCGCAACTGCTTCTGCTCGACGAACCTTTCGGCGCGCTTGATCCTCTGACGCGCGCCGCGCTGCAAAAAGAGTTCGCAGCGCTACGCACGCGGCTCGGCAAGACGGCGATTTTCGTGACGCACGATGTGCGCGAAGCTCTGCTGCTGGCGACGCGCATTTGCCTCATGGACAAAGGCCGCGTTGTGCTGCTTACGACGCCCGAAGAGTTTATCCATTCAGATGAACCGCACGCGCGTCGTTATATCGAGACATTAAGGCTGAATGAAAACATTTTCGGCGCGGCGGAGAAAAGCGTATGACGTGGCGTGCCTTTTTAGTCGAGCACTGGCACGAGATGCTGACGCTCACGCGGCAGCATCTTTTTCTCGTGTTCATTTCCACGTCGATTGCTGTCTTGATCGGAGTGCCACTCGGAATCTTCCTGACCAGACACGCGCGCTTGCGTAGCCCTGTGCTCGGACTCGCCAATGTATTGCAGACGATTCCGAGCCTCGCACTGTTCGGCTTTTTGATTCCACTGCGCTTCATCGGCGGCATCGGCGCGCGCACGGCGATTGTCGCGCTCGTGCTCTACAGTCTATTGCCTGTGATTCGCAACACTGTGACGGGCATTTTGGGCGTGGACAAGGGCGTGCGCGAAGCAGCGCTGGCGATGGGCATGACGGATAAACAAATTCTGTGGCAAGTGGAACTGCCGCTGGCGATGAAGGTGATTTTAACGGGCGTGCGTGTCGCGGTGGTGATCGGCGTGGGCGTGGCGACGATTGCGGCGACGATTGGCGCGGGCGGACTCGGCGTGTACATTTTCAGCGGCCTGCGCGTGCTGAACGATAAGCTGATTCTCGCGGGCGCTGTCCCTGCGGCGTTGATGGCGCTCGCGGCGGATTTTGGCATCGGCCTATTAGAGAAACGCTTTGATGTCGGCGCACGTCGCAAAGTTAAAAAACAAACATCGCCAATCGCGCGGCTGGCGTGGACTGCAATGTTTACGATTTTGGCGCTCGCAATCGGCGGTTACGCCATTCTAAATCGCGGCGGCGCGCCGGGTGAAACGATAACGACGAAAGGAAACGATGCGGCGTCGAGCGCGACGGAGAAGGGCGCGCGCGTGATCGTCGGCGCGAAGGATTTTACAGAGAGCGGCATTCTCGCGGAGATCATCGCGGAGACTTTAGAGAGTCGCGGCCTCGAAGTCGAACGGCGCGAACTCTCCGGCAATCTGTGCCACGAAGCTTTAATCAGCGGGCAGATAGATGTCTACCCGGAATACACAGGCACAAGCTACACAGCGATTTTGCATCATCAACCGGTTTCCGATGCGCGCGCCGTGCGTACACAAGTAACGCGCGAGTATGCGGAAAAATTCAACGTCAGGGTTGGCGCAGCTTTCGGCTTCAGCAACGATTTTGCAATTCTGGTGCGCGGCAAGGATGCGCGCGAATTAAGGCTGAAAACGATTTCGGATGCCGCGCCGTATGCCGCGCGATTGCGCGCCGGGTTCGGGCAGGATTTTATGTCGCGCGCGGACGGCTATCAGGGTTTCGCGCGGGCGTACAATCTGAAATTCGCGGAGCAGCCGCGCGAGATGGATTTGTCTTTAACGTATCGCGCGCTTGCCTCCGGCCAAGTTGATTTGATCGCCGGTAACTCGACGGACGGATTGATCGCCGCGCTCGATCTCGTTCAACTCGAAGATGACCGGCATTATTTTCCGCCATACGAAGCGGTTGTGCTGATGCGCGAAGACGCTTTGGCGCGCGTACCTGTTGCAGCAGGAGCTCTCCAACAATTGAGCGATTCAATTTCGACGGAAGAGATGCGCCGCTTGAACTTTGAAGTTGACGGGCGCAAGCGCGCCGTGCGGGACGTTGTGCGTGAATGGCTCACGTTGCGCAAATAGATGTGATTGAGTACATGGCGCAGTTCAGTCTCCGCCGTCGTAACCAATCGCAAACAGCTATCGTTAATTGCAAAGTGATTTATCGAGATGCAATGCGCTTCACGGATGCAACGAGAACAAACATTTCATCGGGCTGGCCTGTCGGCATAATGCCGATGATCGTCGGCACTGCTTCGCGCAAACTGACTTCTGTTGCAGTGCCGATCTGCTCGTAGCTAATCACCGGAAAATTCGCGCCGCCTTCGCTGCGTGTCGCGGAGGTTTGAACTGGCACGCGTTGCCCGAACTCGAATCTCGATATCTGCACAAACTGTTGTCCGCCTGCGTCTGTCACCAATTTGACGTTGGTCAACGTGAGTTGGTAAAAGGTCGGCGCGGCGGAAGTGGGCGCGGCAAAGATCGAGCCGCCGACAATGCCGCTGACGCGCAAATTGCCTTTGTCCCGGACGCGATTGAAGAAGGTCGTCGTTAAGCGATAATCCGCGAAGGGCAAAGAAGATTTGAGTTGTTTGATGATCGGATCGAGAGCCTGCGGGACGTTGCTTTTGCCGTCGGCTTTGTTCGATGCGACGAGCAGATACAACTGCACTTCGTGATTAACTTCGACGCTCTTTGTGAGAGCAGCAGTGGTGGCAACTTCCGTCGCCGTCCCTTCTCGATCCTGTGCCCGTGCGCCTGTAAAGCTTGCGAGAATCAGACAGCAGACAAAGAAAGACAGAGCGTAGTGGCGTTTGAGATTATTCATTTAGAAATCCTTTCCGGCGCGAACGTTTGATTAAGCTTGGGCGAGCTTTTCGTCTTACAGTGAAGTTCCACGCTCGCTTTCAAACAAAGTTCCTTAATAAACTTTTGCGCCAAAATGTAGCGCCAAAATAACAATATCAGGAGCGGATGAATTTGGACGGGAAATGAATAGGCTTCGAGAATTGTGTGGGCTTTAGTGCGGGTATTATTACGTTGCTTCCTTTAGCAGTCCCATTTCCACATGGCCTGTCACAACTAAGATAAAGGGTGCATGGCCGAATGAAAATTTCTCTGTTGTAGCGGTTGTTCGTCGCGTAGCACGAGTGTAATTGGCCTTAGAAAGATATGCGAGATACAAGTCAAGCGCGCTATACTTGTCGTGCCGCTTCTCAAATGTAAGTGCCAAGTGCAATCCTTTATGGTCGTGATGGCTATCTACTCGAATACGCGCTCCCTTGTTTGACTTAATTTCTATCCCGTCGGGAATCGAGGTAGGCTTATCGCCTCGTAGTGCCGGTCCTACAGCGAGATCGCGCGTCCCCGCTTGGGGAGCATCGAGTAATCAGTGGTTGAGAAGTACAGGTCTGGGTAGGTGCTCCGGTTGTTCTGCGCTAAATCAGAATACTTTTCGCAGAGGAAGTCGACAGTAAGTTTGGACACAGTGTCACCTGTGATAAGTGCGAACAGTCTCTCTTCTCTCCCTAAAGCATTGTCCATTTCGGCAACGAGAGTTTTATCATCCAAGCTCTTGCTGACTTGTTCCCAAACCGCGCGCACGGCAGCGGGGCTGTTCAGCGAGGATTCGACATGATGCAGCAACGGTTTAGCAGAAGCCACGATGCGAGGGACGACTTTTCTGTTATTTGCTGAACCCTTTTGAGCCAGCCAAGCGCGGGCGCAAGTTGCTTCAACTCATGTTGATCGCCCTCAATCTGTCGTAGAGTATGGCGACATACTTGGACAGTTCTTTCATCTTCCACGGGGTTGCGCTTTCTGCTCTCGCTTATCGTTAAATCGAAGCAATTCATGGGGCGCAACGCCCAGCGCTTCGGCAAGCAAGCAGATGTTTAAGAGTGAGATGTTATACTCTCCACGCTCTACACCGCCGGCATAGCTTCGGTCTAAACCTGCTTGATGCGCCAACGCTTCTTGAGAAAGTCCGATACTTTTACGAAGTTCGCGCAGACGTTGACCGAACAGCACTCTAGCGTCTTTCTTCACGAGTACAAGATGCGCGGCTTGCGGTCTTTATGGCCACAGGATATAACTGCTACGCCACGACCGCCTTGATGACCAGACTCATTAAAGAGGAAAAGATTTCCTATTGTCCCTTAAAGAAGAATCGGCTGGTTGATGACTCTTTGGGCGCACAGCCTTATCGTGCCATCGAAACTCTGGAGTGGATAGAGACGGAGTTACAACACGGCAAAGTCGTCAAGGTCAAAAAGTTTGCACAAGCGACGCGTTTGAAAATGTTCCGAGTAGCGGTTTCTACCAACCGGACGGATTACATCGTGACGAACGATTTAACTCAATCAGACACGGATGAAGCTCAAAAGGTGAGCGCACGTCGCTGGAAGATTGAGCAATTTCATCGCGAGGCAAAACAGATCACTGGCATCGAGAGATGTCAGTGTCGGTTGAATCGTTCGCAACGTAATCGCATCGCTTGGGCACTGCTGGTGTGGGTAGTTTTCAAAGAGCTGGCTGATAAAACAGCGCACACCGTTTATCAATTGAAGCATGGATTATTGTCGGACTATTTGAAACAACAGTTGCGAAATCCAGCAATCGCCTTCAGCTAAGTTGAGAAAGTCCTAATCATAAAAGGTTTGCGTGCGACGGAAATGTGCGCTTCGAGGAAAATTATGTCGGCAAATGACGCGGCGCTTCACAACTTAATCAAACTTCTTTTTCAGTCGCACCCATGGCACGGCGTAGAGCCTTTGACGAACGCGCCAGACATCGTCGAGGCCTTTATCGAAATCGTGCCGACGGACGCCGTCAAGTACGAACTCGATAAGGCTTCAGGCCGCTTGCGCCTTGATCGCCCGCAGCTTTATTCGAGCCTTTGTCCTGTGCCTTACGGTTTTATTCCGCAGAGCTTTTGCGGCGATGCCGTCGCCGAACTCTGCGCGGTGCGGACAGGGCTGCACGGCATCAAAGGCGATGGCGACCCCTTGGACATTTGCGTGCTGACGGAGAAAACTATGGCGCACGGCAACTTTTTCGTGCGCGCCAAAATCATCGGCGGCCTGCGCATGATCGACGGCGTTGAATCCGACGACAAAATTATTGCCGTGCTCGAAGGCGATCTCGCTTACGGGCATATGCAGGACATAAATGAAGCGCCGGGCGGCCTCATTGATCGTCTTAAACATTATTTTCTAAGCTACAAACAATTGCCGCACGAAGCGCCGCGCCGCGTCGAAATCGCGGATGTTTATAATCGCACGGAAGCGATAGATGTTATCGCGCGCAGCCTGCACGATTACCGCACGCGCTACGGCGCGCCCGATGAACGCATAGGCGAACTGCGCCGCCTGCTCAAAGCGGAAGATTAAGCAGCAAAGGCGACGCCCGCCGCGAACGTGAAGAACAAAAAAGTTATTGTCATCGGCGCAGGACTCGGCGGACTTGCCGCCGCCATTCGTCTCGCAAAGGCGGGCGCAAGTGTTGTCATTCTCGAAAAGAACGAGACGCCCGGCGGCAAAGTCAATTTTCATCGCGCCGCCGGTTACACGTTCGATACGGGCGCATCACTGCTCACGATGCGCCATGTCGTTGCGGATTTATTCGAGAGCGCCGGACGACGCGTCGAAGATTACCTAGACATCACGCCGCTCGATCCGATCTGCCGCTATACATGGCCTGACGGCGCGACGCTCGATGCCTCGACTGACCTCGAAAAAACTGCGCGTGAGATACGTAGGATTGCGCCCGCAGATGTCGAGGGCTTTTATAAATTTCTCGACGATGCACGGCGCAAATACGAAGTCGCCGACAGAACTTTCCTCGCGCACAGCTTAAACGATCTGCCGAAGCTCTTGCGCCCGCGCTATGCGCGCGACCTCGCCGTGATTTCTTCTTGGCGCACGCTCGACGGGCATGTTCGCAAACACTTTCGCTCCGCGCATCTTCAACAATTATTCAATCGCTTCGCCACCTACAACGGCTCTTCGCCGTACAGTGCGCCCGCGACGTTTGCGCTTATTCCCTACGTCGAATTCGGGCTTGGCGCGTGGTATGTGCAGGGCGGAATGTACAATCTGCCGCGCGCGCTCGTGCGCCTTTGCGAAGAATTGAAAGTAGAGATACGCACAAGCGCGGAAGTCGAAAAAATACTGATCGAAAATAAACAGGCGCGCGGTGTGAAATTGATGGATGGAACGGTGCAGAACTGCGACGCAGTAATAGCGAATTCCGATGCAGTGGAAACTTACCGAACGCTCATTGACGAAGATGAGCGGCACATCTACACAAACAAAAAACTCGCGCGGATAGAACCTTCATGCAGCGGCTTTGTGTTGCTGCTCGGAGTCTCGCGCCGCTACGATCAATTGGCGCATCACAATATCTTTTTTTCATCGAATTACCCGGCGGAATTTCAATCGATCTTCGAGGATTTGCGCCCGGCTGTTGATCCGACAATCTACGTCTGCGCTTCATCGCGCACCGACGCGAGCCAAGCACCGACGGGACACGAAAATTTGTTCGTGCTCGTCAACGCGCCCGCCACAAGTTCTCACACTGATTGGACGAAGGAAGCAACAAACTATCGTAACTCGATTGTCGGCAAGCTGGAATCCTTCGGGCTGGAAAACTTGAGCACGGCGATTGACTACGAAAAAATCATCACGCCCGAAGACTTCTTGAAAACTTATCGCGCCAATCGCGGCTCTATCTACGGCGTTTCGTCGAATAAATTGACGAGCGCTTTCCTGCGCCCGCCGAACAAAGCGCGCGACATCGAAGGCTTATATTTCGCGGGCGGCGCGACGCATCCGGGCGGCGGCATTCCGCTCGTGCTGCTGTCAGGCAAAATGGCGGCTGAACTGGTGATGCGCGATTGAGGAAATGGAAAATTTGAAAGCCGCGTTAGTGAAATAAATTATTTCTAGCGGTTGAAGTCGAATTGAGTTTGAAGCAAAACGCGTGTGAAGCGAAGTTGTTGAACTTCGCTTCACACGCGTTACCATTTCAGTCTTTTGATGCCCAATTGTTTAGCGTCGGAGATTGCCGCGCCGTCCTGTGGCAGCTTCGGAAAGGCGCACCGGAACCGTCGTGCGATTGTTGCCGCGCACAACTTCGACGCGCACCGTGTCGCCGACTTGATGCTTGTCGAGAATGCGGTAGATGTCTTCGGACGTGCTGACCTTTTCGCCGTTAATGGCGGTGATGATGTCGCCCAGCAAAACGTCGCCGTCTTCCGTTTCAGTTAAGCCGCGAAGCCCTGCCGCCGCCGCTCCGCCGCCCGGATCGACCTGATAAACCATCGCGCCGTCCGTGACCGGCAAACGCACTTGATTGCGGTCTATGTTTTTGATGTTGTAGAACGAACCGCCGAGCACAGGGCGGCGCACGACGCCGTTGCGTATCAATTGCGGTACGATTCGTTTGGCGACGTTGACCGGAATGGCAAAGCCGACGCCGACGGAGCCTTCGCCGCTCGGCGACAAAATTTGCGAGTTGATGCCGATCATGCGCCCGCTCGAATCAAGGAGAGGCCCGCCGGAATTGCCCGGATTAATCGAAGCGTCTGTTTGCATGGCGTCGATGACGCGTCCCGTTCTGGCGTAGATCGGGCGCTGTAATCCGCTGATGACGCCCGTCGTTAAAGTGCGGTCAAGACCGAACGGATTGCCGATGGCGAGCACTTTCTGGCCGACGACAATCCGTTCGGAATCGCCTAATGGCACAAGTGTCAATTGATCGCGCGGGGCGCTGACGCGAATCACCGCGAGGTCTGTGTCTGGATCGCGCCCGACGACTGTCGCCGGATAAGTTTTGCTGGTGCCGAAGCTCACCGTTAGCTTCTGCGCGCCTGCAACGACGTGATCGTTCGTCAGAATATCGCCCTGCTCGTCAATTACGGAACCGGAACCTGCGCCCTGCCGCTCGCCCGGATTAAAAATGTCCTGACTGTAAGCAGTCGATGTGATGAACGCGACACCGGGCGAAATCGCTTTGTAGACTTCAATGTTGTTCTGCTCGTCCGAAGCCATCGACGGATTGGTGATTCCGGCGGGCGCGCTTTCGGAAAAGGCTGCACCGCGCGGCTGAAATCTGGTGCCGTAGCGGTCTATTAAAAAGACTGTTCCGGCAGCAAAGAGCGCCGATAACATTGCGATGACGAGAATCTGGCGTGCCGAGAGCTTGTACATAATTCTTTTCTCAATCCTTTTGAAAATCAAAAGACGCGCGTTTGTGTGCAGACATCGATGCGGATATTGAGATGCACGCCCACGCGTTTGCGTTTGCGCATGACAATCAAGGCCGCGCGTGTCATTTGCACATGCAGATTTTATTACGAGACGCGCAGGCAAAAGGTTTTGCGCCGGTAATTTGCGTTAGTAGAAAAGGAGGGAGAAAGGAATTTGCCGGAATTTTGCCGGACTACGACAAACAAGTGCATTGCGGGCGAAGGACGCGAAAGAAAAAGAAGCGCGGGCGTTCGCCTGCTCGCCTGCTGAAAACAAGCGAGCCGCGATGGTCGGTTTCGGCGATTCGCGTTTAGATGAAGAATGCAAAGACTGCCGTTTGCAGTTGGCAGAGTCCCGCTAAAACCTTTTCCGGGCTGTACCAGCCGAGCGCGGAAAGTCCCGTCGCAGCGTGGACAAACATCAGCCCGCCGTAAACGCAGAGCGCAAGCTTTAGCCCGCGACGCGCGACGGGGAGATGCGCGAAACGGTAAAGCATCAGTGCGGCGAACGCGCCCACGAAAAGCTTCGCAGACAAAAATGGCGCGTTGCCCAAATCGAGTAGCCGCGCCATTAAAGCGTTGCCTTCCGTCGCCAGATGCGCGCGCACCCATATGATCGTCAATTGCGCGTCGAGCATGTTGAGAAAAAATAAGAGAAGGCACTGAAAAAGGGGGTTCATCACAGAGCGTTCCTTTGTTCCTTGCAAGGTGAAAACTTTGTTTAACTCTCCCTTGAAACGGCTGAACCCCCAAGTCTGCAGATGCTCTTGGGGGTTCTGATGGCCGTCTTTTACGGGAGCGACGAGACCAATTAACTTCTTGTACCGGATATTAAATAACGAACATCGGTGCGTTTTCAGAAATCGCCGAATAACTTTTCAGGAAGCGGCTTCGCTTGCTGCGATGAAGCGCAGTTTGGGCGAATCCTGCAGCACGCGCGTGCCGGGCGGAACCGAATGCGTGAGCCAGACGTTGCCGCCGATCACGCTGCCTTGCCCGATGATTGTCTCGCCGCCCAAGATCGTCGCGCCCGCGTAAACAACCACGTCGTCTTCAATCGTCGGGTGGCGTTTCGTTGTACGTATAAGTTTGCCTGCGGCGTCTCTGTCAAACGAGAATGCGCCGAGCGTGACGCCCTGATAAATTTTTACGCCGTCGCCGATAATCGCCGTGCCGCCGATGACAACGCCCGTGCCGTGATCTATAAAAAAGCGCGCGCCGATTTGTGTGCCGGGATGAATGTCTATGCCTGTGCGGTGGTGCGCGTGCTCGGTCATAATGCGCGGCAAAAGCGGTATGCGCATTTTGTGAAGTTCATGCGCGACGCGGTAAACCATAATGGCGTAGATGCCCGGATAACTGAAGATGATTTCGTCGAGGCAAACCGCCGCCGGATCGCCGTCGTAAGCCGCCTGCACATCCGTCGCAAGCGTTTCACGAAGGGCGGGAAGCTGCGCAATAAATTCGGTCGTGCAATCAACCGCCGCGCGCTCCGGCACAACGCACGCGGAGCCTGATTGAACGCCGTGATTAATGGCGCGGCTGATCTGCTCGGTCAAAGTTTCGCTGAGCCACACGAGACGCGCTTCGACGTGGCGGCACAAGGCTTCGCCGGTTAATCCTTGCGCGCCGATGTAGCCGGGAAACAGCAGTTCGTGAACCGCCATCAGCACGCGTATGATTTCGGCGTGCGACGGCAGCGGCTGGCGATCAAGATGATGAATCTTGATCTGGTCGCCCGCATAAGATTCAACGAGCGCATCGGCTGCCTGAATGATTTTCTCATCCATGTGGAGTGAAAACCCTTGGATTTATTCGATTGCGATGTTGCGCTCTTTGGCGATGCCGCGCGCCTTCATCACGATGTCGTCGTCAACAGTCTCTTTGCCGCTCATCCACGCCGCGACTTCTTCGACGGGACGCCCTAATGCGACGGCAAACTTTTGATCGTTAGCCTCAAAGCCCGCATCGCGCAACTTTTTCAAAAGCTGATGCCCGCCCTGTTGCGTTGTGCCGCGATCATCCACGACATGTTCATTGTTCGTTTGATCCTTGTTCGTTTCCATTATGCTCCGATTCCGCTTTGCGGTTCGCCCGCGATAATTGCGGTGTAACCGATGTCCTGTAATTTTTTAACGAGTGTTTGCTGCTCGACTGTTTGATCGTCGAATTCTATGACGGCGGTTTTGCCGTGAAAATCAACGTCCGCCTGTTTGACTCCGGCAGTGTCTTCGAGCGTTTCCCGTATATCTATGGCGCACGAATCGCAGTGCATTCCGTCGATCTTAAATTTCGCTTTCATGCGTTGTTTCCTCCTTGATCGTTAATCGAAATATTCGCGCATCTAGGCCAACAATCGAAACGTCTGTCAGGTCAAATTTCTGAACGCAAAAGCAGACGCGGAAAACCGATTTGTGCGGGCGCGGGCGTTTGCGGGTTATTATACACAAAAGCACGCCGCGCCAAACTATCCGCGCGCTTTCATTAAAACCGACGAATGAGCGAACAACAGAAATTTACCATCGCGCAGGCCATCCTCGAAGCCGCGCACATTTTACGAACGGCGAATGTCGATGAAGCGCGCCGTGAAGCCGCATCCCTGCTCGCGCATGTCGTCGCGCGCGACCGCACATATTTGCTGACGCACGCCGACGCCGCGCTCGCCCACTCGGATGTTTCGCGTTTGAAGGCTTACGTCGAGCGGCGCGCGGCGGGCGAGCCGCTGCAATACATCACAGGCCGTCAGGAATTTTTCAATCTCGATTTTGAAGTAACTTCCGATGTGCTGATCCCGCGCCCGGAAACCGAACTACTTGTCGAAAGAGCGCTCGAACTTTTGAAGGAAACAAACGCGCCGCAGCCGCTCGCCTGCGATGTCGGAACAGGTTCGGGCTGCATCGGCATTTCGCTGCTTCACGAAAAACGGAATCTACGCGTCGTCGCGCTCGATATATCAAAGCCCGCGCTCGATGTTGCCGCACGCAACGCCGCGCGCCACAATGTCCGCGAAAGACTCGCGCTCGTCGCTTCAAATGCTTTTACGGCGCTTGATGAAACACGCGCGCTCTTTGATTTGATCGTCTCGAATCCGCCTTATATTAATGAAAGCGAACTGCCGACGCTGCAGCGCGAAGTCCGCGATTATGAGCCGCGCAGAGCACTCACGCCCGGCACAGACGGCTTGCGCATTATCAAACAATTGCTTGCGGAATCTTCACGTTTTTTACGCGCAGGCGGACATCTTCTTTTTGAAATCGGTTACGATCAATGCGCTGCCGTTGAGCATTTGGTTCACCGTCACGCGTGGAACCTGAAAGCAATTCACAAAGATTTGCAGGGCATCCCGCGCACTGTGGAATTACGGAAAATCTAAAGCGCTGAAGCGCGCTCGATAAACTCGCGGATCGGCTTTCGCCTTCACAACGTTCCGCTATTTGTGGTAACTAACGATGCGCCTGAAGGAGCGCACCTTATATGGACAAAGTTAGAATCACAGGCGGGTGCGCTTTAAGCGGGCGTGTTTCAATCAGCGGCGCGAAAAATTCCGCGTTGCCCTGCATGGCCGCCGCCTTGCTCACGCCGGAAAACGTCACGCTCCACAACATTCCCTACGTGCGCGACATCATCACACAACGCCGCCTTCTCGAAGACCTAGGCTCAACCGTGCTGACGCCGGAACTGCGCACGCACAAGATTTCCGCTTCGCACGTAGATCTTTTTGAAGCGCCCTACGAACTCGTCAAAACCATGCGGGCTTCTGTGCTTGCGCTGGGGCCGCTGCTCGCGCGCTTTGGCAAAGCGAAGGTTTCTTTGCCGGGCGGCTGCGCTATCGGCACGCGCCCGATTGATCTGCACCTCAAAGGCTTCGAGCATCTCGGCGCGGAAGTGCGACTCGAAGCGGGCGATGTCGTCGCGCGTGCGCCGAAGGGCGGACGGCTTCGCGGCGGCGAAATTCATTTCGATAAAGTAACGGTCACAGGCACAGAAAATTTAATGATGGCGGCGACACTTGCAGCAGGCAAGACCGTTCTACACAACGCTGCGTGCGAACCGGAAATCACAGACCTCGCGGAACTCTTGAACAAGATGGGAGCGCGCGTGCGCGGCGCTGGCACGCCCGTTATTCGCATCGACGGCGTTGATGGTTTAGGCGGCGCAGAACACACGATTATTCCAGACCGCATCGAGACCGGCACGTTTATCGTTGCGGCAGCAATCACACGCGGCGAACTCGAAATCAAGGATTGCCGCCCGGAACATTCCGCCGTTGTCATCACAAAGCTGCGCGAAGCCGGAGTTGAAATCGAGGAAATGAATCAAAGCACCTTACGCGTCTCTTGCTGCGCGAATGGGCTTCGCGGGCAGGACATTGTGACCGAACCGTACCCGCTTTTTCCGACGGACATGCAGGCGCAGTACATGGCGCTTATGACGCAGGCCGAAGGACGCTCCGTGATTACTGAAACCATTTTCGAGAACCGCTTTATGCACGCCTCCGAAATGCAGCGCATGGGCGCTAACATAGGGATCGAAGGCCACACGGCCATCGTCACAGGCGCAACGCGATTAACAGGAGCGCGCGTGCAGGCGTCGGACTTGCGCGCCTCCGCCTCGCTCGTCCTCGCGGGACTCGCGGCGACAGGCGAAACCATCATTGACCGCGTTTACCACATTGATCGCGGCTACGAAAAAATCGAAGCCAAACTCCGCGCCGTCGGCGCAGACATCGAACGCATCAGAGATTCCGTCACCACCGCGTCGCTCGACCAGTTTCACCAAACAGGAATTGCCACAGAGCTTGCGTGAACCGTTCCGCAGCGCGCCTGCTCACTCACTCGCATTGAACATGGGGAACCTTTATGGCCGCTCACGATTGTCTATTCTGCCGCATCATCGCAGGTGAAATTCCCGCCGACATCATTTATGAGGACGACGCTTGCCTTGCCTTTCGTGACCTCAATCCGCAAGCGCCCGTGCATGTGCTCATTATTCCGCGCCAGCACATCGCATCCTTGAGTGAAGCCAAACAAACAAATGAAATCGCGCTCGGTGGGTTGCTGCTCGCGGCGGCGCGAGTTGCAAAAAGCGAGAAACTTTCAGAGGCGGGCTATCGCACAGTTATCAACACGGGCGCGGGCGCAGGCCAATCCGTTTTTCATCTGCACCTGCACGTCATCGGCGGACGCACGCTAAACTGGCCGCCGGGCTAAATACAAAACGCCCGAATAGAAATACGACGGGCGACGAATATTTGATCTTCGGCTTTACGAAGAATGGTGAGAAACTTCTTATTGAGTGGCCAGCTTAAATGACTTGTTGAGAGAATTTTCGCCGGATTGAAACCGGATATAGTGGCTTAATCGAATAACTCATCCACAGCCATTTTCCAGCCGGGAACGGCAGGCTCTGCTTCGGCGGTTTCTCCGCGCCGGTAAATTTCAGGATTAGCTGCATCTGTTGCGCGGTAAACTTTGATCACCTCCTCGCTCAGCAAATCAACGTCCCAGACGACAAGCGTTCCGGCGGCAAAATAATCCTGACGCTTCGATGCCATTTCAATTTCCGCTTCTCTACCGTAATCGTTTTCACTTCTGATTTCAGCGGCAAAGACCGGAGCGCCCTCGAGAAATTTCATGCCTGAAGATTTGCCCACATAGAAAGCCGCATCAGGGCTAAAGGATTTACGATGTGGCAGACTCACCTTGAACCCGACATTGTCCGGGTAGGCGCGTCCGCCCGCCTGACGCTCGAAGCTGCGTAGGCTGACATATACCGCTCCGCCCGCGCGTCCGGGCATATCACCTGTCGGACTCATTAGAACAACGTCTCCGTTAACGATTTCAGCTTTCTCATTGCCAGAGATTCGGTACAAATCTTCGATGGTAGCTTCGGCTTTAGTAGTCATATCCAAACCTCACTGACCGAATTTTAACACGTAGGCTAAGAAGCGCCGAATACCGAAATTGAGTGCTGGTTTCACCTATGATAATACTCTCACTCTCGGCTAAAAGACCTTTTGGGAATAAAGAGTATCTCTCCTGATGTAGTTTTGAAAGTCACACCTTCATCAGACCATTCAACTGCGGATTTCTTAATCTTACTTTCAATTTCGAGCTGACGATAATAAAACGGGAATTTAAGATAATAACCGTAAGGGAACTCATTGCCGACGTAAATATTGTATGTTCTTTCTCTATGAGGGAAATCACTCAAATCCATATTACGTTCGATAATCATTAAAGAAAATGTAGAGGACGGATGCTTCCATTGAGCAATTATTCTGTCCGATGGATTGTTAAGTAGAAATGTAGCAATCGCGGTAAGGCTCAAAGCTATAAGCAAGGCGGCAACAAATAGAAATGCTTTTCCGTAACGATTCATAACTTGAAGCCTATCCAAATACGAAGTCAGCTAACAAGAGTTTATCACTCCGCGTTCAAGATTATTTCCTGATCTGTGGCGCTCGTCGCTTGCTGTTCTTCATTCGCTTGTTCGATGGCTTTTTGTTCGCGCTGTTGCTCGCCTTCGGATTTGAGGAGGGAAGTTTCGTAGCGCACGTCGCCGAGCAGTGTGTCGAGGACAGCCTTGACGAAGCCAAGGATGGCGGGGCCTAAGATGATGCCGCCGATGCCGAAGGTGTAGACGCCTGCGAGGAGCGCGACGAGCATCCAGTAGAAATTGAATTGGCGTGTGCGTCCGGCAGCGAGGCGCGGGCGAATGATGAACGAAGAAGCGAGCGTCATCAGCACGCCGACGCCGAAGTAGATTCCGGCGCTCAAGGGATCGTTGCGAAAGACGAGTAGGTAAATGCTCACGGGAATGTAGACAGCCCATTCGCCGAGCAGCGGGAAAAAGCCGACGAAGAAAGTGATGATGCCGAGCACCACCGCGAGCGGCACGCCGAAGATTAAGTTGAGCAGTATGATCGCAAAACCTTTGATCGTTTGGTCTATGAAGACGGCGCGCACCACGCCGCGCAAGGCTCCGCCGATGTTCTCCACAAGCTTTTCGTAAACGGGTAAATACTCGCCCGGCACGCGCAACTTTATGTATGCGGATATGCGTATGCGCTGCGTAAGAACATAAAAGACCGTGAAGAAAAAGATGGCGAGCGAGGCGATCAGAAGCGCAGAGCTTTGACGCAAATCTCGAATCGCTTCCGCCGAACGCGTGAGCGCTTCGGTAAAGGCGACGCGCAAGCCCGTGCGCGTTCCTTCGCGGCTGACGGGCAGATACTGCGCCAGCGATGAACTGATCGAATTAATTATTTCGGCGCGCTTTTCATTGACGACGTTCGAGTAGCCGGACATTTCGTACCACGCGTAGCCAACGATAGCGGCGAGCGGGACGACGATCAGCGCAATCGTGACAAGCGCGCTTCCGGCACGCGCACGAAGCCGCGCCTCGAACCAATTCTGCACGGGCAGCAGATAAGCGCCCGCGACCAGGCCGAGCAGAAGCGCGACGAATACTTTATTGATGAGCACCACAAACAGCACGACGGCCAGCACAAGCATCGTGCCGTAAACGAGAATTCGCTTCGCGTCGCCAATCGTCAGCTCGCTTAAACGCTTTGCATCATCGTTGCCTTTTGGTGTCATCAGGCAAGCAATATAGCATTGAAGTTTTAGCGTATGCGAACGGTGAAGCCGACGCTGCCGGTGTTGTTGGGCGCGGTCTGACCCAAGTTTCCGGTGAACGCCCAACGCACTTTCGTCACGCTGCGGTCATAGCCTGCGACTGCGCCGGCGCCGGCGCTCACGGGCGTATAAGTCCACGTCGCGCCGTTGTCGTTCGAGTAAGCGATGACAGCGGTCAGGCCGGAAGTTTCGGGCGCGTTGGTAGCAGAGCCGACTTTGAAATCCGTGTTCGCGGGAATCGCATCGGCGACGACGAGATTGGAACTGTATGTGCCGCCCGTGTTCGTGTAAGCGATGCTGTAGGTCAGAAGCGCGTTCTGCGCCGCATCGACAATCAAATTGCCGCGCCGCGCGCATTGAAAATCGCGCGAGACCACTGAAGGCGCGCGAGCGCTGTCAGGCTGTCGGTTAGTTTGCCCGCCGCGCCGATTGTGACGGCCTGACCGAAGCCGTTGCGATTACGCAATTCGTAGCGCACGGATGAACGAAAGTTTGCGCGCGGCTGCCACGAAAAACCGACGGACGCATTGTCATAACTTTGGCCTGCGCCCGCAAGATGAAAGCCGCGCTCGTAACCTAGATCGAGCGACAAAGCCTTTGAGACGGGAAGACTATTTTGCAATTCTATGACCGCGAAACTGTCCGCGCCGTTGATGCCGTTCTCGATTTGATAGCGACCATTCAAAGCCGTGTGCTGCCAAACTTTTGTTTCGACGCCGATGGCCGTTTCGCGGCGCGAGTTCGTGGAAGCGAATCCTGTCGCCGCGACATCCGCAATCGGCACGATGGGCGCGGAGGCGAGTCGTTCGGTGAGGAAGATGCGCGTTAATTGATTGACACGATAGCTCGCGGAGAAGATCGTTTGATCCGGGTAGGTCGGGTCTGCTTCGCCCAAGTTTTGTTCGCGTTTGACGGAAAGCTCGATCTTGTCAGTCGGCTTGTATTCCGCGCCGACGGTGATGAGATTCGAGGTCGTTTCCTTGCCGCCCGCCGTGTCGTTCAGCATCGCTTCGTCGGTTATCGCATGGTGTCGGCGCTGACAAGCGGATCGCCTCATCGGTTAAAAAACTATTCGACTCGTTGAATCAGCCGCCGCAAATTTATGTCAAGCGTCGGCGCGATGTTGCGCTCTTATCGGCTGATACTCGAAGCAAAGCCGCATCCTTCACCGCTCTCGCACGCGGCATACCTCTTGCCATTGAACGATCCCGGTAAATACATTTTCAATGAACGCCGCTCAAGGCGTTCCAGAGGAGACCTTTCGTGTTAAAGAAAATTTCTTTCATCGCCCTCGCCCTTGTCCTGCCGCTTTTATTCGGCAACGCTCACGCACTCGCGCAAACAGACGAGCATAAGTTTGAAGTGGGCGCGCTCTTTACTTCGCTCCATCTCGACAATTTTCCGTCGCGCGCTTCGCTCGAAAACGAAAACGTGACGGTCAACGGAATCGGCGCAAGAATCGGGTACGACTTCACTGAAAACATTGCGCTCGATGCGGAAGCAAACTTTTTTCCCGAAACGCATTTCGGCAACAATCAACTCGGACAGAAAACGCAAGCCTTCGTCGGCGTCAAAGCGGGCAAGCGTTTCGAGCGCTTCGGCCTTTTTGCCAAAGCCCGGCCCGGCGTGATGTTCATCGGCGAAATCACTTCATCGCTCGATTGCAACGCAGGTCAAAACTTCACCGTCTGCCGCCCGAACCACAACAACTTCGCGTTCGATGCAGGCGGCGCCGCGGAATTTTATCCGACAAAGCGCGCCATCATTCGCGTAGATGCGGGCGACACGATTATTCGCTTGAAACAGAGCAGCGGCGGCCTTCTTTTTCCCGCGCCGTCAACCACAAACACAACGAATAATTTTCAGGCAAGCATAGGCTTCGGCTATCGCTTCTAAACAAGCGACAGTGTGATGCCGGTGCTGCCTTGCGCGAAGCCGATGCGCAAACTTGCGGTTGCCCGCGATTGCAAAACAAAAGTCGGATGAAGTGAAAACTGAAGTCGGCGAGAGATGTATGAGGTTGCAAAACAAAAAGGGCGACACCAGAGTGTGCCGCCCTCTTAAATCCAGATGCAAGTTAATGCGTCAAGCGTTTTCTAATCGGCGACGGGCGCGACGGCGCGGACTGCTTCGGAGACTCCGTCCGCATACTTTTTGAAGTTCTCGTTGAAGCGCCGTGCGAGGTCGCGCGCTTTTTCGTCGTAGGCGTTTTTGTCCGTCCATGTATTGCGCGGCGTGAGAATTTCTGCCGGAACTTCGGGACAGGAAACCGGAACATTGACGCCGAACACAGGGTCGGGTTTGGTTTCGATCTGCGCGAGGCTGCCGTTTAGGATGGCGCGGATCATCGCGCGCGTGTGGACAAGTTTCATGCGCTGGCCTGTGCCGTATGCCCCGCCGCTCCAGCCCGTGTTGACGAGCCAGCAGTTGGCTTTGTGCTCGGCAATGCGCTTGCCCAAAAGGTCTGCGTAAACGCCCGGATGCAGCACCATAAAGGGCGCGCCGAAGCACGTCGAAAAAGTCGCTTCGGGTTCTTTGACGCCGCGCTCCGTGCCTGCGACTTTCGCTGTATAGCCGGACAAGAAGTGATACATCGCTTGTTCGGGCGTGAGGCGCGCAATCGGCGGCAGCACGCCGAACGCATCCGCCGTCAGCATGATGATGTTTTGCGGGTGGCCTGCGTAGCCTTCCGGGACGATGTTCGGAATGCTTTCAAGCGGATAAGCCGCGCGCGTATTTTCTGTTTTCGAGGCGTCGTCTAAATCGAGCGCGCGTGTCTCAGGATTGCAGACGACGTTTTCTAAAACTGTGCCGAACATGCGCGTCGTGCGGTAAATGTCCGGCTCCGCTTCGGGCGAAAGCTTGATGACTTTGGCATAGCAGCCGCCTTCGTAATTGAAGACGCCGTCATGCGACCAGCCGTGTTCGTCGTCGCCTATGAGACGGCGTTCAGGGTCTGCCGAAAGCGTGGTTTTTCCCGTGCCGGAGAGACCGAAAAAGATTGCTACATCTTCTTTCTCTCCGACGTTTGCGGAGCAGTGCATACTCATCACATCTTTTTGCGGCAGCAGATAATTGAGAATCGTGAAGACGCTCTTTTTGGTTTCGCCCGCGTAGGACGTGCCGCCGATCAAAACTAATCTTTGATCGAAGTCAATCAAGATAAAAGTCTGCGAACGCGTGCCGTCGCGCGCCGGGTCGGACTGAAACGAAGGAATGTTGATGATCGTAAATTCAGGTTTGTGCGTCGTGCCGCCGTCGGTTCGGTTAATCAGCATCGTGCGGGCAAACAGCGAGTGCCATGCGAGTTCGTTGATGACGCGGACGGGCAAAGTGTATTTCTCGTCGGCTCCGGCGAAGGTGTCCTGCACGAAGAGGTCGCGGTCTTCGGTGTGCGCCATCATGCGTTCGCGCAGGGCATCGAATTTTTCGCGCGTGAACTCCTTATTGACTTCGCCCCACCAGACTTTATCTTCGCTCGAAGGCTCGCGCACAATGGCCTTGTCCTTCGCGGCGCGTCCCGTGTGCTCGCCCGTATCCACGACGAGCGCGCCGTGATCGGAAATAATCGCTTCATTGCGGCGCGCGATTTCTTCGTATAATTCAGGTGCCGTTAAATTCCAGTAGATCGTGCGAGCGTTCGTAATCCCGTAGTTTTCCAACCCGTAGTCTGTGCGCTTGTGACCCTTTTCCTGCATCATGAGTTCCTTTGAAAAATAAATTTACGCCGCTCGCCGGATAACACTTTGGATAACAGCAATGGCGGAGCGGCGATGACAGTCACCGAATTTACGAATTTCTTCCCGTCCGGTTTTCCTTGTTTTCTTCCTGCGCTGTCTGGCGGCGCTCGTGCGCGAGTTCGCGCAGGGCGACTGCCAAATCACGCGCCGCGCGTTCGAGCCGCGCCGCGCATCCTTCCAAATCCGTCGGGTCTTTGTTTGAACGCATGGCGACGGCGGCGAGCGCCGCTTCGATTTGTGAATTAAGGCGCGCCGCTTCGGTCTCCGTCTCTTGTTCGGCACGCGTCGGCTGGGAAAGTGAAAGTTTGGTTTTCATAACTTGTTAAGTCAATATCCGATAAGCCAATATTCTGAACAGTATTGCGCCGACGAAAATAATGATTGATCGCGCGTCTGCCTTTCACGCGCAGCTTATGCGTTGCCGCCGAACGCCGCCCTTCAAATTCTAAATAATTTTTGGTGCGTTATGTCTTACAACAATCATCGTGTTTCGATCAAGTCTACACGAAAACAAACGCGCAATCATCTACGCAAAACACTTTGCAGATTTCACCGCTGTTCAGCGAAGAAAAGCACGCGAAACTTCGCTGATGCGCCGCTCGCAAGTTTGACAAAGAGCAAAGTGGTCGAGTATAAAAATTCTTTCAGGCAAACATTTTACGAGAAATGAAAATCGCAATTCACAGCACATTCGGCGCGTCGCATCTTTGCCGTTCACGCTTTCATCTTGGCACGCATCATCGCCATGACAGCAGCAGCGCGCCTTGTGAGTACGAAGCAAGCTAGCGCGGGCAGCGAACAGAAATCGCTCGTTCCGCGCTCGAAGGAATCACAAGTCATGCGCTGCCGTTTGAGAACATCACGGCGGCGCGTTTTCTTTTTGGTTGGACGTATAATGAAACTTGTCGATGATGTTTTATGATCGAACCGCTTTCTAAAATTCCGAATGGCGTCAGGTATCACTTCGGGCACGAGGCGCGTTTGCGTCGCCGTATCGAAGACGCGGCGATGGCTGTTTTCGATGGCTGGTCGTATGAAGAAATCTCTACGCCTGCCGTTGATTACTACGCCTTGTTTGAGCGCGGGATGGGCGCGCGTGAAGCCAGCCGCGCCTTTCGCTTCACGGACACGGACGGCCTTTTGCTGGCGCTTCGCCCGGACGTGACTTCATCCGTCGCGCGCTGTGCCGCAACGCTCTTCGCAGACCGCGCGCGCCCGCTGCGTTTGTGTTACGCCGCAAGCGTGTTTCGCCAGACCACGCGCTCGCACGCCGAAGCGCGCCGCGAATCAACGCAACTCGGCTGCGAACTAATCGGCGCAAACTCCCTTGAAGCCGATCTGGAAATGCTGCTCATCGCCGCCGAAGTTTTAGAGAAACTGAATCTCGGAGAGCATTACTGTATTACCTTGAGCAGCGTCGAAATATTCAACGGCATCGCGGAAAATCTCGCACTGGATGATGCGGCGCGCGAAACGATGCGGCAATTGATTGACTTGAAAGACGCCGCCGGACTCGCAAGTTTTCTCACGCCCTATGCGCCCGATGAAGCCGAACGCTTTGCGCGACTGACGAGGCTCTCCGGCAAGCAATCGGTGTTAGACGAAGCGCGCCGCATCATCACCAACAAACGTTCGGTAGCCGCCCTCGATAGGCTCGAAGAATTATGGCGCGTCCTCGAATCGCTCGATCAAACAAAGGCATTCGAGATTGATCTGGGCGACGTGTCCGGCCTTGATTACTACACGGGATTGATTTTTAAGATTTATGTGGCGGGCGCGGGCGCGCGTGTTGGGCGCGGCGGGCGTTACGACAATCTGACGGAAAATTTCGGACGCCGCGAACCTGCCACGGGCTTTGTGCTGGAACTCGACGGCCTCACGGACGCGCTCGCGCGGCGCACCGGCAACAATGCGCCGCAGGAGACAGAAAACAGAAGTCAGGAGTTAGGAATCAGAAGTCAGAATGAGGAATGATACAAGCGACGCTTCGCCGCGAAACATCACACGCAGCAACGCGACAACGTTATTTGCATCCGCACGCGTTCTTGTTATTCTTATTCTGTCTCCTGACTTCTGACTCCTGACTACAATTTTTATGATGCCCGACCAACTGACCATTGCGATTGCCAAAGGTCGTATGCAGGATGACGCGTTTCGTTTGCTGCGGCGCGCGGGCGTGTTGGTGAACGAAGAGGCGCTGCGTTCGCGCCGTTTGGCGATTGAGGATGAGAGCGGGCGTTATCGTTTCGTGTTCGTCAAGCCTGCTGACGTGCCCGTTTATGTTGAGCACGGCATCGCCGATTGCGGCGTCGTCGGGCGCGACGTGCTGCTTGAATCTGAAGCCGATTTGCTACAGCCGCTCGATCTGAAAATCGGATTCTGTCGTATTGCGCTAGCAGCGGGTGAAGGTAAATTGACGAACAATTTCGGCGCGTTGCGCGTTGCGACGAAATATCCGCGCGTCGCGGCGGCGCACTTCGGCGCGCGCGGCGTCCCCGTCGAAATTATCGAGCTGTCGGGTTCAGTCGAACTTGCCGCCGTGCTCGGCTTGAGCGATTGCATCGTGGACGTAGTCGAGACGGGGCGCACGCTTGCCGAGAATGGTTTGAAAGTAATCGAAGAGATTGCCACATCGACAGGACGCCTTGTCGTTAATCGCGCGAGTTATCAATTAAAGGCCGTAGCCGTTGCCGAACTCGTCAATGTACTTAATGAAGCGGTCAATGGAGAGACAGCAGCGTGATCGAAATTATTCACAGTTCAGAGATCGAGCGTCGCCGTGAAAAGTTGCGGCGTATCAGTAGCCGCAACGTCGCGTTTGAAATCGGATTGCTCACGGACGTGACGAAAATCATCGAAGACGTGCGCGAGCGCGGCGATGCGGCGCTCATCGAATACACGCGACGCTTTGACGGCCTTTCACTTCAGCCAAAAGAATTGCGTGTGACGGAAGAATCCTTGCGCCGCTCCGCCGAACGCGTTGATGCACGTGTGCTCGAAGCCTTACGCGAGGCGATTAAGAGAGTGCGCGCGTTTCACGAACACGAACGCATGGAGTCTTGGGAGACAGGCAATGATCGCGGCGTGCGTCTTGGGCAACGCATCACGCCGATTGAGCGCGCAGGCTTGTATGTGCCGGGCGGCACGGCGAGTTATCCTTCGTCCGTGATTATGAACGTCGTGCCCGCGCATGTCGCGGGCGTTCCGCGCCTCGTTGTCACGACGCCGCCGCGCACGCTCGCGGAAACTCCGGCAGTCGCCGCCGCGTTGCTCGAACTCAATGTAACGGAGATTTACCAAGTCGGCGGCGCGCAGGCCATTGCCGCGCTCGCCTACGGAACGGAAACGATTCCGCGCGTCGATAAGATCACAGGGCCGGGCAATAAATATGTCGCAGCGGCCAAGAAGTTAGTCTTCGGCGCAGTCGGCATTGATTCAATCGCGGGGCCGAGCGAAGTCGTCATCATCGCGGACGAAACGGCGCGCGCTTCGTTTGTAGCGGCAGATTTGCTCGCGCAGGCAGAACACGACGAAGACGCTTCCGCCGTGCTGATTACGACAAGCGACGAACTCGCGCGCGAAGTTGCCGTAGAAGTTGCGAGACAAATGCAGAGCCTTCCGCGCCGCCCTATCATCGAGCGTTCACTCCAGCAACACGGCGCAATCATCGTCGTTGACGACATGCGTGAAGCGTGCGCCTTTGTGAACGAGTTAGCGCCGGAGCATCTGGAAATCATTACGCGTGATGACGATGCGGTGGCAGCGAATATCAAACATGCCGGAGCGATATTTTTCGGCGCGCACACGCCCGAAGCCGTCGGCGATTATTTCGCCGGGCCGAATCATGTTTTGCCGACGGGCGCGTCTGCGCGTTTCTCTTCCGCGCTCGGTGTAAGTGATTTTGTGCGCCGCACAAGCATCTTGCGTTACTCCCCTGAAGAGATGCTTGAGACGGCACAGATGATCGCCGCACTCGCCCGCGCCGAAGGTCTCGATGCGCACGCACGCTCCGCCTTGATTCGCATCGAAGCGGAAGAATAGCTATGCGTGATGCTAAAGAGATTGATTTGGATTTGCGCTGATTGTAAGCTGGTTTTCATGTTACTGCCGAATGGAGAACGCGCCGTCGTTGACATCAGGAAATTGAGCGATTACTGCTTGAATCCCGACAGTCCCAGGGGCAGTAATAAAGCGCGCGTGTTTGCAGCGGCGCTCGGGATCACGGCGGCAGACGCTTCGCAGTTGCAAGCGAAGTTGCTCGAAGCGGCACGCGCCGGAGAAGCAGTGCGGGGCGAGTTGGACGTTTACGGTCAGCGTTATACTGTAGATTTCGAGTTGGAGACGAAAATCGGGAAGGCACTCGTGCGGAGCGGGTGGATTATCCTGCATAACGAAACGGCTCCGCGATTGACGACGTGTTACGTGAAGCGAAGAGGTGAGTGATGATTGAGAAGATTGATCTACTTGACACAGTAGCTCTGCTTGAAGATTTGCCGGAGCGTAAGTTGAAGCGCGGCGAAGTCGGCACGGTGGTCGAGATTCTTGCGCCGGGCGTTTACGAAGTTGAATTCTGTGATGATGAAGGTCAAACATACGCGGAATTTTCATTGCGCACCGAACAGATGATTGTCTTGCATAATCAAGGCGAGGTGTTGAAAATCGTTGCTTAACGTAATGACGCGCCCATCAAGTCCCTGCAACTAATCGCCTGACAACGTAGCTTTCATTAATCTTTGTTCCATTGCGTTGGGCACTGCTCGTCGAAGTCCGGCCTTGAATTAATTCAAATGAAAAATTTCCTCGACACAATCAAACCGCCTGTGCGGGAACTTCGCGCGTACACGCTCTCGCCTGATCGCGCGTCGGTGAAGATTAATCAGAACGAGAACCCTTGGGATGCTCCGCAGGCTTTGAAGGAAGAAAGTTTGCGGCGCTTGCGTGCGCGCGAGTGGTCGCGTTACCCGGATTTCGTTCCGCAGAGCTTGCATGAAAAACTCGCGCGCTTTGCGGGTTGGACGCCGGACGGTGTGATTGCGGGAAACGGCTCGAATGAATTGATTCAGGCGCTCTTGATGGTGACAATCGGCGAAGGACGGCGCGTGCTGATCTCGGAACCGACGTTTGCGCTTTACAGGCAAGTCGCAACGGTGCTCGGAGGCTGTGTGATAAGCGTGCCGCTGACATCTTCGTTGACGTACGATGTGGAGGCATTGCTCGATGTGATGAAGCGCGATGAGCCGGACGTGACGATCATTTGCTCGCCGAATAATCCGACAGGATGTGTGATGGGCGATGGTGAGTTAAAGCGTTTGCTTGAGGCAACGAACGGAATCATCGCGGTGGACGAAGCTTATTTTGAGTTTGCGGAGCACACCGTTGTGCCTTTGCTTGAAGCGCATAAGAATCTCGTCGTGTTTCGCACGTTCTCGAAAGCGATGGCGATGGCGGCGTTGCGCGTCGGGTATCTTTTGGCCGCGCCGGAACTCGCGCGCGAAATCGGCAAAGCCGTGTTGCCTTATAATCTCAACGCCGTCTCGCAAACCATCGCCGAAACAGCCGTCGAGATGTATGGCGAAACACTCTTGCCGCTCGTCAAAAAAATCGTCAATGAGCGCGAAAGGCTTTTGGAGGAACTCGGACACATCGAAGGGTTAACAGTCGTGCCGTCACAGGCAAACTTTATGCTGTTGCGTTTCTCACATGAAGAACCGCGACGTGTCTTCAAAGAACTTTTGCAGCGCGACATACTTGTGCGCGACGTGAGCGGTTATCCGATGCTGGGTGATTGCCTGCGGGTGAGCGTCGGCACGCCGGAAGAAAACGACAAACTGCTCGCGGCATTGCGAGAAATTGTCAGGGAGCTGAAATGAGCACTCAATTACAAACTCAAACGCGCGCGGCTGAAGTCGAACGCAAAACAAAGGAAACGGAAGTTCGCATCGCGCTCAATCTTGATGGAAGCGGGCGCGCGCAGATAAATACGGGCGTCGCGTTTCTCGATCACATGCTCGAACTTTTCACGCGTCACGGTTTATTTGATCTGGAGATAACGTGTCGCGGCGATCTGCATATAGACGATCATCATTCGGTGGAAGATGTCGGCATCACGCTCGGTCAGGCGTTCGCAGAATCTCTCGGCGACAAGGCGGGCATTGCGCGTTACGGCGCGGCGTATGTGCCGATGGACGAAGCGTTATGCCGCGCGTGCGTCGATCTATCCGGGCGCTTCTATCTCGCTTACGAAGTGGAAACAGTGCGGCATACAGTCGGAAATTTCTCCGTCGAGTTGGCGGAACATTTCTGGCGCTCACTCGCGGAAAATTTGCGCTGCAATCTACATATAGATTCCTTGCGCGGGCGCAACACACATCACATTCTCGAAGCGACATTCAAGGCGACGGCGCGCGCCCTGCGTGAAGCTTGCGCGCTTGATCCACGCGTCGAAGGCGTCTTGAGCACGAAGGGAGCGTTGTAAATTTCGTGGCTGCTAGTGATGCTGCGCGTGTGGCGATTATTGATTACGGCGTCGGCAATCTGCGTTCAGTAGAGAAGGCTTTCGCGGCGATGAACTGCGAGGCGGTGGTAAGCGATGATGAACGCGTATTGCGCGAAGCTGAACGATTAGTGTTGCCCGGCGTCGGCGCATTCGCGGCGTGCATGAAGGCGCTCAAAGAACGCGACTTCGACGAACTTGTGCGCGAGCGCGTCGGCGAAGGCACGCCGCTTTTGGGCGTTTGCGTGGGAATGCAAATGCTGTTCGAGGAATCGGAAGAGTTCGGGCAAAGCGAAGGGTTAGGATTGTTGCGCGGTCGAGTGCGCCGCTTTACGAACGAACTTTTAGTGCCGCAGATGGGCTGGAATCAAGTGCGGAAAACGAGCGCGCATCCATTGCTCGCCAATATCGAAGACAAAACTTTCTTTTACTTTGTCCACTCTTACTATTGCGATGCGGCGGACGCTCAAGATGTCATCGGCGAAACCGAATACGGAGTGGCTTACGGTTCAATTGTCGCGCGCGGAAACATTTGCGGCGTACAGTTTCATCCCGAAAAAAGTCAGACGGCGGGCTTGCAACTTCTCAAAAACTTTGCGGAATGCGATGTGAAAACTTTAAGGCAGCAGTACGCATGTCCTTGCTGCGGTTACTTAACCTTGAGTGAAGAACCGCCGGGAACTTATGAGATTTGCTCAATCTGTTTTTGGGAAGATGATGCTGTGCAATTTAACAGTCCCGATAATGAGGGCGGCGCGAATAAGGTATCGCTCAGGCAAGCGCAAAGAAATTTTGTGGACTTTGGCGCGTGTGAACGCAGGGTACTATCATACGTTAGAAAGCCGAGCGAATGGGACAGAAGAAGTTCAAACTGGAAACCTCTATAACGCAACCTGCAATTCTAAACCGAAAGATTATTAATGCTGGCGAAACGTATCATTCCATGTCTTGATGTTGATCGCGGGCGCGTGGTTAAGGGCTTGCGATTCGTGTCGCTGGTGGACGCGGGTGATCCTGTCGAGCAGGGCAGGCGGTATGACTTGGAAGGCGCGGACGAGCTGACGTTTTTGGACATCACTGCGTCGTCGGACAAACGCGCCATCGTCGCGCAGCTTGTGCGAAGAGTGGCCGACGAAGTTTTTATTCCGTTGACGGTCGGCGGCGGAATCAATTCTGTCGAAGACGTGCGTGCGGTGTTGCGCGCGGGCGCGGACAAGGTTTCGCTGAACACGGCGGCGGTGAAGCGTCCCGAATTAATCACTGACGGCGCGGCAGTCTTCGGCAGCCAGTGTATGGTTGTGGCGATTGATGCGCGGCGTAGGAATGCGTCGCGTTCAGAAGACGGCTGGGATGTATGGACGCACGGCGGGCGCGAGAATGTCGGATGGGATGCAATCGAGTGGGCTGTGCGTGCGGAGCGGCTCGGCGCGGGCGAAATACTTTTAACGAGCATGGACGCGGACGGAACAGGCGACGGTTACGACATTGAATTGACGCGCGCGGTATCCTCTGCGGTGCGGATTCCTGTGATCGCATCGGGCGGCGCGGGCAAGCTCGAACATTTTTATGAAGCGTTGACGGCGGGCGGAGCGAGCGCTGTGCTTGCCGCCACGCTTTTTCATTTCGGTCATTTGAAGATCGGTGAAGTGAAAGATTATTTGCGCGGGCGAGGAGTTGTGATGCGATGATTAAAGTTGAAGACGTAAAATTTGACGAGCGCGGGCTTGTTCCGGCGATTGTGCAGGATGCAAAGACGCGTGAAGTGCTGACGCTCGCTTACATGAATGTGGAGAGTCTGGCGCGCACGCTCAACAAGCGGGAAACATGGTTCTGGTCGCGCTCGCGTGCGAGGTTGTGGCACAAGGGTGCGACTTCCGGCAACACGCAGCGCGTTTTGGATATTCTGGTCGATTGCGATAAGGATGCGCTCATCGTGTTGGTTGACCCGGCGGGGCCTGCCTGTCATACAGGCGCGGCGTCGTGCTTCAACAATGAAGCAGGGGGAGCGTGGGCGGAGAATATCAGTCCCGATAAAAGCGAAGTCGAAAGCGACCCGACTGATTTGGGCGCGATCCTCGATAAGCTTTACGTGGTGATCGAAAGCCGCAAACAATTGAGGCCGGAAGGCTCATATACGACGTATCTTTTCGACGAAGGTCTGGACAAAATTCTGAAGAAAATCGGCGAGGAATCTGCGGAAACGATCATCGCGGCGAAGAACGAAGACGCGGCGGCGTTCGCAAGCGAAACGTCCGATCTTCTTTATCACTTGATGGTGTTGATGGTCGAACGAGGCGTAAGGCTCGAGAGCATAGGCGAGGAACTCGCACGGCGAGGCAAAGAATATAAAGAGTGATGAACGAAAACAAAATTAAAATTGCCAGCCTCTCATCGCTCCTTGATTTCGCCGTTGAAATTGCGCGCGGCGCGGGCGACATTACCTTGCGTTACTTTCATCGCCTGACTGCGGCGACGACAAGCGTCAAGGCCGACGGCTCATTTGTCACGGCGGCGGACGCCGTAGCCGAAAGCTATTTGCGCGCGCGCATTACGGAGAGATTCCCGCAAGACGCAATCCTCGGCGAAGAAGAAGCGGTGCGCGAAGGCACGTCCGGCAGGCGTTGGATTGTCGATCCGATTGACGGCACGTATTCGTTTGTTCACGGCGTGCCGCTTTACGCTGTGCTGATCGGTTTGGAAATTGATGATGAACCAATCCTCGGCGTCATCAATCTTCCGGCGCTCGGCGAAATAATTTACGCGGCGCGCGGAACGGGTTGTTTCTGGAACGGCGAACGAGCGCGTGTTTCCTCAACTGCCACGCTCGATGAAGCATTGCTGTTATCAACGGATTTCGGAACGTGCGCGGCACACGGCTTCGGCGCGGCGGCAGATGAATTGCAATCGCACGTAAAAGCACGCCGGACATGGGGCGACGCTTACGGTCATGCGCTGGTGGCAACGGGACGCGCCGACGTCATGCTTGATCCGGTAATGAATGTGTGGGACTGCGCGGCGCTGTTACCGATTATCGAAGAAGCGGGCGGCACGTTCACGGACTGGCGAGGCGCGCGAACGATTCACGGCGGCAACGCTATCTCGACAAACGGCGCGCTGTTCGGTGCGGTGATGAAAATTATCAGCGAACAGTCGTAGCTATAAAACGCGTTGGGCTGCCTTCCTTTTCTAACCTCGCCATTTTTGTCATTAATTGGTAGAATTCTTGGGCTGTAGGGGTTCAGCTTCTATAGCTGCAAATATTGTTGACATTAGGCGAAAATGGAAGAATAATCCGCGCCAGTTACGAGTAGTGAGTAAGATTTATGGATAAATTCAACGATGATAGTTGCTTTCTGTTCGCTGATCCCAGCTTTTCGGCTGGTGTCGCCAGCGTAATTGATATTGGCGGCACGCTCGTTGTCTATAATGAATCAAAGGATGGGCAAGAGGCAGATATGCGCGCTATTGCAAGCGATTGGGCTATAACCGGAAAAGATATAAGAACAAGTGCCGAAAAGTTTGAGAAAGAAACGCGCAAAGTCGCGTAGCACAAATTTCTCCTCTAACATCCCCACCTTGCGAAATCCTGCTAACAGTCAGGCTAATTCCAACACAACTCTCACTCGCAGCCAAACCTTTACCCAAGTCACGGCTGGGCCAATTCCTGATGCTAACACTCTCGCTCGTTACGGAGAGGTAATTCCCGATGCACCTGAGAGAATTCTCAGGATGGCGGAAAAACAGTCGGATCATCGACAATATCTCGAAAAGCGTGTTATTGACGCCGATGTGCGCCGTGCATATCTTGGCGTAGTCTGTGCATTTATCATTACAATGACGGTTATATCTTCAGGTTTTTATTTGGTGTTGAATAATCATAGTATTGCAGGAACTATTTTCACTGGTCTTGGTTTAGCCGGTCTCGCAGGAACATTTATCTATGGCACGCAAACTCGTAAAGAAGAACGGCAACGCAGAGAACAAAAGAACAAAGCGTTACTCAACCAAAGATGACTTTACTTTAGTGCCCCGCCTAACGAGTGAAATATTCAAGCCGATCCTGCGATAGCATTCATTCCACAGTCTTGCCGCGTTCGTTTTGTTTACGGCTTCAACTCAAAATCTTTCGGCACAAACTCTATAGCGACGATTTCGCCGTCAAGCTTAACGCGCGCGTCTTTTGCCGGGCGATAGGTGACGACGATGGCGTTGGCAGGGTTGCGCGTGCCGCAGTTTATCTCGCCGCTCGCGTCCGGCGTGTAGGCCGTGAAACTAACGCTCGCAAAATCCGCGCTGCGTAGCTTCAATATTCGCTCGCCGATTTTGACGTTGAAGGTCGCGCCTTTCGCGTCGCAATCAATGCGTTGAAGCAATCCGCGCGCTCGCGTTTCGTCTGCGCCGGGTTTTCTGAGCGCGTCCTGTAAGGCGGAGTGCATGGCGGCTTTCATCGCCGCTTTTTCGTCAATTGGTTCAGACGGTTTGGCGTTTTCCGCGTCCGTAGAGTTTCGCTCTGTTCGCAGAACGGGCGTTGACTCTGCATCGCTTGATAAATTGTTTTCGCTGGATTTGTAGCGCGCCATTTGTTCTTCCATAGACGCGATTGAATTGAGCAATCCTTGTGCGTGGGCGCGCAGTTGTGTGTCTGTGCCGTTGCTTGTGCTGCGTGCGAGCGGTTCAAGAAGTTGGCGCGCGGTCTTGAAATCTTGTTTGCGCAGATAGATTTGCGCCAGCACATAAGTGTAATGCTCACGACCGGGCGCAAGCGCGATGGCGCGTTTGAGCAAGCCGATGGACTGGTCCAATTGCTCGTTCGTGACGAGATTGACGAAGGCTAAAAGATGGTAGGATTCTGGAAAGTTCGGATTAAGGTCTATCGCTTTATGCAGTTCGGCGCGCATCGTCGCGGCAGCATCAGCCGGATAGCCCGTCGCAAACTGCGCTTCGTTCATTCCTTCACGGCTGAGAGTGTAAGCGTAGTAGTAATGCGCCAGATAGTTTTGCGAATTGCCTGCGACGGCCTGCTCTAAATGCGCTTTCGCTTCGGCAAACTGTTTTTGCCTCATGCGCGTCAGCCCGAGCGAAGCGTGCGCCGCGCTCTGATTTGCATCAAGCGCCAGCGCCTGTTGCAATCTGGTCGCCGCGTCGTCTAAACGATTAGTGTGAAGCAGCAGATCGCCTAGATAAAATTGCGCTTCCGCATCTGTGATGGGCGCGCTCTGCATTTCTGAATCGAACTCGAGCTTTTGGTCGAAGGTGGCGAGTTGCGCCGGATAACTGTTGCGTTTGACGTAGTCGCGCAACTCTTTTTCAAGCCCGTCATAATCTGTCTTGAAAGCCTGACGGAAAGCGTCGTCAATTGATGCGCCTGCGGCCAGTTTGCTGAGAAGTTCGCCGATTTGCAGTTTGCGTGCGCCGTTGTTGCCGAGAATCAAATAGTGCATCAGCGCCCAAGATTCTGCGTAGAAGACGCTTTGCTTGCTGCGTTCGTTATAGAGCGGCGAGTCCATGCCGACGGCGAGCAGCGAGCGCAACGGAATAAATTTTTCACGCAGAAGCAATACGTGATTGGCAATAATGTTGCCGAGTTGCGCTTTTTTATCGCCGCCTTCGATTTCAAATGTGCTGTAGTATTCGGCTAATCCTTCGTTGAACCACACGGGCGGAGGCGTGCGCAACGTGTTGTTGACGAGCAGATGAACGTACTCATGGAAGATCGTGCGATACGGATTCTCCGCGCTCGTTTCGGTGGTGAGCGTAATGTAATTCACGTCTTCGCCTGATTGGAAATAGCCTGCGACGTTGGCGGGCTTTCCCTGATAAAGCGGCTTGAACGGTTTATAGGAATTGTCGCTTTTGAAGACGACCACCGTTGTCGGGATGGGCGACGTGAATTTGGCTTTCGGAAAGAGACGCGAAAAAACGTCGCGGAATTGTTCGAGCCGCGTCGCAACCTTTCGTATCTCTTTATCACTCGCGTTGCCGACGAGCGTAAAGTTTTTCGATTGAACTTTGTTCCATGACTCCTTCGCAGAAGCAGACGAAATCAGCGTTGCATTTAAGAAGAGGCACAGAACGATTACGGAGATGGAGGAAAGTCGTTTCATGAATTGCACCTTTGAGGTTTGATTAACTTCTGGTGTTAATTTAAAAAGCCACGATTCATCATTTGTCGAAGCTACACGCCCGATAATGTCTCCCGAGATACTTTCTCACGCCGTCTAAATCTCAGTGTTCGGTTAATTGCTCGCCGACTGCTTAATGCTAAGGAGCGCTTTATTGCTCGTTGCTCCACGCAGGCTAATGCTCACGGACACGTCTCCGACGCCTGCGAGTTCGTCCGGTAATTTCACGGTTATCTGTGTTAGCGAATCAATGTTCGGAACTGTTCCGGCGTGTTCGACTGTGAGCGCGTAGATTCTGTGCGCGGAGTCTTCGGCTTGCACTGTGACGGCAGTAGAAGCGTTTTCGCCGGGAACGAATGCGAGGTTAGCGGCGAAAAGCGTAATGCGTGTGTGGCCGTCGGCGCTGAAATTACGCGTGGTGAAAACCGGCAAAGGATCGCGCATGAGTGTGACGGAATCAACGGCGGCTGCGCGGTTTGTGTTTTCTTCTGTGAGAAGTACGGGCGCGCTCTGTGTGGTTTGTCCGGTGGCGTAGCCGAGATTGCGGAAGAGGTCTGCGATTACTTGGTGGCCTAGTTCGCCGGGATGCACGCCCGACGGATCGTAAGGCGAGATGTAGCCTTTGTCGCCCGCGTCTTCGTCGCCGTTTGCGCCGTTGAATGCTTGATAAACTTTCGCGCAAGGAATGTTGTTGGCGGCTGAAGTGGCGGCGATGTAATTATTAGCGTCGTCGAGAAGCGGTTTGAGCATCTCGAAAGAGCCGGAGGCTTTCTCCGCGTTGACGAACGGATTGTAAACATCCATCGTGCGAATTACGGTGTTGCCAGTGCTGCGCAAGGAAAGTATCTCTGTGATGATCGCGCTCCAATTCGCTTTGAATGTCGCGCCGGCGCTTCTGAGGCAATCCTGATTATCGGAGCCTCCGCAAGTGCCGCCTCTGTAAGCGTTGATGGCGCGCAGAAAATCGTTGCCGCCGATGTCAAACGTGATGATTTGCGAATTGGCAAGCGAGTTGCGAAAGGTCGCGTTTGTCCGCACGGCGTTCAGCAGTTGAGTGCTCGTCCAACCGTTTTGCCCTAGATTATTCAGGAGAACAGTTGATCCCGTATCAGCTTGGACATAGCTTGCGTAGCGCGGCACATAACCGCCGCGACTCAAATCCAGAATGCCATACGCGAGCGAATCGCCGAGCGCTGTGTAATTTATCGAGCCGCCAGCCGCCGCTGCTTTAACAGGAAAGGCAAACTGCACCGTCAATAAGACGACGAACACCGTGATTGCGAGGATACGTTTCATAATCTTAAGTCGCTAGAGCG
>JAABUK010002173.1_pt1 | contig 35726 bp, 37 predicted proteins | sample 5559141 | NCBI WGS metagenome assembly JAABUK01 (sample SAMN10711869, study PRJNA513367) | rock metagenome | isolation source: Antarctica rocks | place: Antarctica: Victoria Land, Pudding Butte nord | collected 2016-01-03
ACGGTGCGTCCATGATACAGGCTATTCTATGCCAATCCTTGATTCTGACATGAACACCGCAAAAGACATATTTGAGGTAAATGTCTTTGCCGTAGTCGCTCTCACTCAAGCTTGTGCTCCGATGGTCATCGCGTCAAAAGGCAAGATCATCAACATTTCATCCGTTGGCAGCCGCGCTTCTCTCCCTTGGATGGGTAAGTCTATCTTGATTTGCTATTAGTGATAGCTGGGCCATGCCTTCCTTTCGCCGCTGGTCCGATACTGATAAGTAAAAGGGCTTTATAATGCAAGTAAAGCCGCCGTCAGTGCGATTAGCGATACCTTGAGGATGGAGCTAGAACCATTTGACGTGCAAGTCATTACTGTACATACCGCTACTCGGCCTCGTCCGATATCACGACTAATGCAAGAACAGGTTGTGGCTGGCACTGTAAAGACCCGCTTCTTCGCCAATCAAGCACAATTTGAGTTTCCCAAAGGTTGGGCCGTGAACCCCAATTTGGTAAGATTGTATTTCTTGTTAACGATCGAGCAGACTCCTTATACCAGCCAATAAGCGCAGAGGCCACTGCATCTCTTACCGCAGAGGAAGTCACCTCCACCGTAATGAATTCGCAGGATTTTGCGGCTGGTGTGATGGTCAATGCTCTGAAGACGAAGTCTACTGCATACTACTGGCGTGGAGGAAATTCCACCCTCGTATGGTTGATAACTACACTTCTTCCTCACACCTTTCCAGTAAGAAATTTTTGCCAATCATTATAGCAATCTCCAAGAATTTCACACTGACGGGTTTTAGGATTCAATGCTCGCTAAGGCAGGAAAGATTAGCCTGCTGCGGGAGAGGAGACAGATGGTCTCCGCTAAGTCGATCGATATGTAGGCTGATCCACAATGGGAGTGTGGGGCTCAATACTTCGACGTCGACCATCTCTCGGTTTTATGGTACCCTCGATCTTAGAATTGTGTGGCGCCCAAGATCCCTTTTGACTGTGGTGTCGTAGTTTTTATATGTAAAAATAGCGTGTATCTTCGTTTCGGCAAGGGATTTTGGGGAAACGTTCAGGTGGTTGCGATACAATTTCGACACTATACGGACGGGGGCTCGGTGTAACTATGATCAACACAATGTCTGAGCGAAGGTGGGAGCCATAGCGGATAGCCTTAGCCTCTGCCCACGGCGTTAATTTGATCTTTCTCTACCGTCATCACATCTCAATCTGTTTGAGGTTTCGTGACCACTATCAATTAGTATATAGCCAGATGATACCGGTTTTGAACGCTCGGCATGACCTGAAAGCAGACCGAAAGAGATGTGAGGTTCTTAACAGTGTAAGCCTTGGTAGTTTGCCAGAGCCTTGAAACCATCAGATTCACAGTCTACGTAACCAGTGGGCCGAAGCGGTTGAGCACAATGTGCGGCAAGGTGTATTGCGGGAACATGCCATCGCCTTGCTTTCTCTATAGCTTTTCTCCGATCCCGATGCTCTTGTACGCTTGTATTGTCTCATTCCGAACACATTCGCTTACTTTCAGCTTCTTTTCCACCTAGATGTACCAGAGCCAAGGACATTGTTCGTGTGTGCGTCTTGAATGGCCTGCTTAGATTGAAAGAATGTCGTTATCTACAGAGGATCGAGCCATGGTTGGAACGTACAACGTTGTACAGTGGTGGTGACGAGTAAAGGTGAATTGATTGCTTCCCTTCAAAAAAGGGCAAGATCCTGCACAACGCCCGCCCGCAATGTTAGTAAGCTCTGAGAAAGCGCTGAAGCATTGCTGTAAAGTATCGTTGTATGCAAAACCTGTGCCGTTTTTTTTGAATTTGCCGAGCGTCTCATCAAAATTTCAAAAAGTGCAAAATAAGAACCAGATTTGTAGAATCAATTTCACTATTCTCTCAGTGCTTCATATGTAGTATATTCAATGCTTCATATGTGACTTGTTCAATGCTTCATATGTAATTTATTCAGTGTCTCATATGCGATCTACTCAGTGCTTCATATATAGTATATTTTGTGCTTGATATGTAGTATATTCAGTGTCTCATATGTGATCTACTCAATGCTTTATATGCGATCTATTCAATGCTTCATACTGTAACAATTGTCTCTTTAACAAACAAGATATATACAGAGATCAAACAGTAATCACTATTACTAGACTTGAGGTTTGAAAATAGCTGAGACAATAATATGTATTGACTACTTACATGAGTTGAGCACGAAGCTTCTATCTAAGAGAACGATCATCATTATATAGACATAGAAGAATCATGTCAAGTCATCTTTGCTCTGAATGATCACTCTGATCATCTTCGAGCAAGGTGAGCAAGATGAGCAATACGCTCATCATGCTCACTGTGATCACTTCTGATCTGAGCAATCAGAGCGATCACTTCAAGACTCTGATTACTCAATGATTATTTAATCATTGCTATTACATAATCATCTGCGAGAGAGTTTTAACATTAGATTCTCTTCTAAGATTTTCATTTCAAAAACCACTTTTTCTTCATGTCTTTTCATTGCACAATCAAAAACTCTATCTTGCGTCACAGAGATTTTCTTGAGCGTACGAATTCTGAGCGTGCTGTCATGCGTTCTTGTGAACACTGCAGTCACTTGCAAAAGAAATGTCGTGTTGACAACGAAATCAATCGCTGCATCGAGTGTGTGCATCTCGATTGCAAATGCAATCTTACTTTCTCAATGATGAAGTGAAAAAGAATAAAGACAGAACATGATCATGTTCTTGATGAGCTGCTGAATGCTCACAAGCAGATGCAAGAGATCTTCGCAAGAACTATTTGTTTGCAAAATCAATTTGTGTTTTTGAAGAATAAGAAATAAATGATGATTGAATGAAAATTTCAAAACATTGTCGAGCTCAAGAAGAATGAAAGAAAGACTAGCAAGTTATTGTTGAATGATCTTCTCTTTGATGTGTTCTTCAAGCAGATTGAACTTTCATCAGACTTTGACTGACTGAGTTTCTTAACTGAAACTGTCACAGAAGCATCTGACAGTTCTTGAGATTTCTTTTCGATTTTCAAGTGTTCTCAATATGTTCATAATCTTTTCACTTAATTAATCAATGAGACTGATCTTTGATATTCTGTCGATTCAGTATATTTTCTACTTCGTATTTAATGTTTTGACTCTCTGAATCAATTTCTGAAGATTCTGTTTGAATTAATGTATTCAAGTCTGCAAACTTCAAAAGACAAATATGAAATATTGAGTGTATTTTCATAAATGTTGATAGATTTAACTTGTAATTAATTGATTCTTTAACTTCTAGAATTTTATAAGATTTTAGCTTTGTGTGATTTAATTTGTTACTTAATCTTTTCATTTTAATGTTTCATCTTAGTAAATACACTTTGTTTCTCTTTTTAAAAATAGATTCTTTATCTTTTTTCTTATTTGCATACAAAGTCATGCATTTGCTAAGAAACTGTATGTTCTTCTGTAATTCTCTCTGTAACAGCTGCAATTATTCTATCTGTAATGTAACTTTTTGAGTTAATTATGCAAATTTACATGATTTCTTGAAAGTCTTCAACTTAAACTCATAGTTTGCAAAGAATGATGACATGCTGATTACTTCTGTTGTTGCACTATTGAAAGTCAACTGTGCTACTGATAGTAGCTGTATTCAATCATTTTGTTTATAATTAATATAACATCTGAAATACTGTTTTAATGTCTGATTCATTCTTTTCATTTATTCATCTGTTTGCAAATGATAAGCTGTTGACAGCTTATGATGAATTTCTAGCTGATTCATCAAGAATTTTCAGAATTTCGATGTAAAGAGCTTGTCTCTATTCAAAATTATCTCATCTGATAGTTCATGATTTGCTACAATCATTCTTAGAAATGTGTAAATTAAATCTTTTGCAAATGTTGCTTTCTTATATGACAAGAAGTATTCATACTTGATTAATCTGTCTGTTATAATCAATATAAAGTCATACATTGTTTCAATGACTCTCTCTTTTGACTTAGATAACTTAATTATAAAGTTCAAAGCTATGTTTTTTCATGCATGATTCAATGTACTGAGACTTTTCAAAAGTTTATAAAGTTTATGTTGATTATGTTTTGTATGAATATACACATTGCACTTTCTGATAATATCTTCTATCTGTTTTCTCATCTTTGAGAAATAGTAGATTCTAAATATTCTCTCAATGATTTTATTCAAATCTTGATGTTCATGTATCATTGACTTGTGATGATCATCTATCATCTCTTGTCTGCATCTTGTTGAAACATAGATCAGATCTTGAAATGTTAGTATTTCATTGATAATCTCAAAGTTCATGTTGTTCTTGATATTCTTTATAATATCTTGCGCGACTGAGTTCTTTGCTAGCTTTAGCTTTACTCGTTTTTCAAGATCTTTGTTATTGATTTGTAAAGTGACTGCGTTTTGTCTATTATAAACAATTGAATCATTTAAATTCTCTTGCAAGATAGTCTGATTTACCTGTGATTTATCTGTTATATGATCTGCTCTTCTGCTCAAAACGTCAATCTTTGAGTTTTCAGATCTCTTTCAATATTGAATTTGAAAGTTGTATGATGACAACTTTTTTGATCATTTAATCTGTCTTCGATTTAAAACTTTCGTGATCATAAAGTATAACAGATTCTTATGATCTGTATATACTTGAATCTGATGTCTAAATTCTTTCAAATACACTCTTCATTGTTTGAAAGAGTTAACAATAGCTAACAGCTTCTTGTTGTGTATTTCATAGTTCAATTCAGCATTTGTAAGCTTTTTACTGTGAAATGCAATAAAATGCAGACATTTCTTGTTGTCTGATTGACTGATACATGCTTCAATAGCTTCATCTGACATATTCATCTTAAGCGTAATGAGTTTTTCTGATTCAAACATGATCAGTATTGATTGAAAGATGAACAATTTCTTCAGTTTCTTGAAAACTTCTTTTACTTTCTCAGTTCACATGAATGATATATTCTTTCTTGTAAGATTCATAAGTGACAAGATGATTTTGAAGTATCTTTTTATAAAGCATTTATAAAAGTTCGCGAATTTCAAAAAGAATTGAACTTCGATCTTTGACTTTGACGTTGATTAAGTCATAACAGCTTTTATTTTCTTCGAGTTCATTCTTAAACTTTGAGACATGACTATGAATCTCAAAAACTGTACACTCTGTACATGAAATTCACTTTTTTCTGACTTGATGTGCAGATCGACTTTCTTCAAAGTCTGTAAAATCTTTTTAACATGTTGCATATGTTCTTTCTTCATCTTTGAGTATACTAATATATCATTCAAATATACTATGATGAATTGATTCAGATAACATCATAACACATTATTCACAAAGATTTGAAACGTGACTGAAGCATTGATTAAGTCAAAAGACATAATCAAATACTTGTAATGTTTTAGTCAAGTGCAAAAAACTGTCTTTCACTCATCTTTTTCTTTGATTTATATTTGATTGAATGTTTCAAGTATATTGAATTTCATAAATCATTGTACACTCTGCAGTTTATTCTGCAGTTCTGCTATGAGCGATAACAAATAGCTGTTTTTAATCATGATGTTATTCAATGATTTATAGTTGACACATAGTTTTAGACTTTCATTCAATTTTGAAACAAACAGAATTGAGTATTCTGCTGATGACTGTGATTCTTTAATGAATTCTTTTCACATGTTTTCTTTCAAATATTGTCACAAAGCATTGAGCTTTTCTGTCAACAATGAATAAATGAACTGTTTCATAAGTTTCTTGTTGTCAATGAGCTTAATCTTGTGATTTCATGATTGATGTTTGAGTAGTGTCTTCTGATCACTTTCTTTCTCAAACAGAATTTTATACTTCTGATATTCTTTAAAAATAATAGCGATAATGAGATTCTTCAAGTGATCACTTTGAATCTCTTTGCTTCATAACATCTGTGCATCATTGATTTCTTGAAACTCATCACGCATTTCTTTGCTCATCATGATGAATATTTTCACATTTTGTGATGATTTCAATATTAAGTGCAATCGCGTTGTTTTTATATCTAGAAATGCAATTGTCTCATTAACTCAATCAATCATTGAATTGATCATACAAAGTCATGATATGTTTAGAACTATATCACTGTCTGACTGCTTTGTAACATTTAAACGTAACTTCTTTCAATGTCATTCAAGTCTCAAGTGAATGAGTTGAGTTTCTTGATCTATTAATTCATTATTGTACTTCATGAGTGTTTCATTGAAGTTTCACAGATTGTAAGATTCTTTCTTCTTCTGCGTAGATATTTGCGTCTTTTCAGCAAATTCTGAAAATATGTAATTTCTCGTGCAGTCGCTGTCTATGAATAGTCGTGCTGCATGATCATTAACTTTGACTCAGACTCATAATTGCAACGAGTCATTGATGAAGATAAATATGCTTTCGATTTTCAACTTTTAACTAAACTTTTTTGATGATTTGTTAATTGAAGAGTCTTCTAGTTTTTTGAATTAAAAGCTCTTTTCTTCAGTACTTGTTTTATGTACTGAAATTGATCTGAATTGATCTTCTTAAGTGAATATTTCTTCAAATCACACAGATCAAATCTCTTTCTGATGACTTTTATCATCTGTTTAAGCTTTCTGAATATATGATTTTCATCAAAGAGTACATATTCTTCTTGCTTGATGAACTTAACTTCTGTGAGTGACTTTTTCATGATTATGTCACAATATTGAATGTCTTTGTGCAATGCAATCAACTCATCTTGCATAGTGTCATAAATAACTTGATGTATATCATTCTTGATCTGTTGCATTCGCTGTGAAAAATCTTTCTCTTTCTGCTTAAAAAGAGTGTACAATTCGTTGTACATGCTTATAAAGCTTGCTTAACTTGTAAACTTTCTGAAATCTTTCTTTACTTTAAGATGATTTTCTTCTTGCTTGAAAGCATCTTCTGCTGCAATGATGAATGCTCATAAAGTTTCGCTAAATCAACTTTCTTCTTTGACTGCTTGATGAATAACTTCTTCAATGTTGTTCAATCTATTCAAGTCATATGCTTCGCTGTCGAAAATCTCTGGTTTCGTGATCATAGTGAATGAACTTTCATCACTATCTTCATCATGTACTTCTGATTGATGATGAGTTGCTGCGTAGAAATGATTCTTTCATGAGAGTTTCAAATATCATTCAGAATCTTTCTTATCACTCAGATGAGTATGACAGTTGTTCTTGTAACATGCTGTTCATGATAATGCTTGATGCTTGTCTCTCTGATCTTCTTTCATTGCTGCGAAAGATCTGTCTTACTTATCATAAGACTTTGACTTGTTTTTGTACTTATTCTGAGTACAGTTCTTAAAGTAATGACTCAGCTTCTTGCATGTGTAACATGTCTTGCTTTGTTGAGCTGTTTTATCATGAGCGTTCGTTGATATCTTTCAAGTTGCGTCTAACTTCATAGATTAAGAATCATAGTATGACTGTCATCATTTCTTCTTGAACTTTCGACTCAATACTATTGACATAGTTGATTCTTTATCTTTTTTCAGACGTTTCTTATATTGTCTGTTATCAATGATCATCGCTCTGAATATCATCTTCTGCAAGTCAACGAGTTTATCAATTCTAGTGATTTCATTCTTGACTTTCTTTCGTAGTCTCTGATAGAACTGACTGATGAGAGCTGCATTGTTTCATTTCATATTCATTGCAATATGCTGAAAGCTGATTGAATAAGTCGTTGCAAAGATTTTCTGTCGCAGATTGTACAACTGTCGTTTCACTGTACATTTCTTATCAATGTTTTCAAATACTCTTCTTAAACATTTCTTAAATGTCTGAAAGTCACGAAATATTATGTTGATTTCTTCTTCTTGTTTTTCTGATTTCTTCTGCAGATAATTCGTTAGATAGTGATGAAATTATGTGAATGCATTATCTTTTAAATAAATAAATGCAAAAAGTACTTTGTTCTTAATGAACTTGAACTGAGATGAGTGTCGTTTGATGTATAGCTCTATTTGTACTAAATATGCTTCGAGTTTATTTTGATCATTGTGATACAAGTTTAATGTTGAGATCTTGATTTTATCTGCGCTGAAGATGCTTGCTTCTTGACTGAGCGTGACTCATTCTGACTGACTAGACATGATTAAAAGAAATGAACATCTTTGATATCTTGTGAAAGAGAGATGCTCAAAGTGTAATGATTGTTTCTTTAACAACACAAGATATATACAGAGATCAAACAGTAATCACTATTACTAGACTTGAGATCTGAAAATAGTTAAGACAATAATATGTATTGACTACTTACATGAGTTGAGCATGAAGCTTCTATCTAAGAAAATGATTATCATTATATAGACATAGAAGAATCATGTCAAGTCATTTCTGCTCTGAATGATCATTCTGATCATCTTCAAGCAAGATGAGCAAGATAAGCAATATACTCATCATGCTCACTGTGATCACTTCTGATTTAAGCAATCAGAGCAATCACTTCAAGACTCTGATTACTCAATGATTATCTAATCATTGCTATTACATAATCATTTGTGAAAGAGTTTTAACATATACATAGTATATTTAATGCTTCATGTATAGTATATTTAATGTTTCATATGTAGTATATTTAATGTCTCATATACAATTTATTCAGTTGTCAAAGATTAAACTGAACTAAAGATTCTATCAATATAAAGAATTGATTATTATATTACTTGAACTAAATACAGAACAATACATCAAATAATGTACAAGATGAAAGACAAAGAGTGAAAGAAAAGAATGAAAGCTTGACTTTTATATACATGAATTGAGCAGAATCAAGACTAAACAATAGTTCTATTGACTTAAGATTGCAGAAGTTCATACATATGACTGAGATGATCAAAACAAAATTGCTGAAACTAAATTAAAATGATGATAACTAAATTAATGATTTGATTCATTGAACTGCAAAACAGATTCAATGAATCGAGATTATTTAAAATATTAATAATTTATGTTTTAAATCAAATTAATAATCTGACATCATGATAGTAACTCTTCTTTTCAAGATTGAACTTTTGCAAAACAATGAGAAGAAACAGAATGAAATGAGAAAGAATCAAAAATGAAGAGTGAAATGAGATGAGAATTGATGTGAATGCATTTTCATGTGATAAAGCACAGATAAAACTAGAATAAATCTGAGTTACATTTGAGTCAGATCTGAGCAAGATATTTGAAGAGCAAAATGAGATGAAATGCATTTTAACATGATGATGCACAGAAATTGAAACACATTTGAATCACATCTGAGTCAGATTTAAACAAGATGTTTGAGTTAAATTTAAACAAAATTTAAGTTAAATTTGAGTAAGAGAAAAACAAAATGCAGTTTAATGTAATGATGCACAGATGAAACTAGAATACATCTGAGTCAAATTTGAGCTGAGTCAAGATGATGAAGATTGAACTTAAAGCTCTTGATATTGACATTAAGATATCATACATGACAGTACATGTGATTTTTTGATGACAGAATTGACGAGATAATATTCATTAAGCACTTACTCATAATTATTCAGAAGATGAAAAAACTTTCAAGTAGAAAAGTGATCTTTTTAATTGATATAATACTTAAGCAAAGATGAATTATAACATCTATTATGCTTGAAGTTTAATATGCTGTTTACATATCAGAATCTTTTATCATTCTTGATGATAACAAGTTCTTGAAGTTTTTGACGTTGATTCAAAAGAAAGTCACTTGCAATATAATTCAAAAGAATGACATGAAAGATTAAATAAATCTTCATGAATGTTAAAAAATTTAACTCAATGATCAGAGAATTATTCTTAAAGATACACTTAATTTTGAAAAAATCAACATTATGATCATTTAACTTGACAGCAAGATGAGTGATGCTGAAATTATAAATATTTAGTCAAACTTCATCTTCAACAAAGTATTTAAAATAAGAACATTAAGAAAGATTAATTGTAATTGTAATTGTAATTATAATTGTAATTGTAATTCATACACTTTTGTGACATTGATTTAGACTCAACTCATGAGAGACTCTATGCTATTTATATCAAGTGAACAAAACTCTCTGAGAGAGAAAATCACTCGTCATTTATACAACTGCTTCATGCAGTTGAAACAATGAGATTAACATTGTGTTATCAAGTAATGAATCTATAACTTCTATTCAATGCGTGATGCTTGAGTAAACTCTTGATGAAAGTGTCTGTACTGTTTAATTATGACACATCATCTTTGCTCTGCTTTTCATTAATGATATTCTATACAACGATGTCTTGATTCAATTCTCAATTCGAAGATGAAAGATGTTTTCTTTGCACTTGTGATGTTCATGATTGTAACATATGTAGAGTTGTGTTCTCTTACTCAATGATTGTCATTCATTGAGCAGAGAAATATGTGATGAAAGAAAGATGCACATGATGAGAAGATAAAGTGTGATTGTACTGAGTAACTCTTTTCTTCTCTTGATTTGACTTATGTCACGTAGACGTTGAATGAATTGTTAGTATAAACATGCAATTGCAATCATTTGATGTTTAACTCTGATCAATGAAAGAGAATGCATTCTGATTGTTCTCTTGAGTTCTTGATTTTTCACGTGAATAGATGAATAACTTGACATTAAGTAAAGAAGATGAGCTTAAGTCTTTTCAGTATATCAGCGTGATTGACGAGTCACTACTTCTTCAAGCATTGTAATCACGTCTTTCAATACTTGAGATGACTATTTTATCTGATATCTTTTCATCAATTACTTGACAGCATTGTTGATGTAATGAAGATGTTTTGATATCAACGCAGTTGATGAGTCACAAATTCTTTGATCACTTATAGTCACAACTTGCAGACTCTTCATCTGAGTTGTCTTTTTCACTAGTAGTATCTTCTCATTTCTTACTGACATCGACATGTCATTAATCTTCTTTGTAGATTGATTGTGACTGTTAGAAGAAGTGTTGTCGTATGAGTGAAAACTCTGCATGACAACTTTTCTGATCATGCAACGTTTTAACATCATTCAAACTGCGTTGAATTGAGATCTCTTGACTCTTTTGACTTCTATTCAAACACAGAATAGAATCAAAAGATTTGTAATCAACATCATGTACAGATGAATCTCGTTGTCAGTTTGAGAAAAATTAATATTAAATTTGTAGATGATCTGAGTTATAAGCATCTTATCATGTAAATACTCAGTTAGTTTCTTCATCTTTTTGATGAACTTTTTGACATTGATTAACTTGTTTCAAGCTTAAAACATAAGATTCTTGAACAAAGACTTAAAAAACTTGAAGCTCAGACGTGAATTCTGACTCAAATTGATCAAGAAGAATGATGTTAAAGTGATTAATGATGATATGTTATTGATGATGAATTTAACTTCAGAAAGTTATTTAGTTCAATCATTTTGCATATAGTTGATGAAGACTCAAAGATAATGCTTTATGACAGCATTAACTAAATCTGTTATCAAGTTCAAATTGCTCAACTCAACTCAGATTGAGTTACAATGTTGAATTGAGTTAAGAAAGATTAATTCAACTCAATTGAGTTAAGTTCAACTTTTAATTTAACTCAATCAACTCAACAAATTGACTTGAACTCAACAACATGTTTAAACATTTTACTTATGACTGACAACAAGATTCATCTGTACATGATGTCAATTACGAATCTTTTGATTCTATTCTGTGTTTGAATAGAAGTCAAAAGAGTCAAGAGATCTCAATTCAACGCAGTTTGAACGATGTTAGAATGTTGCGTGATCAGAAAAGTCGTTGTGCAGAGTTTTCACTCATGCAACAACACTTTCTCTAACAGTCACAATCGATCTACGAAGAAGATTAATGACATGTCGATGTCAGTAAGAGATGAAAAGATACTACTAGTGAAAAAGACAACTCAGATGAAGAGTCTGTGAGTTGTGACTACAAGTGGTCGAAGAATTTGCGACTTGTTGACTGCGTTGATATCGAAATGTCTTCATCACATCAACAGTGTCATCGAGTAATTGATGAAAAGATATCAGGTAGAATAGTCATTTCAAGTATTGAAAGACGTGACTACAGTGCTTGAAGAAGTAGTGACTCGTCGATCACGCTGATATACTGAGAAGACTTGAGCTTACCTTCTTTACTTGATGTCAAGTCATTCATTTATTCACGTGAAAAATTGAGAGCTCAAGAGAACGATCAGAATGCATTCTCTTTCATTGATCAGAGTCAAACATCAAACGATTGTGATTGCACATTTATACTAACAATTCATTCAACGTCTACGTGACACAAGTCAAATCAAGAGAAGAAAAGAATTACTCAGTACAATTACACTTTATCTTCTCATCGTGTGCATCTCTCTTTTATCACATATTTCTCTGCTCAATGAATGACAATCATTGAGTAAAAGAACACAGCTCTATGTATGTTACAATCATGAGCATCACGAGTGCAAAGAAAACGTCTTTCATCTTCGAACTGAAAATCGAATCAAGACATCGTTGTATAAAATATCATCAATGAAGAGCAGAGCAAAGACGATGTGTCATAATCAAACAGCACAGACACTTTCATCAAAAGTTTACTTGAGCATCACGCGTTGAATAGAAGTTATAGATTCATTACTTGATAACACAGTGTCAATCTCATTGTTTCAACTGCGTGAAGCAGTTGTATAAATGACGAGTGATTTTCTTCTTCAGAGAGTTTTGTTCACTCAATACAAATAGCATAGAGTCTCTCATGAATCGAGTTTAAATCGATGTCACAAAAGTGTATGAATTACAATTACAATTACAATTTACTTATTTGAAATAAGTACTAGTAGAATGAAATTATGAAACTTTAAAATGTGTGTATATGAATGATCTTTATTCACATGTTGAAAAGAAATTTATATGTATATAAAGAAATATCTTCGACTTCTTTATTGTTAATTCAGATCTCAGTCACTGTTTCTAACTAAACTGCTTAAGAAATGTGTAAGTAATTTCATGAAAACAGTAGATTGCAAAATAAATTGCAAAATAAATTGCAAAACTATTTACATGAGCTTTTTATTGATGTCTTCTTGTCTTCTTTGCTCAAACAATGCATTCAATTTAGCTTTATTCTTAAATGATGATTTCTTCTTGAAATTAATCATCTCAAAGCTATGTTTACATGTTACAGCAAAACTCAATTTCAAAGAAGAAGTCATCTTGTGCTGTTCTTTTTTCAATGCTAAAGATGATGATCTAGATTCTTCATTCAATTTAAAGACTGCAACGAATTTCATCAAATTTCTTTGATTCATTATCTTTTATAATGATTGATCATTCTTCTTCAATCTGTTTCTTTCAGTCAAGTATGATGTAACTTAATTAAAATGAGCAAACGCTGAAAATCAAGCATTTGAAAGTGAAGTTGTTGTAAATCTTGCTGTTGTAGATCTTGCTGTATTAAATAACGTAAATAATGAGAGTTTTTTAAAGTTTAAGAATCTAGATTACGAAGATGATATGAAAAGATCAACATCAATTGTATTATCATTCTTCAGCTCTGATATTGTTAATTAAATGTTTGATGATGAACAATATAACATTACTTATCATGCTCATTATCATCAACATCATCATTTGATGATGCATCACTGATATACTTTAAATCTTCATTAATGTCAATGATGAAGATTAAATCTTTGTTCTTTTCTTGTTTCTGTGCATCGAAAGCTCTTTTCTCTTTGATAAGCTTGTAAGACTCAAATTTTGCTTTCAACTTCACAGCATCTGCATGCTTAATCATCATGATATTTAATATGATGTTGACAACAAGAGAGCTGCAATGATAAGATAATACATCTCATTTCAAATTGAAAACTCGTTCAACATTTGTTGAGATAGCTGAAATTGCTAAAATATCTTGAGTCATTCTGCTTAAATAAACAAAGTCTCTGAAATGATTTCTTCAAAACTTAATGAGATCGATGTCTTAAACAATGTTTAAAGCTTATTAGAATTTGATATTTCAAACTATGTGACTGCAAAATCAATTGCAAAATCGATTGCAAAATTGATTGCAAAGAAATTATGAAACAACATTAATTGTGCAATGAACAAAATAAAGATAAGAAAAACTAACTTTGATTCAAATATCATTTTGCTTCGTTAATTAAAACAAGTGATGATGAATTATGATGTTTGAAATTTCGTTTAGCAACTATATTTGCAATGAAAGATGATTGTTGCAAGACTTTTTCTTGAAGTTAATCTTGCAATGTAGTTGAGTTGAAAGCGTAGTGTTTAGCATAATAATTTATAAACTCTCATTTATATCTTTGTTTATAGTCGCTGTCTTGTCATGTAAATCACTCATATAAATTTAGTTTCTGATGAGAATCTATAATATTTTTGAGATTGTACATTAGCTCTCGATCATGACTGACATCTGCATAATATTCAAATAATTTGATTCAAGCTTGCATTAAAACTTTCAAAAGTGAATGCTTTTAAGAACGCTGCTTTCTCTTCAGAGCTATCATGTGATCTTCAATATGAAAGAACAAAACATCATAAATGATGTAAATTGTATTAATGTTGAGTTCGTGATTACATTCAAGTAAATTAGTGAATATCGCGAATGATTTAAGTAGTTTTACAAGATATTGAACATGTGTTCATTCTTCATTATTGAAAGATAGCTTTTGAAGAGTAATATTTTCATTTTCGTGAGTAGAAATATAACTCTTGATGAAGACTTGAAGACAAAGTGCTCTCAAAAGCATGAGACAGATGAAATTTCAGTGAGTTTTAATGTCTTGTATCATCTTGAGATAAAGTTCAAAATTGCATTGAAACTTGTGAAAGTTTTCTATTCTCTGAAAACTTTCGTTCATATAAACAGAAAGCTTTTGAATTTAATTAAAAATTACTATAATGTCATGAATAAAAGTGTACTCTGTATTTTTAATCACAATTGCAAAATCGATTGCAAAATTAATTGCAAAATCGATTGCGAAAATAATAGCAAAGCAAACTAACATGATAAATAAAAATTATTAATTATCTTGAACAATGTTCGAAATAAATTCTCTTGTATAAACATGCTTTGAAGATTAATCTTGAGTATTTAATACTTTTTCTCATTCTCATTCTTGAGACTTAACGTCAGCAATTTGAATAACTGTTTAACAGCTAACTGAATTACATGTGCTAAACATGATAAATGTAAAATAGTTGAGAATGTTTGCAAAGTCTCATTTAATGCAATCATCATGACGTCATTATTGCTGATGTTGTCTGTGATTACAATCATAATTCGATCTTGAATATCAAGTTCTTGCAATATTTGTTCAGTAATACTGCTTAGATTGCTTTTGATATGCTTGTCTTTGATTTGTTCAAAGCTCAACAAGACTTTTCAATACTTTCAGAACTCAATGTAGTAAAATTTCATGATGACTAGAAAAGATAATCTATTAGAACTACTTCATTCATCTAGACTAATGAAGATTTTAAAATTCGTTGATAAATTCTTGAGTATGTTGACTCAAACAACAATTACTCAATTCTTGAAAGAGATTGTAAGTTTAATTCTGTGTGACAGAGTAATGCTTGATCATGTCATTTCAAATGCTCATTGAAATTGAACATTGTCAATAGCAACATGAAAGATATTTAAAGTGACAAAAGTCTTTTGAAGTTGTAATGCAAATGCTTTTAAAGTATATTCTTGATGAAAAGCACAATGCTATGATTTGTTAATCTTTTGCAATTTCTTTTGCAATCTATTTTGCAATATATTTTGCAATCTGCAGCTAAAAAGCAATTTATCAAAGCTTTAACTTTAACAAAATTATGAATGTCTTGAACATTCATGATCTTAGTTGCTAAGTTTATGCATTTATCACAATCTTTGCTATTCAAATGATGTTTCATGATGCTGTTATCAATGCTTCTATTGTTAAAATGCTCATAGATATGCAAACATAAACAACAAATGAGTTTAAGTTTTTTGCTTTCAACTAAAGCTGTTTGATAAAAGTTATTTCATATCTCATTTGTTCATGTTTGTAAGATTCACTTTGAATGATGATAGTTTGATACTTTTTGTTCTACTTGCATTGCATATTGAGTTTGCTTTCATTAATTCAGAAATATATGTTGATATTCTTGCTCATGATCGTATAGCACATATCATTCATCATGTAACGACTGCAGTTCAATGAGCACGACAGAAGCAACGTTAGAAGAAGAAGATTGAGCATTATCATGCTCACTATTATCAAGATTCTCTGAAGATATATTTATAAAACTGAATAAACTGTTCATACTTGCTTGCAATTTCAATGTTTTGTTTCAAGAAAATGATATAATAAGTAAGTTAAATGAAAAAGAGACTGCAAAAAGAATCGCAAAAAGAATTGCTAAAAGAGTTGCAAAAAAAATTAAAAACAAGTTTGATCTTTCAAGCATTATTAAGCTTAGAGTTTGAAAATCAATGCAAATCATGCATCACTGTTGACTTGTGACTGATTGATTCTTATCTTTTAAATTAACTGTTAATTATTCTAAAAACTAGCACATTTTAATAAATTTCAAACGTCATGATTGACTAAGAAGCTTATTACAAATACAATGAAATAATTATACAGAGATGAACTGAAGTACAAAATAATTGTTGATCGTTGCATAAAATTATGCGAAAAGAATGTTTAATTCTTCTATTCACTTCTGCTATTTATTCATTACATGAGAGTATGCTGTGATGCTGCATGCAATAAATGATTCTATCTATCAGCTTGTGACTGTGAAACTAGTTAAATCATTGATTTAGAAACGCTCAATTTCTAAGATATGAATATTAAGAGAATCAAAAAGATTACTGAGCTTCTTAATTTTGAATATTACTTTTCAGATTTCACGTGTCAATTTGTGTAAAATATTTGATGTTCATTCATACTTGTTGTAGTCAAAATTTGTCAATCAATTCTCAGTCTGATCTGATAACATAATTCACTTGCATAACTTGTTCTTAATCATCTTTCTTTTTGATCATACTACACGTCATAGAATTTTCTCAGATGTGATGAATGATTCTCGAAAGCACTTTGATATCAATTTGCAATCTCGAGAGATATGATAATTTCTGAAGAAGACTTGATGATACTGATCGCTCTTTGCTTTTTTATATATCACAATGTTAGTATAAATATTGAAATACAAGTCACGAAATTAACTGCAAAATTGAATGCAAAATTGATTGCAAAATCAAGAGCAAAGTTCAAATAGTAAAAGAAATAATAATCATGTTGTAAATAAAATTACAAAAAGAACTTTCAAAAACTTACATAATAAGATGACATGCTACGTCTTTTCAGAAATTCTGAAACTGTCAAAGAATCTTCACTGTCAATGCTTCTCTGATGACATTTGAATCATTCATCATCTTCTCATTCATCATCATCTTGAACTTCTCACTCAGAAGCAAGTCATTCATCTGATATTGTTCTTTCGTCTGAACATCATTGATGTCAGAGAGCTTCTTTCATTGAGAACTCTTCACACTTGTATCAAAACAAGCGCTTAGTATTAAAGAATCTTGATTGAGACTTGCAACATCAAGACGTGTTCTTACATGATTCACTATATTTTCTTTTGCAATTCTATGAATTTATTAATATTTAATTGCAAAAAAGATTGCAAAAAATATCGTTGATTTCATTTACTATTCATATGCGCAGTCAACAAGAACTCATGATCATCATTCAATGCTTATAAATAGACATTCGATTTTTTGAATTGCTTGATTCAGTAGAAATGAATATTTCTATCTCTGTTTTTTGCATCTTCAATTTTCTTCTCATCATTTATCATATTTTGCACATGAGTTCTAGTTCTTTTTGAATGTATATTGTTGAAATAATCTTCAATAATCTTACGCTTGTGAGTAAACATTATTACGAATGCAAAACAGTAGTTAACTTGTAAAAGCAATGATGTAGTGATTTAAATAATGAGATGAAATAGTGAAGATTAATCGCAATGATGAGATATGAAATTTAAACTTTGATATCTTGATTTAAGATTTTAAGATTTAGATCATTATCATTTCAACATTAATTAAGTTATATAATCATTAACTTTTTTCTTCTTTTACTTTCAAACAACAACAACATACTGCAATCATGATCACAACAGCTCAGTAAGTTATGTATCAGTCTTACAAGTTTATAAAAGATCGCAGAACTGATTGCAATACAGAAACAATGAGCTTAATTTTAACAACAAAATGTTACTCAGCATCTTTGATTTTGCAACTGACGAGATTTTGAAATCGATTTTGAATTCAAATGAATTCTTCAACTTGCATGAATTTATGTACATATTTCATTTTTTATTACTCTTGAATTGATTGCAAAACTGATTGCAAAGTAGAAATAATATTGCAGCGAATTCTAAATTCAAGCTTACAAGATCAAATTTCGATCACAAGTTAAACAATAGATCATGATTGTCAAGCAGCTCAGAATCATCATTGTTAAGCTCATCATCATCATTCTCATCATCACTCAGTAAAAAATCTCATAACAAGCAATTTGTTGAAAAAATGTCTTGAAAACAGTCAACAGTGAAGTCGAGAACTGATGACAGAAAGTTGAAGCTCATCAGAGTAAATTTTAAGTCTTACTAAATTGCAAAAATGATTGCAAAAGTAATTTCAAAGACGCTGATCATATGTTAGAATGTTTGACTCATTGAGTCAGCTCATGTTATCAATGTCATCATAAAAAGTGATCTTATTAAGCTCAAGAAAATGCGAAAATATTGCAAAGAGACTGTAATACTTCGTGAAATTCATTGATATCAAAGAACAATTGACTTACTTATTTCAAAGCTGTTGTTTCAGCATGTGATTCGCGAAGTGTGTCATGAATTGATTAAAGTTGATCTTCGCTTTTAATCAAAAGCTATAGAGACATTGCAGAAGATGACAAAAGTATGACTTGTTGCAATGTATGAAGATTAGTTTCACTATTTCGATTTTGCAATCAATTTTGCAATCAATTTTGCAATTAATCAAATACTGATTACTTAATAGATATCAATCTTTGCGCAATTCATGCAAAGTGTGTAATCATTCAAGTCAAGAATATGAGGTTGATTTTTCGTTTCACAGATGAAAAGTTCACATTTGAAGCTTGTTCAAATTACATGACAAAGTAGATAGTCATGTTACTATGCAATCAGAATGCAACGCTGTCACAAGATAAATAGATAGTAAATATAATTTTTGCACTGTCACACTGTTAGTGATACTATTGCTTTCACGCATAATTCAAGTTAATTCTTATCGCTTTTGTCAAGAACTTTAGTTTTTTTTTTCTTGAATGTAAAGTCAATTGATTAACTACTTGTATGCATGAGATTTCAACGCAAATGAGGTTTTTACACACGTTAATTAAAACTATTTATATTGATGTCATTTTAGCACGTCAAATTCAATACTATTTGTTGCTAATCTTTCTAGATTAGAGTGCGTGAAAACTCAGTTTGCATGAAAATCTCATACATACAAGTAATTATTCTATTTTTAGAAATTGAGTTCAAATTCAGCTTGCATGAAAACTCAATGCATATGAGTAAGTATACTATTTTTAGAAATTGAGTTTGAGCAACTCAACTCAATCTTGAATTGAGCTCAAGTTGAGAAAGATTAATTCAATTTTAACTTGAATTCAAAATTGAGTTGAGTTAACTTTTCTCAACTTAACTCAATTCTAACTTGACAACAGATCTAGCATTGACTTTCTCAATTTGATCATCAATTTCAGAGTGATACATTGTTAATAACTTAGCATTTATCTTCAACATTTTACACATATGCTTTCAGACATTGAAAATGAATTGTGTGTCTCGATCAGACATAAGAAACTCAAGTAAATCATGATGTTTTCAAACATAAGCATAAAAGCAATTAATAACTTCTTCAACTTTCATAAAAGTGATGAGAATTAAATGTCTCATTTTGATAAAATGATCAATGAAGATTAGAACATATCTATATATGATATTCATGAAGATACTGAGCGATAAAGAATTTACATAGTTTATGAAAACATCACATCAACGACGTTCAAGAATTGAAAGAAAATACAATCATTCTTAAGTTCATTGTTTAAAGAGCTTAAAGTGTGTGTACATGTGACAGTTTCATACAAAGTGTTGAACATATTTATAAATGTTTAATCATCAGTAAACTCAACTGATCAATTCATAGCTTTTTGCTCTTTCTGAGTGATCATTGATGACATTATCATGAGTGAGCTGAATGATACGAAGACATAGTTTATCTGAGTTGAGCATGTACTTTCTTTCTTGAAAGTACAGATGATTCTTGTGTTCTTTATACTCAACTAGAAAGATCTTGTTGTGATGTCATGCTTCATTGCAAAGCACTTCAATTATCTGAGCTGCAAATTTATCATTGATTTTAACTTGCTTTCAAAATGTCTGAGTGAAAGTGTCAGCAAAATCTTCATTAAGATTCAGAATGTCTTGATTTAGCTGAGATTTAACATCTTCAACGTTGAATTCTTTGATTTTTAGATTCATAAGAACTAGAATTTGCAAGAATGCTGAGATAATTGAAAATAAATGTAACTGAACTGAATTTAGAGTGATGATTTATGATTGAAACTTCATGACTTTGATGTCAAAGACATCAAGAATGAGATTTTTAATAATATTGAAATTTAAAACATGAGTTTTCAGAATTATTTGATGTTGATATTGATGTCAAGAATTGAATGTATCTTTCTCTTTAAAAAAATCTTTTGAATGACATGTCAAAGCTTTCAACTTATCATTGATCTTGTCAAGATAATAAGTGATGTGATAGTTGAATTTAGACAGAAATTCGCTTCAACGAGTTTGATGATGACTCAACTGCTTAATTGACATGAAATATTCAAGATTTTTATGATTCATGATCATTTCGACAGAGTAGATAAAGTCTTTGAGCTTCGATCATCATTTCTTGAAAGTGCAAACAATGATCATGAGTTCTTTATCGTAGATCTTGTAGTTACACTCAACTGAGTTATGCTTCTTCAAAAAGTAAGCAATAAGATGAAGAATTTCATTCTCATTGTACTGAAAGAGAATGTTTTTGAACACATAGTTTGAAGCATTAATTTCTATCACAATCTTGTGATCTGAATTATAATGATAAAGAATAATCTTGAAAGTGAAGATTTTCTTAAGAATGTTGAATGCAATCTGACATTTCTGAAATCAGACAAAGAGTACATCTTTTCTGATGAGATGAGTGAGCAAAATAACTATTCTACTATAGTTATAAATGAATCTTTTATAGAAGTTCGCGAAATCTAGAAAACTTTGAACATCTTTAACGTTGATCAGAATGAGTCAGTTGACAATGATGTTTATCTTAGAAGAATTAGACTAATCATGACGAGTCAAGTCATCAAGGTTGAATTGAGTTCTCAACTCATTAAGACTTGATTCAAGTCAGAATTTTGAAATTGAGTATTCAAGTCAAGTCACGATGTTTGAACTGAGTATTTAAGTTGAGTTAAAGTGTTGAAATCAAGTATTGACTTGAATTCTCAACTCGACTCATCAAGACATGAAGCAAAGTACTACTAATATTCATCTGAGTGTCTGATAATGCAACAGAATAATGCAATTGATTGAAGAAAATTCATGCTTGTTCATTTACTACTGTTAATCTGAAATCACTATTATCTCATCATTCTTCTTTTTCTTCTTCTTCTTCTTCTTCTTCTTCTTCTCATACTTCTTCTTGTACTCGTTCTCATACTTGTTCTCATTCTTAATTATATCTGCATCATCATTTCTCTTGCTAAATTTCATCTTCTTGTCATCATCATCAATCTCAATGATATCATCAAATTCATCATTTGATAAATTTAGTGAATTAACTATCTTTTGATCAATCGCATTTTTTTCATTCGAAAATGCGCTCATGAATTTGTTGAATTCTTGTATGACATCTGAATCGTTCATCATCTTTAATTCATTCAATTCTTTGTGATGTAAAATGCGTTGCTGAATTAATTCAATAGTAGATATCATGTATCTTGACATGTTTTTCTCAAGTTCATCTTGTTATGCAATAGTTTAATGCATACGTTAGTCTTGTCTTTTACATCAAATACAGTACATACATCAACAGTAAAAGTAGTATTGAACATTGTTTTCATGACTATTGCTTTGAGCTTCGTTCGCTTTGCAGTCTTCTTCTCTCTCATCTTCTTCATCAAATTCGTCTTAAAGCATTGAGCTATTATACAATCAGCTTTTGAAACACATATGCATTACTCAAATGCATTATCATGCAGACTCTTTCTCACTCGATCATTCATGATTGTATCTTGCATATTGTTCTTCATTTTTATCTGCTTTGATTTGATGACTTTCTGATAAACGCTGATGCTTCTCAATTTGATGAGTTGTTTATAAAGAGTCACTCAATCTGCATTTTGTTTGATATAAAGAGTTTTCTGATCTTCATTTCATCTCATTGCATGATTTCTACTTGCAATTGACTGCAACTTAATTGATAGATTGAACATTCTGCAATTTTGATTAGTCTCAATGATAATGCATATAGATAATGCTTAACAATTTTCTTATCTGATAGTGATGTTGAAGTGCTTTTTCTAATAAACTTAGTCACAATAGATGAGTGCAATGAATAGATGTGAGACGTAGAAAAAGTTAGAGTTAGAATAGACATTGAGCGTAGATAAAGTTAGAATTAGAATAAATGTAAAATGAGATGTAAATAAAATTAAAGTTAAAGCTGAATGTTAAAATTTATTCATCATCTTAGAGCTGCAATCAACACATTCATCATATTAGTGCTAATATCAAAACATTCATCATATTGATTCTATTATAAACACAGTCAACAATCATCATCTTTTGTTTACACATCATCTTTTGTTTACATCGTACTTCACTTTGCTTTCACTCAACTCGATAGTCTCAATTTTTCAAATTGTTATCAGTTGATATACATCATGACTTGTTGCAAGCAAACAAATAATGCATTTAAATAATGCATTTCTTGTTGTGCATTGCTGACAGACTTGATTTAGAACGAAAGTCTAAAGATGCATCATGTAATGATTTAAGAGTCTCAACTCGTGATGATATGACATCAGATAATTGAATCACGAATGAATCAAAAGCAGACTTAAAAACTTTATCTGAAAGCAAGATCAATAAAGTTCAGAAAATAATGCAAACAAATAATGCATTAAGTTATCAACAGCTAATTTATCGCGACAGTCAAAGAGAAAATGAAAGTTAGAAATCATTGCACTTTGAAAGATACATTGTTATCAGAAAGATGCAAATTTGTTGATATCAAAAATCTCATTTGAAAGAATAGTTTGCAAAATCATGCAGAATGAGACTGTCATGAACTGAGAGTTGAATGAAATCAGAATGAAATTCTAATAACTAGATTTTAAATACAAGACGTTGCACGAAGAAGAAAGAAAAGAAAGAGATTATTCAGAGATTCTTATATCTCATGAACGTTGAGTATCATTTATATCGAGAGACTTTCATAACATCACTGATAATCTCACATCTATCATCATCTATAATATTGTTCAACATCATCTAAGTGATCTAACATCTTTTTTTCCAACATCTTTCAAGTAACACATGCTAAAATCGTGACAATAGATTTTTCTTTTTGAAGTTGAAGCTTCTGCAAGACTTTTAATTCTCTGACTCATATTCAAAGTTACTGCTTTCTTGCACGTAAGTGATTCATGAATTCTTACTTGAACGATCGAAATTTCGAGCGTGATAGACGTTCATGACTTCAATGACATTCATCATATTCGCAAACTTTACTCAACTGTTTTTTTCTATCTCAGTTCACTTAATTAAATACTTTAGCTGAGAGTTTTTTACTCGAAAGTTCAATATTTCGTTCATCTTTCAGCTAAGCACTTCTTCAACGAAGACTATCAAAAACGACATGAGAGATATTTATTCAGATAAGAGATCATTGATTGCAGAATGAAGCAGATAAGTATGAAAGATGTTGAAACAGAATCAGTCATTGAACAACTTTAGCTGATAAGAATGAAAACTAACAATTTTGATGATTCTGAAAGATTTCTCGAATTTATTAGATAACTTCTTGCTGAGTCAATGAATCATCAGATTGCGAGCATTTAATCAAATCATATCATTAATTGCATACTTGAGAGTATGTTGTTGATGAACATTAGCGAATTGTTTCTGATATGCTTGAGCTAAGATCATTTATTCTCGCAGAATTTCATTGATTCAATTCATTTTCTGAACAAACAGATCAACATGTATTCATTTCAAGTGTTCAATAACGTTCTTCTGAGTCTTCTTTGATTTCAACCTCATTCGAGAATGCTGTTCGAAGTTAGCTAGAAACGACGTGTATTGAGTGCTTTCGAAGAAGTGATTGTTGATGACAAATTCAACTGATGACAGTCATGCAGCTCAGTCGTTCTGCATAAAGAACACGAAGACTCAAAGATATTATTTCAAAACGTCGTTGATGTTCTTGATTTGATCATTCGTTTCTGAGTGAAACGCAGTTGACAATCGAGTTTGAATCTTCAATCGAGTACAAAGTTCATCTCAAAAGTGATTAACAAACTGAGTTTCATGATTCAAGACAATTGAATCAAATAATTCATGATGTTTTCATATTGCACAATAAAAAACTCGAGCTGTATCTAGAGCTGTAATTTCACTCATAGACTTGTAATGCACTTGTTTAGATAGTCTGTTTACAACTATCAGAATATTGATTGTCAAATTTTCGTTCAGATTCTTACTTTCAAATACTGTCATGATGAAATTCATGACTATGTCTTTTCAGCAACGATTGAGTACATCAAGAAACTTCAAAGCTTTCTGATATTTTTCTCTAGAGATTTTCACTCAAGAGCATAAATGACAATTGCATACGAAGCGAGCTACTGTCTTGATCATTTCAAGTCAGTAATAATGATGACTGAGTATTTCGTAGATCTTGACTCTTTCTGAATGACTTGTAATAGACGTGTCATGACTTAACTGAAGCAGACATAGTTGCAGTTTCTCATCTTCAAGTATCAATAGTTTATCTCTATAGTAGACTCGATCACTTTGCAGCATACATTTCGCTAACGAAAATTCTTTAAGCTTTCGTTGATCATCTCTTAACGCAGTTATCATGATTTGTACTCATTCATCATTGAAATAGACTGCAAAAAGTTGTTCTTCTAGCTCATTCATAGACATTTTCTCTGATGATTCAGACTGTTCAAAAATTACTGATTCATTCTTCGAGTCACTTGATTTGAATGCTTCAGAGTCACTATCATCAAGAACATTGATTAAGACTTGAATTTTCAGATTTTTTAATTTTAACATGATCTATCACTGATGTTCTCAACAACTATTTTTCTCGTTCAAGAGAAGATCTTTTGATCAACGTGTGAATGCATCGACTCGAATGTTCAATTCACTTGAACGATACATGATTTTAAAGTTAAATCAAAAGAGAAATTCTGATCATCTGACTTGTCTTCAACTAAACAACTTAATTGACATGAAATATTCTAGATTCTTATGATCGAAAATGATCTCAACGAGATCTAACGTGTCTTTCAGTTCAAGTCTTTATTTCTCAAAAGCTCTGATTATAGCTAGAAGTTTCTTGTCATAAATCTTGTAGTTGCATTCTGCAAGTAGCATTTTGAAAGAGAAATAGATCATAGATCTTAACTGCTCATTATCATCTTGTTGAGACATGACTTCAATCACAACATAGTCGAAAACATCGATTTTCACAGTCACGAGTAAATTCAAGTTATAGTGCATTAAGATAGAAATAGTGATGAATGTCTGCTTGAGTTGATCGAAGATGAATTGACACTTCTGAGTTCAATTAAATGACTAATCTTTTCTGATTAAAACAGTCAACAAGTCGATCAGCTTGAAAAACTTCTTAATAAATTGTTTATAAAAGTTGATGAAGTTCAGAAAGCTCTGAACATCTTTGACGTCTTAAGATGCAGCTCAATTCATGATAACATTGATTTTCTCAGAATTCATTTTGATTTCGTGAATGATGATTATTAGACTCAAATACTTGATCTCAATAACTGAAAATTCACATTTCTTGATATTTATCTGTAGTTCAACGACTTTAAGTCGCTTCAGTATTTGACAAACATGCTGAGTATGCTTCTTTTTGCTGTTGTTATAGATCAAGATATCATTCATGTATGCGATGCAGAAAACGTTCAAGAAGTCATGCAGAGTGTCATTAATGAAGTTCTGAAATAATGATGATTCATTTGTGAGTTTGAAGAGCAAAACGTTGTACTCGTATAAGTCATAATGTGTTCAAAAAACGATCTTTCACTCGTCTTCATAAGTCATTCGCAGTTTATTAAAGACTGCAATGATATTTAACTTGATGTAATACTTGATTTTAATCAGTTGATTTAGAGTTTCTTGAATGAGAAGTAATGAGTATTGATTCTTAACTGTCATGACGTTCAGATCTTGATAATTCACGTAAAATTTGAGTTCTTCGCTTGGTTTTTTAACAAAGAGTATTGAAGAGATTGCAAGAAAAGAGCTGACTTGAATAAAGTCTTTGATTAAATTATTCTTCAGATATTTCTTTAGTACTTAAAGCTCATCTTGAGATATGTCATATAAAGACTCGAAGGTAGAAGTTTTGCTCTTCTGCAGCTGAATTTTATGATCATAGAAACGTCGTTCAGATAGAATGTTCATCAATTTGCAAGAGAAAACATTTAGAAAATCATGATATTCAAGAGACAATAACGTGACAAAGTCAACGAAAGACGTGATTTTCAGAGCTTTGTTGATATCTTTCATGAATATGATAAACAGATCATGATTCTTTTTTCTAGCAAGTTGCAGAAACGAAGCACTATTTATAACGTAGATCTTCAGATGTTTTAAAAGCAAAGATGTTGAAGAGATTAATATTGACACAGTTGAGATTGAGATGCTTGAAAGAGTTTCAAGTACGAATTCTGAGTTGACTTGAGATTCAAAGATGAGCTGATTATGACGCAAATCTATAATTGCTTTATGACTTTTTAATCAAGACAGATCTAAAACAACTGAGAATTGCGAAAGTTGAGTAACATAAAAGAGAGTTTCTTTGAGCTTTTCACTTGAAACTCGAAGTTTAACAAGAGCATAATGAGTGATTGAATTGAATACAACTGATTGATCATCAAATCTCTGAAGAATACAGATTTCAAACAAAGAAAAACAGGATAGAAAGTGTCTTTGCGCGAAAGAGTCATCAATAAATGCATAATCGATGACGTTGATATCAATCAAAACAGAAAGATTGACATTAATTTTATTGCTTTCTAGATTATCTGAGAGCATGAGATGATCATTGTTCATCTTCTTTTCTAATCAATGAATCGAGCTAACTGAGAGTGCAGAGATTTTCAGACTGTTCAATTGTCTCTGCAAGCGACTGTATGCAAAGACTAGACTTTTTTCAAGATGAAAGAAGTATTGAAAGCGAGATTGTTGATAGAGATTGCAAGAGTGAATAATGAGATGATTCATAGTTGAATCTTGAACTTTGAATTGCAAATTGCAATCTGATGCTCAGACTTATTGCAGTATAAACACAAATGATTGATCATGCAATGCTGATGCTTCTTGAGAGTCAGTGAGTCTCGTTTCTTCATGTTGATGATTGATAAGTTCATGAGGTTTCTTGAGCTCAAGATCGTAGCTTTCAAGTCTGTCAAGAATGTTGCATATTTGACGAGATACGCGAAAACTGTAAAGATCACAAAGACAGAGTGAATCACTGCTTTTGACTTGAAAAGATTCTGTACTGTGACGTGATATTGACTATTCAATTGCTGACATTTGATAATCAACTGCTCATAGTTCAGACTGCTGACATTCACCTGAATCAATAAAGCTTTGAGCTCGCTGAATAGTTCATTCTTCAGATTGAATTTTCAAGTTACGATGTTATATTCAATTGCATCAATGTGCTGCTGAAAATTGAACAAATATTCAATGAAGATGCAATTTCGCATTCTTAGAGCTGAAATGAATCGCTGAGCGATTTCTTGCTTGTCTGAATCATCAAAGACTTGTCTTAACAAGACAACTAATTGCTCAATCGTGACTAGCTTGTCATGCTGAGCAGTCATACATGACAACGCTTGAGCGACAACGTTTCTTGATAAGCGACTGTACTCATACAGAAGATGAGACTCAAGAGTTGAATAATGATTCACGTTCAACTTCAGCTTGCTAATCAGTTTGAAGATGAACTGATTTAGCTTGTTTTCTTGCTCTTTGATATAAAGTTCTGAATTCAAATATTTCTCTGATTTGATATTGATTTTGCTTATGCTCTTGAGTTTTTGAATCATTTCTGACAAGATTTCATTATTGATCTGAAACTGCTTAAGTTTAATCTGAGTTTGCTCATATTCTTGTTAACAGACTGAGACTCAGTTGATATACTGAGTGATGATGTTGTTGAATCAAGTTTGAAGTTCAATCAGAAAAATGTATCACGCTTTGAGAGCATTGTTGACGTGAGTTCAAAACTGAGCGACAGTGATGAGTTTGTTGATCGAAGCTAAAAATGTCAACAACAAAGTGTTGCTGATATTCTTGAATTGACTCATGATGTAGTTGATGCAACATAATGTCATGAACTGAGAGCTGAATGAAATCAGAATGAAATTTTAATAACTAGATTTTAAATACAAGACGTTGCATGAAGAAGAAAGAAAAGAAAGAGATCATTCAGAGATTCTTATATCTCATGAACGCTGAGTATCATTCGTATCAAAGAATTCTCATAACATCACTGATAATCTCATGTTTATCATCATTTATAATATTGTTCAACATCATCTAAGTGATTTAACATCTCTTTTTTCAACATCTTTCAAGTAACACATGCTAAAATCATGACAGAGACTGATATAAACAAGATGAGTCAGAAAATGAGTGATGTAAACTATAAAATTCAGACTTTGACACTGCTTGCTCTTCAGAAAATCACAGAAGCATTTCTATGTGAATTTCTTATCAGTAAGTGCATTACTCATTTGCATTATCATTGATGTTTTACAACACTTACTAATATAATGCTTTACATATGCAGATAGCAATCTTCTTGCTATTCATGTCAAGTGAGTAACTCTTCAGCAGAGAGATTTAATACTCATGAAAACTTTGATGCATAATCTTGAGATTCAGTTGAGTGCTCAATGAAAATAGCATTCACGATATCTTGATCAGATCAAGTTATTTAGCATAGCAATACATGAACTGCATTATTTCTTTGCATTATCTTGTAACTATGTTATCATACTACATACATTGACAATGTAAAAGCGACTTCAAATGAAATGATATTGAACATCTAAACAATAATAGAACATAAAACATTCTGCAAATTTGCTCTGAAAGAATCAGCAGCTTCATTAATCGCGTTATCTTCATCTTCTTTTCTATGATAAATATCTCATGCTTCGATGATAGTCTTCTCAGAATTCAAGTTCATGATACGATTATAATACTTGAGAAGCATTATCTGTTCAACTGATTCTGAAGTCATTTGTGATTGATTTCATTGACAAATTCTTCTTGCAAGATTGAATGTTCATTCAATATCTATAAAAAATATTGAACATGAAAGAACATTCTTAGTCATTTGAGTCAATCTTGAATAGTTCAAGACATTGTTTCTTCAATACTCTCATGTTGAAAACTTCTCAACAATAACGTCAATGCAAAGATATTGATCATCTTCACTAATAGATACAGAGTGACGTTGAGTTCTTTAAAGAAGAGTTCATGTAATCATCACAACAAACTATAGCATTGTTAATAAATGATCAATTGCATTATCATATTGCATTATCAGATCAACATTACTAGTCACTTGCGCTCTGACTTCTGCAATTGTAGTTCTCTCTTCATAATGATGATGAAAATAGTTCTTGAACTCTTTTCTATACTTGTTGTAATAAAAATGAGAATCATTCTCATTTGCATCTCAATCTTGATACAAATTCAGCTTTTGAGTAGAATTTAAAATTATAGTGAGATTGTATATCAGTTCATCTTTGTTCTTTGTCTTGAAATAGTACTTTGCAAGCTTGTTAAAAGTTAGTTTGCAAGCTTGAAGAACAAGTGCTTGTGAAGTACATGCATTATCGCGTACTATCATTTCAATAACATTGAGATGATTGAAAAAAGCATCAAACATTCGAAATTTTAAATGTATGTTAACATTAATGATTCTAAATACGATCAGAGTTAACTCGTAGAAAGAATTTAATATGTTGTCAATAAGCAATACTAGTGATCATTTGTTTTTCTTTAATTGAATAGCTTGAATCTTTGCATCTGTCAAGAATTTCTCAACTCATGTATTGATTATGTCACGCAGTTGATATGCACATTGAAGCATCAAATAAATAGAGTTTCAGTGAATGCAAATGTCTTGTATCAATTTTCAAAATCTTGTTGCTTGCAGCTTTAAAAAGCGAAGCTTTCATTGAGAAGAACTGTTGATAGCAATAGTAATAACGCGAATTTGTTTCATTGATTAGTAAATGCATTATCTTTTTGCATTATCATTCTGATAAATATTTTCTTGACAATAATGCAAAGATCATTGCTTGTGATTACATTCTTGACTTGATCATCATTTAATGATACAACGAAATTGTCATTCAAAGTCTCTGATTCAATAGCTTTGATAAACTCTTGAGTCACTAGATTAATGATATGAGTCATACAAGAAATCGAGTTTTGTGCTTTATTTCATGAAATGTCACGTCGATTGAGCACTCTTTCAAGCTTCTTCTTTAGAGTGTCATTGTTGCTTGCATTATCAGTAACAACATCAAAAAGCTTGTTCTTGATGTTGTATGTATTCAAAATCTTGAACAGCTCTTGCATCAAATGATGATCAGTATGCTCAACTTCAAGAAATGTAAATTCAATGAAATGTTCATGATATTGAAATGCAGCATTCATTCAATATATCAAGTTTTTTAAATAAGCGACTTTTTGAGAACTAGATCATGCATTCAACGTAATAGAAACACGTCGTGACTCTTTTAAATCTTGCTTTATCTTTGCATGAATCTCATCATATTTTGAGAAAATCATGTTTGACAATTTAGTGCAATGCATGAGAGTAATCTCTGAACGAAGCATTTGTAGTAACTGTCAAAAATGCTTGTTTTCGATGATTCAAAAAGACAAATTCAGTGCAACGAAAATCTGACATAATATCTTTTCTCAATTCTGTTGATTAAATTGAAATGATAAGTCGATATGACTTTTCTTCTATAAATATGTTAACTTTGCATTATCTATTTGCATTATCATATTGAACTTACACGACTGAAATTTATCTTAAGCTGTGAAAAAGAGTTGAGTCGTTTTTGTTTCATGCAAGCATTTGTCTTAAGATGCTTTATCATATTGATTGTACTAGATTCATCAATAGCTGTAGAATGATCTAGAATTTTAAAACAATTCTTGCATGAAATCTTAGAATATTCTTTCAATGTTGAGATCATTTGAATAAACTGATTTCAGATGTTGAATTGTCTATTTACTTCAATCTTCTTAGCTCAAAGTGAATTACCTATCTTTCTTTAAGTCTTGTTGATGACACTTTCGTCAATAAACATTTGTAGTCATCATTGTTGAAATTGAGCATTGATATCAGAACTTCACTCAACATACTGATTATTCTCTCTTAATATTAAAAGAGAAGTATCGCGATGAATTTTATTCATTGCTTCTTGAAGAGTTCATCTCTTTTCGACGAAAATCTGATTAATGTTTCATGAATCTTGACTTGCAAAGTCATTAGAATGAAGACTACTGAAAGTAAATGAATGAACAATCAAGAAATTAAATTCTTTCTCGATCAAAGATCTTGATAATTCATATGTCTTATCAAAATCAGACATCTTGCAATGTATTTTATTAATAATGCAACAAGATAATGCAAACAACAAGAAAATAATAATGAAGAAATGAGAAATAGTTTTCTTTATTGCACGTAGATCTTTCAAATATAATGATGTAATAGATTCAAAAATAGTAAATCTTAATATTTGATGTTATTTTTGATTGCTTAATGAGTCGAGTTGAAAACTCAAATTCTGACTTGACTTGAGATTGATATTGAGTTGAGTTACAAGATTGATATTGAGTATTTGAGTTAAGTCACGACATTGATATTGAGTACTTGAGCGAGTCAGAAAGTAGGTATGAAAATTCGACTTGACAATCAGTTTAAGAAGAATTCATCTTAATTTCTTTAATAATGATTATCAATTCTAGATACAAAACTTAAGTGACATGAAACTCATATTTAATTATATTCATCTGAAAATCTGCTTCTTGCAGCTTTTGCAGAATGAGCTTGACATGAATCTCGTGCTTAAGTTCATTGTTGAAATAAATTAAGATGTCATTCAGATAAGTTGTATAAAACTTATTTAAATGTTCATAAAGAATATTATTAATGTACTTCTGAAATGAGACAAATTCATTACATAAATTGAAAAGCATGACTAGATACTTGAATAATTCAAATCAAGTGCAAAAAATGATGAGAGCTTCATCTTCTTCTTTGATTCAAAGTTGATTGAATGCAAAGATGATATTCAGCTTGATAAAGATTTTAACTCAACTTAAATAATTCAGCGTTTCTGAGATCAGAAGCAGAGAATATTGATTCTTGACTGTGATAGTATTCAGATCTCAATAATTCACACAGAAGTGAAGTTCTTCTTTGAATTTCTCGATGAAGAGAACAAAGATGATCATCTGAGAGCAATTGACTTGAAAGAAATCTTTGCTCAGATTCTCATTCAAATAATGATGAAGTTCTAGAATTTCATCATGACTCATGCTGTACAAAGCAAAGACTGAGAGTTGAGCATCTTCTTTAAGATGTATGACATGATTATGAGTTCAATGCAAAGACAAGATATCAATGTTCTTCTTGAAGAAAACATCTAAAAACTCAAAATATCTGAATGATAGAATTGTGACTGAATCAACGTTCTTACTTTGTCAATAAACTTCAAGATCTTCTTGTGTCATGAATGCAGTCAAATGAAATTTCTTTTTCATTTAATGAAGATTCAGATGATGATTTTTATCATATGTACTATCTTGAAAACAAGATGAAAACTGAGCAAGAGTTGAACTGTTCTTTGAATGAACAGTCAAAGTTGCATGACGCGATTTTGACTCGTTAAAGTCTAGACTAGAAGATGAGATTAATTTAAGATTCAAGAAAATATCAATTTTCTTTAAAATGATGTTAAACACTTCAATGTCTTTGACATGAGCAGCATGATCAAAGCTTTGAACTCTCAACTCAACTATGTCAAGTTGTATAGAAAATCAATTGAATTGATCTGCTTGAAAGACAACAGAAGTTTTAAAGAAAGAAGAATTTCAACATTTAATTTTTAATAAATATTCTTTTTGAATGACTTGAAAAATACAACTAAAAGCTTCTTGTTTCAGACGAGAGACAAGATGAAACGAGATTTGTTTCTTGTGAATGAGCTGAGTATTAGTTGACTTCTCATAAGCAAAAAAAGAGTTATATTACTTCTTGTGAGCAAATGAGAAACTGAGTTACTTCTTGCAAGTGAATTGAGAACTGAATTGCTTCTTGTGAGCGAACTGAAAACTGAGTTACTTCTTTCAAGTAAATGAGAAATTGAATTGCTTCTTGCAAGTGAACTGAAAACTGAGTTACTTCTTTCAAGCAAATAAGAAACTAAATTACTTCTTATGAGCAAACTGAGTGCTGAATTGCTTCTTGTGAGTAATTTGTAGATCGAATTGCTTCTTGTGAGCGAATTGAGAGCGAGATTAAGAGAAAGCTACTTTGTTAACTTTGAACAAGAAATTTTCTTCTTGTTGATTAAGATCATAGATCTTGATGAGAAATGAGTAATAATGATTAAGATAAAAGAAGAAAGACAAAATAAGAATATTATGCTCAAAATTGACATTAATGACGTGATGATGAAGTCATGACAGATTCATGATAATGAAATATTGACTTAATTCAATAATATAAAAGAATAGTCTTTCAATGTATTCATCAAGAATTATTGTGATTTCAACAACATAAGTAATGTCATCAATTAAAGCAATTTGATCATCAAATTCTTGAAGTCTGCAAGAATGAATTAATTGATGCAAGAAAAGATGATGTTGTTGCGTGAAGAATTTATTCATAAAGACATAAACAAAGATTTCACTATCAATCAGAGCAAGAATGAAAACTCTAGATTAAGCTTGATGTAAAATACAGAATATTATTATGTGATTATTTTTGAATATTAAATTGAATTCAAAGAGTTTCAAGACAGATTTAGCAGAAAACTTTCTATATGATTGAAGTGAGAGTGAGAAGATTGAGACTAGTAGACAAGATGATATATATATAAATTTCTGAGCGTGACTTAGCTTAAAAACTAGACTTTTCTTGCAGACAGCGAGATTTCTTTATTTATATTGACAACATCACTGTCATAAATGTTCATGATATGCAGAGTGAAGAACTTTTTATTTGAGCATTCTTTAATGATTTTGCTTGAATATTGCAATTTGCAGTAATAACACAGCTTTCACTTGTTGCAGATTTTCTTGATCTCAGAAACAATCAGAGTCTTATCTTGAATGATGACAATGACAAAACTTAAATTCATTGACTCATTAAAAAATGAGAAAGAAAGAGATGAAAATATTGTCAAGACAACAGTCACAGAGATGATGATCTTTGAACTTAAAGAATTACTAGTTGATGCAAAGATGCTCTTGACTTTGATGAACAAGATGATGACAAAGATAAAGCGAGATTAATGATGTTTAAGCTGTTGAAGCTCTTTGTTAATGTCAAAGAATGCTTGAACTCATTAATGAAAAATGAATGATCGAATTTCATCAAGATTTCGTTAGAAAAGAGCAATGACTTAAGTAAAATAATTGACATTGCGCTTCAGACAGTCAATTAATGAGAAATCTTTCATCAAAGAACATTTTTTCTTTTGATAAAAGAGATTGTAATAGTTGACAAAGTTATTTGTGTCTTACTTCAAAGTTTTGCAAAGATATAAATGAGCATCTTCTGTCTTGAAAGAATTGTTGCAGCAATGATGTAATTTATGTCATTAATTTGTGAAGATGAAAATGATATAAGAATCATTGACTTGATATTGATTTATTAAATTGTGAGTCTTCTTATCTATGATGAGTCGTGACTCAACATAAATGATCTTAGCTCGATGAGAGAAATAATGATTATCATTCATGTTCATGCGCTGTATCTGTTGCAATTATGCACTTCAAGTTAGTTTAACATAAATCATGTTAGACTATCATAGACTAGTATAAAGCTGATGTTGACACGCTAGCGATCTAGCGTGTCTTCGTGAGTAAAACTCATGACGTGTTGCATCTTCTTTCTTCTTCAGCTTTGAACTTCTAGTTAGAATACACTCATATGATTCGCTCTATGCAGATTCATAACATTAGTTCAAAGCTCATTAATCTTGC